>Ga0308163_10001322_pt1 | contig 28015 bp, 21 predicted proteins | sample PhyTR1_FD_201037 | JGI IMG/M metagenome (GOLD analysis project Ga0308163, IMG submission 201037) | Phyllosphere microbial communities from UC Gill Tract Community Farm, Albany, California, United States - DLSLT.R1 | ecosystem: Host-associated > Plants > Phyllosphere > Unclassified | place: USA... | reverse complement strand
CGTCGAAAAAGCCGAATTCGTCTGCATCATGGGTCCCAGCGGCTGCGGCAAGAGCACCCTGCTCAACCTGATCGGCCTGCTGGACCACCCCGGCAGCGGCGCCATCCATGTGGCCGGCACGCCGGTGGCCTCGTACAAGGACAAGTACGTCGCCAAGCTGCGCAACCAGACCTTCGGCTTCATCTTCCAGAGCTTCCACCTGATCAACGACCTGCGCGTGATCGACAACGTCGAGCTGCCGCTGTTGTACCGCAGTATCTCGACCAAGAAGCGCCGGCGGCTGGCGCGCGAGGCGCTGGAAAAGGTCGGCCTGGGCGCGCGCATGGACCACTACCCCAACCAGCTCTCCGGCGGCCAGCAGCAACGCGTGGCGATCGCCCGCGCCATCGTCGGCCAGCCGCAGGTGTTGCTGGCCGACGAACCCACCGGCAACCTCGACAGCCAGATGGGCCAGGAAGTGATGGATATCCTGCTCAGACTGCACAGCGAGGGCACCACCGTCATCATGGTCACCCACAACGAGCACGAGGCCAAGATGGCCGGGCGCATCGTCCGGGTGTTCGACGGCCAGCTGGTCGCCTAGGGAGCCGCCATGTTCAACAATTATCTGCTGACGGCGTGGAAGGTCTTCATGCGGCGCAAGCTCTTCACCGCGATCAACCTGCTGTGCATCGTGTTGACGCTGGTGGTGCTGATGGTGATTACCGCGCTGCTGCAGCAAACCTTCTACCCCACAGGCGTCGAGGGCAGGAGCGACCGCTTCGTGCAAATGATCTTCATGCGCTCCAGCCACACCGTACAGCCCGGCATCCGCATGGCGACCTTCGGCTACAAGATCATCGACCAGTACCTGAAACCGATGAAAGGCGTCGAAGCCGTTTCGGCGACGATGCTCCCGCAATCGGTGGCGGTGTATCAGGGCGACCGTGTCAGCGATGTGCTGCTGCGGCGCACCGACGCCGAATACTGGCGCATCCTCGATTTCAAGGTCGTCGCCGGGCGCGTGATCAGCGCCGATGACGTCGCGCAGGGGCGCTTCGTCGCCGTGCTGGCCCAGGCCACCGCGCGCCGCCTGTTTCCCGGCCAACCCTACCTGGGACAGAAGATCCTGGCGGACGGTCAAACCTTTACCGTCATCGGCGTGGTCGAGGAGGCGTTGCACGTCAACGCCAGCGCCGATGTCTGGGTGCCGACCAGCACCCTGGCCTCGAGCGACTACAAGAACGAGCAGTTCGGCACCTTCACCGTCATGATCATGGCGCGCACGGCGGCCGACCTGCCAGCGATCAAACGCGACATCGTGCGCATCGCCGGCACCGTGCGCTATGACGATCCGAACCGCTTCAATAAAACTCAATTCTGGGGTGATTCCAAGCTCGAGCTGTTCTCCCGTACCTTGACCAGCAACACCGACGAGGACGCCGGCGTGCCCAAGCTGCTGAGCGCCATCGCCGTGCTCATGCTGCTGTTCATGGCGCTGCCGGCGCTCAACCTGATCAACCTCAACGTCGGCCGCATCATGGAGCGCAGCAGCGAAATCGGCGTGCGCAAGGCCTTCGGCGCAACCAGCGGTCAACTGGTGGCGCAGCTGGTGCTGGAAAACGTGCTGCTCACCATGGTGGGGGGCGCCATCGCGCTGCTGTGCGCGGCTGCAACATTGTGGTGGATCAACGGCTGGGCGGCGCTGCCGGCGCTGCACATCGGCCTGAACCTGCCCGTGTTCGGCTACGGCCTGCTGCTCACGCTGGTGTTTGGCGTGCTGTCGGGCGTCATCCCCGCGTGGAGAATGTCGCGCCTGGACCCGGTCCGCGCGCTGAAAGGAAATGCTTGATGCTGCACCATCTCCTCAAACTGATCTGGCGCCGCAAATCGCGCAACATGATGCTGAGCTTGGAAATCCTGCTGGCCTTCATGATCGTGTTCGCCATTGCCGCGTTCGCCGTGCGCAACTACCAGCTGTACCAGATGCCGACCGGCTTCGCCTGGCGCGACCAATGGTCGGTCAACATCCGCAATGCCCAGCCCCTCCCCAACGACGCCGCCATGTACGACGCGCTCAAGCGCGCGCTGCTCGATCTGCCGGAGGTGGAAAAGGTCGCCTTCGCCGCGATGGCGCCGTACGAGCTTTCGCGCATGAATGCATATTATTCGCTGCCCGACGGCAGCCGCCGCGTCGAGTCCGACAATATGGCCACCAGCGACGACTTTTTCGACGCTATGCACATGACGCCGGCGCAGGGCCGCTGGTTCTCGAAGGCCGACGACGCCGCAGAAGCTACCCCGACCGTGATCAACCGCCTGCTGGCCGACAGGCTGTTCCCCGGCATCCCGGCGGTCGGCCAAGTATTCATCGACGCCGAGACCCGGGCTACGCCGCGGCGCTACCGCGTCAGTGCGGTGGTCGAGCACTTCCGTTCGCACGGTGAATACATGGATCCGGTCAATGTCGTGCTACCGCGCTTCGTTCCCGGGGTTGGTGACAACCCGCCGATGACCATCATGCTCAGGGTCAAACCGGGCACGCCGCGCGCCTTCGAGGCGCGCCTGAGTGCCCGCCTCAAGCGCGAGCACAACGACTGGTCGTTTGTGATCACCCCGCTCAGCGAGGCGCGCAAAACGATGATGGGTTTGCAGACCTCGCCGCTGATCGTCATTTCCGTGATTGCCGCCTTCCTGCTGGTCATGGTCGCCTTCGGCCTGTTCGGCGTGCTGTGGCAAAACACCACCCAGCGCATCCCGGAGATCGGCTTGCGGCGTGCGCTCGGCGCCGACGCTGGCCACATCTACCGGCAAATCATCGCCGAGCAGATGCTGCTGAGCACGGGGGCGATGGCGGTCGCGCTGGTGCTACTGGTGCAGCTGCCGCTGACCGGCGTGTTCGCGGACGCGCTGAACTGGCCGGTGTTTTTAGCGGCCACCGCGCTATCGGCCGGTGTGATCTATCTGCTATCCTTGCTCTGTTCGCTCTATCCGGGCTGGCGCGCCGCGCGCCTCAGTCCGACCCAGGCGCTGCATTATGAATAAGGTCGTTAGATGTTGATGGAATCATCCCGCAGGCTACGCATATTAATTGTTGACGACGACAGCGCGGTCCAGGTATCGCTGGCGCTGCTACTCAAGCAGTCGGGCTACGAGGCCGTCTGTTGCGACGGACCCGGGCAGGCGTTGGCGCTGTTGCCGCAACAGGCGGTGGATCTGGTCTTGCAGGACATGAATTTCTCGCTGCAAACGACCGGCGAGGAAGGCTTGCGGCTGCTGGCCGACATCAAACAGGCCCGCCCCGCCCTGCCGGTGCTGCTGATGACGGCGTGGGGCTCGATCGCGCTGGCCGTGCGCGGCGTGCAAGCCGGCGCCGCCAACTTTTTCACCAAGCCGTGGGACAACGCGCAGTTGATCGAACTGATCCGCGCGACCCTGGAAACGGCGGAGCCGGCCTCTTCGCTGCCGCAGGCCGCCGTGTCGCGCCAGGCGCTGGACCAGCAGTTCGACTTCAGCGGCATCGTCGGCGAACACCCGCGCCTGCTCAAGGTGCTGGCGACCATCGGCCAGGTGGCCGCCACCCGAGCGCCGGTGCTGATCCTGGGCGAGAGCGGCAGCGGCAAGGAACTGATCGCCGACGCCATCCACCGCAACAGCCCGCGTGCGGCGCGGCCCATCGTCAAGATCAACATGGGCGCGATCACGCCATCGCTGTTTGAAAGCGAAATGTTCGGCCACGTGCGCGGCGCTTTCACCGACGCCAAGACAGACCGCAAAGGCCACGTGGCCAGCGCGCACGAAGGCACCCTGTTCCTCGACGAGATCGGCGAACTGAATCGCGCCGACCAGGTCAAACTGCTGCGCGTGCTGCAGGACCAGACCTACCAGCCGGTCGGCGCCAGCCGCACCGAGCGCGCCGACATCCGCGTGGTGTCGGCCACCAACCGAGAGCTGGCCGAGCTGGTCGCCAACGGCGAGTTTCGCGAAGATTTGTTCTACCGCCTGAACCTGATCACGATACGGCTGCCGGCACTGCGCGAACGCCGCAGCGATATCCCGCTGCTGGCGCGCCATATCATCGGCGAAGTGTCGGCCAGCTACGGGCTGGGGACGGCGACGATCGCGCCGCAAGCGCTGGAATGGCTCAGCGCGCAACCGTGGCCCGGCAATATCCGTCAGCTCAAGCAGACCCTGGAGCGCACCCTGCTGCTGGTCGGCCGCAGCGAGTTGCGCCACGCCGATTTCATCGCGGCCGAGCAAAACGATGGCGCGCCGGGCGCATCGCGCACCGCGTTGCGGGTTGACGGGATGACCCTGGAACAGGTTGAGCGGCACATGATCGCGCACGCGCTCGACGAGCACCAGGGCAACATCTCGCGCGTGGCCAAGGCGCTGGGCCTGAGCCGCACGGCGCTGTACCGCCGGCTGGAGCGCCATGGCCTGGGCGCCGCCCCGGACGGCGAGTCCCTTTGATGAGCCTGCGCTATCGGCTGTACGCGTATCTGATCGCGGCGCACCTGTTGTTTCTTGGCGTGACGGTGATGCTGTTACGCACGTCGCCGTGGCTGATGATCGGCCTGGAGGCGGCCTTGCTGCTCAGCTTTTTGCTGGGCGTGCGCCTGATACGCCGCGCGCTCGAGCCGCTCGGCTACACGCGCCACTTCCATGATCTGCTGCAGGACCAGCAATACGCGTCACGCCTGCAGCACGGCGCCGACCGCGAGCTGAACCAACTGGTCGACCTGTTCAATACCATGCTCGGCCGGCTGTACCAGGAACGCCTGCAAATCGGCGAGCAGCAAGGTTTTCTCGACCGTCTGCTCGAGGCCACGCCGAGCGCGGTGATCGTGTTCGACTTCGACGGCTGTATCAGCCTGCTCAACGCCAGCGCGCAAGCGCTGCTGGGACTGGGACTGGACGAGGCCAAGGGCAGGCCGCTGCGGGCGTGGCGGGACGGTGGCGACGCAGCGGTGGCCACGACAGACGCGCGCGGCCGCTCGCCCACCCTGCTGGCCCAGCTCGACTTGCTGCCGCTGGGCGAGAGCCGCTTGCTGACCGACGCCGACGGCCGCCGCTACCGTGGCCAGCGCGGCCACTTCTACGATCGCGGCTTTGCCCGCCATTTTCTGCTGGTCGAGGAACTGACCGAGGAGCTGGAAAGCTCGGAGAAAGAAACCTACGACAAGCTGATACGGGTGCTCGCGCATGAGGTCAACAACACCGTCGCCGCCACCGGCTCGGTGCTTGACTCGCTGCTGTACTACCGCAGCCAGCTCAACGACCGCGACGGCGAAGACTTCAGCACCGCCATCGTCGCGGTCAAGCGCCGCAATGTCAGCCTGGGCGAATTCATCGAGCGCTTTGCGCGCGTGGTCAAGATGCCGGCGCCGGAGCTGCGCCCCTACGCCGTGCGCGACATCATGGACGACATCCTCTACCTGTACCGCGAGCCGTGCCGCGCGCGCGGCATCCGCATCGGCTGGGCGCGCTGCGACGAGGCGCCGGCCGTGGCCCTGGACCGGCATCTGATCGAACAGGCGCTGCTGAACGTGGTCAAGAACGCGATGGAGGCGGTGGAGGCAGCGGCGCATGGGGAACGGTTCATCGAGTTTGCGCTGGTGCATGAGGCGAACGGCGTGCGGCTGTCGGTGACCGATTCGGCCAACCTGCTGGGGACAGTTCCGGCGCGGCAGTTGTTCACGCCGTTCTTTACCACCAAGAAGGGCGGCCAGGGGATCGGCTTGCTGTTCGTGCGCGAGGTGATGAATCGGCACGGGTTTGCTTATCGGCTGGCGCCGACCGGGGATGGCGCGACGCGGTTTGATATCTGGTTCAAAGCGTAAATATCTAGTCCTCCCGCGGCGGAATCGCCAACGGCGAAACAACCTCGCTTATACAAAAAACGCATAGTCATATAGCTAAATATTCGCTAGATCCGCGATAACGATCTCGTTTATATCGAGCAACGCAGATAAAATGACCGACCGGCCAACATGTTCCGCGTCATGCGAGGGAATGTGTGGTGGCTGGAGAATCTGTTGAATTGGCGAAGGGTTGGCGATGGCGATAAACGTGGGATTGAACTTGCTGGCGGCGCTGGTGTTGCTCGGTGTGCTGTACGTGCAGCAGCGCAAGCACGCGTCCTTTTCGGTGCGCGTGTTCACCGGCATGGGATTGGGCATCGTGCTGGGCGCGGCGCTGCAAGCCATCTATGGCGCCGGCTCGGCCGAGTTGAAGACCACCGGCGAATACCTCGACATCGTCGGTTCGGGCTACGTCAAGCTGCTGCAAATGATCATCATGCCGCTGATCATGGTCTCAATCATCGGCGCCATCCTTAAACTGAAGGGCATGGACTCGCTGAGCAAGATCAGCGCGCTGACCATCGGCACCCTGATGGCCACCACCTTGATCGCCGCCTGCATCGGCATCGTGATGGCCAAGCTGTTCAGCCTGACGGCCGTCGGCCTGACCGCCTCGGCCGCCGACATTGCGCGCGGCGTCTACCTGCAAGGCAAGGTCGAAGCGGCGCAGGCGATCTCGCTGCCGAGCATGCTGCTCAGCTTCATTCCCGCCAATCCCTTCCTCGACCTGACCGGCGCGCGCAAGACATCGACCATCGCGGTGGTCATCTTTGCCGTCTTCATCGGCATCGCCGCCACCGGCATCCACGACAAGAAGCCGGACATCTTCGCCTCGTTCGACAACTTCATCAAGGTCGCGCACGCGATCGTCATGCGCATCGTCACGCTGGTGCTGCGGCTGACGCCGTACGGCGTGTTCGCGCTGATGGCGCAGGTGGTCTCGAGCTCCAGCTACAGCGACATCCTGCACCTGATCGACTTCGTGCTGGCCTCGTACAGTGCGCTGTTGCTGATGTTCGTGGTGCACCTGCTGATCGTCACCGGCGCCGGCCTCAATCCCGTGCGTTTTGTTAAGAAAATCCTGCCGGTGCTGACCTTCGCCTTCACCTCGCGCAGCAGCGCCGGCGCCATACCGATGAGCGTGCAGACGCAGACGCTGCGCCTGGGCACCTCCGAAGGCATCGCCAACTTCGCCGCCTCGTTCGGCGCCACCATCGGCCAGAACGGCTGCGCCGGCATCTACCCGGCAATGCTGGCGGTCATGATCGCCCCGACCGTCGGCATCGATCCATTCACCGCGCACTTCATCCTGCCGCTGCTGGCCATCATCACCGTCGGCTCGGTGGGCGTGGCCGGGGTCGGCGGCGGCGCCACGTTTGCCGCGCTGATCGTGCTGTCGTCGATGAACTTGCCGGTGGCGCTGGCCGGTCTGCTGATCTCGATCGAACCGCTGATCGACATGGGCCGCACCGCGCTCAACGTCAGCGGCTCGATCACCGCCGGCACGGTCACCAGCCGGGTGATGGGCGAGACCGACATGGCGGTCTACAACAGCGACGCCGACCTGCCGATCGACAGCGACTCAGTACGGAAAACGGCTTGACCCTGAATCGCGAGTCGTCAGAAAATAAAGGGAACCGCACATCTGCGGCCATTGTCTAAAATTTTTCCCTGACCTTTTTTCGAAAGGAAAGAACGATGACTTCCCTCCATAAAGCAAGCAGTGTGGTGTTGGGCGCGGCCTTTGCGGTCGCGCTGCTGGCGGGGTGCAACAAGCGCCCCGACGACCAGCCACAAACCCCATCGCCGACACCTGAAAGCAGCACGTCGCCGTCGACGCCTGCCACCACGCCCAGTCCCACGCCGGACGCCACCACACCAGGCGCCACCGGCAGCGGCTCCGGCGGTACTGGTAGCGACAGCGGCACAAGCGGCGGCGCGGGCGGCACTGGCGCCGGCGGCACCAGCAGCGGCGGCAGCGGCGCCGGAACCGGCGGCGCTGGCAGTAGCGGCGGCACCGGCGGCACCGGAACGGGCGGTACCGGCAACGGCGGCAGCGGCGGCGGCTCGACCACCCCACCGGGCCAGTAAGCCAACGCGGCGGCTATGAATTAGCGGCGAGGCGCACCCGTGCCGCCGCCGGCAGATTCTTGAGCGGCAGTTTAGACACGGGTCGGACCGCCGCCTCCCGCTTCAACACGAATTTGCCGACCACCTCGACCAATTCGCCCGCCTGGTTTTCCATCGAGGCGGCCGCCGCAGCCGACTGTTCGACCAGCGCGGCGTTTTGCTGCGTCACGCCATCCATTTGCATGATGGCTTGATTGATCTGCTCGATACCCAAGCTTTGCTCGCGGCTGGCCGCCGAGATTTCCGTGATGATGTCAGTCACCCGGCGCACGCTGTCGACCACCTCGGTCATGGTCGCGCCGGCCTGCTCGACCAGTTGTGAACCCGACTCGACCTTCGAGACGGAATCGCCGATCAGTGTTTTGATGTCCTTGGCGGCCGCTGCGCTGCGCTGGGCAAGATTGCGGACCTCGGTTGCCACCACCGCGAAGCCACGGCCCTGCTCACCGGCACGGGCCGCTTCGACCGCCGCGTTGAGCGCCAGGATATTGGTCTGGAACGCGATGCCATCGATCACGTTGATAATCTCGACGATCTTTTTCGACGACGCGTCAATCGCGTTCATCGTCTCGACCACAGCGGCGATGACCGCCCCGCCCTTGCCGGCCACCGCCGACGCGGCAAGCGACAGGCGATCGGCCTGACCCGCGTTGGCGGCGTTTTGCTTGACCGTGCTGGTCAACTCTTCCATCGACGAGGCCGTCTCTTCGAGCGAGCTGGCCTGCTCCTCGGTGCGCGACGACAGATCCATATTGCCGGCCGCGATCTCCTGCGACATCGAGGTCATGCTATCGGTGCGCGTCCGGACCTGGCCGACGATGTGTTGCAAACTCTCGTTCATGTCTTTCAACGCGCCCAGCAGCAGCGCGGTTTCGTCCTTGCCGGTCACCACGATCTCACTGGTGAGGTCGCCGGCGGCCACGGTGCGGGCGATCGTGACCGCGCGGTTGACCGGCACCGTGATGCTACGCGTGATAAGCAAGGCGATCGCAATCCCGGCCAGCACGGCGATAACACCGATACCGATCATCAGGTTGCGGGCCAGCACATAGCTCTGGCCGGCGGCGGTGGTGGCCGCGTCGTTCTGTTTCCTCTCGCTGGACTCGAGCGCCGCCAGCCCCTTTTTCCAGCGCTGCTGGACCGCGCGCAGCTCGCCGATGAGGAGTTTGGTGGCCTTGGCGTTCTCATTGGCCAAGCCCAGCTGCTGCACCTTGGCCATCAACGGCAGCGCCGCGGTTTCCTGCGTCTTGATGTCGGTCAGAATGTCACGCTCTTCTGCCTCGATGCCGTACAAGGCAAACGTCTCGTTGAGTTGCTTTTCGGCCGCCGCGTACAGTTCGGTCTGCACCCGAATGCGCTCCACTTCGGCTTGCGACTGTTCCGGGCTATCGAGCAAAACGATATTACGCAACGCGATCATGCGGTCGTCCATGCTCAGCCGCATATTGGACGCCATATTGGCCTCCACGTTGTTGCCCAAGGTAATTTGCTCCATCGATTGCTCGACAGCGGCGAGACGGGTTGTGCCAAGCACGGCGATGGCAATCAGCATTGCCAGGATGATGCCGAAGGCCGCGATCAGGCGCGGGCCGATGTTCAAATGTTGAATTTTCATGATTGCTTCTCCTGAAACAGGACGATCTCGACGGGTCGCCGTGCGGCTGGTCCGTGAGTAGTGCTGCGGCGGGGGCGTAGGCCGGCAAAAAAGGGAGGGCGCGTGGTGGCGCTGAGGTCGGGCAGATGTGGCGAGGGAGGGCACACAGGTCGAGGCACAAATATAACATAAATTTCGCCGTGGAAACTTATATTCACAAAAAGTTGGTTTCGATACCGGGTCAAAACGAAAAATGCCGCCCAGTGTTATCTGGGCGGCATTGTTAAGGACTTGCTTACGCGCTTAGAACTTGTAGTTGTACGACAGGCCGATCAGCGATAGGTGCGTGTTGTACGTACCGCGCGTGGTTTCGCCATTGCCGGTGCAGGTGCGCGACAAGGTGTTGCACTGATTCGTGTAATTCACCTGGGCGTCCTTGAAGTCCACATAGCTGTACGCCAGGTCGATCGACGAACGCGCGTCGAGCTTCCAGTTCATGCCCAGCGAATATTGCATGCGGTCGCTGTCCGGCAGCGCCGGGTGGCGCAGCTCGGCGTTTTGCACCGGCGACTCGTCGAACGCCACACCGGCGCGCAACGTTACGTTTTCGTTATAGACATAATTGCCGCCCACCGCGACGCGCACCGTGTTCTTCCACTGCTGGCGAATCACCTCGGCGCCTTCGTTGGTGCCCGGGAACTCGATATCCAGGTTGCCCAGACGGTTGTGACGCGACCAGGTCACGTCGGCCATGCCGGCCCACTTCGCATCGAACTGGTGGAACACGTTGGCCGACAAGGTGTCCGGCGTGCGCAGCGAGACCAGAGCGGCCGAGTTGGCGCGGTTCGACGCACTGGCCAGTACGCCGTTGACGACGCGGTCGGTGGTCACGTTCGAGAAGTCCCAGACCGTGCTGCCCTTCATCTTGTGGCTGATCGACGAACGATAGCTCAGGCCGAAGCGGGTGTCCTGGTCCAAGGTGAACATATAGCCCAGGTTGAAGCCGTAGCCCCAATCCTTGACCTCGTTCTCGCCACGGCCGTCGCCGGCGGTGGCCAGCAGCGCCGGATTGCCGCCCAGCGCGGTGATTTGACGGATCAGCGTAGCGCCTTGCGCGGCGCCGGCCGGCGTGCGCAGCGCGGCGACGGTGCCCGGTACGTCGACCGCCTGGCCCAGTTCGGCCTTCATGTGTTCGGCGTCGATACCGAAGCCGAACGAATGCTGCTCGTTCAGCTTGAACGACACCGACGGATTGAGCGTCACGGCCTCGACCAGCACGTCGGTCAGCGCGTAGCGGCCGTTCCAGGTGCTACCGTAGTTCAACTTCGCGCCATACGGCACGAACACGCCGAAGCCGACCGCCCACTGGTCGTTGAGCTTTTTGGACGCGTACAGCGACGGCGCGGTCACCGCATTGGGGGCGAAATCGTTGGTCTGGGTGCCGCCCGTGCGGGTACCGGTGAAGCGGGTCGAGCCGGTGTCGGTATAGGTCGAATGCGGCACCACGACGGTGGCGCCGGCGCTGATCTGCGTGCCTTCCAGGCGCGACATGCCGGCTGGATTGTAGAAAATGGTCGAGGCGTCGTTGGCTTCGGCGCCGCTGGCGTCGGCGGTGCCTTGGGCCGACACGCTTTGCGAGCCGAAACGGTAGCCGGAAGCGCTGGCGCCGGTGGACAGCAGGCTCAGGGCGGCGGCGATAATCAGGGGAAGATGTTTGCGTTGCATGGTGGAGTCTCTCATTGTAGTTGGCGACTGTGCGCCAGGTTTTTTTCTGGTTCCGCAGCCGATCAAGCCGATCAGGCCGGATATGGTGCTGGAAGGCCAGCAGCTTACTACATTAATAAACTTTACAGGAAGATGTGTTCCTAGAGTGCAAGCACTAATTTCAACCTTGAAACCGAGCATCTGCCCTGCATCACGGACGTAAAAAAAGGGCCCGAAGGCCCTTTTCCCTTTTCCACCGAATTACTGGGGATCGAAGGCGCTCTTGTTGAGCGACACGGTCGGTGCGACGATGACCGGCGTGCCGCCGTCGCGCTTGCCGGTGATCTTGCCGACGACCCACATCAGCGAGCGGTAGACGAAGCGGATCAACGTCAGGAACAACAGCACTTCGATTGTCGTCAGCACGAACGCGACCGCCGTGCCCCAGGCGCCCAAGCGGCCGCTCCAGTAATCGATGCGGCGATTGAACTTGAGCGTCAGGCTGTCCTTGTTGATCTCGATGCTGTCGTAGAAGGTCGGCACCATCAGCAAGGTCAGCACGGTCGAGGTGATCGTGCCGCCGATGATGGCGATCGCCATCGGACGGTAGAACTCGCCGCCCTCGCCCAGGGCCAGCGCGACCGGGAACATGCCGGCGATCAGCGCGAACGTGGTCATCAGGATCGGACGCAGCCGCATGCGGCCGGCATACATCAGCGCATCCTCGCGGCTGTAGCCCTCCTCCTCGCGCTTGCGGGCGGCGTCAAGCAGCAGGATGGCGTTCTTGGCCACCAGCCCCATCAGCATGATGACCCCGATCAGACTCATCAGGTTAATCGTGCCGTTGGTCATCAACAGGCCCAGCACCACGCCGATCAGCGACAGCGGCAACGACAGCATGACCGCGATCGGCGCCGTGAACGAGCCGAACTGCATGACCAGGATCAGATACATCAGGCCGATACCGGCCAGCAGCGAGATCATCATCTGGCTGAACACTTCGTTCATGTCCTTGCCGGCGCCACCAAGCGACAGGCCGTAGCCCGGCGGGAAGTCGATTTCCTTGGCCAGTTTCATGGCATCGTTGGTCACCTCGCCCGGCGAGCGGCCCTGGGCGTTGGCGCTCACCGAGATGATGCGCTTGCCGTCCTTGTGCTTGATCGTCGACGGGCCCTTGCCCATCGTCACCCTGGCGATCTGGTCGAGCGGCACCATCTGGTTGGTGCCGGCCACGCTGATCGGCAAGCGCTCGATGTTCTCGGCGCTGGTGCGATCCTCCGGCGCCAGGCGCACGGCGACGTCGCGCGACTCGCCGGTCGGGTCGACCCAGTCGCCCACTTCGATTCCGGCAAAGGCCACGCGCAGCGCCTGGGCGGCGTCGCCGGCGGCAATGCCCATCGAGTTCGCCAAGCCACGGTTCAGCTCGATCTGCAACTCGTCCTTCGGATCCTGCTCGGACAGGCTGACGTCGACCGCGCCAGGCACCTTGCGCAGGCGGTCCATATAGGCGTTGGTAATTTCCATCAACTTGCGCGAATCGGCGCCGGTGAACTGGATCTCGACCGGCTTGCTGGCGTTGTTGCTCAAGTCTTCCAGCACCGTGAACTCGGCGCCGACCAGGCCGGCCAGCTTCTCGCGCAACTCCTTGGCGATTTCGATCGCCGATCGCTTGCGCTCGGTCTTCTTGCCGATGTCGACGTAAATGCGTCCGCCGGTGGGGTTGACGTAGGCGTTGGTTTGCTTGGTTTCCTTGATCGTGAAAGCGACCTTGGCGGCGCGGTCCAGTTTCAGGCGCGAGTATTCCAGGCTGGCCGACGACGGCGCCCGCACATCGATGGCGATGGTGCCGAAGTCCGACGACGGCAGGAAGCTGAAGCCGCCCAGCTTGGCCTGCAGCGCCAGCGCGCCGGCGAAGGTCAGCACGGCCAGCACCGCCATCGCTTTGCGGTGGTGCAATGCCCAGGCGATGACGTTGCCGTAGCGGTCGGCCTGATGGTCGAACCAGATATTAAAGCGTTCCAGCACGCGGCCCAGGCCTTTGCGCGGCGCCGTGTGGTGGTCCGGCGGGTCGCCCCAGAAGGCCGACAGCATGGGGTCCAGGGTGAACGAGATCAACAGCGAAACCGCCACCGAACACGTCACCGTCAAGGCGAACGGACGGAACCACTCGCCGGTGATGCCGGGCATGAACGCCACCGGAATGAACACGGCCATGATGGAGAAGGTCGTGGCGGCCACGGCCATGCCGATCTCGGCCGTGCCGTTGAGCGCGGCGGTGCGGCGGTCGGCGCCCATCTGCATGTGGCGCACGATGTTTTCCCGCACCACGATGGCGTCATCGATCAGCACGCCGATCGCCAGCGACAAGCCCAGCAGGGTCATGAAGTTCAACGTGAAGCCGCACAGCCAGACGCCGATGAAGGCCGCCACCACCGAGGTCGGCAGGCTGAGCGCGGTGATCATCGTCGAGCGCCACGAGTTCAGGAACGCGTAGACGACGAAAATGGTCAGGCCGGCGCCGAACACCAGCGCCTCGATCACGTTGTTGAGGCTGTTCTCGGCGTCCTCGCCGCCATCCTCGGTCACTTCCAGCGTGGCGCCGGTCGGCAATTCCTTGCGCATTTCCTCGACCATCGCCTTGACCTTGCGCGCCACCGTCACGGTCGATGCGTCCTTGGAACGGGTGATCGAGATGCCGACGTTGGGCTTGCCCGAGCGCACGCTCAGCGAACTCATCTCGGCGAAGCCATCCTCGATGGTCGCCACTTGCGCCAGGCGCACCAGCTCGTCGCCGTTGCGCTTGACCACCACTTGCTGGAAGTCCTCGGGGCGCTCGATGCGTCCGACCAGGCGGATGCTCTTCTCGTCGAGGTTGCCCTTGACCTTGCCCACCGGCGCGTTGGTGTTCTGGTTGCGCAAAGCATTGACGACATCACCGACCGAGACGTTATATTCGCGCAGCTTTTCAGCCTTGAGCAGCACGCTCAATTCGCGCTTGAGCGAGCCGTCGATGTTGACCGAGGCCACGCCGTCGATGCCGCGGAAGCGGTCGGCCAGCTTATCCTCGGCCAGCCGCGAAATGATCGCGTGGCTTTGCACGCTCGACGACAGCGCCAGCTGCATGACCGGCTGGGCGGAGGTGTCGATGCGCTGCAGAATCGGCTCGCGCATCTCGATCGGCAGCTTGTAGCGCACCGATGCGATCGAATTGCGGATTTCGTCGGACGCTTCGATCAGGTTCTTGCTGAAGGCGAACTTGATGAACACGCGCGCCTGGCCTTCGGACGCGGTCGAGTTGACCTCGGTCACGCCGGTGATCGACTGGAACGACTTTTCAAGCCGGTTGACGATCTCGCGCTCGACCGTCTCCGGCGACGCGCCCGGATACGGGATCATGACGACAATGAACGGCACTTCGACGTCGGGATTCTGGTTGACCCGCAACTTGCTCAGGGCCATCAGGCCAAGGCACATCATGGCAAGAATCAGGACAATCGTCGCGACCGGCCGTTTGATACTGAAATCGGATAAGAACATCGCGTTATTCCTTGTTTTCTGCGACCGTGGAGGCCGAGGCCGACGCGGCGGCGACCGCCTTCGGCGCGCTGAGCACGACTTTCTGGCCATCCTTGAAGCCCGAGCCGGGCACGCGCACGATGGTGTCGCCAGCGGCCAGGCCGGTCATCACCTGCCAGCGGCCACTGCGCTCGTCACGGGTGCCGATGGTCAGCTGCGCCTTGTTCAGCACGCCGCCTTTGACGCGCCACACATAATTACTGTCGCCGGCCTGCACCAGCGCCGACGGTGGCACCATCAGCGACGACGACGATTTCGACTCGACCCGGCCTTCGGCGTACAGGCCGGCAACCCGCGGCTGCGCCGAATCGGCGAATTCGACCAGCACCTCGACCTGGCGGGTGACGGCGTTGGCGGCCGGATCGACGCGCTTGATCTTGCCGGTGAAGTTTTGGCCCGGATAGCCGTTGACGCGGAACAGCACCGGCTGCCCAACCTTGACCTCGCCGATCTTGTCGGCCGACACCAGGCCCTCGAAGCGCATGCTCGACGGGTCGATCACCTTGATCAGCTCCTTGCCGACCTGGGCGGTATCGCCGTTGGAGACCTTGCGCTCGCTGACGATGCCGTCGAACGGCGCGCGCACGGTGGTACGGCTCAGCTGCTGGCGCGCCGCCACCAGGCGCGAGCGGGCGGCCGACAGATCGCTCAACGCATTGTTGCGGCGGATTTCGGCGTCTTCCAGCGCCTGCGTCGAGACCATGCCGGAGGCGCGCAAGGTGGTGTTACGCTCGTGCATGCGCTCGGCCTGGGCCAGCGACTGTTGGGCCGCGCGCGCGGCTTCCTCGGCGGAGGTCAGGCTGTCGCGGATCGAGGTCTCGTCCAGGCGCACCAGCACGTCGCCCTTTTTGACAGCTTCGCCGTTTTCCTTGAGTACCTGAATGACGAACGCGCCGACCTCGGCGCGCAGGTCGGCGCGGCGCTCCGGCTGGATCGAGCCGGTAATCACCGGGCCGGACGCGAGCGCGTTCGATTCGACCGCCAGGATATCCTCCTGCGCCATCTGCAGCACCACCTCGGGTTCTTTCTTGGCGTCTTTATCGCCCTTGCCGTCGGCTTTGGCGCCGGCCGAGGCCGTCGCGCCCGCCGCCCCTTTCTCGGGCTCCTTGGCGGACTTGCCGCAAGCAACCAGGGCTGCGGCGACGGCGAGAGCGAGTAGGGTTTTGCGCAACATAAAATTCTCCGAGAAAGTGGACGTGGTGCTATTGGTATTTTAGCCAGACTACAGCGCGCAGAGTATCCCCGAGTGGCCGGCAGAGGTCAATCGACGTGCGACGGACGGCAGAATTTGTGGCTGAAATGCTGAATTGGAGGATGAACGGTAAAGCGGAGGGGGATGGCGACGCTGGACTGGGCCGGCCTGTAACCCGATGAGGCAGGGTCGTACCCCGTACGGGGTACGACCCTTGTGCGCCGCCGTGCGGGTTGAACGGTGCCGGCGAGCGTGTTGCCGAAATCACCCGCGTCCAAAAATGGCGTGGATGGCGTGGGCGATGGCGACGCCGGTGCACAGGCCGCCGATGATCTCGACCACCGTATGGCCCATGCGCTCGCGCAGCCAGGTGTGGCCGGCGGCCACGGCGGCTGGCCTGCTCTCGGCCGACGCCAGCCTATTAATAGCGGCGGCCTGCTTGCCGACGTGCTGGCGCAGGCTGTTGGCGTCGATGACGACAATGAAACACAGCGTCACGGCCACGCCGAACGCCGGATGGCCGATGCCCTCCCGCAACGCGATCAGGGTCGCCATGCTCGACACCACGGCGCTGTGGTTGCTGGGAAAACCGCCGTTGCCGACCAGGTTAAAGGCCCATTTGCGCGCCTTGGCGCTGTTAATGAGAAACTTGATCGGGCCGACGGTGACCCACGTAATCAGGGGCGTGACGAGGTAAGCGATGTCCATCCGGAATTCCTTTGCATTTTTTGTGGCGCAATTATCGCAGAACGGTTCACAGTGGCGGAAGCAAGTCAGATAAAATTCAGGACATTACATTCTTTCAATAAGCACAATATGCGACATTTCGGCATTTCCTTCATCGTCACCTTCGTTCTGCTGGGCCTGGCCGGTTGGTGGGGTTTCAACCAAGGCGGCAGTTCCGGCCTGCTGCAAGCGCTGTGGATTTGCACAGTGCTCGGCATCATGGAAGTGTCGCTTTCGTTCGACAACGCCGTGGTGAACGCCTCGGTGCTGCGCCACTGGAACGAGTTTTGGCGCAAGCTGTTCCTGACAGTCGGCATTCTGGTGGCCGTGTTCGGCATGCGGCTGGTGTTCCCGCTGTTAATCGTATCGATGGCCACCGGCCTCGGCCTGATGGACGTGTGGACCATGGCCACCAAGAATCCGGACGAATATTCGCGCTACCTGACCGGCGCGCACGCCCAGGTGGCGGCTTTCGGCGGCGCTTTCCTGCTGCTGGTGTTCCTCAACTTCCTGTTCGACGAGGAAAAGGAATTGCATTGGCTGGGCTGGATCGAAGCCAAGCTGGGCCAACTCGGCACCTAGAGCCTGGCCGTGCTGCTGGCACTGGCGGCGGTGTTCGGTTGCGTCTACCTGGTGCCGGAAGCGGAGAAATTCAGCGTGCTGACGGCAGGCGTGGTCGGCGTGCTGGTGTATCTGGCGGTGGGCTGGATCAGCAGCTTGCTGGAGGAAGATCAACCGGCCGAGGACGGCGACACCACCGAAGCCGGCGTCGGCGCGATGGTCTCGGCCGTGTCGCGCGGCAGCATCGGCGGCTTTCTTTACCTGGAGGTGCTGGACGCGTCGTTCAGCTTTGACGGCGTGATCGGCGCATTCGCCATCACCAAGGATGTCGTCATCATCATGCTGGGCCTGGCGATCGGCGCCATGTTCGTGCGCTCGCTGACGGTATTCCTGGTGCACAAGGGCACCCTGGACGAATACGTCTATCTGGAGCACGGCGCGCACTATGCGATCGGTATTTTGGCACTGATCATGCTGACCAGCGTCAAATACCATATTCCGGAGTGGTTCACGGGCTTGTCGGGGGTGGCATTCATTGCCGTGTCGCTGTGGTCATCGATCCGTCACAAGCGGCTCCACCCCGCATGATAAGATTGAAAACATTGCAGACTCATTCTGATTATCAGGAACTCCAACCGGCTTACTTATGACAAAATCATCGCGTATCGTTCTCTACTTCATCGCCCTGGTGGCGGCAACCCTGCTGGTGTTCGTTGCCTACACCTGGGCGATGCTTCATATTTCCTACTCGGATGGCGAACGCGCGGGGTATCTGCAAAAGTTTTCCACCCGTGGCTGGATTTGCAAGACTTGGGAAGGTGAGATCCTGCTGACCTCGATGCCGGGTGCGATACCGGAGAAGTTCGAGTTCAGCGTGCGCGACGAGTTGGTGGCCAAGCAATTGACCGACGCCACCGGCAAGCGTGTGGTGCTAAGCTACGCCCAGCACAAGGGCTTGCCGACGCAGTGTTTCGGCGAGACCGAGTATTACATCACCAAGGTGCAGGTGCAGCAGTAAAAAGGCATTGCGGTCATCGAGGTCATGAATCAACGCGCGCGCCACACCGGCTGGGCCTGACGTGCCTCCTTGCGGGCGCGGGCCGCGTCCAGCGTCTCGACCACGGCGCCTTCGGCCGCTTCAACCTTGCCCTGCACGCCATCGAGCGCTTTCTGCACCGCGCCATGGCGGCGGGTTTCCAGATCCAATAACTTTTGCTTGGCGGCGGTCATTGCAGCCGTGGTATCGGCCACTTTGCGCTGCATGTCGGCGTACGCCTTGGCCGTTTCCAGCAATGCCAGCTGACCGGCCGCCTTGTCCAGCGCCGCTTGTGCGGCAGCCTGCTCGGCCTGCGCGCGCTGGGTTACCGCTTCCGCTTCCGCCTGTTCCGCGTCCGCGCGTTGACGCGCCGCCTCGGCGATTTGCTGCTCGGCCTCCAGGCGTCCCGCGATCGCCTTCGACGCACGGACTTCCGAGGCCGTGGTCGCGCGTTGCTGCGCCAGCTTTTGCTCGATCAGCGCCAGCGACTCACGCTCGGTTTCGATGAATTCACGCTCGGCCTGCAACAGCGCTTCGGCGGCGGCGGCCTTGTCCTGCTCGATACGCGCGCGCTCGGCGTGCACCGCACCCAATTCCACGGCCAGGCGCGCCTGCGCGGCCAGCGCCTGCGCGGCGCTGGCTTGCTGCCCGGCTTCCAGCGCCACTTGGGCGGCGATCACACTGGCCGCTTCGGCCTGCTTGTCGGCCGCTGCGGCCAGGCGCTGCTCGGCTTCCCGCTGCTGGCGCAGCGCTTCGGTCTGCGCGCGCTCGGCGGCGACGCGATGTTTCGCCGCCGCGCTGGCGCCCTCCTCGGCCGCCAGTTTCTCCTTCAGCGCGGCAATGGCTTGTTGTTCCTCGGCGGCGCGGGCCTGCCCGGCTTGCAGCAACACCTCGGCCTGATCGGCTTTTTGCTTCGCCAGCGCATCGGCCTGGCGTTGCGCCTCGACTTGAAGGGCGATGGTCGCCACTTCCTGCTGTTCGGCCGCGTTGACGCTGGCGGCCAGCTCGGCGGCGGTGCGCGACAGCGCGGCGCGTTCCTCGGCCAAGGCGGCGGCGCGCTGCTGTTCCTGCAGTTCGGCGCGGGCCGCCTCGGCGGCGACCTCGTCCGCCACCTGGCGCTGTTTGGCCTGCGCCAGCGCCAGCGACTCGGCTTCGACCCTGGCGTGGGTGCTCAGCTCGGCTTCCTGCTCGGCCTGCACGCGGGCCAGCGCGACCGCGCGCAGCTGGCTGTCCACTTCGATCCGCGCCTCGGTCGCGGCCATGATGCTGGCGTCGGCGTCGCGGCGCGCCTTGGCGCTGGCGGCGGCCACCATTTCCAGGCGCTCGCGGTGAATCGCGGCGTCGCGGATTTCCTTCTCGGTTTGCAGGCGCAGGTGCAGCGACTGCGCGGCGCTGCGTTCGGATTCGGCCTTGGCCAGCGCGATCTGCTCACGCTCCTGCTCCAGATGGGCCAGCGCGCGGGCCTCTTCCAGCGCGCGCACTTCGGCGGCGGCGCGGTTGAAGGCCGACTCCAGCGCGATCTGGTCGGCGCGTTCGCGCTGTACGGTCAGGTCCAGCGCCTCGGCCTCGGCCTGGGCCAGCATCTGCGCGGTCTGGCGCGCGGCGTAGGCCTGGCGCTCGCGTTCGCGGGCCAGGGTGGCGACGCGGGCGTCGGCGCTGGCGATGCCCACCACTTCATCCTTGGCGGCCTGCACGGCAGCGACGCGCTCGACCGCTTGCAGGCGGGCTTGTTCGGTCTGGGCTTGCAGTTCCTCGGCGGCGCGCGCGGCTTGCTCGGCCAACTCCGATTCGGCGGCGATCTGCTCGAAGGCGCGCTGGCGGCTTTCGTTCTCGGCCTTGGCGCGGGTTTCGGCGGCCAGGCGGATCTGGGTGTCGGCTTCGACGCGGGCGCGCAGTTCGGCGGTTTCGTTTTTGACGGCGTCCAGGCGGGCCACGCTGGCCTGGGCGGCGGCGCGCAGCGATTCGAGACGGTCGCGGTTGGCGGCGATGGCTTCCTCCGACGCCTGCGCGCTTTGCTGGGCGACGGCGGCGGCGGCGGCGTCGATGGCGGCGCGGTCCTCGGCCAAGCTGCGGGCGCGCGCTTCGGCATGGGCGCGGCTCTCGGCCGCGCAGGCTGCCTTGGCTTCGGCTTCGACGCGGGCGATGGCTTCCTGGATGGCTTTCATTTCCATCGCCGCGCGCGGGGTCGGCGCGCTGGAGACGGGTGCGTCGGGGTCATGCAAGACCACGGTGGGAACGGTATCGGCGGAAAAAGCCACGCCCAATTGGACGTCTTCGATTGCGCTTTCGCGTTTAGCCAGTTCTGCTTGCATGAGTTTCTCGCTAGAGGATGCGTCCCGGCACACGACGGGACTTCTGAGCTCTCATTATCAAACAGCGAAGATGTCGGCCGAACAGCGAGCAGAGGCGGAAAAACCCGCTTATTCCGGTTTAACCCGCACGGCCAACCGGGGTCGTACCCCGTACGGGGTACGACCCCATACCCGGGCGCCGGCATCGCGCCGGCATGGCTGATGGGTTTGAGTTAACTATCAGACCGGCAACGGCGGCTCTTCCATCAGCGCGACCTGCTCGCGCAGCTCGAGGATACGATCCTGCCAGTAGCGTTGTGTATTAAACCATGGGAACGCCGCCGGAAACGCCGGATCGTCCCAGCGCCGCGCCAGCCAGGCCGAGTAGTAAATCAGCCGCAAGGTGCGCAGCGCTTCGACCAGATGCAGCTGGCGCGGGTTGAATTCGCAGAAATCCTCGTAACCGGCCAGGATGTCGGACATCTGCCGCACCTGCTCGCCTCGATCGCCGGACAACATCATCCACAGGTCCTGGATCGCCGGCCCCATGCGGCTGTCGTCGAAGTCGACGAAGTGCGGCCCGGCATCGGTCCACAGCACGTTGCCGCCATGGCAATCGCCATGCAAACGCAATTGCGGCAGGTCGCCCGCCCGGTCGTAGGCGCGCCGCACGCCGTCGAGCGCCTGCTGCGACACGCTGGCATACGCCTCGCGAAGATCCGCCGGAATAAATTGATTGGTCTGCAAGAATTCGCACGGCTCGGAGCCGAAACTGGCGATGTCGAGCGCCGGCCGCTGCAGATACGGTTTGACCGCGCCGACCGCGTGGATGCGGGCGATGAAGCGCCCGGTCCACTCCAGCACCGACGGATCGCCCAGCTCGGGCGCGCGGCCGCCGTGGCGGGTGAAGACGGCAAAGCTGAAGCCGTTAAAATGGTGCAGGGTGCGGCCCTGCAGCGCCAGCGCCGGCACCACCGGAATCTCATGCGCGGCCAACTCATCGGTGAAGCCATGCTCCTCCAGGATGGCGGCATCGCTCCAGCGTCCCGGACGATAGAACTTGACCACCAGCGGCAACGCGTCTTCGATGCCGACCTGGTAGACGCGGTTTTCGTAGCTGTTCAGCGCCAGCAGGCGGCCGTCGCCGTGCAGGCCGATGCTGTCGAGCGCGTCGAGCACGCATTCCGGGTTGAGCGCGGAATACGGGTGCGGCACATTCGCCGGCGCGGCGGCACCGTCCATGTCGGCGGAGCTCTGCGGTGCGGCCATGGCGGCGGCCAGCGCGGCGGCGCGGGCGTCTTCTTCGTCGTCGTCCAGGTGATCTTGGTTATCTTGGTTCATCCCCGCATTGTACGGGGCGCACGTGTATACTGTGGCCTTCAATCCAATAAAAAGAGCAAGCCATGCAACTCGACCAGCCACTGAGCGACAAAGAATTCGACGAATTAGACAACTTCCTGTTATCGGAGCGCAGCCCCGAAGACGCGATGACGATGGACATGCTGCACGGCTACCTGACCGCCATCGCCATCGGCCCGGAAACCATCATGCCGGCCGAGTGGCTCAAGCGCGTATGGGGCCAGGAAGAAGCCGACGTCCCGCAATTCAAGAACCCGAAGGAAGAGGAACGCATCCTCAACCTGATCATGCGCTTCATGAACGAGGTGCTGGTCACGTTCGAAGTCGCGCCGAAAGAATTCGAGCCGCTGTTCGTCGAGCACGAGCACGAAGGCCAGACCCTGATCGACGCCGAGGCGTGGTGCTGGGGCTTCTGGGAAGGCATGGAGCTGCGCCCGGGCTCGTGGCAAGAGATCTGGGACTCGGACGTGCAGGAACTGATGAAGCCGATCTACCTGCTGGGCGCCGACGAGATCGAGGAAGAGGAACTGCCGCTGGTCGAAGATCCGGTCAAGGCCCACAAGCTGGCCCAGGACCTCGAAGCGAACCTGCCGCTGATCTACAAGTTCTGGGTGCCGCGCCGCAAGGCTCCGGTGGCCACCGTCAAGCGCGACGAGCCGAAAGTCGGCCGCAACGACGACTGCCCTTGCGGCAGCGGCAAGAAGTACAAGAAGTGCCACGGCGACGAAGCGGCCAACGACGCGTCCAGCTAAGCCGTAGTTTGTGTTGTTCCGCCCCCATCCGCTGCGCAAGGGATAGGGGCGAAGTTGCAATATCTCAAGTAGAATTTGGGCGTTGATTATCAGGATGCCCATGTTCTCTCTCCCCTTCAAGCTCCCCACCACCGCCACCGCGCCGTTCTGCCCGTCGGAAGTGGCCGGCACCGTCCAGGTGCCCGAGGGCGACCCGTTCTGGAAAAAAGTACTGCGCTTCGCCGGCCCCGGTTTGCTGGTGTCGGTCGGCTATATGGACCCGGGCAACTGGGCCACCGCGATCCAGGGCGGCTCGCAGTTCGGCTACCAGCTGTTGTTCGTGGTCGTGCTGTCGAGCCTGGCCGCGATCGTGTTGCAATGCCTGAGTATGCGGCTGGGCATCGTCACCGGCAAGGATCTGGCGGTGCATTGCCGCGAGCAGTACAAGCCGCCGGTGGCCAAGACCTTGTGGGGCTTCGCCGAAATTTCCATCATCGCCTGCGACCTGGCCGAGGTGCTCGGCTGCGCGCTGGCGTTCAAGCTGCTGCTGGGCGTGTCGCTGCCGACCGGCGTCGCGCTGACCGCGCTCGACACCTTGCTCATCCTTGGCCTGAAAGGCAAAGGCTTCCGCCAGATCGAAGCGATCGTGCTGGCGCTGATCCTGACGGTGGCGACCTGCCTGTTCACCGAACTGATTTTCGTCAAGCCGGACTGGAACGCGGTCATGGCGGGCCTCGTGCCGTCATTGTCGACGCTGTCGTCGCGCGAACCGCTATACCTGGCCATCGGCATCCTCGGCGCGACCGTGATGCCGCACAATCTGTATCTGCACTCGTCGGTGGTGCAGACGCGCGTGGTGTCGAAAAAAGACAGCGCCAAGCGCGAAGCGATCGGCCTGTCGCGCATCGACACCATCGTCTCGCTGTTGCTGGCGTTGCTTATCAACGGCTCCATCCTGGTGCTGGCGGCGGCCGCCTTCCACGAGCCGGGCAACACCCGCGTGCTCGACATCGACGACGCCTACCTGCTGCTCGCGCCGGTGGCCGGCACGGCGCTGGCGGCGACCCTGTTCGCGCTGGCGCTGCTGGCGTCCGGGCAAAGCTCCACCTTCACCGGCACCATCGCCGGCCAGGTCATCATGGAAGGTTTCCTGAAAATGAAGATCCCGTGCTGGCAACGCCGCGCCATCACGCGCGGGCTGGCGCTGATTCCGGCGATGATCGGCGTGCTGACCCTGGGCGAGCATTCGGTCGGCAAGCTGCTGGTGCTGAGCCAGGTGGTGCTGAGCATGCAGCTGCCGTTCGCCATGTACCCGCTGATCAGTCTGACGTCGCAGCGCCGCATCATGGGCAACTTCGTCAACGCATGGTGGACCACGGTTTTGTCGTGGTGCCTGTTCGCGGTGATCTCCAGCGCCAACGCGTGGCTGGTGTGGCAAGCCTTCGCCGGCTAACGCGGCCCGGAATACCCCCGGAGACACGTAGGGCGGATTAGGCGGAACGCCGTAATCCGCCATGTTTGAGCCGCCGACAGCGCATACATGGCGGATTACGCTACGCTAATCCGCCCTACGCATTTCAGATGGTTGCTGGCTTCCCGTCGCATTGTCGGGGCGCTGCACAAACGCTGCCACATCGTCCAGTGTCGGCGCCAGCCAACGCAACGGCGCCGCGATCGACGCGACCAGCGTCGTGTGGCTGACCTTGTTGTAGTAAACCTCCTGCACATCGACCTGGCTGGCGCGCAGCAGCTGCGCCAGATGGCCGGTGTTTAGCAGCGGATCGACCAGCTTGTCGTTATGCGCCGCGATCAGCAACGCCGGCGGCGAGCCGGCCGACACATGCCGTACCGGTTGCGATTCCGGCGGCGAATCCGGGAAATGAAACACCGGCTTGGTGGTCGGATTCTCGACCGGCAAAAAGTCATACGGTCCGGCCAGGCCGATCCATCCGCGCAAATCCGTCGCCGACATGCCCTGCTTTTGCAGCCAGCGCCCGTCGAGCGCAATCATCGCCGCGTTATATCCGCCGGAGCTGTGGCCCATCACATAGAGGCGCTTGGGATCGCCGCCGTAGCGGCCGGCCTGTCTGGCGGACCAGGCCACCGCCTGCGCGGCGTCGTCCAGGAAATCAGGATAGCTCACCTCGGGATAGAGACGGTAGTCGGCGACAATGGCGACGATGCCGCGCGAGGCCAGTGCCCGGCCGACAAACGCGTAGTCCGCCCGCGCTCCCGCCACCCAGTTGCCGCCGTAGAAGAACACCACCACCGGCGCCTTGCCGTTGGCGTCTTTCGGACGGTACACGTCGAGCATGCGGCGCGGGCCCTCGCCATACGACAGATTGGCGGTGCGCTCGGCGTCGCCGCTTGGGGACAGCGCGTTGAGCGCCGTCAGCGGGGAACAGGCCGCCAGCGCCAGCAGCAGCGGCACGGCAACGGCAAGCACCAGATAGGGACGAGGAACGCGGCACATGGCAATGGATGAGTTGGTGGAATCGAGGCCAGTGTAAAACGGCGCGACAACCCGCCCACCTCGTTTCCGTAACGAACGGTGCGCTGCGTCACTTATGGCTGCCGCCACCGACGCTGGTCGCTCGAGGAAGGCGGAACGCCGGTAATCCGGCACCCAGGAGCCGGTGGTGGCGCATGCAAGGCCGATGACGCTTCGCTAATCCGCCCGGCGTGGTTCAGACGTTGCCGTGCTCCAGTCGCTCAGCATATAACCACCCGGCACGCCGCGGCACAGGCGCGCCGACGACGCCGACGACAACTTGAAGCCTTCCGCCGTCCACAACCATGTCGCCTGCACGTTGCAGTCGCCCAGTCCGCGCCCCTTGCCGAAGCTGCCCAGCTCGCCCTGGTCGAACGAGGCGTTCAGCAATTCGTTGTCCGGCGCGCCATCGGCGTCCGTCAACCGCACCCGCTGCGCCGCATAGGGCGCCTTGTCATTGGCAGTCCAGACCGCAAAGCTGGACTGGTAGGCGCCACGCCCGCACTCAATCAACAACAATACCTTCGATGCGGACAGGCGATAAATCTCGCTCTGCGTCTCAGCGCCGCCGATCAGGTCCGGCTGCTCGTCGCAACCACCCTTCGGCAACTTCTTGACGATCACCGGCAGCAACGCGGCATCCTGCTTGCGTTCGGCCACCGGCGCCAGGCCGCGCAACACCGGCGCGGGAACGGCCGGCAGCACCGCGCTTGCCGGTTTGTTCCCCGGCTTGACCAGCGCCGTGACCGTACCAACCCGCGCCTGCAAATCATCGATTTTCAGCAACGCCGCCTTCATGCCCGCCAGCGACAGCCGCCACCTGGTTTTGCCATCGGTGACGTCGGCATAAGCCGCGTCGAGCAGCGCCGGCAGCAGGCGCGCGATCTGCGCCGGCGCCAGTGCCGCCTCGGAAGTCAAACCGCCCAAGGTCAGTTGGCCCGCCCGCAACGTCAGCGGACCGACCGCCGTCTCGTCCTGGTTGATCACGCTCAATTTCACCGCCACCGCGCCGTTCGCCCCTGCTGCACGACCCAGCCACAACGCCACCGGCGCGCTGTCGCCCTCGTCCGCCTGGTAGCCGACCGCTTCGCAGGCGCGCGTGTTGTCGCAGGCAACCTCCCAGTCCTTGATGGTGACATGGGCGGCGCTTGCCGTGACGCCCGCCAGCGCCAGCGCTGTGGCAACAACATATTGCATAATTTTCATGACTTACCTTTCAGGCGAAAAAAAACAGGTTCAACCGAACCTGTTTCGATGGACGCGCGCGCCCTTTACAGCTTGATGAAATGCTCGCGGTAGTACTTGAGCTCTTCGATCGATTCGATGATGTCGGCCATGGCCGTGTGCATCTGGTGCTTCTTGAAGCCGGCCACCATCTCGGGCTTCCAGCGCTTGCCCAGCTCCTTCAAGGTCGACACGTCGATGTTGCGATAATGGAAATATGCTTCCAGCTTCGGCATGTAGCGCACCATGAAGCGGCGATCCTGGCCGATGGTGTTGCCGCACATTGGCGCCTTACCCTTCGGCACCCACTGCTTCATGAACTTGATCAGCTCTTCCTCGGCCTGGGCCTCGGTCACGGTCGAAGCCTTGACCTTCTCGATCAGGCCGGAACGGCCGTGCGTGCCCTTGTTCCACGCGTCCATGCCGTCGAGCACGGCATCGGTCTGGTGCACCACCATCACCGGACCTTCGGCCAGCACGTTCAGGTGCATGTCGGTGACGACCACGGCCACTTCGATGATGCGGTCGGTGTCCGGCTCCAGACCGGTCATCTCCATGTCGACCCAGACCAGATTCATTTCATTCTGGCGCGGGGTGATGACCGCCGCAGCGGAACCTTCTGGCAAATCGTTAGCTTGTGACATAATTCTCTCTTGGCTCGCAGGAGCCCAATGTTAATCCGAATCCGCCATTTTCTCACAGGCATAGAATGTATTCACTCGCGTTTTCGATTTTGTTCGTATCTTTCATCATTTTGACCTTGATCGTGCGCTTCTGGCTGGCCTCGCGCCATATCCGCCATGTGCTGACCCATCGCGGCGCCGTGCCGGCCGAATTCGCCGAAAAGATACCGCTTGCCGCCCACCAGAAGGCGGCCGATTACACCGTCGCGCGCACCAAGTTCGGCCTGATCGCGCTGTTGATCAACACCCTGGTGCTGGTCGGTTTCACCTTGCTTGGCGGCCTGCAGTGGCTGTCGGTGGAGATCTTTAAACTGACAGGTGGCGGCATGGTCTACCAGCTGGGCCTGCTGGCCGCGTTCGCGCTGATCTCGGGCGTGATCGACCTGCCATTCGACTATTACAAGCAGTTCCGCCTGGAACAGCGTTTCGGCTTTAACAAGATGACGCGAGGCCTGTTCTTCGCCGACCTGGTCAAGGGCGTCTTGCTGGGCGCGGCCATCGGCCTGCCGTTGATGTGGGTCATGCTGACCCTGATGGACAAATCGGGCGACCTGTGGTGGTTCTACGCGTGGCTGGTGTGGAGCGGCTTCCAGCTGCTGATGATGGTGCTGTTCCCAACCGTCATTGCGCCGATGTTCAACAAGTTCACGCCGCTGGAAGACCAGTCGCTCAAATCGCGCATCGAGGGACTGATGAAGCGCGTCGGCTTCGCCTCGAAAGGGCTGTTCGTCATGGACGGCTCCAAGCGTAGCGCCCACGGCAACGCCTACTTCTCCGGCTTCGGCGCCAACAAGCGCATCGTGTTTTTCGACACCCTGCTGTCGCGCCTGCAGCCGCAGGAGATCGAGGCGGTGCTGGCGCACGAGCTGGGCCA
>Ga0308163_10001321_pt1 | contig 28029 bp, 42 predicted proteins | sample PhyTR1_FD_201037 | JGI IMG/M metagenome (GOLD analysis project Ga0308163, IMG submission 201037) | Phyllosphere microbial communities from UC Gill Tract Community Farm, Albany, California, United States - DLSLT.R1 | ecosystem: Host-associated > Plants > Phyllosphere > Unclassified | place: USA... | reverse complement strand
TGCGCCACCGCCCCCACCAACCGTCATGTTCCCTGGCTGGTTTGCACCCCAGGTGAATGATTCAATGCTGATGCAGCCTTTATGATTACTGTCCTGAGATTCGCCCGTAATGCCATCGATTTTTAAGAAGATATCTGTACTAATTGCTGGTCCGTTTGCTTTCCCTCAGAAGAGGGATCTGATTAAATAAACTTAATAATACGTATAGTGACATAAAGGTACAGTCATGGACTACTGGAAACCAGGCCGATTTAAGGATTACTTTCTGACAATGGCTAATGCTGAGGCTAATCAGCTGCTTATTAAGTCAAGTCACCTCTCTTTAATTCACTTGTATGATGGTTACAACAGGGTTCAGTTTCAGGACGAAGTAAAGATTTTCATTAACGCTCAAATGGATACTATTCGATCAGGTGCCAGCGATGATGAATGCCAGCGATGTATACAAAATCTGAAAGAAGAACATCGTAATCTCATGAAACAAGATCAACTTCTGCGGACAGGTCAGGCGGCATTGCATGCTTCAGTACAGTTTGTTCAGCAAGGTGATATTTGGGGATATGTTATCAATGGTGTAGGAGTAGTTCTGAGTGGATTACAGGTAGTGGCTGGGTTTGGAGTCATGGCCGCTTCAGCTGCAACCGGAAATATATTAGGGGTTGGGTTTGGTGCAATGCTCACACTTCATGGTGTGAATGGGGTCCAGGAGAGCGTGATGAATGTTATTACAGGAAAAAATGACGCCCAGGGTTTCTTAAAGGATGGCTATATTGGAGCAGCTAAGTTTTTAGGCTTCGATCAAAAAACAGGTGAAATTGCTTACAGCAGTATGGATCTTGCTCTCTCTGCCTACGGCATGTTTAGGCTAATAAGAAAATCCGAAACATTTCGTCTCTTTTACTACATAAACTCCGATTTTGTTCGGGGTATCAAAGATATGAGCCGTTTTGAACTAGGAGTTGAAATATATAACGACTACTCTGCTCTCAAATCGATATACGATAATAAAAAATAAGTCACTTTTTTCTTGTATGTCGGAATGATTTGTATCCTAACTTTATCGGTGTAAAAATGTAAAAAATTGGAGCTATGATTAGCATTGTGATTGAGTATGAGGTAATAGCGAGGCTATCCTTATATATAAACGTGTATATCCAAACCATAGCAAGAATGATTACAAGGAGCATTGAAGCAATAAAGCGTAGGCTAAGCTCTTTAAGTAAAGCTGGGTAAGTTGTTCCACTTTTTTCGGCTTGCATTCTTAAAGCAGCAATATCTTTCGCATTGAAACCGCTTTCAGCAAGTCTTCTTTCAATTTCAAAAACGTTCATATGGTCACCAGAGCTGTAAGTTTAGACCGATCATAACTCATGTGGACTGGTGGTTACCAGAAAAAGTTATATTGCCTTTCAAAAAGGTAGATGTAAATTGCAGAGTGGTTGGGATTGGTTTCTTCTTATAATCCCCCCCCCTGAATAATTTGATCTTATTTTCAGAATTTATTTAAACAAAAAATATTTTTAATGTTCTTACATGACCAGAGTATGCTTGTTCGTTTGTAAGGTCGTCATTATATAATATAGATTTAAGATTGTAGAGTAATTGAGGTTCACCGCCATAGTCTACAGGTAATTCTGCCAAAAACAGAAGCTGAATAGTTATAATTCAAATCATACTGTTTTTAACCTCAATTGGTGAGCTGATACTAAATGACTTGCCTAGTTTGCCAGATGCGCGCAACGACACGTAAAAAAACAGAAAGCATCCTCAGCTGTCGGATGTTTATTGCCAGTGCACCAATCTGGAATGTGGGCACACCTTTGTAATGAACGTCTCGTTTTCACATACCATCAGTCCCAGTGCGTTAGTTGGAGATGGAAGGGTGAGGGAACTACTAAACGCATTTGGGCAGGATGAACGTAAACAAGTGCTTGAGTTGCTCAGAGAGGAAGAGACTAACAGTTAACGACAATGCCGGGCAGAACGTGAGCGCCCGGCTTTATTTTTCAGATGAAAAAATTCCAGTAGGCATTCTAAAAAAAAGTCATTAAATATCAATGAATTAAATTTTTTACACTATGCATGAAACTGGTTTCCTTAGTCACGTAAAAAAATAATATGATTTAATATCAAAATCTTAATCGCAATTTGAATGACTTGAGGTTGTTTCAAAACTGCAAAAAGGTGAAATTTCTTTCAACGATTTCAGTTAGGGGTATGAGCCGTAAACTCTCTGCTGCTGCAAGCGGAGATAGTGCTTTGAAGAAAAGTGAAACTGAAATAATTTCTTGATACGAAAACCGCAGGCGGGTGCGGTGTAGTGCCTTTTTTGTCTTATGACAAATTCGTCATTCATGATGAAGGAAAGTTCTTGACAAGTTTTGGTCAAATTGTTGTATTAAATGTGAAGGGAAATTACTGTTTTAGACATTGACGCAGCTAAATTTTTTAGCTGCCTTTTAGGCTCTTGCATAAGGAAGTTGATATGTCATTGAAGTTACTGCAGCAAGCAATCCAAGAGAGGAAGCCTATATCTTTTGAGTACAATAAGGAAGGTAAGGTTCACGGTGAAAGATTTGGAAATCCTCATGCTATTTTTATTATGAGGAAAAAAGATGAGTCTGAATCTACGAAAGTGCATTTAGTTCAAACAGCAGGTGTAACTGATTCTGATAAAGGTTATAACGAATTCAGGATGTTCGATATATTGGAAATTACCAATGTCAAAATTCTTGATGATGAATCACCGTTCGAAATACATCCAAGCTATAATCCTTCATGGCCCGGTTATGCAAGTGTTATAGCAAAGGTGTAATATGAGTATTGACCATACTTTTTTGATATGGAATGATGGTGTAAATGAGCTAAAGTTAAATATTTCTGGACTTGATAGTGAGTCTAAAGATGCTTCAGAATTGAAATCAAATATTTTTGCTCATTGCTCGAATACTGGCGCTCCTAAATTCACATGTCAATTGGAGATTGCGCATCTAAAGTCTTTGTATCAACATCTTTCACAATATAGTGTCATCCGTGAGAAAGACTCTACTTCTACAGGGCGATTCGTTGAGTTGGGGGAGAATCATGAACAAATCATGAAGCTTCTCGAGCATGCGGATAATACATCACTTGTTTTGGCTCTGCAAAATGTCATTAGTGATCGCCTAACAAAGGATGATATTAATATTATTTTAGGGCGTAAGGATGCCTTGGATAAATATCAAGAAATGTATGGTCAAGCATCAAGTTATGATGAAAAACATTGGCAAAGGTTTTTTGAAGAAAACGAATGGCTTTTTGGATATGGACTCCGATATCAGTATCTAGAAATTCTTCAAAGAGAAGCGCACATATCACATACAGACTTGAATGGTTCAAATGATGTCATAACTGATTTTATGATGACCGATTCAAGGTTTACTAGAATTGTAGAGTTAAAAACACCTACAACAAATCTTTTTGCAAATAGAAAAAACAGAGCTGACTCATGGAGACTGTCTAGCGACCTTACTGATGCCGTTAGTCAGATATTAGCACAAAAAGCTAATTGGGAAGTGGAAAGTCAAAGAGATAATTTTACAGCTGATGGAACTTTGATAACGGAGAAAACATATGACCCAGAATGTATACTTATAATCGGCTCATTAGATGCAATCGAAGGTAGCGATAGGGAGAAATTAATAAAGAAAAAGACCTTTGAGTTGTACAGAAGAAACCTGAAAAATATTGATATTATTTGTTATGATGAGCTTCTTGAAAGAGCTAAATTTATCGTGAAGAGTGCGGAGATTTTAGAAGAAGCAATAATAGATTTGTTAGAAAAATGAGTTTTTCACAAATTATGAGTCTGCTTTTCATCAGGGTGAAATGTGATTGGCATACCATTGTAGCATTTTGATTCTTGCATCAATATATTGCGCATGATTATAAGTCCCTCTAATAGAGTTCTTATCAACATGCGCAAGCTGCATCTCTATCCAGGCACTCTCAAAACCATACTCATGCAAAATAGTGCTCATCATATGCCGGAACCCGTGACCAGTTAGCCGACCATGATATCCCAGCTTCTTGATCACCTTATTGATACTGGCATCGCTCATGGGCTTCCTGACGTCATTCCTGCCCGGAAACACCAGCTGGTATTTGCCAGAAATCATCTTCAGCTTTTTGAGGATCTCAATGGCCTTTGTTGAAAGCGGCACTAGGTGAGAACGGCGCTTCTTCATCCGTTCTTTAGGGATTTCCCACAGTGCGTTTTTAAAATCGAACTCAATCCATTCTGCCGCTCTGAGTTCAATTGTACGTACGCCTGTCAGCATAAGTAGCTGACAGGCGTATTTGGTCAGTAAGCTGCCCTGATAGCCATCCAGCGCTTTCACAAAGTCTGGGATCTCTTTCTCTGTCAGGAAAGGGAGATGATTCTGTTTTGGCTTGTTCAGGGCTATGGCCAGATCGGGTGCGAAATTATGTTTTGCCCTGCCCGTGACGACGGCATACCGCAGTACTTCGCCGCAGCGACGGCGGATTTTACTGGCCTGCTCTAATGCCCCGCGTTTTTCAATTTTTGCAGGGCCGTGAGTAACTCCAGCGGCTCTATCTGGTCAACAGGACGATGACCAATATAAGGGAATATATCGCGTTCCAGACAGCCTAAAACCTCTTTAGCATAGCCATCAGACCATGTGGTTTGCTTAGAGCTGTGCCACTCTCTGGCCACCGCCTCGAAATTGTTCTCATGAGAGAACCGCAGCGCTATCTTCTCGGCTTTACGTGCATCGCTGGGGTTGATTCCTTTTGCCAGCATCGAACGGGCCTCATCACGCTTACGGCGTGCCTCAGCCAGGGAGACTTCCCCGTAAACGCCAAAAGAGATCATCTTAGGTTTGCCAATAAAGCGATAGCGAAAGCGCCAGCCCTTTGCGCTGTTCACCTCAACAAGCAGCGACAGGCCCGCGCCATCGTTAAGCGTGTAGGGTTTTTCCTGCGGTTTAGCGCGTTTAATTTGAATGTCAGATAGCAGCATGTGTATAGAAAAAAGATCGAACCAAGTTATACGCAATATTATACACGACTGTGTAAAGATTCCATTAGATTTGGCGGGACAGTGCTGGACGTCAATTGTGAGTTAGTTTTATGTTTATAAAGGTTTTTTAGATTTTCTGGAACGTGCTGGGAGGTGCAAATGGTGTCCCCTGCAGGAATCGAACCTGCAACTAGCCCTTAGGAGGGGCTCGTTATATCCATTTAACTAAGAGGACGTTGTTCGCGGAAGTTTTGAAGTTGTTCCGACGGTTCGCATCCTATCGTAAAACCTCAGTTTTTTACAAGCTTTGCATTCTAATTTGTTTCGCGTGGTTCCCCTCACTTCACCTTGAACATCGCTTCGTTCACTTGCCAATGAGTACACATTGAGTACAGAATGCCTTTAGGGATTGTGTACAGGAAATCATTGTGGCGCTGAGTGACACCAAATTAAGAAGCATCAATGGCAAAGCTTACAACGGACCAGCGGAACTAACCGATGGTGACGGTCTGAGCGTTCGCATCACTCCATCTGGCACAATTACATTTCAGCACCGCTACCGCTGGAATGGAAAGCCTGTGCGTCTCACTGTCGGTCGCTACCCTTCAACATCGCTGAAAGATGCCCGCATTGCCGTGGGCGAGATGCGTGGATTGTACACGAAGGGGGTTAACCCAAAAACCTATTTTGCCGGAAGCACTGGTGAGCTGACTCTGAAAGAGTGCCTGGATAACTGGTGGGAAAAATATGTTAAAGACCTAAAGCACAATACACAGGTGCTGTACAAATCGGTTGTGTACAACACCATGTACAACGAGTTTGAAGACGTGCCTGTTGCCAACATCCCTGTATCAGCGTGGGTCCAGTTTTTTGATAAACAGGAAAAGCTGAATAAGAAGAAAGCCCGCGTTCTGTTGCTCCAACTCCGATCAGTCATTCACTGGTGCATCAGCCGGCAGCTGATACCTTCATGTGAAATTACTAAACTGAGTGTCAAAAATATTGGCAAGAAACCGGACGTTGGTGATCGCGTTCTGACCTACAGCGAGCTCGCTAAAGTATGGCTGGGGCTTGAGAACAGCAAGATCGTTACTTCAAACAGGTTACTGCACCAGATGCTGTTGCTGTGGGGTGCTCGATTGTCTGAGCTTCGCCTGGCAAATGCTGCAGAATTTAATACCACTGATTGGATATGGACTACCCCATCGGAACATTCAAAGATGGGGAACATCATCCGGCGTCCGATCTTTGAACAAATGAAGCCTATGGTTGAGCGTCTTCTCAATAATGGGAATAAGATTTTGTTTCCTGGGCAGGAGTTGGATAAAGCCATCGACCGCTCTTCATCAAATCTGTATATGCGGAAACTGAGAGAGAGTATTGATATACCTGAATGGCGCACCCACGACTTCCGCCGTTCTTTGGTGACTAACTTATCAAGCGAAGGGATCATGCCCCATGTCACTGAGAAAATGCTGGGGCATGAACTTGGTGGTGTCATGGCTGTGTACAACAAACACGACTGGCTGGAAGATCAAAGAAAGGCGTATGAGCTGTACGCAGATAAAATATTCTGGCACGTTAAACAGCTCGGTTAATCCCTCCATCACAAATCCATTTCTCCACCGCTCTGCGGCTATACCGCGCCGGATGTGTTAGCACTGGCGCAGGAAAGCCATGCTGCTTACGCAGCCGCCAGAGTGCCGTTCTCGCCTTACCAATTTCGTCCATAACTTCTTTTTCACTCATAAAGTCGTGGTGCATATTCTTCTCCACACATTCCTGCTGCATCAGGATTTTAATCAATGTGACATGTCACACGTTAAGTTTTGTTTCGTGCCAGCCCAGCCGAACCCAGCAGGCTGACTCTTCTTTCAATGGGCAATCCTGCACAGGAAGATTGTCACCACACTTACCGCACTTGCGCTTACTCATCTCCCTGAACCGGCTACGGACCCGTGCATTGTCCTGGCGGATTAACAGCGCGATATACTCGTTCAGCTCATACGGTTCACGACCGGGGCGGCGTGCGGCGCAGTTCTGCGCCAGCATCTCCAGTTCCTGACTATCCAGCGCCAGCTCCAGCTTTTTACCACCGGCAGCGGCCTGTCTGGCACGCTGCGCTGCTTTGCGTTCGGCGGGGGATTTAGGCATCAGCTTTCTCCCGATAAACCTCAAACCAGAACACCACTGGTTTATCTACCACCTCAACCAAGCCGAAACGTTCCGCTGTGCGGAAATTGACGCTGTACAATCTTGCCCGCTCTGCCTGGGCTGCTATTTGCTCTCTAAAACACTCCAGGGTGAAAGTAGCCTTGAAGAGATTGCAAGGTGCGCATGCTGGGAATAGGTTTCCGATAACGTCATTCTCAGGACGCCAGTGATCGCCTGTTGCTACTGTCCGGCGTGTTCCATCCTTGCGGCGAGGGCCAAACTCCCATTTTCGCAATGCAGCCTCGACATGATCCGCATGCCACCCCTTATCAGGAAGGTCACAACCGCAGTACGCGCATTTGCCGCCGAATTTAACGCGCAACTCAGCGCGCTGTTTTTTAGTAAGCGCCATCACTCCACCTCCGGCGCTGCTGCCAGCATGGCGCGATAACCGGCCTGAATCCCACCAATACAGACACCCTCAAAATTGGCGTCTACCATTTCCTGTGTAATCTCAACCGGCACCAGTTTCCATCCCTCTGGCACCCGGTGAGCGGCGGGCGCGGGGCGGGTGAATAGCGCAACACTCCTCCATCCATCGCTATTATTAGGCTCCGATGCAAAAGCCCTAGTTAGATACCAATCCCACCCCTTCGGCGACTCCCTCCATTGGTAAACGTGCCACGCAACCGGCTCCTGCCTCTCCAGCTCTGCCAGCTTCGCCTCTGCTGCTTCTGCGCGCTGCTGCCATTGGCGAACATCATCACGCAACGCCTGTATTACAATCTCATCAATCAGCGCCTGTTTATGCTCTGCGTTCATTTCGTCTCCTTGATATCAGCCCGGAGGTGCAACTCACGACCATCTGGCAGCTTAAAAACTTTGATGTCGTCGGACTTCATCAGATGAAATGCGACGGCATGAATAGCCTGATCGGTTACATCCTGCTTCTCTCCAGTGAAAACGCGAGCATCAGGGTTACAGCCTTTAAGCGGCTTGGAGCGGCCTGCAAAAATTTTATTAGTGATACCGCTGAGGCCCACAGTGATTGGATTAGCCATCACTCACCATCCTTAACCCATGCATTCCAGATACAGCCCGCTGGCAATCAGACGGGCGCGGCGTTTTGCTGCTTCACAGTGGCGCTTCTTTGCCTCTTCAGAGCAGTCATTCCTGTGGTTGATCACCATTGGCTTACATGGCGAGGGAGCAACGCGGCGCGGATTTCTGACCAGGGTATAGGTGCGGTCAATGGAGCCACCACCGAGACAGACCTGATTGGATGCCTCAACCTGAAGTGTTTCACCACCGCGGCGCATGATATGAAGGACTAAACGGTTGAACTCACTAAGTGTCATACCGAGTCGCTGCGCCAGCTCACGGCCCGTTGCCGGGCCTTTTGATAACTGCCAGGCCAGCTTTTCGCTGAACCCGGCGTTAGGGCCATGACTGCGGCGATACTGAGCTACCTTTTTCATGACACCACCTTCAGCGTTACCGTACGTGAGCGGAGCAAATCCATTTCCATTTGGGAAATGATGTTGATCGCATGTGAAATACCGGGCTGCTGGTGGTTACCCATAGTTGACACAGCGCGGCGCGCCTCCCCGAGCGCTTCACCGCGCAGTGTTCGAATCCACTGGTCGCAGGCTGGCGTAGCAAGAGCTGCATTCAGGTCATCAATCAGCGTCAGGTCTGCGCCTGCAGCCTGTAGTGCTGAAATGGTGTCAGGCAGCACGCTGTTGATGCGCAGAACCTCTGAAGCCATCAGGCTGGCGCGGACGGTGGCAACATCAAGACGCGTAGCCAAATCACTCACCATCTTTGCCATTTCCAGCAGAGAGGTTTCTTTACCGATGCTCCTGGCGAACTGGTGGCCAGCAGCGACGACTTCTTTATTCGATTTAGAAGAAAGCATGTTGCTGGCCCTCAGTGAATGGTGATGTTGATGGTTTTATTAAGCCGCTCAGCTTCACGCTGCGCCTTAATGGGATTACTGATTACCGAGCCATCAGGCATAATCCAGCCGTTCAGGATATGGCTGTAGGGCAGGGTAATGATGCCAACGGTGATATGATCATCAGGCTTTTGCATTGTGCTGCTCCCAAAGCTCATTAAAGCGGGTGATGAAAAGTACCCTTGCCTGACGCGGGTTTAGCGGGGTGATAAGGAAATGCGCTGGCTCAATATTTTCGAGGATCGGCCAGACCGTACCATCGTCCATGTCGAAATCACGGCGTTCGGTAGCCAGAAGAACCAGATCAGCATGCTTCACGCATTCAGACATACGCACAGGGATGTTGAACCGATGCCGAACAGCCAGATCAATACGGGCCTCAACAGCTTTATAATCGGGCAAAATCGATTTCAGTGGGGCTGCAATATCATTGCAATAAGCCTCAGCGGCATCGTGCATCAGCGCCTCAAATGCATACTTCTGAGGCACCACTGTGCTGCAAAGTACAGAGTGTTGAGCCACGCTGTAGAATTCGTCCAGATGACCAGTGAAACGGCAGATGTTCGACAGGGCGCAGGCAATATCTTCAATACAGATTTGCTCTGGTTCCGGGTCAATGAAGTTGAAGCTTTTGCGACTATTGGTGCAAATCCAGACCATACAATTTCTCCACACACGATTTTTGGTTGCATGAATCCCTTGCCAGTGACGGCAATAAAAAACTTTTGGGATTCGTTTAAGTTGGCTGGTGGGTTACTGCAATAACCCACAGCCCGATTACTCCACACACTTGAAAGGTTGCTGCGGTGCCGGGTGCCTCCCGGTGCTCTGGTCAGACTGACAAACACCAGAGCGGAAACTCTTAGACTGTGTGCAATCTTTGTCAGTCTTCCGCGCGCGCTGGCCGCATTCACCACAACGAAAAGGACACTTACTCCACGTCTCTAAAGCGTTCGAAAACACCCGCTTTGCAAATGCCCTTATCGTTGTGAAAAAGGGCGGTTAAACAAACCCTCATGAGTAACCGCCAACACAGCAATTCAGTACTTTTAAAACGCTGGTCCGCGAACCACGTCTTCAACATCACACTGCACACTCACCACACCGGCATCACCACAACAGACAACATCAGCATCTGGGAAGAGCCTCAAAAAGGTAATCAGGTCCCTGACCGTTGTGTTCGACATGTTTTTAATCATCTTCACAGTATTGCCCTCACACCACTGCAACTGCTTTAGCGAATCATCCCGAACTTCTTACGCCTCGGGCGGCTACTTCGTGGGCATCCTGCCTGTTCGCTGCTGATGAGATGATTAAACTATATGTTTATAATTACGTCAACCTAAGGTTGATAAATATTTTGTTTATAACGGACTTTGTTTGATTTATGCGGATTTAAGGCACAAAAAAACCGGCTTTCGCCGGCTTAATTTAATGTGAATGCTTTTATTCTTTAGCTACATCATCAGCAGATATGAAGCGCGTAGCTTTGATAATACCCGACACAAAATGAATTTTATCAACCTGATCAGGAGTTAGCGTGAAGGGCTTGTGATCGTTGTTGATACTTGTGAACTGATAGTCACCCGTTCTGTTGTAGTTGAGGATTTTTATCATGTTGTGACCATCTTTGGTTCTTATGAAAACTTCATCGCCTGGAGCTACCTTTGTTCCGGGTTCAATAACCACGAACTCACCCGACTGAATGCGTGGCCACATGCTATCCCCACGAACTCTGACGCCATAGGCTGATTTATCATCGCTGTATATGCGTAGCCAACCTGCATGAAACTCCATCATATCTATCAGACCGTCCATTCCCAAAACGGCATCTCCTATCACAGGAATTAACCCATCACGCATCTCCCCAATCACGTCAGCCTCAGAAGGTAGAGGAGACATAGCGCTTCGATGATCAGGCATAGAATTTGATGGCGTAACCACAGAGATCAAATCCTCATCCTCGCCAAGAAGCCATGAAAGTGGGAGCTGCGTGGCGGCAGAAATTTTAATCGCAGAATCCTTCCCCATCTCCCCACGCTTGAACCAATTATTCACAGCTTGAGGTGATACCTCTGCAATCCTTGCGAGATGCGCCTTGCTAAAACCTGTCACCTGGAGAATTTCATCCAGTCTATTTGCCTTGCTCATAAACATCATCGCACCGTTCATTTACCAGCCCAGATTGTAAACGTTATGTTTATACGAATCTATAAACCAAAAGTTGACTGCCATATAAACTTATTGTTTAATGTCTGTGTCGAATATAAACCGGAGATGACCGATGGAAGCATTAACCAAAGCTATTGAAGCTGCAGGCTCAGCCCGCGCATTGGCTTTAAAGCTTGGCGTTTCTCCAATGACCGTAAGTTACTGGCAAAGCCGCTCTGCAGGAATGGTCCCAGCAGAGCGAGTAATCAGCATCTTTCAGGTTACTGGGGTTACACCTCATGAATTGAGGCCAGACATCTACCCAAGCCCGTCCGATGGCATGGCAGATCTTAAGCAAGTTTAACAACAACCATAACTACCTTAGGGAAAATAAAATGGTAGACACAATCAACACAGCAATCCGACTGATGTGCAAAGCACACAAAGCAGGTCGTTTAGGTATGGCTGATGACTTAGGTATGACCATCGATCAGTTTCACAACCACATGTACCGCAAGTGTGGCAGTCGTTTCTTCACCCTTGATGAGCTCATGAAAATGGAAGAGTTATCCGGCACTGCATGCCTGGCAGACTTTTTCGCGACACGTCACGGAAAGTTGCTGGTGGATGTATCCGCAGTGAAAGAGGTGGATAAGGTCGATCTGTATGACATCGAGATGAAAGCGAGCGCAGCAGCTGGTGAGTTAGCGATAGCCAAAATTGCCGCAGCGTCTGACGGTGTGATCGACAGCAAAGAGCGCAAAACCCTGTCCGCATTGTTCCACACCAAAATGCGCCACCAGATTCATGGCTTTCTGGGTTTCATGGCGCTGTATGGCGTCGGTGTTGCTGAGCATTCTGTAGATATGTTCGTGGCGAACGGCAGAAAGATTGATGCGACAGGCGTGCAGATCGAAGTGCAGGACATTTGAAATGAAAAGTTTTTTAAGCCCCAAAAAAGTGACGCCCAGGGATTGCAGCCCTGAGCGTCGGTCGCGACTAAATCAACGTGTGTGGAGAATCAATCGCATGTCCATTGTAAGCCAAACCAAAGCAGTTCGGCAATTCCGTTGCCGTGTTATCGCTGGCGTCCCTGTCTATGAGCAAATCATACCGACAGCTGGTGGCCCTAACAACTACCAGACAACTACTCGTTTGGTAGTTGAGTCCGCGTGGAAGACTTTCTACAGCCGTCCGGCGCAGTCAGGTGTGAATTGATGGAAAACGAGATCATTAAACCCTGGGTGGAACGCTACAAAGACCCGCGCGGCGTGGTTGTGGAGACGGTTGGTGTAGACGTGGTTAATCATCGCGTAATTTACATGCGCCCCAACTATCCGCATCCATGCATGCAGCCCCGCGTTCTGTTCAGTCAGAAGTTCAGGAAGGTGGCGTCATGAGTTTATTGCTGAAGGTTAAGCCATTGGTTATCAGTCCGATGCTCGCTCTGCGCATTGGTATTAACGAGGCGATAGTGCTGCAGCAGATTTGTTACTGGCTGGAAGACACTACGTCTGGCATCGAATATGACGGCAAGCGCTGGGTTTATAACAGCATAAATGCATGGAATGAGCAGTTTCCATGGTGGACCGCGAAGACGATACAAAGAACGGTTTCGTCATTGAAAAAGATGGGTCTGATTTATGTTGAGCAGCTTAAAAAAAGCCAGCACGACCAGACTAATTATTACGCAATTAACTACGCGAGCCCTTTACTGGCCGATACGGACAATTTGTCCCTATCGAGAGAGACAATTTGTCCCAATCGAAAAGGTCAATCTGTCCCTATGGATAAGGACAAGTTGTCCCAATCCATCGGGTCAAATTGTCCCAATGTTACAGAGATTACAACAGAGAATACTACAGAGATTACAACAACCCCTTCTTGTCAGGTTGCGACGCAACCAGACGATGAGTGGTCAATCATTAATCGCTCTCGGGAAGTCTTACGCCACCTGAACAAAGTTACTGGCGCTAAGCACACAGAGGCGCAGTCGTCGATGGGTCACATCAAATCCCGGCTGAAAGACGCATTTACGGTGGAAGAGCTTTGCCTGGTGGTGGATTACAAACACGCCCACTGGGAAGGCACTGAGGAATACCAGTACATGCGGCCCAAAACTCTGTTCATCCCCGGCAACCTGCCTGGCTATCTCCAGTCAGCAACCAAGTGGGATAAGGCCGGTCGCCCGCCACGCTCTGAGTGGAATGCCCTGAAGCGCAACATGCAGCGGGATATCACTGTCATTCCGCAGCCTGACAGCTCAGTGCCTCACGGCTTTCGCGGTTAACGGGAGAAAATCATGATCAACCACGAATCAAAAATTCTTGAACTGATTACCCGCAATGGTCCGCTGAAGGTTCGCGAACTCTGCAAGCTCACGGGTCTGCATGAGACTTCAGTGAAGCGCTTTATCAAACCGCTTTTCACCAGAGGGACTCTCAAGCGTGCCAGCGACTGGAGTTATTCGATCAACACCGCCCCGTTACCGGTTGAGAGCGAGAAATACACCCACCTGGCGAAGCAGGCTACAGAACTGGAGAGCAAAGGGTTCTGGCTGCGTGCAGCACGGGTATGGCGTGAAGCAATGCTGGTGGCCAAGTTCGATGCATCACGCAACGAAGCCAAAGAGAACTGCGACCGCTGTGCAGCAGAGGGTTCCCTGAACTGTGGCAGTTACGGCGGGATTGATACAGGCCGTATTGGCGAAAGCTTCCTGAGTGAGGATCGCCAATGAAAGCGCACCTGAAGAGCCACTACCAACGCAATGAGATTTTCTACCAGGCCATCCGCATCGCAGCGGTGATGATTGCCGCCCTGATTATTGTCCTGACATGGGAGCTGACCACAGCATGAGCACATTAGCGCGCATTTACGACGACAAGAAAAATAGCGATACCGATATCACTACCCGCAAAACTTACCTGCTGGGCGTTGATGAGCTGTATGTTGAAACTAATTACAACATTCGTGATATCGATCAGACCCATGTCGAGGAATTCCGCGACGCCTTTATCGCTGGTGAACATGTGCCTCCGCTGGCTGTTAAGGTCACCGAAAAGGGCATTAAGATCATCGATGGCCATCACCGCTATTACGGTGCGAAGCTGGCACAGGAAGCAGGCTACACGCTGCGCCTTGAGTGCAAAGACTTCGTGGGTAGTGAAGCTGACAGCGTGGCGTTCATGGTCACCAGTAGTCAGGGCCGCGCCCTGTTGCCGCTGGAACGTGCAGCCGCCTATCAGCGCCTCGTTAACCAGGGCTTAGAGCCAGCCGAGATCGCCGCCAAGGTGAAACGTTCGATCACCGATGTTGAGCAACACTTGCAGCTGCTGACCGTTGGCGAACCTCTGATTGAGATGGTGAAATCCGGCGAAGTGGCCGCAACCACAGCAGTAGCACTGCAGCGCGAACATGGTGTTAAAGCCTCATCCATTGCTCAGGAGCAGATGCAGAAGGCGAAAGCGGCAGGGAAGAAAAAACTGACTAAGACCGATGCTATGCCGCAGTTCAGTGCTGCCCAGGCACGTAAGCTTGCAGAGCTGATTGCTAAACATTCTCAGACAGAACAGAGCGATGAGGGCGCCCGCATTACGCTGACGTTTGAAACTGACCTGCAGGCGGCTGAGCTGATGGATATTATCCTGATCGCCAAAGAGCACTACGGCGTGACTCAATCAGTAAGCGAACCACCGGCCCCGGTTAAGTCAGAGAACGGCGATGGTGATGACCTGCCGCTTTTAAAACACGAAATCCTTGAGCAAAGCGGTGTTGAAGCGTGGGCGTGCGTAGTTGCCGCGTTCAAAATGAAAGCTGAGTACACCTACAGCGAATCAAAATACGCGCATACCTGGGCGGCGGACTCTGTTGAGAACCCTACCTGTGTGACCGTCCCGGCAGAGATCATTGCTAAAGCGGTACGCCTCATCAAAGAGCATCATGACGATCTCGAACTGAAGCTGTGGGTATCAGAGCAGTACGATGATGCAGAGCTGGCAAAGGAACAGTTGCAGCGTTTCTCAGCGGTGCTGATTGACGTTCGCCAGGACAGGCCATGCACGGTTCAGGAGTTTATCGCGCTGGTGGAGCAGACTAACCGTGATTGCTGGTTGAATATCCGCATGTTGCGTCAGGCAGTTCGTGAAGTTGCCGGTCAGATGACTATTCCGGGTATTGGGGAGACTGCATGAAGTTAACTCTCCCGTTCCCGCCAAGCGTAAATACGTACTGGCGTAACACCAGAAAGGGAGTATTGATCAGCGCCTCCGGGCGCTGTTTCCGCTCCAATGCGCTTGCCGCCGTTATGGAACAACTTAAACGCCGACCTCAGCCGATTACAGTGAATGTTGAGGTGAGCGTTCTGCTATTCCCCCCAGACAAGCGCCAGCGTGATCTTGATAACTACCTCAAAGCATTATTCGATAGCCTTACTCATGCCGGAGTGTGGGACGACGACAGCCAGATAAAGCGATTCTCGGTAGAGTGGGGCGCAACGACGAAGAAGGGCAAGGCCGAAGTAACGATCACGCCTTTTGAAGTGGTGGCCGCATGAGAGCATTACTTACGCCAGAGGTAGCCCCGCGCACCGGGATTGTTTTGCTGAAGCCTGGGCCAGACCTGTTGAAGCTGTTTAAGGGCAGGGTGGTAATCAGCACACCGACAATGGATATGGCAGACCTGCCATCAGGGCGGCTGAATGACGGCACACAGCCGTTACTTGATGAGCCCTCACTGATTCCCTTCTTCAGTCACGAACGCGTGATAAAGGCCGCTGGTGGACCGAATGCGCTGGCATCCTTTGTCCAGTCTTTCGGGTGCTGCCAGTGGGAGCAGCTGGGAGTGTGGCATCACCATGAATTCACTGTGTCAGAAATCGAAAACGGCCTGGTGTCTCTTTGCTATAGCCACGATAATGAGTTCAGGGAAAATGGCGTACCCGGTAGCCTGGAGAATATCGCCAAAGGTAACAACGCACTCTGGATAATCAGGGCGGCATGCAGCCAGATGGCGCTAAACGGTGACCATCAACTGACCCTGCCGGAACTGTGCTGGTGGGCAACCCTGAATGATGTGATTGACCTAATACCAGAGGCACCCGCACGGCGCGTTCTGCGTATGCCGAAAGAAAGTATCCAGAGCGGCGAGCTGAAAGAGGCTCGCATTGTTCCGGTGCGACCGGCGCGGGAAGTTATTCAGGATGCAGCGCAGATCGTCAAAAAGATAATCAGCCTCCATGCAGACCCGGAATCACCAGAATCATTCATGAAGCGCCCCAAGCGTAAGCGCTGGGAAAGTGAAAAGTACACACGATGGGTAAAGTCGCAGACTTGCGCATGTTGCGGCATACAGGCTGACGATCCTCATCACATCATCGGACACGGACAGGGGGGAATGGGAACGAAGGCGCATGATTTATTTGTGATACCGCTATGCAGAGCGCATCACGATGAACTGCACCGGGATATGAAAGCGTTTGAAGCTAAGTACGGCAGTCAGATTGAGCTGCTGTTCAGGTTCCTCGATCACGCGATTGCAGTCGGAGTGATTGGGACAGACAAAAAATAAAGTGTGTGGAGAAGGTGAGTATGAAAATTGAATCGGCGCTGAAGCACTTCAATCCGAAGAGCCTGCAGATTAGTGACTCATCCCGTGCTACGGGAAGTGAGGGGCTTACGGGTACAGACCTGATGGCTGCTATCGGGATGTGTCAGTCAAAGTCTCCGATGGGGATTGCAGCCGTTCTGGCTAAGTCAGGGGTCAGCGAAGGGGATAAAGATCGCGTCATAGGTCTGCTTATGGTGCATGCCCGGCGCATAACACCAAAGCTCGTTCTGAAAGCAGCTGGCTCAAAGCTGCCTTCCTGTATAAGGGTTCTATCCAAGCTGGCATATGAAGATTATGTCCGCTCTGCATCAACTACCCACTCATGCCCCGACTGTGATGGCCGTGGCATTATGAACAGTATTGAGCATGTAATGATTCACCCTGGCTGCTCAACGCCTGATAACGATAATTACGTTCCTCCAAAATACCGGTTGGAAACGCTGGAAAAGATGTGCGTGACATGTCACGGCAAAGGCGCAGTGACAGAGCGGTGCCGGTGCAACGGTACTGGCCGCGTGCGTGATATCGAGATGTCCAGGCAGACTAATTCCATCGTTGAGAAGAATTGTGATCGGTGTGGTGGCAGAGGATTTGCGCGTTCGCCCGGTACAAAAGCATTCAGAGCCATCCGGGTGCTGATACCTGACCTGCAGGAGAGAACCTGGAACCGCAACTGGAAGCCTTTCTTTGATTCGCTGGTGGTTAAGCTGGAGGAGGAAGAGTCTCACGCTGACCAGACCTTCCAGAAAATAACAGGCAATGAAAGATTCCCCAGCCAAAGATAAATGTTGCTTTTGTCCGGGAATGGATTAATATCTCCTCATAGTGGGGATTTTATGAGTCTTCCGCACTAAAAAGAATTATCTGGTTCGCTGATGGCGGGTCAGTTGCATATCAAGTGGATGTCCGAAAGCCTCGCAGCCTCACCAGCTGGCGGGGCTTTTTTATTGGCTTATCCCCTGAAAGGGATGAGTAAAAGAATATCCCTTGTAGCGGATAGAAAAATTACCCCTGTTGCCGACGGGCAAGGCATTTACCGCTATTGCGTCAGGGTTCCCATTCAAAGAGGTCGCCAAAGAGCGGCCTTTTTTCGTTTTTGCGCACGCCAATCAGTCTCCACACACACTTTTGACGCCGTGGCGTTGCGCAATTTTCTTCTGACTACCGACAGCACCTGCCAATTATCGGAGGTGAGGATGAAACGCATGCCGGACAAAGACGTTGGGTTCTGGGCAAGCCTGATTGCCTGGCTTTACGCCCACAAAAACGAAACCGGCTATGCGGGTCTTGCCGGAGTCATGGCGATTCTCAGAGCCACATACGTTGGCAAAGATGCATGGTCACGCCGTCTGCTTGATGCAGCGATGTGCAGCGTCTTCGCCTTCTTCCTACAGCCAAGCCTGCAGGTAATTGGCTCGGTGTTCAACTGGCACTTCAGTGAAGACATTACGCGGGTGGGTGCGGTCTTCCTTGGCTTCCTCGGTGTGGACTACGTGTCAACGAAGATACGCCGCCAGATAGATAAGCGATTGGGAGACAGTAATGCTGACAGCCAGTAGTTTTCAGCGCGCCACCGGCGTAAGTGATTCTCTGCGTGATGCCTGGTATCCACATATAGCGGCAAGCCTCTCAGCCTTCCAGATAAGCACCCCATTACGGCAGGCTCACTTTCTGGCGCAGACGGGGCATGAGTCAGCCGGGTTCCTGAAGGTTGAAGAAGGGCTGAACTATAGCGAGAACGCACTGACTGCGATGTTTGGCAAGCGCATCACTGCCGAACAGGCCCGCGCTTATGGTCGTAATGCGATGCACCCAGCTAACCAAAAGATGATCGCCAGCATCATCTACGCAAACCGTAACGGTAATGGTGATGTTAATTCGGGAGATGGTTACCGCTATCGCGGTCGCGGTCTGATTCAGATCACCGGCAAGGCGAACTATGAAGCGCTGGTTAAACAGCTGGGCGCTGATGTAGTGGCAAACCCTGATTTATTGCTGGGCTATCGCTTTGCTGCAATGTCAGCAGCGGCATGGTGGAAGAATCACGGATTAAACGAGCTGGCAGACTCTGATGATGTTACCCGCATCACCAGAGTCATTAACGGTGGCACCAATGGTCTGGACGACCGGAAATCCCGCTTATCAAAATCTAAGGGGATTCTATGTTCAACGTAATCGGCTTTATCCGAAACAATTCAGGCCTGGTCATCATCGGTCTTATCTGCGTGGCGCTGTGGGGACTGAACGCCAGTAACTCACAGCTGAAGGCAACCAACGACAGGCTTGAGAAGCTGGCAAACAGCAAAGACGAGCAGATTAACGATCTTCGCTCTAAGAACGATGGCCTGGCATCAAGCGTCACAGAGCTGGTAACAGCAGTTAAGCAGCAAAACGATGTGATGAGTCAGGTCACAGAGCAGCGTGCCGTAACAGCCCAGCAGAACCGGAAACTACAGAATGAAATTAAGCGTTACCTTGCGGCGGACAAGTGTGCTGTTGCTCCTGTTCCCCCTGATGCTGCTGACAGGCTGCGTGACGCAGCAAAAGCCGCTGGTGGAGTACCGGACAGTAAAGCAGCCTCAGCTAAACCTTCCGGCTGAACTGACCAGTCAGATTGACGTGCCAGAGCCATCACAGGATATGACGTTCGGTGACAGCGTAAGCCTTAACGCTGAGTTATATGCCGCTCTGGGGCAGTGCAACATTGACCGCGCCGCCATCCGTAACATTGAGTCAACCAGATAGGTAATTAGATGACTATCAGCCAAGAAGTTAAAGATTGGCATGAGCGATCAGAAGCACTGGCTGCAGAGATTGATGCTCATCTCAATAGCTATCCGGGGCCAGAACGCTCCCGTATCAACTCATCAGAGAACGTGGTGATTTATCTGGGTAATCGTTACACGCTGATAACCGGCTTTATTCCACCTGAAGTAATTTCAGGTAACCTAAAGATTGGCAAAGGATAACGGTTAGCCACGCTGTGAAGTGTTGCGACACCGAATTGATGATCACTTTATTAGCTGTGATAAAATGACATCTTCTAATTAGATAGGAGATGATGATGGCCGATGTAACTATTTCAGTCATTCAGGCTGGAACTTTCAAAATCAAAGCAGATAGATGGCGAGACGAAGAATTAGATATTGATTATCTCGACATTGAAGCAAAGGCTATGAGCAATGTTGCATTGGGAAATATCAATGTTAAAACCGCCGTGCAAACCTTCATTGAAGGTGACGATTGCGGATATTACACATTGATTGTCAAGGACGCTGAAAGATATGTTTTAGCTAAAGGTGAGATTGAGAAGTTAATTAATCATTAAGCCGCCTACGGGCGGTTTTATTTTGTGTTGAAAACTGCATTCACTGAGTCCACTTTTCAGCATAAACACAATGAATCATCGGCTGGTGGTCTCACCATTGCCGAAGGTTAAACACGTCCAGCCAGCAGGAAACTCTGATGTCCGAGCCACGCATCTATAACAGCCGCTGGGACAAAGCCAGGCTGTCTTTCCTGAAGTCACATCCTCTCTGCGCCATGTGCCACCGTCAGGGCAGGGCAGTTGCAGCAGCTGTGGTTGACCACATCAAGCCGCACAGGCTGAAAGAAGCCATCAACGGTGGAAAACAGGATGAGATAGCAAAGGCTCAGAAGCTCTTCTGGGACAAGGCCAACTGGCAGCCCCTCTGTAAACAACACCACGACTCAACCAAGCAGCGCGAAGAGAAGCGCGGTCACGTCATCGGGTGCGATGAGAACGGACTGCCGCTCGATCCCTCATCCCATTGGCGCAAATGAGAATGAATATCATTTTATGTCAATGGTGAGAGGGGTTGGGTTCAAATGCGAAAGATTATCAACACCGTGAGGGAGGGCGGGAACAGAGTTCAGGGGCTAATGACCTCCTGACCGCCCGCCCCCCTTTTTATGCACAACCGCGAAATGAAAAGTTTTTTTCTGGGAGGTTTTTATGGCCGGAAGACGACCAAAGCCGACCCACCTTAAGGTCGTTACCGGCAATCCAGGCAAGCGAAAACTTAACGACAAAGAGCCTGCACCCGCGAGAGAAATACCGAGTCCGCCATCACACCTTACCGACTGGGGAAAGGTTGCGTGGGGCAAGCTGACCGTTCTGCTTGACGGAATGGGCGTGCTGACCGTTGCCGATGTGCTGGCTCTGGAAAGGCTCTGCGATATCTACGCCGACATTCTTCAGCTCCGGATCACGATTGCTGATGAAGGCAGAACCTATACGGTCCAGACCGATGGCGGATTCCTGATTAAAGCCAATCCGGCTGTTTCAATGCTGGCTGATGCAGACCGGCGCTTCAAAAGCTACCTGGTAGAGTTCGGCCTTACACCGGCTGCCCGGTCAAAGGTGAACGTGAATGGTGGAGAAAAAGAAGAAGACCCGCTCAACCAGTTCTTCGGTTGATCCGGCGACGCAGTATGCAATGGATGTTACCAGCGGGACGGTAATTGCCGGACCAGACATTCGCGCCGCTTGCGCTCGCCATATAAGGGATTTGGAAGAGGGTCCGAAGCGTGGCTTGTTCTGGGATGTTGAAGCTGTAACGCGTGTCGTTAATTTCTTCGCTCAGGTTCTGAAGCTCAACGGCGGTGAGCATGAGGGCAAACCCTTCATACTACTGCCGTGGCAGTGTTTCATCGTTGGCTCTTTGTTTGGCTGGAAGGCGGAGGACGGTACGCGCCGTTTTCGCATGAGCTACATTGAGTCCGGCAAGGGTTCCGGCAAGTCGCCGCTTGCGGGCGGCGTCGGTCTTTACCTGCTGATGGCAGACAAAGAGCCCCGCGCCGAAGTTTACGCGGCGGCCACGAAAAAAGACCAGGCGATGATCCTGTTCCGCGATGCGGTGACGATGGTCGATCAGTCGCCCGCGCTGGCGCAGCGCATCACCAAATCCGGCACCGGCCTGAACGTGTGGAACCTTGCGTTTCTGCAGACGGGCTCTTTCTTCAAGCCGATCAGCTCTGATGATGGTCAGTCAGGCCCGCGCCCGCATGGCGCACTGATTGACGAAGTGCATGAGCACAAAACAAACGCTGTTGTTGAGATGATGCGTGCCGGTACAAAGGGCCGCCGTCAGGCGCTGATGTTCCTCATCACCAACAGCGGCCACGATAAAACCAGTGTCTGTTTTGAATATCATGAATACGGTCGCAAGGTGGCAGCCGGTGATTTGATTGATGACAGCTTTTTCAGCTTCATTTGTTCGCTGGATGAGGGCGATGACCCGTTTAAGGATGAGTCCTGCTGGGGCAAAGCTAATCCATCGTTGGGTCAGACCTTTACGGATAAATACCTACGGGAGCAGGTGACGCAGGCGCGCGGCATGCCATCAAAAGAAAGCATCGTCCGCCGCCTGAACTTCTGCCAGTGGGTGGAAGCGTCCGATCCGTGGATTGACAGCGACACCTGGATGAACTGCGAACAGGATTTTGATCCGGAGGATTTAGCGGGTGAAGAGTGCTATGGCGGTCTGGACCTGTCCGGTTCGCGTGACCTGACGGCACTGGCGCTTTACTTTCCGAAATCCAAAAAGCTTTTAGTTGAGTTCTGGACGCCGAAAGATTCTCTGCTTGAGCGCGCTAAAACTGACCACGTTCCCTATGATGCCTGGCTGCGTAACGGCTTTATTCACGCACCACCGGGTAAGGCGGTCAACTACGGTTTTGTGGCGGTGCGTATCGGTGAACTGGCGGCCAGATACGATATTAAGTGCATCGCGTTTGATCAGTACCGCATCAAGTATCTGGAGCCAGAGCTCGAAAGCGAGTCTGTGAGCGTTGACCTTGTTCCGCATGGTCAGGGCTTTTATAAGGCGCAGGAGTCCGGGCTGTGGATGCCACGATCAATTGAGTTGTTTGAAGAGCACCTAAACAACCGGGTGCTTGTCATCCGACCTAATCCCTGCCTGCGCTGGAATGCTGCCTCTGCAGTGCTTGAGGCTGACCAGAAGGACAATCGCATATTTGCCAAAAAGAAAAGCACCGGCCGTATCGACGGCGTGGTGGCTTCTGCTATGGCAATCGGCGCAGCAGAGGATGCGGTGCTGGTGGACAGCGGCGATCCTGATGACTTTTTTGATGACCCGATCATGGTAGGTATCTGATGAAGGAAAAAAAACAGCCGGGTCGCATCAAGAGCGCGATTGTTAACTGGCTAGGTGAGTCGATTGGACTTAATGACGCTGCGTTCTGGCAGGAGTGGTACGGCACAAGCAGCAGCGGAAAGGTCGTAACAGCAGAGAAAGCGCTGGCGCTGGCCTCCGTCTGGGCCTGTGTGCGTCTGCTGAGTGAGTCAGTTTCAACCCTGCCGATGAAGGTATACGAGCGAGCAGCTGACGGTTCCCGCAAGCTGGCGCTTAATCATCCGGCCTATCAGTTACTGTGCCGCCGTCCGAACAGCGAAATGACGCCGTCGCGCTTCATGCTGATGGTGGTTGCCAGCATCTGCCTGCGTGGTAATGCCTACGTTGAGAAAAAGATGATCGGCACCAAGCTGGTCTCTCTGGTGCCGCTACTCCCGCAGTGCATGAAGGTTGAGCGGCTCGACAGCGGCGAATTGCAGTACACCTACACAGAGAAGGGCGTTCCGCGCATCATTCCGGTTAAAAACATGATGCACATCCGGGGGTTTGGTCTGGATGGTGTCTGCGGGATGATGCCGATGCGCACCGGGCGTGACGTGTTTGGCGCAGCGATGGCGGTCGAAGAATCAGCCGCAAAAATTTTTGAAAACGGTATTCAGACGTCAGGCTTCTTTCTGTCAAAGAACCTGCTGACCAAGGAGCAGCGCCAAAAAAATCGCGAAAACCTTAACCGGTTCGTAGGTTCAAAAAACGCAGGCAAGGTGATGGTGCTTGAGGGTGATATGTCCTATCAGGGCATTACCCTCAACCCTGAAGATGCTCAGATGCTGGAGTCGCGATCATTCAGTATTGAGGAAATCTGCCGCTGGTTCCGCGTGCCGCCGTTTATGGTTGGTCACGTTGATAAGCAGAGCAGCTGGGCGTCGAGTGTAGAAGGCATGAACCTGCTGTTCCTGACGAATACGCTTCGCCCGATGCTGGTGAACATTGAACAGGAGATATCACGTTGTCTGCTGAATGGTGATGAAGACCTGTTTGCTGAGTTCTCCGTTGAAGGTCTGCTGCGTGCAGACAGCGCCGGACGCTCCGCTTATTACACCACCGCGCTGCAGAACGGCTGGATGTCCCGTAATGACGTGCGCCGCCTGGAGAATCTGCCGCCGATTGAAGGTGGTGATATCTACACCGTACAGCTGAACCTGACACCGCTTGAAGACCTGCGCAAAAACAGCACCGCCGCAAGGGCCACACTGTTGCGCGAAGTTCACAACGCCGTTTTCCCGGACATTCCTTTCGAACAATCACCGCTTAAACAGGCGGCTTAGGAGCATCCCCAATGACAGTAAAAAGTCTTCCGGCAGCGCCGGAGGGGCGGCCTTTTGCGCGCGAAAATCGCGATCTGCCGTCTTCCGCAATGGATCGCTGGAACGGCAGCATCAAGGCCGCAAAGAGTGATGACAACAGCATTTCTGTGTTCGACGTCATTGGCGCTGACTGGTACGGCGACGGCGTTACCGCCAGCCGTATCGCGGCCGCGCTTCGCTCAATTGGCGGTGCTGACGTAACCGTGAATATCAACTCACCAGGCGGCGACATGTTTGAAGGCCTGGCGATTTATAACCTGCTGCGTGAGTACGAAGGGAAGGTCACCGTCAAGGTGCTGGGCCTCGCTGCTTCTGCTGCGTCGATTATCGCGATGGCCGGTGATGAGGTGCAGATCGGTCGCGGTGCTTTCCTGATGATCCATAACTGCTGGGTGTACGCGATGGGCAACCGTCACGACCTGCAGCAGATTGCGGCGGACATGGTGCCTTTTGATAAGGCGATGAACGATATCTATAGCGCACGAACCGGTCTGGATGCAGCCACCATCGACGCGATGATGGATGCCGAAACCTACATCGGCGGCAGCGATGCGGTTGAAAAAGGTTTTGCAGATCGCTTGCTGTCAGCAGATGAGATTGCAGATGGCGACGACAGCCCTGCAGCTGCGCTGCGCAAGCTGGACGCGATGCTGGCAAAAACTGACGCACCACGCTCCGAACGTCGAAAACTTCTTAAAGCTTTAACCGGCGGCAAGCCAGGCGCTGCTGCCACCCCTGAAGGTATGCCGGGCGCTACCGACGAAATCAACCCAGAAAATATTGCTCAACTTAAAAACGCGCTGGCCGCGTTCGGCAAATAAGGAATCACGATGTCAGACGTAAATGAGTTACTGAAAAAAGTATCTGCAAAGCTGGAAGAAGTTTCCGGCACCTTCAGTCAGAAGGCTGAAGACGCGCTTAAGGAAGCTAAGAACTCTGGTCAGCTTTCAGCGCAGACCAAGGAAGCAGTAGACAAAATCGCCACTGAGTTTAACGCGCTGACTGAAGCAAACAAGTCACTGAAGGCATCGCTGGGTGATCTGGAGCAGCATGTTGCACAGATGCCGCTGGCGAATGCGAAAAACGTTATCGAAACGGTGGGCGGTCAGGTTGTTTCCTCTGAAGCGCTGAAAGCCTTCTCAGCCAGCATCGAAGGCAATAAGCGCCTGAGCATTCCGGTTAAGGCTGCGCTCCTGTCCATCAACGTGCCGGGCCAAATCGTTGCACCTGACCGCCTGCCAGGTATCGATCAGCAGCCAAAACAGCGACTGTTTATCCGCGACCTGATTGCACCGGGGCGCACTGAGTCCAATACCATTTACTGGGTTCAGCAGACCGGATTCACCAACAATGCGGCGACCGTCGCTGAGAACACTAAGAAGCCGTACAGCGATATCACTTTTGCGGAAAAAATCACGCCGGTCCGTACCATCGCTCACCTGTTCAAAGCCGCTAAGCAGATTCTTGACGACATGCCGCAGCTGCAATCGACGATTGACGCCGAGCTGCGCTACGGGCTGAAGTACGTTGAAGAGCAGGAGATTCTGTTCGGCGACGGCACCGGCACTCACCTGAACGGTATCGTTCCGCAGGCATCTGCATATGCTGCTGCCTTCAGCGTGGCGAATCAAAGCGGTATTGATGATCTGCGACTTGCTATGCTGCAGGCGCAACTGGCGCGCTTCCCGGCATCTGGCCATGTTCTGCACTTCATTGATTGGGCGAAGATCGAGCTGACTAAGGATTCGCTGGGTCGTTACATTCTGGCGAACCCGGCAGCGCTGACTGGTCCTACTCTGTGGGGGCTGCCGGTTGTCGCGACCGAAGCGGCTGCCTTCCAGGGTAAATTCCTGACCGGCGCATTCAATGCCGGTGCGCAGATTTTCGACCGCGAAGATGCCAACGTGGTTATCTCCACTGAAAACGCCGACGACTTTGAGAAAAACATGATCTCAATCCGTTGTGAAGAGCGTCTGGCGTTGGCCGTTAAGCGTCCTGAAGCGTTCGTTTACGGTTCCTTCACCGCACCTGCTGCAGCTGCGTAACAGCAACGGCGGCCTCCGGGCCGCCTTTCCGGGAGTTACTTATGAAACTGCTTTTGATTAAACCGAATTACTTCGGCGGCACGGTCGTGTCCGAAGGCAATACCATTGAGACCGACGAGCAGCATGGCCGCGAGTTGATTAAAAAAGGCTATGCAGAGCTGGTTGAAGACGGTACTGCTGCTCTGCCAGAGCCAGAGCCAGAGCCAGAGCCAGAGCCAGAGCCAGAGCCAGAGCCAGAGCCAGAGCCAGAGCCAGCAAAAGGTAAAAACAAAAAAGGCTGAACACCATGCTGCTGACGCTCGAAGAAATTAAACAGCAGTGCCGTCTTGATAGCGACTTCACGGAAGAGGATCGGCTGCTTGAGCTTTTTGCGCTGGCAGCCGAGGCAAAGGCGGTGACTTACCTCAATCGCAATCTGTATAAAACGGTGGCAGATGTTGCGCCTCTTGATACGGACGGCATGGTCATCACCGAAGATATCCGGCTAGCACTGCTGATGCTGGTCAGTCACTGGTATGAGCACCGCAGCTCAGTGTCAGAGCTGGAAATGACGGAGACGCCGCAGGCGTTTGAGTTCCTGCTGTATTCACGGCGTCTGCCGGTGTCGGGGTATTAGCATGCAGCGACGCTCATCAAATACCAGTGCCGTTTACACGCTGCCCGATCCCGGTGAGCTGAATAAGCGTATTCACCTGCGCCAGCGCATCGACCAGGCCGCAGCGGATTACGGCATAGAGCCGGTCTATCAGAATGAAAAGGACGTCTGGGCGAAGGTCCGGCAGGTAGGTGCTACCACCTATCATGAATCAGTTCAGGCTGACGAAACCATAACCCACTACATGACCATCCGTTATCGACGGGGCATCACTTCAGATTTTGAGGTGGTTCACGGCGGTTATGTATATCGCGTTAAGCGCCTGCGCGACCTCAACTCAGCCGGTCGTTACCTGCTGCTGGAGTGCGAGGAGTTGAGGGCTGTGGACAGCGACGGAGAGATGTATGGCTAAGCCGCTTCTGCACGTTGATTTTCAGCAGCCCAAAGACCTCGTTTTTAACCGGGCAAAAATGCGCCGCGCCTTCATTCAGATTGGTCAGGTTCACATGCGTGATGCCAGGCGTCTGGTCATGCGTCGTGGCCGTTCTGCTCCGGGCGAGTATCCGGGATTCAGAACCGGCAGGCTGGCGCGGTCCATCGGCTATTACGTTCCCCGCGCATCAAAAAGCCGTCCGGGCCTGATGGTGCGCATAGCGCCAAACCAGAAGCGGGGCGAGGGCAACCGCCTTATTGAGGGTGACTTTTACCCCGCGTTCCTGTTCTACGGCATCAAGCGTGGCGCTAAGCGCAAAAAGAGTCACCACAAAGGCAAGTCCGGCGGTAATGGCTGGCGCGTTGCCCCGCGTAAAAACTATATGACCGAGGTGCTGGAGGCGCGCAAAACATGGACGCGCTATGTGCTGACCCGTGCGCTGCGTACCTCCCTGCGTCCTGAAAGGAAAAAGAAATGAAACTATCGCTGGTGATCGCCGCACTCCGGGCGCGATGTCCGATGTTCGCGGGTAACGTAGCCGGGGCGGCTGAATTTAAAGCCATTCCCGAAACCGGCAAAATGCG
>Ga0308163_10001320_pt1 | contig 28033 bp, 26 predicted proteins | sample PhyTR1_FD_201037 | JGI IMG/M metagenome (GOLD analysis project Ga0308163, IMG submission 201037) | Phyllosphere microbial communities from UC Gill Tract Community Farm, Albany, California, United States - DLSLT.R1 | ecosystem: Host-associated > Plants > Phyllosphere > Unclassified | place: USA... | reverse complement strand
GCCGCCTCGTACGCGAGGCGGTGCCGCCGATGACGCTCAACCTGCTGCGCTGGGCCATCGCCTTGCTGGTGCTGCTGCCGCTCGGCTGGAAGACGCTGCGCCAGCCCGGCGTGCTGGCCGCGATCCGCGCGCAGTGGCGGCGCTACCTGGCGCTCGGCCTGCTCGGCATCGGCATGTACAACTCGCTGCAATACCTGGCGCTGCAGAGCTCCACCCCAATCAACGTGACCCTGGTCGCGTCCGGCATGCCGGTGTGGATGATGCTGGTCGGGCGCCTGTTCTACGGCGTCGAGGTGCGCACCCGCCAGATCCTGGGGGCGCTGCTGTCGATCCTCGGGGTGCTGGTGGTGCTGTGCCGCGGCGACGTCGACCAGCTGCTCGGCCTGCGCCTGGTGGCGGGCGACCTGTACATGATCCTCGCGACCATTGCCTGGTCCTTCTACAGCTGGATGCTGCTGCAGCCGAAGGACGTGCCGGCCCTGCGCAACGACTGGGCCGCTTTCCTGCTGACCCAGGTCGCCTATGGGCTGCTGTGGTCGGCGCTGTTCACCGGCGCCGAGTGGGCGCTGGCGGCGCATGCGATCGCCTGGAGCGTGCCGGTGGCTGCGGTGCTGCTGTTCGTCGCGGTCGGGCCGGCGGTGCTGGCCTATGCGATGTGGGGCGCCGGCGTGCGGCGGGCCGGGCCCAGCATCGGCGCCTTCTTCGTCAACCTGACGCCGCTGTACACGGCGCTGCTGTCCTCAGCCTTCCTCGGCGAGCTCCCGCACGCCTACCACGTGCTGGCCTTCGGGCTGATCGTCGGCGGGATCGTGGTGTCGGCGCGCCGCTGAGCGGCCTGTGCTGCAGCGCAGCGATGGCGGGTGGAATCGTGTGTCCAGCCCGACACGGCAGGTGTTACGATCCGGGTGGAAGGAGACTTTACCCCGATGGCCGAAGCAGCAACGACCCATGAGCATGCGGATGCCAGCGCATACCGCCGCAAGGACGAGCACGAGCGCGAGCGCGAGCGCGAGCACGCGGCCCGCATCGCCGAATTCCTCGACCGCCACCCGCGCGCGCTGGTACTGACCGGCGCCGGGCTGTCGACGGCGTCCGGCATCCCCGACTACCGCGACCGCGAGGGCACTCGCCGGGGCAAGCCGCCGATCCACGGCCCCGATTTCCGCAAATCCGACTTCGTGCAGCGCCGTTACTGGGCGCGCAGCATGATCGGCTGGCCGGTGCTGTCGCGTGCGCGGCCGAACCCCGGCCACTTCGCGATCGCCGGCCTGGAAGCGATCGGCAAGATCGGCTCGGTACTGACCCAGAACGTCGACGGCCTGCACGGCCAGGCCGGCAGCCAGGGCGTGCTCGAGCTGCACGGCAATATCCACACGGTGGTCTGCCTCGAATGCGCGGCGCTGTTCCCGCGTGCCTTCATCCAGGGGCAACTGGAAGACGTCAACCCGCAGATGCTGGGCGCCAACGCGACCCCGCTGCCGGACGGCGACGCCTCGGTCGAACCGACCGAACTGGCCGATTTCCGCCTGCCCTGGTGCACCTGCTGCGGCGGCACCCTGATGCCGAACGTGGTGTTTTTCGGCGATAACGTACCGCCGGCACGCACCGCCATCGCCCTCGACCAGATGGAGCGCGCCGATGCGCTACTGGTGGTGGGCTCCTCACTGATGGTGTATTCAGGCTTCCGCTTCTGCCGCATGGCGCAGGCCAGCGGCAAGCCGATCGCCGCCATCAACCTCGGCCGCACGCGCGCCGATGACTTGCTCGACATCAAGATAGAAGCGTCCAGCGAGCACGTGCTGCCGCTGGCGCTGCAGTTACTCACTACCGGACGGGCTCCAGGAGGAACGCCATCCATTCAACTCGACGGGGGAATACTTTGACGAACGATTTGCGCAGCGCGGCAGGCAGGATTGGCGACACCATCGACGACAAGCTCGGGCGCAACAGCCTGGGCAGCGGCATCAAGGGCTGGCAAGCCGGCGCCCTGTTGGCCGGCATCGGCCTGGCCGCCTCGTTTTTCTACGTGCGCGCCAAGACCAAACAGGCCGAGGCGGAGAACCCGCCGCAGGGGCGCTTCGTCAAGGTCGACGGGGTGCGCCTGCACTACGTCGAGCGCGGCAGCGGCCCGGTGCTGGTGCTGTTGCACGGCAATGGCGTGCTGGCCAATGACTTCGAGCACAGCGGACTGCTGGAACAGGCTGCCGAGCATTATCGCGTGATCGCCTTCGACCGCCCCGGCTTCGGCTACAGCGAGCGTCCGCGCAGCACGGTGTGGACGCCGCAGGCCCAGGCGCGCCTGCTGCACCATGCGCTGCAGGAACTCGGCGTCGATTCGGCCATCGTGGTCGGCCATTCCTGGGGCACGCTGGTGGCGCTGTCGATGGCGCTGGACATGCCCGGCTTCGTGCGCGGGCTGGTGCTGCTGTCGGGTTATTACTATCCGAGCGTGCGGGCGGATGCGCCGCTGCTGGGCGGCCCGGCGATCCCGCTGGTGGGCGACCTGATGCGCTACACGGTGTCGCCGCTGGTCACGCGCATGCTGTGGCGGCCGCTGACCAAGCGCGTGTTTTCGCCGCGCCCGGTCGATCCGCGCTTCCAGCAAATGCCGCCGTGGATGATGCTGCGCCCGAGCCAGCTGCGCGCCAGCGCGGCCGAGACCGTGCTGATGGTGCCGGCGGCGGCATCCCTGGCCAAGCGCTATCCGGAACTGACGGTGCCGGCGGTGATCCTGGCCGGCACCCAGGACAAGGTGGTCGACCCCGGTCACAATTCCGAGCGCCTGAGCGAACGCCTGCCGCAGTCCGAGCTGCACCTGCAGGCGGGTGTCGGCCACATGACGCATTACGCGCATCCGGAACAGGTATTGGCGGCGATCGAGTCGATCGCGGGCCAGGCCGGCGAAGCGGTGTACCGGCGCAATCCGGGTGCGGAAGCGCTGGCAAGGGCCAGCGAGAGCGGGGTCTAGCGATTATCGGTGACGCGACGGCCGCGTTTCGGGTAGCGTGGGCAGCTTGCAGCCCACGCGTTCAAGCACCATTTGCGTGATTCGTCACGAAAACAATCAGCCGACGATCCGCAGGGAATAATCGGTCGCCCGCACATCCTTGGTCAGGCTGCCGATCGAAATCCGGTCGACGCCGGTCTCGGCAATCGCCCGCACGGTCTGCAAATTGATGCCGCCCGAGGCTTCCAGCAGCGCCCGTCCGTCATTGATACGCACCGCGTCGCGCATCATGTCCAGGTCAAAATTGTCCAGCAGGATGGACACGGCGCCGGCCGCCAGCGCTTCTTCCAGCTCGGCGATCGACTCGACCTCGACCTGGACGGTCACGCCCGCATCCAGCGCATTCGCGGCCTGTAGTGCCGCGGTGATGCCGCCGGCTGCAGCGATGTGGTTTTCCTTGATCAGGATGCCGTCGTACAGCGCCATGCGCTGGTTGGCGCCGCCGCCCACGCGCACCGCGTACTTTTGCGCCTGGCGCAGGCCGGGCATGGTCTTGCGGGTGTCGAGGATCCGGGCGCGGGTGCCGGCCACCACGTCGACGTAGATGCGGGTGGCGGACGCGACGCCCGACAGCAGCTGCAGGAAGTTCAGCGCCGAGCGCTCGGCCGTCAGCAGCGAGCGCGGCGAGCCTTCGATGGTGCACACCACCGAGTCGGCCGCCATCAGGTCGCCTTCGGCATAGTGCCAGTCGATCTCGATGTCCTGGTCGATCGCCAGCATGATGCCTTCGAACCAGGGCGCGCCGCACAGCACCGCCTGTTCGCGCACGATCACGCGCGCCTTTGCGCGCGGCGCTTCCGGCACCAGCTTGCCGGTCAGGTCGCCGCTGCCGACGTCTTCCAGCAGCGCCGCCAGCAGGTTCTGTTCGAAGGCCGCCTGCAGCTTGTCGTCGAAGGCGCCGTCGTCGGCGTGAGGGTTGCGCAGAGTGGTCATGCCGGGCCGATTCCGTTGAAGAGTTTGGTTTCCTGTTGCAGCGTGCCGCTCGGCAGCGCCTTGGCTTTTTTCGCCGCCGCGAAATCGAGCATGCGGTCGATCGCGCGCTTGGCCTGCCGGCCGGTTTCCGGGTCGACAAAGACTTCGTTGTTACCCTTCTCCAATACTTCGGCCAGGTTCTGCAGGCCGTTCATCGCCATCCACGGGCAATGCGCGCAGCTCTTGCAGGTGGCGCTGTTGCCGGCGGTCGGCGCCTCGATCAGGGTCTTGCCGGGCGCCGCCATGCGCATCTTGTGCAGGATGCCGTTGTCGGTGGCGACGATGAAGTGGGTCGCGTCCATGGTCTGGGCCGCGTTGATCAGCTGGGTGGTGGAGCCGACCACGTCGGCCTGCTCGACCACGTTGCTCGGCGATTCCGGGTGCACCAGCACTTTCGCGTGCGGGTATTCGGCGCGCAGCATGTCGAGTTCGATGCCCTTGAACTCGTCGTGCACCAGGCAGGAACCCTGCCACAGCAGCATGTCGGCGCCGGTCTGCTTCTGGATATACGAGCCGAGGTGGCGGTCCGGTGCCCACAGGATCTTCTTGCCCTGCGCATGCAGTTCCTTGACGATGTCCAGGCCGATCGACGAGGTCACCATCCAGTCGGCGCGTGCCTTCACGGCGGCGCTGGTGTTGGCGTAGACCACCACCGTGCGGTCCGGGTGCTGGTCGCAGAAGGCCGCGAACTCGTCGGCCGGGCAACCCAGGTCGAGCGAACAGGTGGCGTCCAGGTCCGGCATCAGGATCGTCTTTTCCGGGCTCAGGATCTTCGCGGTCTCGCCCATGAAGCGCACGCCCGCCACCACCAGGGTCTTGGCCGGATGGTCGCGCCCGAAGCGCGCCATTTCCAGCGAGTCCGATACGCAGCCGCCGGTTTCCTCGGCCAGGTCCTGCAGGTCGGCGTCCACGTAATAGTGGGCGACCAGCACGGCCTCGCGCTCCTTGAGCAGTTGCCGGATGCGCTCTTTCAGCGCGGCCTTGTCGGCCAGTTCCAGCGGCGATGGCGTGCGGGCCCAGGCTTCGGCGGTCGAGCAGACGCCGCCGACCGGGCGGTCGTATTCGAAGGTTTTGATGGGGGCAATGGTATTCATGGAGGCTGTCTCATCGCACAAGGGGCGGCCGGCCGAGCCGGAATCCGCCGATTGTAATCCTTTGGGGTGCGGCCGTGTTATGAGGCGGTTCGAGCCGCTTATTTGTTATCGGAAATAAAAACGGGTGGGCACCCGATACCCACGCGGAAGCAAGCACAGAGCAAGCTTTCGCGTGAGCACGGACTGCCCACCCTACGAATTCATGTTACGCGTCACGAAATGTCGCGGATCAGTTCAGACCCTGGCTGGTCAGGTATTCCTCGTAATTGCCGCGGAAGTCGACCACTTCGTTTTCCTTGACTTCGATGACGCGGTTGGCCAGCGAGGACACGAACTCGCGGTCGTGCGACACGAACACCAGCGTGCCGGCGTACTTGTCGAGCGCGATGTTCAGCGATTCGATCGATTCCATGTCCATGTGGTTGGTCGGCTCGTCGAGCAGCAGCACGTTGTGACGGCCCAGCATCAGCTTGCCGTACATCATGCGGCCCTTCTCGCCGCCGGACAGCACGCGCACCGATTTCTTGACCTCGTCCCCGCCGAACAGCAGGCGGCCCAGGATCGAGCGCACGGCCTGGTCGTCGTCGCCTTCCTGGGTCCACTGGCCCATCCAGTCGGTCAGGTTCGCGTCGGTGGCGAACTCTTCGGTCGGATCCTGCGGCATGTAGCCCGGATTGGCGTTCTCGGCCCACTTGATGCGGCCGGTATCGGCGTCCAGGCCAGTGACCTCGTGACCGCCGATGCAGCGCAACAGCGTGGTCTTGCCGGCACCGTTGGCGCCGATGATCGCGACGCGCTCGCCGGCTTCGATCATGATCGAGAAGTTCTTGAACAGGGTGCGGTCGTAGGTCTTGGTCAGGCCCTCGGTCTCGACCGCCAGGCGGTGCAGTTTCTTCTCGCCTTCGAAGCGGACGAACGGGTAGGCGCGCGAGGATGGCTTGAATTCCTCGATCTTGATCTTGTCGATCTGCTTGGCGCGCGAGGTCGCCTGGCGGGCCTTGGATTTGTTGGCCGAGAAGCGGCGCACGAAGTCCTGCAGTTCGGCCACTTTTTCCTTGGCCTTGGCGTTGTTCGCCAGCTGCTGGTTGCGGGCCTGGGTCGACGCTTCCATGTAGTCGTCGTAGTTGCCCGGATAGACCTTCAGCGTGCCGTAGTCGATGTCGGCCACGTGGGTGCAGACCTGGTTCAGGAAGTGGCGATCGTGCGAGATGATGATCATCGTCGAGTTACGCTGGTTCAGGATGTCGGCGAGCCAGCTGATCGTGTGGATGTCCAGGTTGTTGGTCGGTTCGTCCAGCAGCAGGATGTCCGGATCCGAGAACAGCGCCTGCGCCAGCAGCACGCGCAGCTTCCAGCCCGGTGCGACCGAGCTCATCAGGCCCTGGTGCAGGTCGGTGCCGATGCCCAGGCCCAGCAGCAGTTCGCCGGCGCGCGCTTCGGCCGAGTAGCCGTCGTACTCGGCGACCTTGCCTTCGAGCTCGGCGGCTTTCATGTAGTCTTCGTCGGTCGCGTCCGGGTTCGCGTAGATTGCGTCGCGCTCGGAGATCGCGTTCCACAGCTCGGTGTGACCCATCATGACCACGTCCAGCACGCGCACGTCTTCGTATGCGAACTGGTCCTGGCGCAGCTTACCCAGGCGCTCGCCCGGATCCAGGCTGACGTTGCCGGCCGACGGCTCGAGGTCGCCGCCCAGGATCTTCATGAAGGTCGACTTGCCGCAGCCGTTGGCGCCGATCAGGCCGTAACGGTTGCCGTCGCCGAATTTGACGGAGATGTTCTCGAACAGCGGCTTGGCGCCGAACTGCATCGTGATATTGGCTGTACTGAGCACTTGGGAAACCTTTTGCGTGGATTTTCGATTAACCGTGCATTCTACCATCCTGTTCCGGAGCGGGATAGCCGCCAGGGCGATCAGGCTGGCGCCGGGCCGCTTGCGGCCGGTGTGGCGTGCGCGCCAACTCTGCGGGGATTGGCAGGCGGCGATTCTCGGCTTAACATGGCGATAACCCTGGCCATGCAAAAAACCGGTTTAAAAGGTGTCCCGTGAACATTTCTTTCCCGCAGAAATCAGCGTACGACCTCCGCGCAACGAGCATCACCTTCCCCGTCGTCGTCGACGGCCACACACGGCGCTGCTTCGTCACCGAAGAAGCGCTGATCGACCACTTCGGCGCCCTGTCGGCCGAGTCCGACCGCCTGCAATCGGCCTTCGAGGCCAACCGCAGCGAAATCGAAGCCGTGGCTGCATACCGCTACCGCACCGGGGCCTCCGGCGACGTGCTGTTGCGTACCCAGGACTTCTGATCGTCTACGCTGGCGCGGCGTCACAGCTTGGCGTCCGCGCATGCCAGGACGCCGACGATGCCGGCTTAACACGGCCGAGCATGCGATCATGATGAGGATTCGCCGGGCACGGCCGTCATGACCGGCAGTTCCGGCCCGACCAGCCGATGCAGAGCGGTGGCCAGTTCCCCTGCCGGACCATGCGGGCTGCCCGGGCCCGCATCCTGGCGTACGTCGTCGCCGTCGAGCAGCCACAGGTCCCAGACGGCGTCGTGGAAACGCTCTTTCGATGGATCGAGGGGTGCGGACCAGATGCGGTTGAGCACGACGACCACCCGGGCAAGCTCGGTCGGCAGCAGTGCCCGGTCGATCCGCTTGTCCACGATCAGGGCGAACTGCTTGGCCGTGCGATCCACATGGGCTTCGATGCGGCTCGCCTGCGCATGCTCGAGATCGAGCAGATACCACGTCGACGCATTGCTGAAGAACGAGCCGAAGGACAACAAGGCACCCCGGTGCGGCAGGCCCACGGGAAGCAAGGGCATGCGGCAGGGGTTGCATGTTTGCGTTTTGACGGGAGCGTAAGCCGGCGCCGCCACGGTCGGGGTGACCGCATGCGAAGGTGCGGCGCTCACGCAGGCCCCCGCCAGCAGCCAGGCGGTGTGCCGGCCGGGGCGCAAACGTTGCGCCGGCGTCGTCACGCGCAGCGCACGGTCGGATAATCCGACAACGTCAGCGACCACCCGGCCTCGCTTGACACCAGCCGGCCCTGGGCCCCAAACGGAATCGTGACCCGGCGCGGAATGTGCCCGAAGGCCAGGCCCGTCAGCACCGGGCACGGCAGCGTGCGGCGCAGGTAGGCCAGCATCTGCTCGAAATCGTAGCCATTGTCCGCCGGCGACAGCCGGTAGCCGGAAAAGTCCCCCAGCACGATGGCGCGCTGGCGCGCCAGTACGCCGGCGTGCATCAGCTGCAGCAGCATGCGTTCGATCCGGTACGGGTGTTCGGCGATGTCTTCCAGGAACAGGATGCCGTCGTCGATCGGCGGGAAATATTCGGTGCCCACGACCGACATGATCATGGCGAGGTTGCCGCCCCAGGTCGTGCCGCTGACGTCCAGCAGCGGGTTGCCGACGCCCTGCCCGGAGACCGTATGGGTGGGGCCGGCCAGGCAGTGCCAGAAATCGTCCAGCGTGAACGCCACCGGCTCGGCGGCGCCGAAGTCGCCCGCGAACATGGGGCCGGCGTAGCTGAGGGCGCGGGTCTTGGCGTACAGGCCCATCTGGAAGGCGGTGACGTCGGAGTAGCCGACAAAGATCTTGCCGCTGGCGGCCATCCGTTCGAAATCGATGTGCGGCAACAGGCGCGTCATGCCGTACTGGCCGCGCAGCGCCATCACCACCTGCACGTCGGGGTCGTCGGCGGCCGCGTTCAGCTGGGCCAGGCGGCCGGCATCGCTGGCGCCGAAGCGCTGGTGGCGCGCTTCGTGCTCATAATAGTTGTGGACCAGGATGCCCTGGGCTTCGAGGCGGGCGATGCCGCGGCCGATCGCGTCCGGATCGGGGGCGTAGCCGCCCGGCGCGACCAGCGCGATACCGAGTTGTCGTTGCGGGTGCGTTGTAGATGCAGGGTGTGGGGAGGTCACTGTCTGACGAAGAGCCGCGGTGTTGAGTCGGGCGCCATCTTACCGTGGGCATGGGCGTCGATCAAGGCGAGCAGGCGTTCCATCAGTTGCAGCGGCAGGTCGTGGCCCATGCCCTCGATGACTTCGAGGCGGGCGCCGGGGATGGCCTGGGCGGTGTCGGCGCCGCAGGCGAGCGGGAGCATCGGATCGGCGGCGCCGTGGATCACCAGGGTCGGGGCCGCGATGGTGCGCAGCTGGGGGGTGCGGTCGCCGGAGGCGGCCACGGCCAGCATCTGGCGCACGATGCCGCTCGGGCAGCAGCTGCGCCGCAGTGCGCGCGCGACGCGCCGGCGCAGGTGTTTTTCGGCGGTCGGGTATGCCGGGCTGGCCATGGCGCGCAACAGCTGTACGCCATGTTCGATCAAGGCGTCGGGGTCGCTGGCGTCCGGCCGGCGCATCAGCGCGCGGCGCACGTTGCCGGTCGGGCCCGGCAAGCCGCGGCGGCCGCTGCTGGACATGATCGACGTCAGGCTCGACACGCGCGACGGGAATTTGGCAGCCATCAGCTGGGCGATCATGCCGCCCATCGAGACGCCGACCACGTGGGCGCGCGCCACGCCCAGCGCCGACAGCACGCCGACCGCATCGTCGGCCATGTCTTCGAGCCGGTATGGCGGCCGCAGCGGCAGACGCAGCTTGGAACGCAGCCAGGCCAGGGCCAGGCTCGGCGTGCCGGCGTGCTCGAACTTGGTGGACAGGCCGCAGTCGCGGTTGTCGAAACGGATCACGTAGAAGCCGAGGTCGACCAGACCTTCGACGAACTCGTCGGGCCATGAGCTGAGCTGGAGTCCGAGTCCGTTGATCAGCAACAGTGGCACGGCCTTCGGATCGCCGGCGGTGTCGAAGGCGATGCGGATGCCGTTGGCGTTCAGGCTGGGCATAGAGCGGGATTCACTGCGCAGGATTCAATGGAATGCTTTCGTGCCGCACCATGCGACCGAACCAGCATACCATTTTCATCAGATTCGGGGCGCGAATCCGCAACGTGGCGCGGCCCCCGGATCAGCCCCCGGCAGGCGGCGCGCGGCGGGCGGCGCGGCGTTCGGCGAAAAAGCCCTTGAGCATGGCGCCGGCCTCGTCCGCCAGTACCCCGCCGACCACCGTCGTGTGGTGGTTCAGCTGCTCGAGTGCGAACAGGTCCAGCACCGAGCCGCACACGCCGGTCTTGGGGTCGCCGGCGGCATACACCACGCGCGCCAGCCGCGCATGCATCATGGCGCCCGAGCACATGGCGCAAGGTTCGAGCGTCACGTACAGCTCGCAGCCCGGCAGCCGGTAGTTGCCGAGTTTCTCGGCGGCGGCGCGCAGCGCCATGATCTCGGCATGGGCGGTCGGGTCGTGGCGGCCGATCGGCTGGTTGTAGCCGGTGGCGATCACCTCGCCATCCTTGACCACCACGGCGCCGACCGGCACCTCGCCCTGGTCCCAGGCCTTGCGCGCTTCGCGCAGGGCCAGCGCCATGTAGCGCCGTTCGGCCTCGCCGGCCGGGACGGCCTCGGTGGTGACGGCGGCGGTGCCGGGAACGGCAGCATCGTCGAGCATCGGTGCGACCTCGTTCAATCAGTTGTCCGAAATCTCGGCCCAGCAGTTCGGGGTCTCGTGCAGGACCAGCTTCTGCAGGCGCAGGCCGGTGCCGTAGCGGTCGGTGTAGGCCGCCTTCAGGATGTTCCAGGCCACCTGCGCCAGGTTCTCGACGGTCGGGATGCGGTCGATTACCACCGTCTTGTGGCCCGGCAGCGATTGCAGGAAGCCGTGCACGGCTTCGTCCTTTTCGTACACCAGGAAGGCATGGTCCCACACGTCGACCAGGTGCTCCTTCGCAAGCGCCTTGATGTCGGAAAAATCCATGATCATGCCGTTGTCGGAATTGCCTTCGACATCGATGACGGCGCCGGTCAGCGTGATCTCCAGGGTATAGCGGTGGCCGTGCAGGTTGCGGCACTGGCTCTTGTGGTCGGGGATGCGGTGGCCGGCATCGAATTCGAGTTTGCGGGTAATCGTCAGCATGTCAGTGTTTCTGTTTCCGGTTTTCTATGAGTCGTTCGGTCGTTCAGGGGATTTGCAGCAGTTTGTGGGTCTGGAGGCTGAGCTTCCACTTCGGGTTGCTGCGGCAGGTATCGATCGCCAGCTTCGTGTTGAACTCGGCCAGCGGCCCGTCCATCGGCTGCACGTAGAAATTCTCGAAGTCCAGGCCTTCGTAGGCGGCCAGGTCCTGCCCCGCCTGCGGAATCACGACCTTGATTTCGTTGCCCTTGCCCACCACCAGCGTGCTGCCCATCTTCGGGCTGACGCAGATCCAGTCGACACCCGCCGGCACCGGCAGCGTGCCGTTGGTCTCGATCGCGATCGTGAAGCCGTGCGCGTGCATGGCATCGATCAGCGCGGCGTCCAGCTGCAGCAGCGGCTCGCCGCCGGTGAACACGACGTATTTGCTGGCCGGGTAGGTCGTCGGCCACAGGCTGTCGATCTCGGCTGCCAGGGCCGCGGCATCCTTGAACTTGCCGCCGCGCTCGCCATCGGTACCGACGAAATCGGTGTCGCAGAACTGGCAGACCGCGGTCGCGCGGTCGCTCTCGCGGCCGGTCCACAGGTTACAGCCGGAAAAGCGGCAGAACACGGCCGGACGCCCGGCATGGGCACCTTCGCCCTGCAGGGTGTAGAAAATCTCTTTGATGCTGTAAGTCACGTTAAGTTTCGCTCAGGCTTCTCGTCAACCTTCCATTATACCGTGCCTTCGACAATTCGATGAAGGCCGGCCGCTGTTGCCGCCGCCACCAGACCGGCATCGTTGTTGAGGGTAAGCAACATATTGCAGAACGGAAAACCGTAATCTCTTTACCGGAATCGTCCTAATCTTCGTCGGAAGGTCTGCCATGAAGACGCTCAAGCATCCTACCCTGCGTGCGGCCCTCGGCCTGGTCTTGTTGCTCGGCATGTGGCAGCTCGCGGCCGACCATGCCGGCTGGGCGGCGGCGTCGAGCGCCGTGTGCGCGGGCCTGCTGCTGCTGGGGTCGCTCGGCGCGCTGTGCTGGGCGCTGTACCGGCGGGTGCGCAGCGAAGACCAGGTGGCGCGCCGGGAAGCCGACCTGTGCCGCGAACGGGGCGCACACAGCCGTGCCGATATGGCGCTGGCCGAGGCCGACCTGCTGCTGGCGCGCATCCGCGGCCGCAGCGCGGCCGGCGGCCAGCAAGACCCGGTCGGCCAACTGGGCCTGGTGCAGGCCGAACTGATGCAGATGCAGAACGGCGCCGCCGACCCGGCCGCGGCGGCCCGCATCGAAATGCTGCGCACCCGGCTGGACATCGTTGCCCGGGTGGTGCGCCAGGCGGCACGCACGGTCGAAACCGGCTGAAACGCCCCCCTCCCCCCGCCAGCCGGCACGGCCAACCGTGCCGGCGGCCACGCCTGTTGCCCTTCGTCACCTATTGTTTTAGATCAATAGGGCGCCATCTGCCGTGGCGCAGAATCGGTTCTCGTCAGCAATATTTCAACCGACAGACGAAGGACGGCAATGACAAGTACCACGACCATACAGCGGCTCATGGACGACACGGGCACGAATCCGGACCGTGTGTTTGCCCATCAGTTGATGGAAATGCTGGCGATTCCCGTGTTCGTGCTGGACACCACGTCGCGCGTCATGATCTGGAACCGCGCCTGTGAACGCCTGACCGGCGTGCCGGCGGCCGAAGTCATCGGCACGCGCGAGCACTGGCGCAGCTTCTACGAAGAGAACCGTCCCACTCTGGCCGACGTGCTGATCCAGGAACGCGGCGGCGAGGTCGCGCAGCTGCATCCGCGCCAGGGCGGCACCGCCCATCTTTCGGCGGAAAGCTGGTGCGACATGCCGCGCGTCGGGCGCCGCCGCTACCTGGCCGCCGACGCCAGCCCGATCTTCGACGAGCGTGGCCGGCTGAGCGCCGTGGTCCAGACCCTGCGCGACATGACCGACGAGAAACTGGCCCAGATCGCGCTGGAGCAGCTGGCGACCCGCGACGGCCTCACCGGCCTGGCCAACCGCCGCTGCTTCGACGAGACCCTGCACGCCGAATGGGCGCGCGCCCTGCGCCAGCGCCAGCCGCTGTCGCTGCTGATGGTCGACGTCGACAACTTCAAGGCCTACAACGACGCCAACGGCCACCTCGGCGGCGACGAATGCCTGAAACGCATCGCCACCGCCGTCTCCAGCGAGATGCGCGCCAACGACCTGGTCGCCCGCTACGGCGGCGAGGAATTCGCGGTGATCCTGCCGAACCAGTCGCTCAAGGGCGCCGCCACGGTCGCCGAGCGCATCCGCACCCGGGTCGAGCAGCTGCAGGTGCCGAACCCGATCGGGCCCGGCGAGCACGTGACCGTGTCGATCGGCGCGGCAACCGCGCTGGCCTCGCCCGAGAACAGCGCCAGCGAACTGGTGGCGATTGCGGATGCGGCGCTGTACCGGGCCAAGCACATGGGGCGCAACCGGATCAGTTTGCCGGTGGCGGAGCAGGCGTAAGACCTCACGCGCACCGGCACATCGGTACCTATCGTCGGCTCTCGCACGTCGCCCCTGCGCAGGCAGGGGCCCAAGTTGCGCGCGCAGTGGTTGGCGTATGAATTGGGCCCCTGCCTGCGCAGGGGCGACGCTCCGGCCGCACTGCCGATATTTGTATGTTTCCTTAGGAATACACTATGCTGTCGCCCACAGCATCGTTCCCAAGGAGTCTGCGTGTCCCATCGTCCCCTGGCCAGGTCCATCCTGGCGTCGTCAGTTTCCACCGCCCTTGCCCTCGCCTTCCCCGCCGCCGCCATCGCCGCGCCCGCAACTGCTTCAGCTCCCGCCAGGAGCGCGTCCGACGTCCTCCCCTTCAAGGCCGTCGAAAAGCAGCTGCCCAACGGCCTGAAGGTGATCGTGGTGCCGACCGGCTTCCCCAACCTGGTGTCGGTGACGATCCCGGTGCAGACCGGCTCGCGCAACGAGGTCGAGCCGGGCAAGTCCGGCTTTGCCCACTTCTTCGAGCACATGATGTTCCGCGGCACCAAGGCCTACCCGCCGGAGAAGTACCAGGACATCATCACCAAGGCCGGCGCACGCCAGAACGCCTACACCAGCGACGACCTCACCAATTACTACACGACCTTCGCCAAGCAGGACCTGGAAACGGTGCTGAAGGTCGAGGCCGACCGCTTCCAGCACCTCGATTACGCCGAGTCCGCGTTCAAGACCGAATCGCGCGCCGTGCTGGGCGAATACAACAAGAACAGCGCCAACCCGATGCAGAAGCTGTTCGAGGTGCAGCGCGATGCCGCCTTCGGCACCCACACCTATAAACACACCACGATGGGCTTCCTGAAGGACATCGAGGACATGCCGAACCAGTACGCCTACTCGAAGACCTTCTTCGACCGCTGGTACCGGCCGGAGCGCACTACCATCATCATCGCCGGCGACGTCGAACCGAAGCAGGCGGTGGCGCTGGTCGAGAAATACTGGAGCGCCTGGAAGCGCGGCAGCTACGACGTCGCGGTGCCGGCCGAGCCGGCGCCGAAGGGCGCGCAGTACCGCCACGTCAACTGGCCGAGCCCGACGCTGCCGCTGGTGACCGTGGCCTTCCGCGGCCCCGCCTTCTCGGACGTGCAGAAAGACCAGGCGGCGCTGTCGATGGCGCTGTCGCTCGCGTTCGGGCGCACCTCGCCGCTCTACAAGCGCCTGGTGCAGGACGAGCAGAAGGTCGACCAGCTGTTCGATTCCAGCCCGAGCCGCGTCGACCCGACGCTGGTGACGCTCGGCGCCCGCGTCAAGAAGCCGGAAGACGCGCTGTACGTGCGTAACGCCATCCTGGAGACCGTCGCCAAACTGCGCGACACCCCGGTCAGCGCCCAGGCGCTGGCCGACGCCCAGGCCAACGAGAAGTACAGCCTGATCCGCTCGCTGGACAACACCGACACCATCGCCCAGACCCTGGCATCGTACGTGCACTTCCAGCGCTCCTACGGCACCCTGAACCGCTACTACCACGTGGTCGACAGCTTGAGCCCGGCCGACCTGCAGGCCGCGGCCCGCAAATACCTGGTCGACGAGTCGATGGTGGTGACGACGCTGTCGAACGCCGCCCTCCCGGCCGGCATCGAGGCGCTGCCGAAGATCGCCGACTTCGTCCCGAAGGCCGGCGACGCCAAATTCGACGTGCTGGTGCAGAAGTCGGTGCTGCCGCAGGTGCGCTTCAAGCTGCTGTTCGATGCCGGGTCGAGCCAGGACCCGGCCGGCAAGGAAGGCCTGGCAGCCCTCACCGCCGCCATGGTGGCGCGCGCCGGCTCCGGCGAGCGCAAGTACGACGAAGTCACCAAGGCCCTGTTCCCGATCGCCGGCGCCTTCGGCGAACAGACCGACAAGGAGATGACCACCTTCACCGGCACCATCCACAAGGACAACTGGAACACCTTCCTCGACATCGCCCTGCCCCAGATGCTCGACCCGGGCTTCCGAGAGGACGATTTCCGGCGCCTGAAGGACGCGCAGAAGAATGCGCTGGTGCTGGACCTGAAGGACAACAACGAGGAGGAGTTCGGCAAGGAGCGCCTGCAGGCCAACATCTTCGCCGGCACGCCCTACGGCCATCCGGTGCTGGGCACGGTGAAAGGGATCGACTCGATCACCCTCGACGACGTCAAGGCCTTCTATGCGAAAGCCTACACCCAGGGCGCGCTGCACGTGGGCGTTTCGGGCGACGTGTCGGATGCCATGCTGGCGCAGTTCCGGCAGCGCCTGGCGCGCCTGCCGGCCGGCCCCGGCCTGGGCCGCATCGCCGCGCCGCAGGGCCACAAGCCGAACGGCCTGGAAGTCGAGATCGTCGAGAAGAACACGCGCGCGACCGCGATTTCCTTCGGCCTGCCGATCGCCGTCAACCGCACGCACCCGGATTTCCCGGCGCTGTGGCTGGCCAAGACCTGGCTGGGCGAGCACCGCGCCTCGAACTCCTACCTGTACCAGCGCATCCGCGAACTGCGCGGCATGAACTACGGCGACTACGCCTACATCGAAGCCTTCCCGCGCGGGATGTTCGGCTTCTTCCCGAGCCCCAACCTGGGCCGTCAGTCGCAGATCTTCGAAGTCTGGATCCGCCCGGTCGCACCGCAGAACGCCCACTTCGCGCTGCGCGTGGCGCTGACGGAGCTCGGCAAGATGATCGACAACGGCCTGACCCAGGCCCAGTTCGAGGCGACCCGCGACTACCTGATGAAGAACGTGTTCGTGATGACCGCCACCCAGGACCAGCAGCTCGGCTACGCGCTGGATGCAAAGTGGTACCGCACGCCGGAATTCACGCAGATGATGCGCGACGGCCTGTCGAAACTGACCGTGGCCGACGTGAACGCGGCGCTGAAGAAGCACCTGTCGGCGAAGAACCTGTCGGTGGTGTTCATCACCAAGGATGCGGCCGGGCTCAAGGAAAAGCTGGTGAGCGACGCGTTCTCGCCGATTACTTACGATGCCGCGAAGCCGCAGGCGGTGCTGGACGAAGACAAGGCGATCGGGTCGATGAAGCTGGGGATCCGGCCGGAGCAGGTGAAAATCACGCCGGCGGCGAAGGTGTTCGAGCAGTGATCCATCGCCGACATTGGTAGCGCAAGCACGTCGCCCCTGCGCAGGCAGGGCCCCAAGTTCTGCGCGGACGACGGCCGCGAACATTCACCGGGTCCGGTGTAAAACTTGGGCCCCTGCCTTCGCAGGGGCGACGTCAATTGGTGAGCGGGTCGAGGTATCGCCACGATCCCTGCACAATAAAAAAACGCCGGCAAACGCCGGCGTTTTTCATGCCCTGCCTAATGAACTACATTAGGAAGTCATCTTGTCCCAGCCGTGGCGCACGGCCGCCTTCATCTTGTCCCAGGTCGACACGCCGCTGGAGCTCGGATAGCGAGTATCCCAGTCGGTGCGCAGGTCGGACTCGACGTCGTCCCAGTTGCGGCCCTGGTATTTCGGGTTGCGGCGGGCTTCGGTGCCGTAGCCGTAGGCCGGGGCCAGCGAGTCGTAGGTGTCGCCGGTGTTGGCGTACTGGGTGCTGTAGTGGGTACGGTAGTAGGAGTCGTCATCGTCCATGTCCGGGGTGATCTTGTCCCAGCCGTGGCGGACGGCCGCCTTGAACTTTTCCCAGGTCGACGGGCCGCCGCTGTTGCGCGATTCCCAGTTCGATTTCAGGTCGGATTCGACGTCGCTCCAGTCGCGGTTCTTGTACTGGTCGCTGCGGCGCATCTCGTTGCCATAGCGGTAGGCCGGCGCGTAGTCGTCGTAGCTGCCGCCCAGGCTCGAGTAGTTGCTGTCCCAGTCCTTGCGCCAGGCGTCGTCGCTGCCCAGGGCGCCGCTCATGCGGGATGCGCTCATCGAGGTATCCCCCGGCAGGTTCTCGACCTCCACTTCGGTGCGGCGCACGGTGTCGTGGATGTGTTCCTGGCGCTGCGAGACTTCCTTGCCGACCAGGACTTCCTCGACCACGCGGGCCGATTTCTGCACCACGGCTTCCTCGGCGGTTTCGCGCAGCTCGATCGACTGTTCCTTGAATGCGGTGGAGTCGGCGCTGCTGATCGGCTGGTTGACCGGACGGCGCTCGACGTTCACGTGCTCTTCGCGCAGGCCGATGCTCTGGTCGACCGGGGTTTCGACCACGCGCGAGAACACGCGCACGCCGCCGCGGTTGACTTCACGCTTGCCGACCTTCAGTTCTTCCTCGACCACCGGGATGGCGCGGCTGGTGCCGGCTTCCTGCGACATGTCGCGTTGCATCGACTGGCCGCCGGTGATGGCGGTGCCGCCCAGCGAGGCGTCGTTCGAGCCCTGCAGCGATGCGGTGCCCTGCAGGGTGCCGCCCTGCAGGGTGCCGCCCTGCATCGAGCCCGAGGACGAGCGCAGGCTGCTGTCGGTGTCGTCGGCCAGGTCGCCCGCCTGCAGCGAGCGGCCCTGCGATTCCTGGAAGGTGCCGGTGTCGCGCGGGACGTTGTCGCCCATGTCCTGGGTGCCGTAGTACAGGTTGTTGTCGCGGTTGCCCTGCAGCGCGCCCGGCTCGGTGCCCGGCGGCAGCGCGGATTGCTGCGACAGCGATTGCGAACCCGATTGCATCGAGGCGCCCATCGAGCTGCCCGACATCGAGCTGGACCCGAGCGATTGCGACTGCGGCTGGTAGGCGCTGGCGCCCAGGCTGGCGGCGCTGCCGGTCAGGTCGTGGCGTTCGTCGATGTCGACCGGGCCGAAACGCTCGATGACGTCGGCGGCGCGCTCGACTTCCGGTTCCGACTGGGTGGTCAGGGTCAGCACGTGGTGGCCGCGGGTGACGGCGTCGGCGTAGCGCGATACGTGGGTATCGCTGTCCGAGCCGAACAGGCCGTTGAAGAAATGCTTGATCGAGGCGCCGATGCCTTCCTCGTGGGTCTCGTCGGTGCGGGGCACGTCGCCGCTCAGGCTGCTCGTCTGGCCGGTCGGGTCGGCGCTCGAGACGTTGACGTCGCTGCGCGAGAAGCCCGATGCCAGCAGTTCGTCCATGGCGCTCTGGGCGTCGCTTCGGTTGTCGAAAACCGCTACTAGGGTATGTTGCATGATGGTTTCTCCGATGATGGTTGTCACGTGGATGAAGGGTCGCCGTGCTCGTCGAAGCGCTCCACGCTGACCTGCTCCGACTTGAGCAGGACGGTTTCAGCGTGGTGCTCCTCGCGCCGGTGCCTGGTGATGCGCAGCTCTTCCTTGATGCGCAGGCGGCGTTCCACCACCAGCACTTCCTCGAGGATGGGCACCACCAGCGTGTCGCCCTCGTAACGGGTGGCGGGCGCCTGGTCCAGGGCGACGATGCGGTCCACCGGAACGTGGGTCACCTCGACCTCGTCCCGCTGCAGGCGCTCGTCGATCCGGCAGGGAAGCTCGGCGACAGTCTTGTGGATGCGCACGCCGCGTCCGGTGTCGACGATCCGCTTCTCGACCCACGCTTCCTCCTGGTAGACGGGAACCACGAGCGGTTCCTGCTGGTCCTGGTTGGGTTGCAATGGGTCAATAGTCACGGTTCAACTCCCGGTTACACGACGTTGGAGCAATTGAGATTACTCCAAAGCGGCCCGGCAGCGCACACCATTGAACCTCAGCAATCATTCATTGCGATGACTGTCAAAAGCCCCGAATCCGAAATGAAAAACGGGCCAAAAGGCCCGTAGAATCAAGGTTTTAGTTAAGTCCCGCACGGAGCGCGCGATCCTGCCATGGCAGAGCCGCGCGCTGCCGTCCGGACCGTTCAGCCGAAGGGATTGGACACGGTCTTGACCGCCGGCGCCGGCAGCTGGTCCGGCAGGTCCTTCGCTTCCAGGCTGGCGACCACCTGCCCCAGCAGGTCGTGCAGCAGGCGCGCCTGTTCCAGCCCGCGGCGGTCGGCGGTCAGGTCGAGGTCGCCGGAAATGGTGATGCGGTCGAGGCGGTTCTCCAGCGCCAGGCGGCCGACTTCGACCACGTCGGCCTCGTTCTCGTAAGGGGCGAATTTGGGTTTCTTGGCAGTCATGGGCTACTCCGGAATAAGTTCGGCCGCGCCTGCGGCCGGGGTCTCAGTCGCGGCCGCGTTTGCGGCCGGGGTGTCAGTTGCGGCCGCGCTTGCGGCCGAAGTTGTCGCGGATCTTCGGCAGGTGCAGCATGCGCTCCTTGTCGCGCTCGCTCAGCGCGGGCAGCAGGTTGATGCCGACGATGCGCTCCAGTTCATTGATCGGGATCACATTCGGCTTGGCGTCGGGCTGGTTCTCGATGAACCAGGCGGCGCCGGCCTTCTGGCGCGGACTGTACACGAGTTTGTACAGGTGCGACGGCACCAGCACCTTGCCCACCTGGCGCAGGTTGGCGCCGAGGAAGGCCGGGCCGGTGATCACGTACAGGTCGCCCTCGGACTTCGCCATCTTGCGCACCGCGCCCTCGATCGCGGCCCACACGTTGCGGTTGTTCTCCCCGTCCTGGGGCACGATGTTGGCCAGGCTGAAGCTGTCGCGCTGGCTGCGGCGGTCCGGCATGTCGCCGTTGGGCGCCATGTGGCCGCGGTCGAAGCCGCTGCGCGCATAGTCGGCCAGCTCAGCGCGCTGGGCCGGCGGCAGGCGCGATTCGGCGTGGAAGGAATCCTCGCGCGACAGGTCCTGGGCGGCTTCGATATTGTCGGCGCGCAGATGCTCGGCCGACCACAGCGGGGTACGGGTCAGCCCCGAATGCATCACGCCGAACACGTTGAAGCACAAGGGGCGGGTGGCTTGCGCCAGCTTGGGATTGAGGATCTGCGGCGCGCGGCCGCCGACGTAGTGGACCGGGCAGGCAAGGTCCGTCGACGGCCCGGCAAATTGCGCGTGGACGCCGGCCGAGGCCAGCAGCCCGGCCGCAAGCAGGACGCGGGCAATTAACTTCTGAAACATGAGGACTCTTCTAGATCAAACGACATGCCATTGTATCCGACATGGGTTTGCGTAATCTCATGAGCCTGTCTGGGCATACAGTGTGCGCACGTTTGGCGCACGATGCACCATTTCCGGTCGGAATGTAATAAAATCCGCCTTTCAAAATTCCAAAGTATATTTGAGCAAATAGATTGGCGATGAGATTCAGCAATGGATAAGCCCTCCATTCCCGAGGACATCCGGCGCTTCGTGCTGACCAGTATCCCCTCGGTCCCCTTCCTGGAAGCCCTGCTGCTGATGCATGCCGACCCGGCCCGCGGCTGGCGCCGGGACACGCTTGCGCAGCGCCTGTACGTGCGCGAAAAAGTGGCGGAGACGCTGCTGGCCGATCTGTGTGCGGCCGGCATGGCCGCGCCCTGCGCCGCCCCGGACGCGGACTGCTACTGCTACCATCCGGACGGCGAGGCGCTGCGCCGGCGCATCGACTGCCTGGCCGACGTCTACGCGACCCATCTGGTCGAAGTCACCCTGCTCATCCACTCTTCCCTCGACCGGAAAGCCCAGCAATTTGCCGACGCCTTCAGATGGCGAAAGGATTCCTGAATGGCCGTCACCATTTATTCGCTGTGCACCCTGACCTCGCTGGCCTGCGCCTGGCTGTTGCTCGGCAGCTACCGGCGCACCCGCCACCGCCTGCTGTTCTGGAGCGGCGCCTCCTTCGTCGCGATGACCGTGAACAACGTGTTCCTGGTGCTGGACAAGATCGTGTTCCCGGATGTGTACCTGCTGCCGGTGCGCCAGGGCGCGGCCCTGCTGGCGATGCTGCTGCTGCTGTACGGCCTGATCTACGAAAAGGAGTGACCGTGCCCGACCTGATTACCGGCATGATTGCCATGGGCTCGCTCATCATCGGCCTGTTCTTCCTGCGCTTCTGGCGCAATACCAAGGACCGCTTCTTCCTGTATTTCGCGCTGTCCTTCGGCATCGAAGGCGTGCACCGCATCGTCACCACGATGAGTTATGACGAACATGAGGAGTCGCCGCTGCACTACCTGGTGCGGCTGCTGGCCTACGGCCTGATTCTGTGGGCGATCCTGGAAAAGAACCTGCCGTCGCGCAAGCGCCCGAAATAGCGTGCGCCCCGGCACGCTTGCCGGGGACATAATGGGCCATCGATCACTTGCAATGGAGTCAACGATGGCCACGTCCAAGGAACAAAGCAACCAGCAGGCCAATCCGGGTAACGAACAGCGCTCGGAAAACCTGCTCCCCACCGACGGCAGCGATGATGGACAATTCGACGTCGCCGAGGAAGTCAACCTCGACCAGCAGGGCGACATGGCGCGCCGCGTCGGCAAGGCGCCCAAGGGCATCGCCTCGGACGCCCTGGCCGATTCCCTCAGGGACGACGATGCCGGCAAGTCCGGCACCTGAGTTCGGCAGCTGAGTTCCGCGCCTGAGTTCCGCGCCTGAGCTTTACATCGTCACACCCATGCGCAGGCCCTCGATCGTGTGGGCCTGCTCGATATTCTCCAGTTCCGGCACGATGCGGCAGCGCAGGTGGCGCCGCACCTGTTCCGGCAGGCCGTCCCAGTAGGCCTGGGTCACCTGCAGGTCGTGCTTCTCGGCGTTGCGGCCGTCCGGCGCGTCCACGCCCAGCACGAACACCGGGCGCGACTGGGTCGAGCGGTTGGCGGTGCCGCGGTGGATCGCCAGCGCCGAGCGCGCCGAGATGTCGCCCACCTTCGGCAGCTTGCGCTGGGCGCGCGCCTCGTAGCGCGGGTAGTGCGACGCATCCGGGAACATCGGATCGCCGCCGGCCAGGTTGTCCCACTGGGTGCCGGGCGCGATCTCGAACGGGCCGATCTCCTCGGTGACGTCGACCGTGGTGATGTTGAAGGCGAGCGAATTCAGGCGCCTGCCCTGCAGGGTTTCCGGCGGTGCCGGGAAGTCGCGGTGCCAGGGCTGGTGCATCGCGCCCGGGAACGGGATGTCGAAGCCGGCTTCGACGATCTTGTAGTCCGGTCCGAGCACGGCGCAGCACACCGCCACCACCCACGGATGGTTCACGATGTCGACGAAGCCGGACAGGCGCTCCGGGTGCACTTCGACGTAATAACGGTTGGGGCCGCGCTCGAGCGCGCCGCGCGGCGTCCTGCGGGCTTCGGCGAACAGGCCTTCGATGTCCTGCTTCAGGCGCGCCACCCAGTCGGCGCTGAAGGCGCCCTTGCAGGCAATGATGCCGTCGCCGTACAGGCCGCCCATGATGGCGGCAATGTCGTACTCGGTGCGCGGGCTTGCGGTATCCATGGTGTCTCCTCCGGTAATCTGTATCCTCGTGCAAATTCCATCGTACCGGAAACCGCCGGCGCCGGCACGTTCAGGCACGTGCGTGCGGTAATTGACATTCCAGCCGACACCTCCTACAGTCGCAGCAGGCTTACTACCCGAATAACAATACATGCATCCTGCGGTTCCCTCCGCATCAGCGGCCACCGGCCCCGCGCCGGTCTTCACGCATCGTCCTCTCTCCGGGGAGCCCTCATGAACCATCCCGACCACGGCCGCGTCCTGTTCCTGTGCGACCGGCCGGTACCCGATCCGGCGGTGGGCAGCGTGGCCGCCGAGCTGGGCTACGAGCTGGTGCGCGCGCGCAGTCTCGACGAGGCCCTGGTCCACGCCGGCAGCGAGGGTTTCGCCCTGATCCTGGCCGGCTATTCCGGCAACGCCGCCGCCACCTTCGCCAGCATCCGCGAGCTGCGCGAGCGCCTGCCCCAGACGCCGCTGCTGGTGCACGGCATCCCGCGCGATCCGCCGTTCACGCTCGAATCGCTGTACGAGGCTGGCGCGCTGGCCGTGCTGCACGACCCGGTGTCGGTGCCGATCCTGCGCGCCAAGGCCAGCTTCTTCCTCGAAGCCTATGCCAGCGCGGCCGAGCGGCGCCATGCCGAAACCGCGCTGCAGGACACCCGCGCGCGCCTCGAATCGATCATCGCCAGCGCCGAAGTGGCGGTGTGGGACTGGGACGTGCCGGCCGACCGCGTCGTCGGCGACCTGCGCATGACGGAGTTGTTCGGGCTGGCGCCGGAGGACGGCGACGGTGCCCCGCTGTCGGCGTATTTCGGGGCGATCCACCCCGACGACCTGCCGCCCACCCAGGTGCGCCTGCAGCAGGCGCTGGACAGCGGCGCGCCCTACGACGCCACCTTCCGCGTGCGCACCTTCAGCGGCGGCTGGCGCTGGGTGCTGGCGCGCGGGCGCGTCGAGCGCGGCCCGCGCGGCCCGCTGCGCATGCGCGGCGTGCTCATCGACGCCACGCTGCAGAAGCAGGCCGAGGAACGCATGCAGGCCAGCGAGGAGCGCTACCGCACCCTGTTCGACTCGGTCGACGACGGCGTCTGCCTGATCGAGATGCTGTACGACGCCACCGGCAAGCCGTGCGACTACCGCTTCCTGGAGGTGAATGCGTCCTTCGAACGCCATACCGGGCTGCAGGACGCCGTCGGGCACACAATCCGCGCGCTGAATCCGACCCACGAGGCGCACTGGTTCGCAACCTACGGCCGGGTGGCGGCCACCGGCGTCCCGGAGCGCTTCGTCAACGAAGCCGCCGGCCTGGGCCGCTGGTACGACGTGTATGCGGCGCGCGTCGGTGCCTCCGGCAGCCACCGCGTGGTGGTGCTGTTCACCGACATCACCGAACGGCGCCTCACCGAACTCGAGCTGCGGCGCCTGGCCGACGACCTGGCCGAGCAGGACCGCCTCAAGACCGAGTTCCTGGCCACGCTGGCGCACGAGCTGCGCAACCCGCTGGCCCCGATCCGCAGCGGCCTGCAGCTGATGCGGCGCACCAGGGCCGATCCCGCCGCGGTGGCGCGCGTGCAGGACATCATGGACCGCCAGCTCGACCATCTGGTGCACCTGGTCGACGACCTGCTCGACATCGCCCGCATCACGCGCGGCCAGGTCGAGCTCAAGCCCGACTGGATCGACCTGGGCGAGGTGCTGAGCGCCGCGGTCGAGACCAGCATGCCGCTGATCGAAGGCGCGCGCCACCGGCTGGACCTGCGCCTGCCGGCCACGCCGCTGACCCTGCACGCCGACTTCACCCGCATCACCCAGGTGATCAGCAACCTGCTCAACAACGCGGCCAAGTACACGCCGCGCGGCGGTGCCATCGTGCTGGCGGCGGAGCGCGACGGTGACGACGCCGTGATCGCCGTTTCCGACAACGGCATCGGCATCCCGCCCGAGGCGCTGGACGAAGTCTTCAAGATGTTCACCCAGGTCTCGCAGCACGCCCAGCACCAGCCGGGCGGCCTGGGCATCGGCCTGTCGCTGGTACGCCGCCTGGTCGAGATGCACGGCGGGACCATCACCGCGGCCAGCGGTGGTGTCGACCGGGGCAGCGTGTTCACGGTGCGCCTGCCGCTGGCGCGGCGCGCGGCCGCGGCCGAATCCGCCCCCGCGCCGGCCGATGCCGGCGGCGCGGCCCAGGGCATGCGGGTGCTGGTGGTGGACGACAACCGCGACGCCGCCGAAACCCTGGGCGCGCTGGTCGGCATGCTGGGCCACGAGGTGGCGGTGGCCAACGACGGCCACCAGGCGCTGCGCATGATGGGCAGCCTGCTGCCGCAGGTGGTGTTCCTCGACATCGGCATGCCCGGCATGTCCGGCTACGAAGTGGCGCAGGCGGCGCGCCGGGATGCGCGCCTGGACACGGTGCGCCTGGTGGCCCTGACCGGCTGGGGCGGCGAAGCCGACCGCGAGCGCACGCGCGCGGCCGGCTTCGACGAGCACCTCACCAAGCCGGCGACGGTGGCCGCGATCGAGGCCGTGCTGGCCCGCTTCGGCGCCGGTTCACCAGTCGAGGGCTGACAGGCGCTCGGCCATGCGCGGCCAGCACAGCCTGGCCACTTCGTCGCGCGTGGCCCAGCGGAAGCCATCCATTTCCGGGGTCGGCTTGCCGGTGATGTGGTGCGGAAAATAGCTGCGGCACACCAGGTGGTTCAGGGTCGGCAGCTCGTCGCCGGCGTCCACCCGGTACAGGTGCAGCGCCTTGTCGCGCCGGTACTCGACCCGCCCCAGCTCGACGAAGCGCTCCGGCGCGAACACCAGCCCGGTCTCCTCGCGCAGTTCGCGCATGGCCGCCTCGAGCAGCTCTTCACCGGGGTCCTGCAGACCCTTCGGAATGTCCCACTTGCCGGTGCCGGTCACGTGGCACAGCAGCAGGCGGTGCCGGCTGTCGACCACCAGGGTGCCGCATGAAATCGCGAATTTGCTCATCGGGTCCTTGTCTGCCGGATGCTAGGGAAGCGCGCGCGCGGCCGCGCCGAGTGCCTGTTCCAGCGCTTCCAGGCTGACCGGCTTGGTCAGGTGCTGGTCGAAACCGGCCTCCTGCGACTGCCGCTGGTCGCTGTGCGCGCCCCAGCCGGTGAGCGCGATCAGGACCACCTGCTGCAGCGTGCCCATGCGGCGGATGGCGCCGGCCAGGTCGTAGCCGTTCATGCCGGGCAGGCCGATGTCCAGAAACGCCAGGTCGGGCTGGTATTGCTCGGCCAGGAACAGCCCTTCCGGGCCGTCGTGCGCCACGCGCGTCTCGTGGCCGAGCATCCCGAGCAGCGCCGCCAGGCTGTCGGCGGCATCGACGTTGTCGTCCACCACCAGCACCCGCAAGGGGCCGGGCGCGTCCGGGCCGTGCGCCGCATCGGTGTTTTCCGGCCTGGCATGCGGCGTGCCCGGGCGCAGCGGCAGGCGCACGGTGAAGGTGCTGCCCTGGCCGCTGCCGCCGGAAAATGCGCTGACCCGGCCGCCGTGCAGTTCGACCAGGCGGCGCACCAGCGACAGGCCGATGCCCAGCCCGCCCTGGGCGCGATCGAGGCTGCCGCGCACCTGGGTGAACATCTCGAACACCGAGCCGATGGCATCCGGCGCGATGCCGATGCCGCTGTCGGTCACCGCGATCACCGCGTGGCCGTCCTCGCGCCAGGCCGAGAGCGTGACGATGCCGCCCCGCGGGGTGTACTTGGCGGCGTTGTTGAGCAGGTTGGACAGCACCTGCACCAGGCGCGTGACGTCGGCTTCCAGTTCCAGCGGATCGGGCGGCAGCTCGACCACCAGCCGGTGCCCGTGGGCGTCCATCAGCGCGGCGCTGGTCTCGACCGCCATGCCGACGATGGTCGACAGCAGCACCGATTCCTTCTTGAGTTCGATCTTGCCGCGCGTGATGCGGGCGATGTCGAGCAGGTCGTCGACCAGGTGGATCAGGTGGCCCAGCTGGCGGTCCATCATGCCGTGCACGCGCCCGGTTGCGGCGGCGTCGCCCGCCCCCATGCGCAGCAGGTCGAGGCCGGTACGGATCGGTGCCAGCGGGTTGCGCAGCTCGTGCGCCAGCGTGGCCAGGAACTCGCTCTTGCGCAGGTCGGCCTCGGCCAGGTCGGCGGCGATGCGCCGCAACTCGTCCTCGGCCCTCTTCTGCGCCGTGATGTCGCGCGTGATGGTCGCCAGGCCGAGGTTGTTGCCGTCGGCGTCGCGCACCGCGAAGCCCTTGAAGTAGACCGGCAGCGGACCGCGCCCGTCCGGCTGGGCCAGGCGCAGCTCGCCTTCCCACTCGGCCTGGTCGCCGGTCAGCGCCGCCATCACGTGGTCGCGCACGAACGGCCGGTCTTCGCGGGGGAAGAAGTCGATCATGCGCCAGGCCGCGATGTTGGTCTGCGCGCCGAGGCCGGCCATGCGCCGTCCGGCCGGGTTCAGCCAGATGCCGCCGGCGTCGGCCGTGAAGATCCCGATGAAGTCGGACGACTGCTCGGCCACCGCGGCCAGGCGGCGGATCCCGGCTTCGGCGCGCCGGCGGTCGCTCTCGTCGCGGAAGTACAGCGCGGTGCCGCCCTCCTCCATCGGAAAGGCGTTGATCTCGAACCAGCGCTCCTGGCTGGCGTCGAAGGTCTCGATGCGGCGCGCGGTCTTGCCCGACACGCTGCGGCGCAGCGCCGATTCCTGCGGGGTGCCGCGCAGCGCCCGGAACAGGTCCCAGAACTGGGCGCCGACCAGATCTTCGTTGCGGCGCAGGGTGACGCCCTCGGCGGCGCCGTTGGCGTAGGTGATGCGCCAATCCTTGTCGAGCGCGATGAAACCCTCGCTCATGCTGTCCAGGATGGCGCGCGAACGCTGTTCGGCGGCCTGGCGCTCGGCGGCCTCGTGGCGCTGGCCGATCACCAGCGACGCGGTGTTGGCCAGCAGCGCCATCGCCGCCTGCTCCTGCGGCGTGGCCAGGCGCCGGTCGCGGAAGTACAGCGTGAAGGTGCCCAGCACCGCGCCGGACGGCGCCAGGATCGGCATCGCGCGGCTGGCGTGCAGGCCGTGCGCCTCGGCCAGGCCGCGGTGGCCTTCCCACAGCGGGTCGGCCGCGATGTCGGCGCAGCTGACGGTGGAGGCGCGCCAGGCGGCGCTGGCCGCGGCCGCGCCGACCGGGCCGACCCGGATGGCGTCGGCGCGGCGCTGGAACTCCGGCGGCAGCGAAGGCGCGGCGGCGTGGCGCAGGCGCTGGCCGTCGGCCGCCATCAGCTGCACCGAGGCCAGCGCCGCGCCGCCGCTGTAGTCCTCGGCGGTGTGGG
>Ga0308163_10001318_pt1 | contig 28087 bp, 25 predicted proteins | sample PhyTR1_FD_201037 | JGI IMG/M metagenome (GOLD analysis project Ga0308163, IMG submission 201037) | Phyllosphere microbial communities from UC Gill Tract Community Farm, Albany, California, United States - DLSLT.R1 | ecosystem: Host-associated > Plants > Phyllosphere > Unclassified | place: USA... | reverse complement strand
CTTGCTGTCCACCAGTTTGCCGGCGCCTTCTTGGATTTTGCCGCCAACTTCTTTCAGTTTGCCTTCGACTTGGTCTTTGTTCATGGTGATCTCCTTTGGTTGGCATGGCCGGTTGGCGATGCGATGAATACAGATTAACGGAATGTGTCCTGCTCTTCTGTTAGCGCACGCACATAGTCACCACATCGCTTCCACGCCGCTCTCACACTGAATTGCGCGACATCTTGCTCCTCAGAATGCTATTGTTTTAACAACACCATTCACCTTCACGCACACACGCCACCATGTATCCCCACACGCCGCCCTCTTCCGACGCCACGGCGCCGGAAACGCCTCTCACCCAGCGCAAACTCGCGCGCCGCGTCACGCTCGTCAATGGTATCGGCGTGCTGTTCATCCTGGGTCTGGCAGCAGTCGTGCTCGCCGCCGACGCGCTGCTGCTGATCTTTGCCTGCATCCTGTTTTCGATCCTGCTCTACAAACTGAGCGCGCTGCTGCATCAACGTACGGGCATCAAGCGCAATATCGCCCTCGTCATCGTCGTGCTGCTGCTCACTGCCATCTTCGGCCTGGGCGGGTGGGCCATGGCGCCACAGATTTCCGAGCAGTCCGGTCAGCTGGCCAAGGAGATCCCTGCCGCGGTCGAGCGTCTGCAAGCGGAAGTCGCGCAACATCCTATCCTCAAGCGCGTCGTGGCCGAGCTGCCGCCGCCGGAAGACATCGTCAAGCAGATGGGTTCGCTTGTGCCGAATGCCGGCCTGTTCTTCAGTGGCGTCATCGGGGCGCTGGGCAATATTGTCATCATCATTTTCGTGGGCATTTATTTCGCCGCCTCGCCGGGTGTCTACACTGGCGGCTTCATCCGTCTCGTGCCACAACAGAAGCGTGGCCGCGCACGTGAGGTACTGCAGGAGATGGGCGACAACCTGTCCAGCTGGCTGTTGGGCAAAGCCGTATCCATGCTGATCGTCGGCGTCACCACGGCGATTGGCCTCAGTATGCTTGGCGTACCGCTGGCGCTGATCCTGGGCGTGATTGCGGGCCTGCTCGACTTCATCCCCTACCTGGGTCCGATCATGGCGGGCATTCCAGCCGTGTTGCTGGCGCTGTCGATCAGCCCCGATCTGGCCCTGTACGCGCTGCTGCTGTTTGCAGCGATCAATATGCTCGAAGGTTATGTGCTGCAGCCGATGATCGAAGCGAAGGCCATCGAGTTGCCGCCCGCACTCGTGATCGTGATGCAATTGATCTTTGGTACCCTGTTCGGCTTTGCCGGCGTTGCGCTGGCCACGCCACTGGCAGCTGTGCTGTCGGTACTGGTCAAGATGCTGTATATCGAAGACATATTGGGCGACAGACCGGCGGACAGACCCGCGAAAGCGTCCTGATAACAACAAAGCCGCGCAATGCGCGGCTTTGTCGATGTTGATGCCGTACACATCAGCAGAGATGCATCAGCGATTGCCTTTTGCAATTTCCTTGACGTCGCCAACTTTCTTTTGAGCTTTACCTTCGGCCTGATTCGACAGGCCCTCGCTCTGCTGCTGGCGGCTGCCGACAGCTTCGCCGACCTTCTGCTGCACCTTGCCGGCGACTTCCTTGGTCTTGCCCTTGACTTGATCCTTGTTCATTGCAATCTCCTTGCCCGTGACGTGGATGAGGCTTCACACTAGGGGCAAGTTCTGGCCAGTTCTGTACGCCGCTTAACAAATGGGCTTGCGCCAGACGCTTGCCAGCCACGGTTGTTGTTCGCGCGGCAAACCCGGCGGCCGGTAATAGTGATGCAGCGCCACAAAGCCGGCCGCAAGCATGAAGCGCTTCCAGCTGTCGTAGTCATGGTAGGCGCCGTAGCGCTCGCCGTTCCAGCCTTCCTGGTTATCACCACGGGGATTGGAGGTGAACAGCACCCCGCCCGGCTTGAGCGTGCCGAACAATTGATCGAGCGTGTGCGGCAACGCCGCGCTGGGGACGTGGAACAGCACCGCATTGGCAAAAACGCCATCGAACAACGCGGGCGGCAGATCCAGGTGCAGGAAATCCTGCTGCCATACCTCGCAACCGCTGTATTCCCGGGCCATGGCGACAAACCGTTCGCTGCCATCCACGCCGATGGCGCGATGCCCGAGGCCGCTGAACGTTTTCAGGTCGCGCCCTGGTCCGCAGCCCAGATCGAGGATCGTATGCGGCGCTGATGTGGTGATTGCACCCAGCAAGGCGTCAATATTTTGACTTACGTCATGGTCAATCGTGCCGGCAAAGAAATCCTCGGCATGCTCGTTGTAGTGTTGGAGAGTACTGCGGGTGATGGCGTCAAGGTTCATGCGCACAGTATGCCAGCGTGGATGCCGCTTGCGGCATGCGCATCCATGCAAAATGCATTGAAAATATTTGCCGGATAACCCTAAAGTTTCCATAAGTTCCGCCGTAAATGATTCAGACAACCGGCAATCCGGCCTGAGATTCCATGCTTTGGTAACCCTATGAACGCAGACGATGTCCTTGCGATATACGAAAACCTTGCTGACCTGACAGGCCAGATGACGCATGCCGCCAAGGCCTGCGAGTGGCACGAGTTTGCACAATTGAATATGGAAGCCCGGGCCCAGGCTGCCCCGGCAGTAGCGGGCATGCCGGCACTGACGGGCACCAAGCGCCTCCGCAAAGTCGATCTTCTGAAGCAGCTGATGGACAATGATCGCGCCATCCGCGATGTGACCGATCCATGGGACGATCAAGTCGATCGCGCGCTGCACGCACACTGATCCGCCGTCGGATCGACGATCAAGGCACCTGCGGGTGCTTTTTTTATGGCACGGGCAACAAAAAAGCGCCCGATGGGCGCTTTGGAGGCCACCAGGCTGAAAGCCCGACGGCGAATTCGGTGAGAGGACGAACCCCAGCTATCTGCTGGCGTCGCCTCGTGCCGGTTGCTGCCGGCGTCCGTTGCCACTGTAGGCAAGCAGACTGCTTCCAGACACAAGCGTTTCCTCAACGGTCGTCTGCTTGCCGCGCCACCTATCGTTGGTGACTGCGCCAGACCCTGTGCTGTCTGTGACCTTGTCGATCACCGGACCATTATAGCGCAGAATCAAAGTTGTGTAGACATTTCATTGTGCGATGCGTCCAGCTGTGGTTCAACCGGTTCCGGCGCCTTCGTCTTGCGCGCGAAACGCTGTCGCAGACGGGCCATCAGCGCGATGCGTGGCATGGGTCGGATCATCGGCGCTGCCCGCTTGCGGCGACGCAGGAGGAACAGCATGCCAACCACCAGCCCCAGGACGGCAACCACTGCCCCGGCAATCCAGCCCCATGGCGTGGATGCGTCCGGTTCCGGCACAGGCCGCTTGCGGGATGGCCGTGGCGCGGCCCGCGGCGCGCCCTTGTCCTGGACGACGGCGGACGGGTTGGCGCCCAGCGCCACCTGCAGCACGCGCACCTTGTCCTCCAGCGTGCCGATTTGCTCGCGCAACCGGGCATTCTTGACATCGAGCGCAGCGCACACCGTTGTGCCCTCGGGGGATAACGATGGCGCGCAAGTGGCGGCAGATGCAGGCATAGCGACAGGCACAGGCAGCTTGGGCACCGGCGCGGACGATGGCGTGACTGCCGCCGGTTCGGGCGCCGGCGTCACCTTGTCAGTGGCGACGGCCATCGCCGGGCGTGGCGGTTTTGGCGGCTTCGGTGGCTTCGGTGGTGTTTGCTTGACGGCCAACGGCTTGGGTGCGGCAACGGGCGCAGCAGAAAGCTCAGCCACGATTGGCGCTGGCGCCTTCGCGCTAACGGGCGCCGGGACCGGGACCGGCAATGGCACCGCTGGCGGCGGCGGATTCGGATTCGGCGCAATGGAGAGCGTCACGAGACGCACGTCGCGCGTCCCGCCATCGGCCAGGTCAAGATACAAGTGCAGGCGGCTTGATTCAACGGGCGCCAACGACGTCACGCGCAGGAACTGACGGCCATCGCGCTGACTCACACGCATGGCCAGCGTCGACAGCACGGGCGGCATGCCGATGTTCGCGCCCCGGTACACGTCGGGATGCGCCAGGCGTGCCTGGACCGGGGTCGCAGGCGACGCCAGCGCAGTCAGCTCCACTTCCAGCGCCAGCGGCTGGCCGAGATACGAACTGATGCGCGGTTCGCCAAGTTCGGCAGCGCCGACGCCGCAGGAGAGCAAAGCGCACGTGATGAATACAGGGAAGTGGCTGGCCATAGAAACTAACAAGAGTGAAGCCCAAGCGTTATTAACGGACATTGGGATAAACTCTTTAATCCCAGCCTCTTGCATATCAGGACATGTCCATGGAAAACAGGATTGAGAAAGACAGCTTTGGTCCGATCGAAGTGCCACAAAACAATTTGTGGGGTGCGCAAACCCAGCGTTCACTGCATCACTTCCACATCTCGACCGAACGCATGGCGCCCGAACTGGTCGCCGCCCTCGCCCAGGTCAAGCGCGCCGCGGCCGCCGTCAACCGCTCGCTGGGCAAACTGCCTGCCGACAAGGCCGACGCCATCATCCGCGCGGCCGACGAAGTGCTCGACGGGCGCCACCCCGGCGAATTCCCGCTGGCCGTGTGGCAGACCGGTTCGGGCACGCAAAGCAATATGAACATGAACGAGGTGCTGGCCAACCGCGGCTCCGAGCTGCTCGGCGGCGAGCGTGGCGAAGCACGCCTGCTGCACCCGAACGACCACGTCAATATGGGCCAGTCGTCCAATGACATCTTCCCGACCGCAATGCACGTAGCCGCGGCCTGGGCGCTGGCCAAGGAAGTCCTGCCTGCCCTGGCGCAATTGCGCGGCACGCTGCTGCGCAAGTCGCGCGATTTCGAGCCGATCGTCAAGATCGGCCGCACCCACCTGCAGGATGCGACGCCGCTGACGCTCGGCCAGGAATTCTCCGGCTACGTCGCCCAGCTCGAATTTGCCGAAAGCGCGCTCAAGTCCACCTTGTCGGGCCTGCTGCAACTGGCGGCCGGCGGCACCGCCGTGGGCACGGGCCTGAATGCCCATCCCGATTTCGCACCGCGCATCGCGGCCGAACTCGGTTCGCGCACCGGCCTGTCGTTCAAGTCGGCGCCGAACAAGTTCATGGCGCTGGCCGGGCATGATGCAATGGTTTCGACCCATGGCGCGTTCAAGCTGCTGGCCACGGCGCTGATGAAAATCGCCAACGACATCCGCTGGATGGCGTCCGGCCCGCGCTCGGGCCTGGGCGAAATCACCATTCCCGAAAATGAACCCGGCAGCTCGATCATGCCGGGCAAGGTCAATCCGACCCAGTGCGAAGCATTGACGATGCTCTGCTGCCAGGTGTTCGGCAACGATGTCGCGATCACGATCGGCGGCTCGCAGGGCAATTTCGAGCTCAATGTATTCAAGCCGATGATCGCCCATAACTTCCTGCAAAGCGCGCGCCTGCTGGCGGACGGGATGCGCTCGTTCGACACGCACTGCGCCCAGGGGATCGAGCCGAACCTGGTCCGGATCGGCGAGCTGATGGAAAAATCGCTGATGCTGGTGACAGCACTGGCGCCACACATCGGGTATGATCGCGCCGCGCAGATTGCCAAGACCGCATCGAAGGAAGGCCTGACCCTGCGCCAGGCGGCCCTGCAGAGCGGTTTTGTCGACGATCAGCAGTTTGACCAGTGGATCGTGCCGATCGATATGACGCGGCCCGATCCGGTCGAATAAACACCCAGTACCCGGGCGGCCTCGTCACCATCAGGCCGCCCTTTTCACCCGTGAGGAAAACATGCAAAAAATCGAATTCGAGTTGACATCGGAATTTGTCGAAGTCAACCAGCTGCTCAAGCTGGCCGGCCTGGTCGACAGCGGCGGCGCCGGCAAGAACCTGGTCGCCAGCGGCGTGGTGAAAGTCGACGGCAAGCAGGAACTGCGCAAGACGGCCAAGATCCGCACCGGCCAGGTTGTCACGCTGGGCGACGTCGAAATCACCGTCCACTAAAAAATAGACAGAAAGACAGCTTCTTATGTTTGCGGCCTAACAAACAGAACAGGGCTTCCTTGTTTATATTTTAAGACGTTAATCAACGGCTTATAGGTGAAAGCGATGGAAACCCCTGAAACCCGCGCACAGTCGCAAGAGCAACTGATCGGTGACCTGCGTCTCGTGATCGAAAACGCGGAAGAACTGCTCAAGAACACGGATCAATACTCGAGCGCGCTGTACCAGAACGCCCGGTCCAAGCTGTCGTTGGCGCTGGAAGCGGCGAATGAAGAACTGTCGCGCTTCGAAGACGCCCAGCTCGAACGCATGATGGCCGCCACGCGCCTGGCCAACGAGCAGTTCGCGGACTGCTCGGGCGAATCGCGCATCCTGCGCGCGTTTCACTAAGCCATACACTGAGCTATAACGAAAAACCGGCATCGCGCCGGTTTGCTTATGCCTTCGTGTTGATCGAATTGCCCAGGTGCGCCGGCAGGTTCTGCGGCTGTGGGAGCGACGCGATCATCTGGGCTGCCGATGACGCTTCGATGTCCATGGCACGCTTGAGCATCGTCATGCCCACTTCCTGACGGATACCGGTTTCTGCCATGCTGGTCGACAGTTTGGCAATATTCGTGACGTCCATACATTCCTCCAGAATAAGACTCGTCAGTCTTTAACGACGCCGCCAACGGGAACTTGAGGGTTGGCGCCCGCCCATTTACTTACCCAGGCCAGCACCGCGCCGATGTCGTTCAGGTCGAGCCAGGCTAAGCCGGGTCGCAGCGTCGCGGGACGGGCCACGTCCGAGGCCACCGCCACGATCGTCGCATCGTCGGCGTACAACGCCGGCTTGTCGAGTGCCGGACGATGCACTTCCAGCTTCGGCAGCGACTCCCACTTGTAGCCTTCCACCAGCGTCAGGTCGGCCGGCGACAGGCGCGCCAGCAGCTCGGCCAGCGGCGGCTCGGGGGCGGCGCGCAGCTCACGCATGATGGCGATCCGGTATGGCGACGCGATCATGACCTCGGCCGCCCCGGCCAGGCGCAGGCGCGCACTATCCTTGCGCGGCGGCTCGAGCTCGATATCGTGGTGGCTGTGCTTGACGATATTGATGCGCAGGCCGGCGCTGGACAGGCCGGCGACGAGATGTTCGAGCAGCGTGGTCTTGCCGCTGCCCGACCAGCCGACCACCGCCAGCACGGGGCCGGACACGCGCGCATCCGATTCAGTAGGCAGCACGGTAGCGGGTTCCACGGTAATTCATCACGGCGGCCTTCGGCGTGAGTCGCTCGAGCACGAGGCCCGGTGCGACTTCCTCGCCTTCGCGGCGCAGCATTTTGTCGACCAGAAGCAGGCTCTCACCGGGCGTCGGCGAGTAGATGTAGCCGCCAAAGGCCACCTTCGGGATTTCACGCTGGAGGGTGTCCGGCAGTTGCTGCAGGGTGCGCAGCTGGTCGTCGCCGGCTGGTTGCGCGGCCACGGTGGCGGGCGCTGGTGCGGCCTCGCGCTGCTGCGGTGACGGCCGTGGCGATGGTGGCGCTGCCGGCACCGGCGATACGACCTGCGCCGGTGCGGGCTTCACACGTGCTGGCCGGGCTTCGGCCACCGGTGCAGGTGCAGGTGCAGGCTGAACAGCCGGTGCGGGTGCGGTTGTCACAACAGCGGGCGGTGCAGGCGTGGCTACCGGGGCGGTAGCTGAGACAGTCGCCGGCGCAGTCGCCGGCACCGCTGCCAGCCGCACTGGCGGCTCGCCCGCAAAGCGCGGCCACAACAGCGCCACCGCCGCTGCGGCAACGACGACGCCCACGCCAAGCGCCAGGTAGCGCCGCTGTGCGCCCTGCCCTGCGCGCGGCGCGGCGTACGACGGCGCCGGTGCATGGATGGTCGGGGCATTGCCCAGCTGGCGTTCGGCTTGCGCCTTCTTGAGTGCTTCGAGGATGTACGACATATCAGCTTCCCGTCCCGCCAGCAGCCAGCAAACGGGGCTCGGCCACGTTCGACAACTGGTTCAGACGCATGTAAGTGCGCGGCCCGGCCACGCCATCGGCCTTCAGGTCCTGCGCGGCCTGGAAGGCGCGCAGCCATTCCTTGGTGCGCGCGTCGAGCGGCGCATCGAGCGCCGGCGCCGTGGCGCTGTGCAGGCCTGCCAGGCGTTGGGCGATCCAGTCGACGTCCGGCCCGCGGTCGCCCTGGGCGACGACATCGCGAAACGCGGCCGGCATGCGCCAGAAGGTGGTGAACTCGCCACCGAAGCGTGCGACGAAGTCAGCGATGTCGACGCGCTCGCGCCGGTCGCCCTGCGCCAACGTGACGCTGCGCTCATCCAGCCCGACCAGCACCGCATAGCCGGTGCGCGGGCCGTCGTGCAACGTGACGACGGCCGGCCGGTTGAGCAGGCGCAGTTCGTACACGCCGCCCCGCCCCGCATGGCAGCGCAGATTGGCGCGCAGCGCAGCCTCGCAGATGGCCTTCGGATCGGCGCCGGCCAGGTTGGCGAACGACGGTCCCCACAGCGCCGCCAGCGCGCCCAACGCCGCGGTCTCGCTCTCGAGCGTCGGCAACGGCGCGCCCGGTACAGCAGCCGGGATGGCGCCAGGCTTAGGAGTGCTCGATGCCGCCGCCACAACCGGCGCCGGCTTGACTGCCGCAACGGGGGCAACCGCCGGCCGCGCCGCATGCTGCGGCAGCATCTGCCAGGCCGCCGCACCCAGCGCCACGCAGGCCAGCGCACCGCCGGCCAGCAACGGCCAGCGCCGCGGCGCACGGCGCGTGGCCGGATCGTCGGCAAAGACTTCGCCGGCTGCCCGGCGCAGGATGGCGCGCGTGACCTGCGGACTGTTTTCCACATAGGCGCCCAGCAGCGCGCGGTCGCACAGCAGGTTGATCCGGCGCGGCACGCCATGCGACAGGCGGTGCACCAGTGGCGCGAGCGCAGGCGGGAATGGCGCGCCGACCGCGCCGGCCACGGCCAGCCGGTGCGCGATATACGCGCCCGTCTCGTCTTCGCCCAGTGGCCCCAGGTGGTAGCGTGCGATGACGCGCTGGGCCAGTTGTTCGAGTTCGGGGCGCGCCAGCATCGTGCGCAGTTCGGGCTGGCCGATCAGGATGATCTGCAGCAGCTTGCGCTCGCTGGTCTCGAGATTGGTCAGCAGGCGCAGTTGCTCGAGCACGTCGCTCGACAGGTTCTGCGCCTCGTCGATCACCAGCACATTGTTCAGGCCCTGGGCGTGCGACGCCAGCAGGTAGCGGTTGATCGCATCCACGTAGCCCTTCACGCCCGCACCAGCAGCGGCCGGCGCCACCTCGATATGCAGCTCGTCGCACACGGTCTGCAGCAGCTCCTGCGCCGTCAGGCGCGGATTGAAGATGTAGGCCAACCGGCAATTCGCGGGCACCTGCTCGATGAAGCAGCGGCAGACGGTGGTCTTGCCGGCGCCGATCTCGCCCGTGAGCAGCACGAACCCGCCGCCGCTGCCGATCCCGTACAGCAGGTGCGCCAGCGCTTCGCGGTGCCGCTCGCTCATGAACAGGTAGCGCGGATCGGGGGCGATCGAAAATGGCGAGTGCGTGAGCTGGAAATAGTGGTTGTACATGAATGACTAACGGATGGCCTGCGGGACGCTCTGCGGCTTGAACTTGGCGCAGTATATTTTGCTTTTGTCGTTCGCGTAAGCGATCGTGCTGCCCGGGATCGATTTGCGCAACGGGTAGCGGGAGCCGTCTGCCGCGCGAAACGGCGTACCCGCGGCGGCGCGCACCGACTTTTCCAGTTCGTCGGGCTTGGCCTCGAGGATCGCGGCCACGAACACCACGGCGCTCGTATCGTCGCTGACCATCACTTGTTCCACCTTTGAACCCCACAGCGACGCCTCGGTACGGAACCAGTAGGCCCCGCCCTCGCGCTTGTAGGCCGGGCCGAAGGATTCGGTGAGATAGGCGTGGAAGTAGGCGTTATCGAGCTGGCTGCGGCACAGGAGCGCGCTGCCGATCACGGGCCCGAACGTCGATGGCGCCGCGCCTGCGCCTGCTGCGGTGCAGGACAGTACGAGGCCGGCGAGCAGCGGCAGACCGCGCTCGAGAAGCGTCGTGGTACGGCAGGCAACAACCGGGCGGATCATGGCGATACTCTCCTTCAGCGGCGCCCATTATGACACTGCGTGGCGCCCGGGCAGCCAAGTGCCGGATCACGCCGGCGCGCGTGTTGCCGCCGCTGTCAGCACCGCATCGACATCGTCCGGCAAGGCCGGCTTGAGCAGATGGCGATCAAAACCCGCCGCGCGCGAGCGGGCGCGGTCTTGCTCGGTGCCCCAGCCGGTCAGCGCTACCAGCATGACGCCGTCGAGCGCGGGCAGCTGGCGCAGGTGGCGCGCCGCTTCGTAGCCGTCCATGAACGGCATGCCGATATCGAGGAACACGAGGTCAGGCCGGAAGCGCGTGGCTGCTTCCACCGCCGCCGCGCCGTCATGCACGACATGGACCGTGTGGCCTGCGATCTCGAGCAGCGCCGCCAGCGTGGTGGCGGCGTCGACGTTGTCGTCCGCGACCAGCACCTGCAGTGCGACGCCTTGCCCGCCATGCTGCGCGCCGGCCGCCGCCGGCACAGACGCCGGCGACGCGACGAGCGCCGCCGTCATCAACGGCAGGCGCACGGCAAAGCTGCTGCCCAGGCCCACGCCGGCACTCTGCGCGCTGACCGCGCCGCCATGCAGTTCGACCAGGCGCCGCACGAGCGAGAGTCCGATCCCCAGTCCGCCGTTGGCACGCTCGATGCTGCGCGCCACCTGGGTGAACATCTCGAACACGGCCGCCAGCATGTCGGCCGCGATGCCCACGCCGTTATCGCACACCGTCACGACTGCTTCATCACCCTCGATGCGCGCCGTCAGCACGATACGCCCGCCGTGCGGCGTGTACTTGGCCGCATTCGACAGCAGGTTGCTCACCACCTGGCTGATGCGCACGGGATCGACGTCGACCGGCACCGGCAGCAGCGGCAGATCGACCGACAACCCATGACCGGCAGCGTCGATCAGCGGTTTGCTCGTTTCGATGGCCGTGGCGATCACGTCGCGCAGGTCGACCGGCTGCATCTGCAGCACCAGCTTGCCGCTCGAGACGCGCGCGATGTCGAGCAGGTCGTTGATCAGGTGGACCATGTGGCCGACCTGGCGCTCCATCATCGCGCGCACCCCGCCCAGCCGCAAGGCGCTGCCCGGCTTGTCCGCGCCCATGCGCATGATTTCGAGACCGTTGCGGATCGGCGCGAGCGGGTTGCGCAGCTCGTGCGCCAGCGTGGCGAGAAACTCCGACTTGCGGCGGTCGGCGTCGTGCAGCGCTTCGCTGGCGCGCACCCGTTCGATGTGCGCCCAGCAGCGCTCGACTACCGCCTCGACCAGCGCCACCTCGCCCGCCGTCCAGACGCGCGGCGTGCGCTGATGCACCGCCATCATCGCCGCCAGCCTGCCGCCCTTGACCAGCGGGCAGCAGATGATGGCCCTGACATCGATCTGCGTGAACATCGCCGCGCCGTCTTCGTCCGTCAGTTCGCGCTCGACGTCGTGAATCAGCAGCGTGCGGCCTTCGCGCATGTCGGCGCGGGCCCGCGAGCCGAACAGGTCGAGCGAATACACGCCGACGGTGCTGATGGCGCCCGGCGTCACCCAGTCGTGGCGGATCGTGAAGCGGTCGTTGTCCGCCTCGACGTCGGCATAGGCCACGCGCGTGACGTCCAGGTATTGGCCCAGCAGGCGCGTGGCCTCGCCCATGATGGTCTTCGGATCATGCGCGACGCGTGTGGCTTCACCGATCGCGTCGAGCATGCGCAGGCGTTCTTCGACCTGGCGCCGCTCGGTGATATCGCTGCCGGTGGCGGCCACGAACAGCAAGGCGCCATCCTCGCCCATGACCGGGGCGATGACGAGATCGATGAAGCGCTCGCCGCCGCCCGCCACGAAGTACGGCAGCTCGCAGCGCACACGCTCGCCGCCCGCGGCCAGCGCGACGCAGGCCGCAATCTCCGCCGCCACCTTGGGCGAACCGCTCCACCAGCCGCAGGCCTGGAACGGGCGCCCCAGCACGTCGGCGCGCGCGTAACCACCGGCGTCGAGGGCCACGTGATTGGCTTCGATCAGGGTGCCGCCCGGTGTCATCAGGATCCCGAAGTGCGTGCCCTGCTCGAAGAACGTGCGGAACTTGGCATTCGCTTCAGCCGCGGCCATGGCTTCGTTGGCGGTGGCGCGCACGCTCGCTTCGAACAGCTTGCGGCCCGTGATGTCGAGCGTGGTGCCGACCAGGCGCTCCGGGGCGCCTGCGGCATCGCGCAGCAGGCGCCCGCTGGCCGCGATCCAGCGCTCGCGGCCATCGATGGCGCTCACCGTGCGGTATTCGTCGCGGTAGTGGCCATCGCCCGGCGCGGCCAGCAGGGCCACGACCCTGGCCACGACGCGCTCGCGGTCGTCCGGATGGAACGCAGCATCGATCAGCGTGTGGGTCACCGGCCCGTCGGGCGGCACGCCGAAATGCGTGCGCGCGTGCGTGTTCCAGACAATGTCGCAGTGGGTCAGCGCATGGTCGAACAGGCCGAATTCGCCGGCATCGGCCGCGATGCGCAGCTTCTCGTTGGTGGTTTCCAGCTCGTGCAGCGCGTGGTCGCGCTGTTGCGCGGCCAGTACCTGGGCCGTGGTTTCGGCGCACATGCAGCACACGCCGGCCACCTGCCCCGCTTCGTCGCGCAGCGCGATGGTCGAGAAGGTGGCGTAGATCTGCTCCGGATAGCCATTGCGGTGCACGACGAAGCCATGGTCTTCTGCGTGCACCGGATTGCCCTGCAGCGTGGCAGCCAGTATCGGGCGCACCTCTTCCCAGACATCGGCCCAGACCTCGCCAAACGGCTGGCCGAACGTCTGCTCGGGATGCTCGCCGCGCGCGCCGAGCACGACGCGATAGGCATCGTTGTAGAGCAGGTGCAGCGCCGGCCCCCAGGCTACATACATGGGCTGGCGCGCGCCGAGCATCAGGCTCACTGCGGTGCGCAACGGTTGCGACCAGGCCGCCAGCGGGCCGAGTGCATGATGCGCCCAGTCGAGCGTGCGCAGCAACGCGCCCATGTCCCCGCCACCGGTGGCAAACGCCAGATTGGGTGGCGGGAGGTGTGAGGACAAGAGGTCGGGCATCGGGGTTATTCGCTTTGGATATGCCACGAACGATACCACTTCGCCGCCCCGCTAAGTTGCCCCTTTTTCCCCAAGCAAACATGACGGTAATCGACCAGGCAGAGCGCAATACCAATTGCGATACCAATTCGCTCACACGCTTGACTACCCGCTTCTCAACAGTAGAGAGAGGCAGAACCAGATGCTCCCCATAAACAATACCAGTTAAATACCTGTTGACATGCCAGAATGCCCTGCCTATAGTGCGATGACCCTTTTCCCGGCACTCATTGCACACCATGATCGACTATCTTATTGGCGTTGACGGCGGCGGCACCAACACCCGCGTGCGCCTGGCCGGCCGCGACGGCGCCGTACTGGCAACCGGCAGCAGCGGCGCATCCGGCCTGCGCCACGGCATCGACAACGCCTGGAGCGCGGTGCTTGCCGCCACCAGCCAGGCCTTCGCTGCCATCGGCATCGACACCGTCCCCTTGCCAGCCTGCGCGATCGGCCTGGGCATGGCCGGTGTGCACAACAAGGAATGGGCGGCCGCCTTTCGCGCCGCCGATCCGGGCTTTGGCGCCCTCGTGCTCGACACCGACGGCTTCACGACGCTGATGGGTGCCCATGGCGGGCAGCCCGGCGCGATCGTCGCCATCGGCACCGGCAGCGTCGGCGAAGCCTTGCGGCCGGATGGCATGCGCGTTGAAGTCGGCGGCTGGGGCTTTCCTGCCGGCGACGAAGCGGGCGGCGCCTGGATGGGCCTGCGCGCAATCGGCCATATCCAGCAGGTGCTCGACGGCCGCGCCGAAGGCGGCGCCTTTGCGGACGCCGTGATTGACGCCTGCGGCGGCGCGCGCGATCCGATCCAGGTCTGGCTCGGCCACGCCACGCAGACCGACTACGCGGGCCTGGCGCGCTTCGTCGTGGCGCACGGGGCCACCGATTCCGTGGCCGCCGGGATCCTGACACAGGCGGGCGCAGAAGCAGCCCGCATCGCGCGCGCGCTCGACCCGCCTGGCAGCTTGCCGCTGGCGCTGTGCGGCGGCCTGGGCGACACGCTGCGCGCCTACCTGCCGACTGAAACGCTGGCACGCTGCAATGCCCCGCATGGCGACTCCGCCGCCGGCGCGCTGCGCATGATCGAACTGCATCTGAAGGACACCAACACATGACCAACGACGCTCGCCGCCCCATCAAGGGCAACATCCTCACACCGGCCGGCTGGGTGCACGGCGCGCTGCGCTTCGGCGCGCGCGTCGACGGCATCGACGGCCGCCGGGTCGACCCGGCCAACAACGACGACGTCTACATCGTGCCGGGCTTTATCGACGTGCACGTGCACGGTGGCGCGGGCCGCGACATGATGGAAGGCGGCGACGCCCCGCACGTGATCGCCGCGCTGCACGCCAGGCACGGCACCACCAGCCTGCTCGCCACGACCATGACCGCGCCCGTCGAAGACATCGACCGGGCTTTGAGCGCCATCGGTGCGGCCTGCTCGGCGCGCGGCAAGGGCGAGGCGCGCATCCTGGGCGTGCACCTGGAAGGCCCGTACATCAACGCCGGCAAGCTCGGCGCCCAGCCACCGTTCGCGCGCGAAGCGCACCTCGATGAAGTCATGCGCTTTCACGCGCTGGCGCCGATGAAACTGATCACCGTGGCGCCCGAGATCGATGGCCACATGGCCCTCGTGCGGCAATTGACGAAGGCCGGCATCCGGGTCCAGATCGGCCACACGAACGGCGATTACGACGTCGGCGTGGCAGCCCTCGCACACGGCGCGGCCGGCTTCACGCACCTGTTCAACGCCATGCCCGGCCTGCACCACCGCGATCCCGGCATGGTGGGCGCCGCGCTCGCGCACGCCGAATACGCCGAGATCATTCCCGACCTGATGCACGTGCACCCGGGCGCGATCCGCACTGCCCTGCGCTGCATCCCCAAACTGTTCTGCGTGACCGATTCGACGGCGGCCGCCGGGATGCCCGATGGCGAGTACATGCTGGGCCGCCAGGTGGTCCATAAATGCATGGGCGGCGTGCGCCTGGCCGATGGCACGCTGGCCGGCAGCACGCTCACGATGGACCAGGCGCTGCGCAACCTGGTGGGCATGGGACTGTCGATCGAAGAAGCCAGCCAGCGCGTCTCGACCCATGCCGCCGACTACCTCGGCGAAACCCGGCGCGGCCGCCTGGCGCCTGGATGTCACGCCGACTTCGTGGTCCTGGACCGCGCCCTGAACATCAAAGCTGTTCATATCGAAGGAGAATGCCTGTGAATGCCACGCCCGCCACTGCTGACGGTCACCAATCGCTGATGCTGCAAGAGGCCCTGTCGTCGGGCGACTGCATCGCCCACGCCCTGACGCAGGACGCCGACCGCTACGCCGCACTGGGCGAACAGCTGCGCGCGACCCAGCTGCACAGCGCCGTGACGGTGGCGCGCGGCAGCTCCGATCACGCGTCGGGCTACCTGGCCTACCTGATCATGTCGCGCATGGGCCGCCTGGTGACGTCGCTGCCGATGTCGCTCATCACGCTGTACAAGTCGCCGATCATCGCGCGCGACACGCTGGCCATCGCCATTTCGCAATCGGGCCAGAGTCCCGACGTGGTCGAGCCGATGCAGTACTTCCGCGCCGGCGGGGCCGTGACGGTGGCGCTGGTGAACGACGCCGCTTCGCCGCTGGCCGACGCCGCCGAGTGGACGATGCCGCTCCATGCCGGCAAGGAGCACAGCGTGGCCGCGACCAAAAGCTTCATCGCGAGCCTGGTGGCCGGCGCGCGCCTGGTCGCCGACTGGCAGAACGACGGCGAACTGAAGGACGGCATCGCCGCCCTGCCCGACGCGCTGCGCGCCGCCCGCAGTTTCGGCCAGGACGGCGACTGGTCGGCTGCCATCGACGTGCTGGCGCCGGCCCGCAACATCATGGTGGTGGGCCGCGGCATCAGCTTCCCATTGGCGCTCGAAGCGGCGCTCAAGTTCAAGGAAACCTCGGCGCTGCAGGCCGAAGCGTTTTCGGGCGCCGAGATCAAGCATGGGCCGATGGCGCTGATCGAAGACGGCTATCCGCTGCTGATCTTCGCAACGCGCGGCCCGACCCAGGCCAGCCTGGTGGCGCTGGCCGACGACATGCGCGCACGGGGCGCGCGCGTGCTGCTCGCAGCGCCAGCCGATATCGCCAGCCGCGACCTGACGCTGCCCACCGCCGCCATCCCCGACCTCGACCCGATCGTCGCGGCGCAGGCGTTTTATACAATGGCGGCCAAACTGTCGGCGGCGCGCGGCATGAATGCCGACCAGCCGCGCCACCTGAGCAAAGTCACGAAGACCAACTAACGCCGGAATTACGCCCGGATTTCACCCATGAACGACTACCTCGACCTGGCCGGCCAACTGGTGATGGTGCGCCTGTTCGGCACCGAACTCGATGCCGAGACCGACGCCTTCCTGCGCACCTACCGGATCCGCGGCGCCTGCCTGTTCCGCCAGAACATGCTCGCCGCGCCGCAGCTGACCCGCTTCACGGGCGCGCTGCGTGACGCGATCGGCCCGCAAGCGCTGATCGCCCTCGACCAAGAAGGCGGCGCCGTCGTGCGTTCGACCTGGGTGCCGGCCCCGCCCAGCGCGATGGCGCTCGGCGCGGCCAATGATCCGGACCTGGCGCGCGACGTCGGCGCGGCGGTGGCGCGCGCGGTGCGCTCGCTGGGCTTCAACTGGAACTTCGCGCCGGTGCTCGACCTGAACAACAACCCGCGCAACCCGGTGATCGCCGAGCGCTCGTTCGGCGCCGATCCCGAGCAGGCAACGCGCATTGCGCTGGCCTGGATGGAAGGCAGCGAGCGCGAAGGCGTGGCCTGCTGCGTCAAGCACTTCCCCGGCCACGGCGACACGCATGTCGATTCGCACCGCGATCTGCCCTACGTCGACAAATCGCGCGCCGACCTCGAACGCTTCGAGTTCGCGCCGTTCCGGATTGCGGCGCCCCACGCACCGGCCATGATGACGGCCCACATCGTCTATCCGGCGCTGGACCCCGTCAATCCGGCCACCATGTCGCATGCGATCCTCACCGGCGTGCTGCGCGAGCAATTCGGCTACGACGGCGTGATCATCACGGACGGCATGGACATGCACGCGATCGCGCACCGCTATGGCGTCGGCCAGGCCGCCGTGAATGCGCTGGTGGCCGGCGCCGACATGGTCATGGCCATCGGCACGCGCGCTACGCAGATCGAAACGGTACACGCGATCGCCGCGGCAATCCGCGACGGCGTGCTGCCGCTGGCCGCCGTGCAGGCGCGCCTGGCGCGCCTTGGCAAGCTGGCCGATGCGCATCCGGCCGGCGCGGTTGCGTATGCCGCAGAACAGGATGACTGCGCTCTGATGGCGCGCGCCTGGCGCGCAGGCCTGACGGCATTGCGTGCGCCGCAGCGCCCACCGCGTGGCGCACACGTGCGCCTGGTCGCACGGGCCGACGTGGTCAGCGATGGCGTGTCGGAAGCCGGCGTCCCGGCGGCCAGCATCGCGGCAGCGCTGTCGCAGCTGTACGACGTCGACCTGGTGACTTTCGCTGACAGCGAGACCTTCGACTGGAGCGCGCTGCCGGCCGACGGCCGCTTCACGATCCTGGCCTCGACCGCGCGCCGCCGCTACGGACCGCAGGCCTGTGCGACCTGGCGACCCGACCTGCACCTGGCCTTGTGGAATCCGTATCAGGCACTCGATTTTCCGGGTCCTGCGCTACTCACCTATGGCTTCGCACCGCCGGCACTGGCCGCGGCCGTGGCCTGGCTGGCTGGCGAGATCGACGCGTCAGGCGTCTGCCCGGTACCGGGCTTCTGACGGGCCGTGACAGCCGCAAAGTAACGCGATGTAACGACACGGGCACGGCTGCTCGTGCTGCGGCACAATTGCCAATCCAGAAAAAGCTGGATATATGGGACAATACTTTTTTGTCCGAGCTTGGCATTTTTGCTATATTGCAAAACGCACATTTCGTATATTTTTTGTCTAGATAGAAGGATAACCAATGTCCCAATTCCGTCTCGCCCGCCTCTGCCTGATGCTGGCCGCCGTCGGCCTGAGCTCCGCTGCCGTGATTCCTGCCGTCAACGCACAGGACAAGCCTGCCGCTGCCGCCGCTGCTGCGCCGAAGGACACCGTCCGCCCAGAGCTGTTCAAGCTGCTCGACCCGGCGCAGATCAAGCCGCTGATGGATGCAAAGAATTACGCCGAAATCCAGAGCCGCGTGACGCAGGCCGAAGCCTTCCCGAACCGCACGCCGTACGAAGACTACGTCGTCAACCGCATGAAGCTGTCGCTGGGTTCGGCAACGAACGACAACGCCATCTCGATCCCGGCCCTCGAAGCCGTCATCGCATCGGGCCGCCTGGCGCCGAACGAGCAGGCCGACTTCATCCAGGCCCTGGCCAATATGCACTACAACGCCAAGGATTACCCGAAGGCAATCGAGTGGTTCAAGCGCTATCAGAAAGAAAGCCCGACGCCTGAAAAAGTCGCTGCGCCCCTGACCCGCGCCTACTATCTGGGCGGCGATTACGCCAGCGCCAGGGCAGCACTGCTGCCAGCCATCGAGGCCACCGAAAAAGCCGGCCAGAAGCCAAGCGAAGAAGACCTGCGCCTGCTGGCCTCGTCGGCCAACAAGGTCAAGGACGATGCCGGTTACCTGGTTGCACTGGAAAAGCTGGTCGCCCACTACCCGAGCGACGACTTCTGGACCGACCTGCTCAACCGCGGCGTCGCACGCAAGTCGGGCTTCGATGCACAGACCAACATGATCAACGTGTATCGCCTGGAAGCCGCTGCCGTCAAGCAGATGGCAGCACAGGAATACGTCGACCTGGCCGAACTGTCGCTGCGTGATGGTTTCCCGACTGAAGCGAAGAAAACCATGGATGCCGGTTACGCTGCCGGCGTACTGGGCAAGGGCAGCGATGCCAAGACCCACAGCGCACTGCGCGACAAGGCCAACAAGGGCGCGGCGGACGATGCCAAGAACATCGCCGCCGGCGAAGCAGGCGCGGCCAAGGCCAAGACCGGCGCCGGCCTCGTCAACCTGGGTTGGGCGTACGCGACCATGGACCAGGGCGACAAGGGCGTCGGCTTCATCCAGCAAGGTATCGCCAAGGGCGGCCTGAAGAACGCGGAAGAAGCCAAGCTGCGCCTCGGCATGGCACAAGTTCGCGCCGGCAAGAAAGCCGAAGCGATCTCGACCTTCCAAACGGTCAAGGGCGGCGGCGGTGCCGGCGACCTGGCCAAGTACTGGCTGGTACTGCTGCAGCAGCAGAAGTAAGCCTGCTGCTGTTGATGGACCCGCGAAAGCGGGCCGGGCTCAAGGCCCGGCCCGCTTTTTTCATGGATCACTATTAATAGCCGGGGTCATAGCCGGCATAGCCGGGGTCAGGTCTGACATTTGGACACGGCCTCTTCCCATAGCCGGGGTCAGGTCTGACATTTGGACACGGCCTCTTCCTTCGGCCCTTCACCAGGGCTTTCATAAATCGACGTTTTGTCAAGATCGTGTCCGAATGTCAGACCTGACCCCGGCTGTTATAAATCGACATTTTGTCGAGCTCGTGTCCAAATGTCAGACCTGACCCCGGCTGTTGTTGTTATCGAGTGAGGCTGCTGGGTGAGCGTCGACGGCGGGCCGAGTACATGATGCCGAGGCCAGCTATTAGGGTTGCCCAGGATGCAGGTTCTGGAACCTCGGTTGCAGAGAGGACAAGGTTGTCTATTGCGAATTCCGGAAATTCTTGCCCACCCGTGATCGTTAACGATGAAATGTTGACGAAGTCCTGGAAATTAAAGTTTGAAAATGTTTCAGCCAGACTTTCTTCTAGGAAGATCGTGTTCGTTATGGCGCCGTTGATTCCCATCGCGGTGAGGGTCATACTCAGAGGCCGACCGTTACCGGTAAATGTCTTGGCAACGTCGAGCGAGGTAAAGGAGAACAAGCCTTTGTTCTCGCGATCGAACGTGATACTACTTTCATTGAACGCATAAAACGCAGTCGTTCCATTTGAAGCACATGCTGGACTGCACATACCTAAATTACCAGCAGGATCATCGACAAGATAAAAGCCGAAATCACTGATCGGTGAATAAGTCACCCTGAACCCGTCTTCAAGAAAGCTGTAATTCGAGTAACCGTAACCACCGTCCTCAGACTCAAAATCAATCGTTGCCGCCATGGCGGAACTGGTTAACAAGGCAGCCGTAATGGCCATTATCGCTTTTCGGATCATCGTTATTTTCTCGTAAAATAAAACTATGAACAAACCGGATCGGGATGAAGGTATTGCGCTGAAATAAGCCTGACAGTGAATAGCGTCACCAAACTATATTTAACTCTTTCGCCTGACTCAGAATTAACGCTTAAAATCTTATACTAATAATTTTTATAAAAATGTATTAGTGTGTATGAGGATGTATTTGAAATATCAATATGCTACATCCATAATTGAATATTAGAAATATATTTATTTTCAGCGCAAGATAAATGAAAAAATCTGCGCTTTCATTACGGTGTACCGCGCCAGTTTTAACTCACGCCTGATATGTGCGTCCAGCCCAATTACGCTTGTCAAAAGCCGGGGTCAGGTCTGACATTCGGACACGGCCTCTTCCGTCATTCCCTCTCCAGGGCTTTTATAAATAGACGTTTTGTTGAGCTCGTGTCTGAATGTCAGACCTGACCCTGACTGTAGTCTCATTTTGTTGAGCTCGTGTCTGAATGTCAGACCTGACCCTGGCTGTATGACCTTGGCTGTAGTCTCAGCTCACGCCTTGATATGTGCTTCCAGTCCAATTACGCCGGACACGACATCTTCAGCCAGTACATGGCGGTCCGGGTAATCCCCACCGTTTTGCGTCCGGAAGGCAATCGGTGCCGAATCAAACAAGGCTTGCAGGCGCGTGCGCCATGCGGACTCGATCAGGGCCATGCGCCCGGCGTCGATGTGAACCGCGTCGTAGACCGCAAACGTTGGCAACACCTGCATGCCGGGAAAGAACAGGCTGCCGTGGGTGATGGGAAAGAGCAGCTGCTCAAGGGGGCCATTGATGCCGCGGGGCCCATAGTCGATTGCCGGGCCGCCGACAGTGACGGCCAGCATGGCGCGCTTGCCGGCGAGGCCGCCTTCACCGTAGCGATAGGTGTTGCCTGCGCCCTGGTAACCGTAGGCCAGGCCGAACGCCCAGACCCTGTCGATCCAGCCTTTCATGATCGCGGGCATGCCGAACCACCAAAGTGGAAACAGCAGGATGACGGCATCGGCGGCGCCCAGCTTTGCTTGCTCCTGTTCGACGTCCGGTGTCTGGCTGCCGGTGGCGTAGGCATGACCCGATTCATCAATGAACGCCAGACGCTCCCGGTTGGCGCGGGTTAAAAAATCGTCCTGGTCAAACACCGCCTTCCACCCCATCCCGTACAGGTCGGACTGCGTGACGATATGCCCCTGCGCTTCCAGGGTGTGAATGGCGACCTGGGCAAGGTGATGCGTGGCCGAGGTGGGTTCAGGGTGTGCATGAACGAGCAGCACGTTCTTGCTGGTGATCGAGGGCATATGAGCGATTCCTATGAGAATGTGGGGAGCTCGCCAGTGTGATCGGTTGCCAGGTATCCGTGAAATCACATTATTTTTGCCCTATCATCCATCGGATGGATACCAAGACCACGCCCGATCTCAATCTCTTGATCACGCTCGAAGCACTGCTGATCGAGCAGAACGTTACGCGAGCGGCCCAGCGTTTGCACCTGAGCCAACCGGCGGTCAGTGCGCAATTGCGCCGCCTGCGCACGCTGTTCGACGATCCGCTGTTGATTCCACTGCAGCGCGGTATGGCGCCCACCAGCAAGGCGCTCGACTTGCTCGAGCCGCTGCGCCGCTCGCTGGATCAGCTTCGCGCGACGGTGGCCGAACACCATCGATTCGACCCGGAAGCCACCGCGCTCGACGTCCACATCGCCTGCACGGATTACGTGCAGGCAGTGCTCGCGCAGCCGTTCGCGTTGATGCTGCGTCGACGTTTTCCCGGCCTCCGGGTTGCCCTGCACCACCTCGATCCGAACGGGCTGGAAGCGACCATGGCCAAGGGCGACATCGATCTTGCCTTGATGACGCCGGGCAAAGAGCAAGGCCGTCTGCACAGTCGGCACCTGTTCGACGAGCGTTATGTCCTGATTGGCAGGCGCGGCCATTCGGCATTGTGCCCCGGGATCTCCGCCGCGCAATTCTGTTCACTTGAGCATGTCATTGTGTCGCTCGATGGCGGAGCCTTCTCGACGCCTCTGGATATCGGGCTGGCCGCGCTTGGCCACCAGCGCAAGGTGGTGTTGTCGGCGTCGTCGTTCCTGTTCGTGCCTGGCATCGTTGCGCAATCGGACCTCGTGGCCCTGGTACCGGCACGCCTGGTGCGCGATGGCGCAGCGCTGCTTGACGTCGTCGATTGCGCTTTTCCCGTCCCCGGATTTTCGGTCAGCATGTTGTGGCACGATCGTCATCATGGGCATCCTGCCCAGCGTTGGCTGCGTGCCATGATGGCGGAATTTGCCGGGCGACTATAAGGGACAAATCGTGCGGTTTGGACGGATTTTGATTCGTGCAGCGATTCTGTGTGCGCGTCCGAACACAGCCTTCGACCCGTCACCACGATAATGACGCCATTCACATGGGAGAACTTATGACGACGGTACGCAAGGGCCAGGCGCCCGCCAAACTGGGGCGCAACGAATTTCACCTGCAATTCCGTCGCACCTTCCAGGACCCCGGTTACGATGCGCTGGAAAACGAACTGGCTGCCATCGAGGCGGTGGCCTGGGATGCCTACCAGGACGGTCGCAAGGCGCCGCGCACGGTCAAGGCCGGCCCTGGCTTTGCCGATCCCGACTACGACCTGTCGATCGACTGGAAAGCCGCGCGCGACCGTCTGCTCGAGGCCGAAAAGCACCAGAAAAACCCGGACACCAAAAGCCGCATCCTGATCATCAATGCCTCGGCCCGCAACGACGGCACCTGCCCCGGAGAAATCTCGAAAAGCTGGCGCATGTCCGAGATGGCGCGCGAGATCATCGAGGCCGACGGCATCGAGGCCGACATCCTCGACCTCAGCCTGATCAACTCCGACTACGACCGCCATATCCACCCGTGCAAGGGTTGTGTCTCGACCGCCATGCCGCTGTGCCACTGGCCATGCAGCTGCTACCCGAACCACGCCGAGCGCCAGGTCAATGACTGGATGAACGAGATCTACGAGCGCTGGGTGCTGGCGCACGGCGTCATCATCATCACGCCGGTCTACTGGTACCAGACGCCGGGCGTGCTCAAGCAGATGATCGACCGCCTGGTCTGCGCCGACGGCGGCAATCCCGATCCCTCCTCGACCCAGGGCAAGAAGGCCGAGATCGCCAAGCAGATCGAACGCGACGGCTGGGAATATCCAAAGCACCTGGCCGGCCGCGCATTCGGCCTCATCGTGCATGGCGACGTGGCCGGCATCGAGGGCGTGCGCCGTTCGCTGTCGGACTGGCTGGAATGGATGGGCTTGATCAGTTCGGGCAGCTTCGGCCAGCTCAACCGCTTCATCGGCTACTACGAATCGTATGCCGACAGCCACGAGACGTTCGATGCCGACCATGCGGTGCAGGAAGAAGCGCGCAACGTCGCGCGCGCCGTGGCGATTGCCGTGGGCGAAGTGCGCGCCGGCCGCGTCGCCGTGGCCAGCCAGGACCTCAAGCAGCCCCGACCCAAGTAACCAAGTAAGACCGGGGCTGGCGAACCTAGATGGCGGTATAACCGCCGTCGATGACCATCTCGTGGCCGTTGACATACGAAGCCATGTCCGAGCACAGCCACAATGCGGCTTGCGCGACTTCACCGGCTTCGGCAAAGCGGCCCATTGGATGGGCTGCCTTGAGTTTTTTCTCGATGCCCGGATCGCGCTCGATCGCGCGTGCCAGCATCGGCGTCTTCACCGCTGCCGGGCACAGCACGTTGATGCGCACGCCCTCGCGTGCGTACTCGGCGGCAGCGCTCTTGGTCAGGCCCACGACGGCATGCTTGCTGGCGCCATAGACTGCATGATTCGGGCTGCCTACCAGGCCGGCCACGCCGGCCATGTTGACGATCGCCCCGCTGCCCTGCGCCAGCATCCGGCGCAGCTGGTATTTCATGCACAGCCAGACACCCTTGACGTTGACGTTCATGATGCGGTCGAATTGCTCGTCGTCGGTGTCGGCCAGCGGATGGTGCTCTTCATCCACGGCGGCATTATTCACCGCGATGTCCAGGCGACCATAGTAATTGATCGTCTTTTCCACCAGCGCCTCGACTTCAACCGCACGCGTGACGTTGCATTGCACGAACAACGCCTTGCCGCCGTTTTCCACGATCATGCCCGCCGTCGCGTGGCCGCCCTCGATCGAGATGTCGGCCACGACCACGCAGGCGCCGGCGCGGCCAAAGGCCAGGGCAATGGCGCGACCGATGCCGCTGGCCGCGCCAGTGACCAGGACAACCTTGCCGGTGAACGACATGCCGCTTGCTGCCGGCAATTTGCTGATGCCTTTCATGATACTCCCTGGGTGATACGATGATTCCGAAGGGAAACATTTTAACGCATGCTTCCCCCCGCGTCACAACCAAGGGCATTTAAGTCGGGCAACTGTTGTAGTTAGGGTATAGCGACTATTGGTTTGACAGGGTCGCCGACTTTGGATTGGTCTCCAGCCATCACGACGGACAGTTTTCCCGGATCGATCGCCTTGCGGAACGCTGCGTTCAGCTCCGGCAAGGTCACGGCGTTCAGCTTGCGCTCCAGTTCCAGCGACCACAGGAAGGTCTTGCCGCGGTACAGGTACGACGTCCAGCCGCTGGCGAGCGCGGCGTCGTTCGTGCGCGTCTGCAGACGTTGCTGCATCAGCCCGGAACGGGCGCCGGCCAGCTCTTCCGCCGTGAAGCCCTCCTTGACCGCGCGCGTCAACTCGGCCCGTACTGCCGCATCCAGCTTGGCCAGGTTCTGCGGCGCGGCGATGGCGCCGATCGAGAACACGCCGAAGCGGTCGAGCGTGCCCGCCATCAAGTTCGAGCCGCCGCCATACGACAGGCCGTCCTTCTGGCGGATCCGGTCCATCAGGCGCGACTTCAGGCCCCCTTCGCCGAAGATGTAGTTGGCCAGCATCAGCGCCGGATACTCCGGATCCTCGACGTTCAGGTCGACGTTCAGGCGCGCCGTGTAGGAGCCGTTTTCCTTGTCCGGCGTGTCGAGCGTGCGCGCAAGCGGCGCGACATCGGCATGGCCGGTCAGCACCGGTGCGAACGGCTGCGGGGCGCGCCAGGCACCGAACAGCGTGTTCACCAGCGGCGCGATCTGGGCCGCGTCGAAGTCACCCACGATCGCCATCTCGGCCGGCTGGGCGCCGTGGAAGTCGGCATGGAACGCTTTCAGGTCGGCCAGGCGCGCCGCCTTGACCTCGGCCACGTCTTCCTCGAGCGAATTCGCATGGCGCACGTCGCCCTTCGGATAGCGGTTGAAGTGCAGCGCCATGGCGCGCGCAGCGGCGCTGTCGGGCTCGTTACGGCTTGCTTCCAGCCCCACCAGGATCTGCTGGCGCAGTTGCTCGAATTCCGATTCCGGGAATGCCGGTTCACGCAGCACGTGCGCCACCAGTTTCAATGCCTCGGGCAGATGCTCACGCGTGGTCTGGAAATGCGTCGGGCCGCCCGTCATCTTGAGCTTGTCGAAGGCGTCGGCCAGTTCGGCGCGCGTGTAGCGCGTGGTACCGCGCATCAGCATCGCCGATGTCAGGCCCTGGACCGTGCCCTTGCCGAACAGGGTTTGTTCGGTGCCGAAATGCTGGCGCAGATCAACCGTAACCGTCTCGCCGCGGTTCTTCTTTGGCAGCAGCGCCAGCTTCACGCCGCCCGCCGTCGTCAACGTGGTGCGCTGCATGATGTTCTGCTGACTCGGCTCGAAATTTTCCGCGACCAGGTTCGACACGGCCGGCTTGAAGTCCTTCAGCACGTCCATTACGGCAGGCGCCGCTGGCAACACCGCGCGCTTCGATGATTCTTCAGGAATGAAGGTGCCCGTTACGCGGTTGGTGCGCAGGTAGTAGCGGCCGGCGCTGGCGGCGACCTGTTCGGCCGTCATCTTCTGCACGCGCTCGCGGCTGACGAAAAACATGCGCCAGTCGCCAAGGGATGCCGGCTCGGACAGCGCCACACCCACAGCCTGCGGATCGTTCAGGCTGCGCTCGATCGTATTGAGCCACGAACGACGCACGCGCTCGAGTTCTTCGGCCGTTGGTGGCTTGCTGGCGAATTCTTCGACAGCCTGGACCAGCGCCTCGCGTACCGGCTCGATCGGTTCGCCCAGTTTGACCACGGCGCCGAAGTACTGCAGGCCCGGCGCGTAGCCGGTCTGGCCAAAGCTGAACACCTGGCTGGCCTTGCCCGTTTCAACCAGCAGCTTGTGCAGGCGGCCGTTGGGCGCGTCGCCCATGATCTGCGAGGCAAAGCCCAGCGCTTCGGCGTCCGCGTGCAGGTCGGACGGAATCTTGTAGCCGACCGCGACGAACTGCATGTCGCCCTGGCGCCGCACGGTGAAGCTGCGCTCGCCGTCCTGGGTCGGCTCTTCGGTCCAGAACACGGGCAAGGCGCGCTTCGGTTTCGGAATCGCCCCAAACAGGCGCTGGATCTTCGCCAGCGTGGCCGCCGGCTCGAACTGGCCGGCCACCAGCAACACGGCGTTGTCCGGCTGGTAGTAGGTGCGATAAAAGTCTTGCAGGTTCTTGATGCGCACGTTCTCGATGTCGCTGCGATTGCCGATCGTCGAGCGACCATAGCTGTGCCAGTCGTAGGCGATGCTCTGCATGCGCTTGAACAGCACATTACCCGGCTGGTTTTCACCGCTTTCAAACTCGTTGCGCACGACCGTCATCTCGGACGCCAGGTCCTTGGCGGAGACAAACGAGTTGACCATGCGGTCCGCTTCCATCTGCAGCGCCCAGTCCAGATTGTCTTTCGACGCCTGGAACACTTCATAGTAGTTGGTACGGTCGAGCGACGTGGTGCCGTTGAACTGCATGCCCCGCTCCGAGAACTGCTTGGTGATGTCGCGGTTTTTTGTCGAGCCCTTGAACAGCAGGTGTTCGAGCAAGTGGGCCATGCCCGTTTCACCGTAGTTTTCGTGGCGCGAGCCGACCAGGTAGGTCATGTTCACCGTGACGGTCGGGCGCGAAGCGTCCGGGAACAGCAGCACTTTCAGGCCGTTGGCCAGGCGGTATTCGGTGATGCCTTCGACTGCCGGGCCGAGTGTCACGCCCTTGGGCAGCGCTGCTTTGGCGGCACTGGCCGCAGGGAGGCTCGCAGCAGGTGCGCTGGCCGCAGGTGCGTTGACAGCAGGCTGTGCACCGGAAGGCGCAATGGTGATCAGCGCCAGGCACAGCGCCGCGACATGCGCGGACATACCGCGCAGCTTGTTCTTTGAATCCATGATGTCCGATCATTGGGGCAGGACGACAACCGTCCCGCCTGCGGCCGAAATAGTAGCAGATGGGCAAGCCCAGCATGCCCCTTCGGTTGACGGGTTGACAGGGAGCATCCAAGGCGTGCTGAAGTGCCGCCCCAAACGAACACTGGCGCCTTGATGTGATCAAGGCGCCAGTGGCGTGGTGAAGCGGTTCAGGCCCCGGGCTGTTTCTCGCCGGGCAGCGGCACGAAGCACGCCTCAACGATCTGCATGTCGTTATCGGTGGCAAAGCTGCGCACGAAGTGATACGCCAATGGTTCGATCTTCTGCAGCTTGCGGTTGACCACGACAGCCTTGATCCCGTTGACGAGGGTCGGGTAGACGTAGGGAGAAAACTTCAGGTGGGCATTCGGGCCGCCGGTGCCGGGACAATAGGCTGCCAGGACGCCGCACAGCCGCTCCGCCCAGTCGCTCGGGC
>Ga0308163_10001316_pt1 | contig 28117 bp, 28 predicted proteins | sample PhyTR1_FD_201037 | JGI IMG/M metagenome (GOLD analysis project Ga0308163, IMG submission 201037) | Phyllosphere microbial communities from UC Gill Tract Community Farm, Albany, California, United States - DLSLT.R1 | ecosystem: Host-associated > Plants > Phyllosphere > Unclassified | place: USA... | reverse complement strand
CCTTCCGGGCGACCGCGATCACATCGCGGCGGAACTCGTCCGGATACGCCTTCACCATGGCGCACATCCTTCCAGCAGGAGCCAATGCCCCTACCTCTCAGGAGTCAACCGAACCTGCAGCAGTCCCTATCGCGATCGAACTGGCACGCCACCGGATCCACATCGACGGTAGCGACATCCCGCAACTGATCCGCATCGTGTCGAAAGCCTTACTGCTCGACGTCGACGCACGGCTCGTGTTCATCGAACGGCTCGTCGGCTCCGGCGGCGCGTCCCAGTACCTCCTCGGCGAGCAGCGAGGACTCGGGACGATCCGCGAGGTATTGGAGGCAGCATCGCTGCGCTGACGGGCAACTCTTTTGACCGGTTCCAGCTGTCAAAGCGTTGTCCGCGGAGGCGCTGCAGAGCGCGGACCACAACATTGAGTCGCCGAGTCCGATGGGCTCCAGCGATTGAACGAAGCAAAGTCGTCACGTCCGGCCGACGACCGACGCTGGCTCGTACCTGGAGATACCTCGCCACGATCGTTCTTGATCCATCCACGCGCTCCGGCGCTGCTTCCGAAGGAACAGGGCGAGGGTTCCGAATAGGTAGAGGACGATGGCGACGACGTACGCAGCCCAGGTCAATACGGAGGTCGGGGTGACCGACGCGCCGATCAGCCAGAGCGCGAACGCAAGGCCCGCAAGGATCCTCAAGCTGAGGCCGACCCACCAGCGTCCACGTTCAGCCGGGGCGCGCTGCTCGAGAACCCAGCGGACGGTTCGTTCGTCGCGGTAGTCCTCGACGAGTGCCCGCATCTCCGGAGCACGGGTACGTTCCGCTGCGCTGGAAAGCCTCTCGACTGCGGTCAGGGGATGGCGTTCCTTTACCAACGACAGGATGAACCCTGCGACCGCGGCGAAGCCAGCCAGAGCGGGCAGCATCGAAGCAAAATCAGACCACGTCATGTCAGTTCACCGAAGAACCTAGATACGGACTGCTGCTGGATGCGCTGCGGCGTACGCATCGAAGACCTGCTTCGGCAGACGTCCGCGCACGCCAACTTCCAGACCAGCGGAGACAGCCCAAGCGCGGACGACCGACGGTGAGACGGCGGCCGGCTCGCGCGGACCCGAGACCAATGTCAGTGCAGGCGGCGGCGTGGGCGTCGACGACGGCGTCCGGGCTGATGCCGCTGGCTGCAGATGCTGCAGCAACACCTCGAACGTGTCCGGATGCACATGCCGGGTCCCGAGCTCCCGCGACTTCGCGAGCTTCCCTCCGGCGAAGGAGCCGTCGGTGATCAGCATGACGGTCAGCTTGGACACGGAGCTGATCACTCGAACGCCGAGCTCCGCGGCGCGCTGTTCCAGTCGCAGGCGTTGCGTTTCGTCGCAGCCGGTGAACGCGACACGGTCGCCGACACGGAGCGGTTCTCCATGCGGCCACGGGTCAGGTAGCTCGCCGAGCCCAGCGCTCAACCGAGCATGACGAGCTGCGTCAGCGTGGTCGAGGACCTGTTTCACCTTCGCCTCGGCGACGCCGAGCAACGACGCGATGTTCTTCAGTTCACGACGCTCGTCGTGAGAGACACGACCGTCGTCAACCGCCCGGTGTGCCAACGCCAACAGGAACGCTTCATGCGCTGCGCTGACATCTGCCGACGTGAGCTCGTACTCCGCGCACAGCTCCTGCAGCGCCTCGGACTCGGTGTCGGAGAAGTCGCCGTCCTCCAACGCGTCGAACAGCATCTCCAGGTACGCGGTGGACCCAGCAGGTGCGCCCTCTTCGAGTACCTCGAGAAGCGACATCGCAGTGAGCTGCTTCAGCAACGGGGGAGTGGCAGGACGAGGGGGTGTGATCCGCAACGGGCGCCGGGCAGCCGGCAATCCGTCCACCCGTTGCGCAGGTGTCAACGGTGCACGCGATGGCCCCGAGGGCCAGCGGGTACTCCGAGCGACCTCCCGTGCTTCCAGGAGCACAGTGTCCGGCCCGCCGTTCAAGCCGACATAGGCGCTGAGCAGCCGAGCAGCGGCCCTTGCGTCTCCGAGCGCAGAATGAGCATCATCGAGCCGCACACCAACCGCCCAACAGCAGTCCGCCAGCCTGCGCCGATCCATATCCGGCAGGTACGCGTAGCTGGCATCGAGCGTGCAGTACGCCGCGATCCACGGAACGCCCCACCCCGCGGCCTTCAACTCGTTTCGGAGAAACGCCAGGTCGAACTTCGCGTTGTGCGCGATCACCGGGAGCCCAGCGAGTCGGGCGACGACAGCCCCAGCCACATCAGCGAAGCGCGGTTGACCGGCAACGTCTGCCTGCCTGATGCCGTGGATGTGTGTCGCTCCGACTGGCCCCTCAGGATCGATCCGAGTCAGCCACTCATCTACAACTGCACCCTTCGCGTCGAGACGCACGATTGCAATCTCCAGGATGCGGTCGCGCTGCGGCGACAGTCCAGTGGTCTCCACATCGATGACGGCGAACGCAGGCGCACGCTCACGCCTCGGAGGAATAGCCGACAGCGACATCTGCTTCGCCAGACGGCTCCGACGTCCGAACAACCAGTTGAACAGTCCCACGATCCTTCTCCACCCCGCCGTGACGGAACTCCATGGAAAACGGAAGTGCCACGGTCTCCGCCTCAGACTAGAAGGGAGCTGTCGACGTGTGAGCCTTCCGAGTGCCCCCAGTAGAGGGGAACGGCACGAGTCTGTGCCGCGAGATGGGGGCCACCGCTTCGCCGCTGCGACGAACTTGCCTGTCTTCAAGCCGCAACGGTGTCAGCGCGGAGGCCCAGCGCCCAGGGGACTCTCCTTCGCCCCTAAACCCGCTCGAGGAGCCTTCGTGGGCAGATGAATCACACGGCACCTCGTCGCCGTTTGCACCAGGCGGTTCCCGTGCAGGAGCGCGGTGCGCCAGTCGTTGCGTCCGTCACGGTGACGTAAAATCACCCCGACGGTGGCGAGACCGTCGGGGTGCATGGCCACGGAGCTTCGAGAAGCTTCGCGACCTGGTCCAGAGTACGCGATCCGCCTACGCCTCGAAAACGCAACGACGCGGCCGCCTCGCCACAGAGCATCAGCGGAGTCGTAGCGACACCGGTAGTCATCGTGCCGGTCGTCGGGGCGGTGCCGGCTCGGGGGCGTTCCGGAACCGCATATCCAGCTTTCGGCGAGCCTAGCTACCGCTACGGCCCATATTCCGTCGCCGTCACGTCGAGTTCGTCGTCTGCTCGGCGGGTGTTGCGCTGAACCCAAGGAGGCTGTCTGGCTTGCTGCCGTCGCCGTTCCTGCGAAGGCACGCTGAGGATTTGTTCTCGGATCGAGGCGCTCAGATCACGGTACGCGGAGCTCTGCTGCTGGATCGCGTCGCGATGCGACCACCGCTGGCACTATCGCGGATGCAGAGGCGGTCGAGATGGCGATCACGCTGACCGCGGCCAAGTATGTCGGCGCGGGGACGGGTGCGCCACTCGCCCACAGGATCAGCCCTGCGGTGATCGTTCCCACCGCCGCGCCGCACACGCTCAGAACGCAGGTTTGGATGATGATCATCGCCACGATGAAGGAGCGTCGCGCGCCTACCGCTCGACGGCGGCCGAACTCCCTCCTGCGCAGCATCACCAGGCCGTACAGGACGGCTGCCATCAGCCCGCCAGCGATGACGAGGATGCCGAGCGTCAATGTTCGAGCTGCGGTGCCGAGCTGTGCGTCGATTGAGGTGCGCAGCTGAACGAGTACATCGCTTGTGGCGACGTGGATCTTCGATCCGTCCACGTTCCCGAGCATCCCGGCCACTACGTCGGAGGTGCTGTCCACCTGGCCGGCACTGTTGGCAACGATGATGAGTTGGCTGACCGCTCCGACCTGGTCTGTTGGTTGCGGTTGAACGATGAGAGGTTGGAGTGAGCGGACGGACTTCGGGGAGCGGATCTGCCCAACGACGGGCAGCACTCCTCCATCGTTCAGTCGGATGGCACCGGCGTAGTCCGCTAGGCCCAAGGCCCGGTCCGCCGACGACGACGCCCACGCTTCCCGGGCTCCCGACGTCGGAGTGTGGCCTATGCCTAGGGCAGCCGGGTCACCCGACCAGAAGTCTCGGACCGCTAGCGTCGCTCCGATGCTCGGATCGGCGGCGTTCGAGACATCCTTCGCAGGTCCGAACGCGCCGACCCATGTCACGTCGGACAGGGACGTGAGTCGTGAAACGACGGTCGAATTCAGGCCGGAGCCGCTGTCCGCGGAGATGATGATCGTTCGAGCGCCGACACCGTCTATTGCGCGAAGCGCTTGTTCTTGCGTTCCGGCGCTGCGCCCCGCGGTCAGGAAGACCGCGACGCACATCCCTGCGACGACCAGGATGATCATGAGCGAGGACACCCGTTGAGCTCGCGCGGTTGCCAAGGCTTCTCGGAACAACCACCGACTTGGTCTCATATCGCGACCTCAAGGTCGCATCGCTGCACGACGGCCGGGTCATGGGTAACCACCACGACGGCAGCGCCTCGTTGAGCTCGGCTGCGGAGAGCGTCCAGCACGATGTCCGTCGAAGTCGGATCCAGGTTGCCGGTCGGTTCGTCGGCGAGCACGAAACGGGGGCTGTGCAACAGCGCCCGAGCGAGAGCGATCCGCTGCGCTTGGCCGCCGGAGATCTCGCCAGGTTTCGAACGGTGGGGCACGTCCACGCCGAACTGTTCCATCAGGGACTGAGCCTCCCTGGCCGCCGAGTGCAGGTCATCTCCCCGGTACAAGGATCCTTCGAGGATGTTTTCGAGAACGCTGCGGTTGGTGTCTAGGGCGGCGTCCTGGAATACGAACCCGAAGTTCCGTGCTCGTAAGTCCGCACGTGCTCGATCGGGCAGGTCGGACACGGGCTGCCCGTCGATGTTGATGGTGCCCGAGGAAGGTCGCAGCATGAGGCCGAGCAGGTAGAGGAACGTCGATTTACCGCGGCCTGACGCTCCCGTCACAGCTGTCGTCGCACCGCCGACGAAGCTGAAGTCACGATCTTGGAAGATCGGAGGCCGGCCCGCGTACCTGAAGGAGATGCCCTCTGCCGTCAATGAGGTCATCGTTCAGCTCCCGGTATCAAGGCGCACGTGAAGCCCCTTGGGGGCACCACGCACCAGGGACAGGCCGTCGGCGCTGACGACAACCTTCACGAAGTGCCTGTTGCCGTCCGTATCGGTCAGGAAGACTCGACCGTCGGCGGCGCTTCGTAGCGCCGCGCTCGGTACTGTCAATCCACTTCTGGCGGGACTAACAACGAGCACGCCGGAGAGGACGGTCGCGCCGGAGGTGCTCAGCTCCCCGCATCCATCAGCGCAAGGCGCCCCTCCGTCGCTTTTCCGCAAAGTCACGACCGTGTCGCCGTCGATCGTCGAGGGCTTTCCCGCCTCAGCAGACCAGTTTTCGTTCTTCGGCCCTCGGATTGAGACCGGCATTCCCGGGCGGAGCGCGCCGGCCGCCGACGCCGAGAGATGCGAAGTGAAAGTCGGAGCTGCCGACAGCGCCATCACCGTTTGTTCGCCGCCGGCGAGTTGCGTGCCGACCTGCACGAGCTTCGGGTCCAGCACGAGTCGTCTGGGCATGCTCGGAACGAATATGACCTCGCCGACCGCAACTGATGGTTCTGCCGGTAATCCGTTGTTGCGATGCCAGGCCATGACTGCCTGGGCCGTCGCGGAATCGAACGTTCCGGTCGGTCGGCCGGCGAGGAAGTCGGCGTCGAACAGGTATTGCTGAAGTTGTTCCACGTCTGCACCGACTGCGCCGACGCCCATGGTTCGGAATGCTGGAACGGTTCCGTCAACGGCGACGACCGGGCGTAGGTCGACGGAGTATAAGGTCGTTCCGGATCGCGTAGGAGAGGCACCGAGGTCCGCGACACTGGTGATGGTTCCTGTCGACCCGCTTCGAATGACTGCGTCAGATGTCCACTCTCCGGAGACCGCGATCGGGACTGAGCTACCGACCGTACCTTGACGGACGAGAGCCGTCGGCGGTTCCTTGCCAACGTCGGCGCTGCGGGCCGGGGCGAATACCGTCGCGGCACTCCAACCGACCAGGCCGCCGACGGCGAGGGCGACGATCGCGACAAGCCCGAATCGACGAATCCACGCGGACATCCGTTGCGAGACTCGTTGGGGCGACGCCGTCATCGGCGGGCGTCGTCTCGGGATTCTTGAGGAGCGCGTTGGGGCAGGACCTTCCGTCACTGTGATCGCATCCCGCTGGGCAGGGGCGTGCAGACTTTCCGAAGCGTTGCCCATTGCGATTCCGACAGATCGGTGACTGCAAGGTACGGGTTCCAGCTATCTTCAGTCCCATAGGTCTGCTTGAACCGCTGTTCGCTCGGGATATCCCCGGTATCCTCCTTATGCTGCTTCAAGCAGGATTTGAGCGGCCCTGCGAAGTAGCGGTAGAGGTAGCTCAACTCTTGATCGCTGTACGGGACGGAGAGTTTCGGGTCAAGCGGATACTGAAGGCGGCAGGTGTGCACCGCCAGGTCGTACGCGGGGCGCTGGGCGTCCGCGACGGGGACGTTGTCGATCCCGCCACTGGTGTTGACGGTGGCCTTATAGCCGGCGTCTGTCAGGCAGCGAGCTATCTCGACTGGCCAGTCGGCTCGCGATACGAACTTCTTCCGGGGAACGTCCGGCAGGGCCGCGTCGGGGTACTTCTCGGAGAACGACCGGTTCTCGTCGCTGAGTTCTTTCGCGGCGATAGCGTCGAGCTGGCCGGGTGTTGTTGAAGGGGCCGGTGGGGCATCAGGCACGGATGTGCAGCCGGCGAGACCGACGCAAAGCAAGGCTGCGGCCAGGCTGAGTGCGACGCGGGAACGCATGTAACCTCCTGCGGATGCCAGGTGGCCCGTCGGCCGGGCCACCTGGTCTAGAGATGTCAGCCGCAGAACGCGCGGAAGGACTTGAACGTGCCTGCGTACGCGACCTTGTAAGTCGAGGACGCATGCTGCGGCGACTGGTTGTACACCTGCGCATTCGGCGCGTACTGACTGTCCTTGATCGGAGTACCAGCGGAGTTCTTCCAGAGCGTCTCGGTGCCAGATGTGTTCTGGTACTGGACGGTCGGGTAGTACTGACCGCCACACGAACTCGTGCCTGTGCGGTCGGCGGCCAGCGCGGGCGCAGCGGAAATCCCCACCAGCACTGCTGCCGCTGCTGCAGTAGCCACGATCTTCAACTTCAATGCCATCGTCTGTTCCCCTCAATTTCGATACGTCGAGGCCGTCGACGACGCCCCCCGAGATCGAAGCCTAGGGTGCCAGCTTGCGGTCGACAAGTGACGTCAGCGAGGGAGCAACCCGATCGTGACCGCCGCACTTCTCGCCGTTGACGGGGGTGTTGGCCCGGGCATAGTGGGCGACCGGTCGACTACCCTCATCCTGGTGCAGGGCCGATCGAGGGGATGGGGACAATGATGCGCGCAGAGCTCGACGTACCAGGGGGGCGATCGTACGAGGTCGATTTGCCGGTCGTCGCCGGCGGCGCGTCCTTCGTCTCAGGTCGCCCGCTTGCCCTGTCACTGATGGAGCCGCGACAGTGCTGACCGCACGAAGCGTTCAGAAGAGCTACTCCAGTCGAACCGTTCTCAAGGATGTCGATCTCGAGCTGTCGCCCGGTACCGTGACTCGCTTGGACGCCTCGAATGGTTCCGGGAAGAGCACGCTGCTGCGGCTACTCGCCGGTGCCGCGGACCCTGATTCAGGCACCATCGAACGGGGACTTGGTTCCGTGGGATACGTCCCGGACCGCTGGGTCCCGCCGCCCGGGTTCACCGCACTCTCCTTTCTCCGGCTCATGAGTGCGAGTGAGGGGCGCCGTCACCCTCGCACGCAGACGGTGCTCGAGCGGCTCGACGTCAAGCCGGACACACGTACGCGGCTCACTGCGCTGTCGAAGGGCAATGCGCAGAAGGTTCTTTGCACCCACGCCTTCGGGCGGCCGAGAGGCACGCTCATCCTCGACGAACCCACCAACGGGCTGGACCTCGCAGCGGTTAGCGTTCTCGAAGAACTGATCGATGAGGCTAGCCAGGAGGGAACGGCTGTCCTAGTAGTTGACCACAACAGCATGCAGCTGCGACCCCACCGCGTCGTTACTCTGCGGGACGGCTCTCTATTCAAAGTGGCTTTGGACGGGAGCGCGAGGGCCTCGGTCGTGATCGACAAGGACGCTGACGTTGGTTCCCGACCGTTTCCGTTCAACGTCACCGGAGGCGGCGTCGCGGATTGGACGATAACGTGCGGTGAGGCTGATGTGGCAGAAATTCTGCGTCTGGCACTTCAGGAGCGCTGGGTAATCCGTTCAGTGCAAAACCCAGCGGGTGCCCGGTGATCCGCGCAGTTCGGTGGACCTTCGTTCGGGCGTTCAGATCGCACATTTGGATCACGCCCACGATCGTCTTTGCGCTGGTCGCCCTTATCGCGTATACGGGTGCATCGCCGTACTACCGCAGCGGCGCGCTCGGCGGAGCGCTCGCACTCGTCTTCGGCGCCTGGCTAACGATCGCCTCCGCGGGAACCCATCCCGGGCAGGAAGCAATCACGGCAGCCGCGGTCGGCGGACCCGCACGCCTGCGTCTTGCTGAAGCGTTCTCCGCGATGCTGCTGGTCGTCGCTTACGCTTTCGGAGGGCACTTACTGAGCCTCGCACGCGACCCGCTCTTCGCGCACCGAGCAGAGCCCACCCTGCACTTGATCGCCTTGTCGACCCTGTATATCGTCGCTTCCGGCGTCGGAATCGCGATTGGACTGCTCACCTCGCGTCCGGTCCTCCAGAGCCGCGTTATGGCCTTCTCGCTCAGCGCAGTTGCCGTCGTGCTCTGTCTGGCACTGCCAGTATCACCGGTTCAGGTGCTTATTTCGGTAGCCTCCGAAGACAGCTATCAAACGAGCGACATCGAGCGACTCGCGACCGCGGGCATCATTGGTCTCGGTCTCATCGCAGCAAGCATGATCGTCGCGTTGAAAGCAGTTCAAAAGCGCAGCTGACCCCTGCTCGACGGTTCGAGAGGCACGGCGGACGCACATCTACGACCTCTAGTACTGCTACAACGCCGGCAACAGCACACCCAACTGCGGCACCACGACCACGACCACGACCGACGACTGCGGTCCGGCTGCCGTCTAGGCCCGCCAAGACGCCGCCACGACTAAGCGGCGGCGTCTCAGGGCATTAGAACGACGGTAGGTTGTCGAGGTTGTTCTTCGTGGTGGTATCAGCTGTCGTTTTCAGGAACTTGCGACCCCCGTGGGTGCTGGACACGATGACATCGGCTCGTTGCGAGCACATCACGTATAACGTGTTCGTTCCCGACTCGATCGACGTCACAACCTGGGCGACCGTCCACTTCCAGTCTCCGGAGACTCCCACGTGCGTGATGTCACCGTCGCGGTCCTTCTCGACGTTCTTGATTCTTGCGTCCGACATGCTCTTCTCCTTTGAATCTCGAGCGGCTATCGCTCCAAGCAGTGAAATTGAGGCTACGTCATGCCCCCTACGGGGATGGAGCGCCTGGCCGTAGGCCAGGATTGGCGCAAGACGCAGAAGGGTGTTCACACCGTGCCCCTGCCTTGGAGGCGTCTCTGGCGCGGGCCGCGGTGGAAGTTCTGAACCGGCGGCACCACAGGCGGCAGATGCTGATGGAGCCGCAGAGCAGCCATTCCCGGAAGCTGCCGACGTTGCCGAGGACGGGAGGCGCGAAGTAGCCGTTGGGCTTCCATATGGTGTCGAGGATGGGGATGCCCTGCCACCACAGAGGCGGCCTCGGGTGCCAGGGCCACAGCCTCGGCATGCCGGCGGTGGTGAGACCGTCTCTGAGGAGGTGGACGACGTAGCCAAGGGTGATGGCGACCGAAAGCCAAGCGATTTGCTGCGGGGACCACAGCAGGACCGCAGTGGCGATAGCGAACCCGCAGCAGTCCCCGGCGATCGCTTCGCCCGCTCTCGACCAAGCCACCGGCGATGCTTTCAAGCTGCCGCACCGCAACGCCGGCATCCTTCGCCGGCAGGAGATGAACTTCGACGACCGCGAATGCCGAGCATGCGCGCGCCCGGGGCCCGGTGAATCCGGAGCCCGATCGAGCGCGTCGTCATCGATGCGCGAGGACTGCCGGTGTTGCTGCGCGCTCGTACAGGTAGCGCTCGTGGGACTGGTGCCTGCGTGGGATTGGTCTTACTGTCGCAGTGGGCGCGGGGGCGCCGGGGGCAGCGCAACAGTTCGTTCTCAGTACTTCCGGCTCGCCACATTCAAGCGAACTGATGAAAGTGAGAACACCATGTCGACTCTCGAACTCACACGTGCCTGGGACGATGTCGAATTCCGCGAAGGTCTCGACGCTGAGGCGCTCGCGCAGGTCCCGGCGAATCCTGCTGGCGACCTGATCAGCGACCTCGAGGTTGCCGACCCGGAGATTGCAGGCGCGTACAACTCGTGGGTGCCGTGCTTCTTCAGCCTCGAGAAGACGGACTCCTGCTGCGCGTACTGACAAGCAACGTCGAGGGCATCTCTGACACGCTCGCGCCGGCGATTCTCGATTGAGGGTCGCCGGCGCTCTCGCTCGATTGCTGGGACTACTGAGACATGAACCACGACCAACCGATCGAGACCAGCATCTCTGGAGTCGTACCGGCTGCGCGGCTCTTCCGAGTGCTTGCCCCAGAGATCGACAGAGCTCGGCATGAGGTGTCCGTCGCTCTGCGGGGGCAGCGAGCCGACCCCGATGCGGCCAGATTGGAGGGCTTGGCCCTGGCGAGTCTTCCGGTGCGGGCGTTGATCCGGATCGTCTACCGGCCATTGATCCTCGAACTGCACGAGAAGCGAGCGCGTAACGCGTTGCAAGGAGAGTCAAGCGCCGAGCGGTTCGACGACTTCACCAACGCGTTGCTCGACCGCGAGTACCAGGAGTTCTTCTGGCACCGGTACCCAGCTGCGCGACGCGAGGCCGTAGCCGCCCTCCGTCGTTGGGCGGAGAACGTCGTCGCGCTCTGTACCGCATTCCACCGAGATCGCGACGCCATCTCCCGCCTCTTTCCAGACGGCTCGACGTGCAGGCCGTGTGAGCTCTCGATGGTGGCCGGCGATTCCCACGCGGGTGGACAGACGGTGTCCGTCGTCACGTTGGAGGGCGGCGAGAAACTGGTGTACAAACCGCGCTCGGGCGCCTCGGAGCGGGTCTTCGCAGCTGTCGTCGACCGGGCCAACGAGCTCGGCTTCGTGCCCTCGTTGCTCCCCACTCGGGTGTCGGACCACGGTACGCATTCGTGGGTGCGAGCCACAGCACCGCGACCATGCGAGGACGAGGGTGAGGTGCGGTCCTTCTACCGACGCCTCGGAGGGCTGGTCGCGCTGAGCTGTGTGCTGTCGATCACTGATCTCCACCGCGAGAACCTCATCGCCTTCGGGGAGCATCCGGTCGTAATCGATCTGGAGACGCTGCAGCACAGCCGGCTCGCCATGACGGAGGCGGCACCCCCGAGCCGGGCCGAGGCGATCCGCGTCCTCGCCGCCGACAGCGTCTTGGCCACCGGGTTGGTCCCCACCCCGCAGCTGTTCGTTCGGGGTGAGAGGGTCCTCCAGAGCGATGTGAGCGGTATGAGTGGGGACGGAACCACACCGTTCGTGAACGAGGAACCGTACTTCGTCGACTTGGACACCGATGAGATGCGTGTAGGTGTGCGTGAGGTGCTCGTCGGCGGATCCCACCATGCTCCGACGCTGCATGGTGCTTGGCAGCCGCCCATCGCGTTCGAGGCGGAGATACTGGATGGCTTCGACCGCATGTACTCCCTCCTCCTCGACAACCGCGCGGCGCTCGCGGCCGACGATGCGCTCCAACGAGCACTGCAGGAAGCCCCGTCGCGGCACATCACCGGAGCGACCGAGATGTTCAGCCGGTTGCTGTGGAACAGCTTCCACCCCTCCTTCCTCCGGGACGACCATCCACGAGCGGCCTACCTGGAAAAGGTGCTCGGGCGACACGCGGAAGTCCCCAACGGGGCCGCCCTGGCCGCAAGCGAGTACTCGCAACTGCTCAATGGAGACGTTCCGATCTTCTGGTCGGCGTCAGGTGAGACTGCACTCCACTCGGGTGACGGCACGGTCGTCCCCGGGGTGCTCGAACCGGCCCAGCCCCACGGGTTCGGCGAGCGAATCGCCAGGTTGTCCCCGGCGGACCGTCAGTACCAACGTTCGGTCATCTCGGGCGCGCTCAGATCGACGCTTCGCCACGGAACAGACGCATGGTCGACCCCGCCTCGCGCCGCGGGAAGGGACTTGGGCACTTCGTCGACGAACGAGGACTGGGCCCTCGACGAGGCGAAGGCGATCGGGGCTGCGCTCCTGTCCATGGCGAGTTGGACGAACGGGCAGCCGCAGTGGCTGACATGGGCACTTCACGGAAACACGTTCTGGATGCCACAGCCCGCGGGGGACGACTTGTACGCGGGGCGGGCCGGCATCGCCCTGTTCCTGCTGCGACTCGGAGCGGCGATCGACGATCGTCGTTTCCTCGAACCCGCGGAAGCATTGCTCACAGCCACGACCGATGAGCTCGACCGTTCTCTCGGTTTCACCGGTGTGCTGGAAGGCCGCATCCTGCTTGCAGACGCGTGGGCGACGGCGACGGGCGACGACGCGCCGTTGCGCGCGGAGATCACTCGTGCGGCTCCGGTGCTCAGCGAGCGACTCGGTGTCGACGAGACGTTCGACATCATCGGCGGCGCCGCGGGCACGTTGCTGATGCTGTCCTCCGTCGGCACGGGCCGTGACGGTGCGGGGATCGGGCAACTCGGGCGCGAGGTGCTCGGAGCCGGGCTCGCGCGACTGCGGGCCGCGACGCAGCTGAGCGGAGACGACGGGGACGTGGCATGGGCTTCTCCGCTTCGCGCCACAGAGGGCATGACCGGGTTCTCTCACGGTAACGCGGGTATCGCGCTCGCCCTGATGCGTGCTCAGCAGGTGCTGGAACCTGGGACCATCGACCCCGTCGCCGTCAGCGCCGTACGGTGGGAGAACAGCCGATACGACGAGCGAAGCAGCAATTGGCTCGATCTCCGCGACGGCGGAGGTGGCAACCTGATCGCCTGGTGTCACGGCGCGCCGGGCATCGCCCTTTCGCGTGCGGAATCGCCGGCGCAGTACCGAGTGGACGAGACCGGCCGAGACGTCCTCCGCGGCGTCGAGGCGATCGGTTCCGCGTACGAGGCACTCCGACGGGCAAACGTCCTCATCGATGATCTCTCCCTGTGTCACGGCGCGCTCGGGAACCTGATGATCCTCGACCGCTTGCTCGACGCGTCGTCGACGGAGACCGACCGTCGCGGCATGCGAGCGACGTTGCTTGCCGACGTCCGGCGTTCAGTCGTCGCTCGTGGTCTGAGCTTCGGCGCACCTGCTGGCCTCGTGCCGAGCGACCTGATGACGGGACTCGCCGGCGTGGGCTACGGTTTGCTCGCGGCAGTGGATCCTGCGGCGGCGCCTGATGTGCTCGCTTTCGGGGCGAGCGTCGACCGAGAGGCTGGTGGGGTGAGCAGATGACCGATCCGCCGCTCCTCGAAGCTCGGCGCCTCGGGAAGCGCATCGGGCGACGGCTGGTGTTCTCCGGCATCGACCTGAGCGTCCACGGCGGTCGTGTGGTGGCGATCGCGGGAGCGAACGGGTCGGGGAAGTCTACGCTCCTGCGAGTCCTCAGCGGATCGTCCGCGCCGACGCAGGGGACCCTCCGATCGGCGGTGTCCGACCGGGCGCTCGTCCCGGAGCGGTTCGTTCCACCGGACCACATGACGCCGCTGGCCTACCTCCTGCACATGGAGCGCTTGCGTGGCCGACGGACCGCCGACGTGCGGGGCCGTGCCGTGGCGCTGCTCGAGGAGTTGCAGGTGACCGACCCGGCCACGGCGATGCTCGAGGACCTGTCGAAGGGGAACGCCCAGAAGGTAGCCATCGCGCAGGCATTCCTCAGCGCCTGCCCGCTGGTGTTCCTCGACGAACCGAACACGGGACTCGACGACGCGGCGACGTCCGTCCTGCACGGACTGATCCGGGCGGCGGTCGCGACGGGGGCGGCCGTGGTGCTCACCGAGCACGAGCGGACCCGGTCGGTTCGGCCGGACGAGCAGTACGAGCTCCTCGACGGGCGGCTCAGCCCGTCGGAGATCGACGTCGGTGCGGGGGAGCCCACGGTTCTCGTCGAGCTGAGCCACCCACTGGGGGCACAGTCAGTGGGAGTCGAGCGACTTCCCCGCGTCCGGAGCGTGTCGTCCGCGGACGGCGGTGCGCGATCGTTCCAGGTGGAGTCGGGCCGGGTGGACCAGTTCCTCCGGGCTGCACTCGACGACGGATGGTCGGTCATCGTGGTCCGCCCAGCGCTGGAGAACGGCGGACCCCGGTGACCGCACTCGCCCGGTACGTCATCGCGAGGTGCCTCACGTCGCAGCGCTGGGTGCCCCCGATCACCCTCTTCGTGCTGGCGTCCGCAGTCTTCTTCACCGCCGGGGGTGACGCCACCGGTGCCGGCTCCATCTCGGCGCTGTTGCTCGTGCCGACTACCACCTGGATGACCATCTCCGCGCTGCACGTCGACGATCCGAGCCAGGTCGCCGTCGTCGGGACGAAGGTCGGGAGCATGCTCCGTGCTCGCGTCGGGACACTCGCGACGGTCTTGAGTAGTGCGTTGGTGCTCGCGGTGCTCAGCGGGGTCGGCGCCGTCACCACTGATCCGCACCACGGTGGCGTTGACGGGATCGCCGGCACTGCGGCGGGATTGCTCCTGATCGACGTCATGTGCGTGTGCTCCGGCGTCGTCCTCGGCCAGCTCTGCGCTCGGCCACTCGTCAGGCGTGCCGGATTCTCGTGGTCGCTCGCCGCCCTTGGGAACGTGGCCCTGGTCGCCGTTCCCGGGTCGCCGCTCGTGGTGGTCCTGCGTGCGCTGTCCGCCCACGGACCCGCGCGTTCGTGGGCGACGATGGTCCTGCTGTCGGGCATCCTGCTCGGCGTCGAGGCCGCTGTGTTCATGATCACGCTACTCGCCGTGCGCCGAAGGGCAGCGTGAGGCCATCGATTTGCACGACAGCCACGTATCCAGCAAGCTGCGATGCCCAACACAACGTCCTGGCGGTGGCACCTGGACGGAGCGAGCTCGTGTCGGGTCCCGAGGGAGCCGCACGGCAAGTCCTTGGCCTGCGCCGCGTATTGAAGGAGCGCCGAGGAGATGCTGCCACGACTTCGTAGCGGCAGCTATGCGTACACCGAGTCGCAGACCGGCCCGCTCGCCGTTGCCACGACGACCCTCAACTGGGGCGGCACCATCACGAGGTACGACCTCTACGTCGGTCTCGGTCGGGTCGTGCAGACGCAGGACCCCTCATCGAACAGCGGAAGTGTCATCACTGACACCGCGTACGACGAGCAGGGCCGGACGAGCTTGAAGAACAACTCCTACTGGGCCAGCGGGACGAAACCATCGGCCTCGTTGTTTGTCCCGGTCAGCCAGCAGCAGATCCAGTCGAGCACGGAGTTTCGAATACGACGCCGTCGGGCGAACGACAGCGACCGTGGCGAACTCGTACGGCAAGGAGCAGTACCGGACGACGAACCGGTACGTCGGGGCCGACGAGGTCGACACCACACCGCCACAGGGGGGAACACCCAACACGACGTTCACGAACTCCCTCGGGCAGAAGACCCTGCTGAGGCAGTACCTCGCGGCGTCACCGACCGGAACCCATCAGGACACGCGGTACACGTACGACGGCCGGGGCGACATGGCGTCGATGACGGACCCCGCCGGGAACCGCTGGACATGGACGTTCGATCCGGTCGGCAACAAGACTTCCGCAACCGATCCGGACACCGGGACGACGACGTACACCTACGACAACGCAGGGAATGTGCTCTCTTCCAAGGACGCACGTGGGGTCGTCATCAGTGACGTCTTCGACGTACTCGACCGGAAGACCGCCGAATACTCCGGCGGGACGGACGGCGCCCTCCTCAGCTCGTGGACGTACGACACTGTTCGCACCGGGGCGCTCACCGCCTCGAGCAGCTACGTCGGCTCGGCGCCCGGCGCTCCCGGAGCCGCCTACACAACCGCAGTGACCAGCTACGACACCGCCGGACGGCCCACAGAGCAAACCACAACGATCCCCGCGACCGCTTCGGCCTTCGGCGGCACCACCTACAGCACCAAGCAGACCTACAACCAGGACGGTTCGCCCTCAGCGACGACGATGCCGGCACTCGGCGGTCTCGCAGCGGAACGCGTGACGACGACGTACGACGCGCTCGGCTTGCCGAGCAGCCTCTCCGGCACGAAGAGCTACGCCGGCGTCGTCTACGACGGGCTCAACCGCGTCGCGCAGGTGAACCGTGACGGCACCGTCGCAAACGTCTCGGCATACACGCGAGACGCAGTCACAGGAAACATCTCCGGGATCGAAGACCGAACCGGCACCGGCTCGAGCTCCGTCGTGCAAGCGAAACGGACCTACAACCGAAACGACGCCGGCGTGATCACATCGGCGACGACAACCGGGGCCGCCGGCAGCGAGACGCAGTGCTACAACTACGACGCGTTGCAGGAGCTCACCGAGGCGTGGACCCCCACGTCGGGAGCCTGCAGCAGCGCACCAGGCACATCTCTCGGCGGGCCGGCTCCGTACTGGTCGAGCTACACCTACGACACCGCAACCGGGAACCGGAAAACCGCCACCCAGCATGCGACAGCTGGTGGCACCGACCAGGTGACCTCGTACACGTACCCGGGCGCCGGCGCCCCTCACCCGCACGCGGTGCAGAGCACGTCGACGAGTACCGGCGACGAGGACTCGTCCAACGCGTTCACGTACGACGACGACGGAAACACGACCCAGTCCGGAGAGACGGCCCTCGCTTACGACGAGCACGGCAGGATCCTGTCAGCCACGGTCGGGCCGCAGCGACAGAGCAACGTCTACGACGCCGACGGCAACCTCCTCCTGCAAACCGACCCGAAGAACGGCGCGACGCTCTACCTCGGCGACACCGAACTCCACGTCGATGCAGGTGCATCCACGACCACGGCGACCCGGACCTACGCGCTCGCGGGTGTCACAGTCGCAGAACGAAACACCTCGACCGGTACGAGCACCGTCTCCGCTATCGACACGGACATCGACGGCAACGCCGATCTCGCAACCGACGTGCTCACCGGAGCCGTGACGCGACGCTGGTTCGACCCGTTCGGCAACCAGCGGGGAGGAGCGTCGAACTGGATCTCCGCGCACGGCTTCCTCGACAAGGCAACGTCTTCGTTCAGCGGCCTGACCCAACTCGGCGCACGCGCGTACGACGCAACGCTCGGACGGTTCCTCTCTGCAGATCCGGTCTTGAATCCTGACTCACCCCAACAGGTAAACGGATACGCCTACAGCGGTAACAACCCCCTCGCCAACGCCGACCCCACCGGACTCTGCCCACCGAGCCAATGCGCGATCGACGGGGGCAGCCGCCCCAAGCCAATGCCAGGGCCGGTGCCCTTCCCGTGGAAGGGCGCAACCACCGCACCGTCAACACACGCCCATCACGCCACACCGGTGCAGCCATACGGGCACGGCGGCAGCAAGAGCGCCAACTACCCCAGCGTCAAGAAGCAAGCGCAGACGTGGAAGGCGATCAGACACTGGGCGCCGGTGATCTTGCTCACTGCCCTCGACATCGCACTCACAGCCGGAGTCATCGCCTGCACGGTCGCTACCGCAGGCATCTGCGCCGTCGCCGGCGGCGGAGAACTCGAAGCGGCAGGGCTCGCCGCCGACGCCGACGCCATCGGAAGCACGATTGCTGCGGAGAGCGCGGAGCAAACGGCCGCAGCGGAGGCGGAACGACTCACGGCCAACCGGATTCCGGCGGGCGTCCGGGCAGCAGCCGAAGAGGCTGACGGCGTGCGCTTCGGGAAAACCGACAATCAGATCTTCCATGCCTTCCGGCATACGGACAAGGCTGGTCTCGACAGCGAGGACGTGGCATCAGCGGTGCGCTCTAAGCTCAACTCTGCACCCTTCAAGGAGGGGCAGCAAACGATCGAAGTTCGTGTTGGCGGCAAGCAAGTACAAGCGTCGGCCTTCGGAAGAAACGGTGCCTACAACGTGGGGCGACTTGTCATAAAGGGAGACGAGGGTTGACATCGAGAGCACTCAGCGCAGCAGAGTCGGAGTTGATCCGACGGTTGCTAGCGGACCACATGCCGCGAGGGGCCAAGCCGGTAGAAACCGACCTGTCCGCTGTGCTCGTCGATCGATACGACGAATCGGAGTGTCTCCGTTTCGTGGAGCCCGCTCCGTCAGATGAAGTTGGATTCAACTCGGACATGTACACGTTCGAGGACCGGGACGGCGTGCCGATCACCGCTTTCCTCATCTTTGATCCGCGGGGTATTATGCAGGAACTAGACCTCTGGAAGGCCGATGACTCCCCAATAGTCGGGCTACGCGATTCCTTCAGCTGAGTCGCTGCCTCAATCCTCGACGTTCACTAGAGGCCAGTGTGGGTAGGTCGCATTTTGGGCTTCCGGAATCGCTGAGGCGATTGTCGACCAGCAATGCAAGACGAGCGCAACCGCAACCGCAGAGGCAACTACCCGATCGACACCGGTACGACCCTCGTCCCGTCCTCGTCCCGCCAGCCGTCGGGTTCCGGGCGGACACCCCAACCGGTGAGGTGCATCGTCACGCGGAGCTCATCGTCCGGGTCGCGGATGTTCCCGCTGAACCCGATGAGGTCACCAGCATTGTCGCCGTCGCCCGTCGCCCGTCGCGTCGGGGTCGAGGCGGAGGCGCCAGGCGCGGAGGTGGCGTTCGTAGTTGATGCGGGCGAGGCGGACGGTCATGATGTGGCTCCTGGTGTCATGGCCATGGGGTACTCGACCCCGCACGTGTACTTAGCGACCGCGAACGGCTCGGACTATTCCGCCGGGACTTTTCCGGAGGAAAGGCTCGCGTCGGGCATCGCCTTCGCCTGCGGGAACCCGCGGCGGTCATCAAGCTGTCGCAACCCTTGAAGGACGCAATTAGCAATCCGGCGAACAATTTCAATGTGAGATACATACCATGACGAACAACTCTGAAGAATCAACGCAGGAGTTTCTCGAGCGGCTCGAAGCTGACCCTGTCCGCGTCGCAGCGAGAGCTGAGTTTGAACGGGCAGCTCAAACGCGCGTTGCCGCTGAACGAGCCGCATCCAGCTCGATACTGAAAGACTTGGCTGATGTGGGACTGCACCTTTCGTCGATATGGGAGCTTGTGAATACAAGCGAGCCCTACCCGGAGGCTCTTCCGATCTTGATGGCGCACCTCGAGCAGGGCGGGTACCCCTCGCGAGTGATGGAAGGAATTGGCCGAGCGCTCGCGGTGAAGCCGGCCGTGAAATACTGGGACCGGCTGGTGGCGTCCTATCGAAATGCGACCGATGAGGGGGCACGCGAGGGGGCGGCGGTCGCGTTGGCTGCCTGCGTCACAAAGCAGCATATCGGCGACCTCATCGCTTTGACCCGCGAGCGCGGCGAGTTCGATGAAGATCCGATTTACTTTCTCAAGAGGATCATGCTCGGCGGAGACGAAGGCCGTGATTTCGTCGCTTCGCTGGTTGATGATCGTCGGCTTGGGAAAGAGGCGACCGCATTGACAAAGCGGGCGCGAAAAGGGGTCGAAGAGCCCCCGAGGACTTGAGTAGAGTCCCGACAGTGCGACGAAGCCGCACGGAGTTCTAGTGAACACATCATTCTACTCTTCCCCTGAATGTCGGCGGCGCGGCGAACGGGATATATTCGGCGGGGTCCCGCGAGCGGGAGTTCGCGTTCCGCAATCTGGTCAGCATGTCTGCGACCGGATCGGTCATTCTTCATCGTCCACGGGCGAGATCTTCCCGCCGTGCGAGAGGTACAGACGTTCGTGGCACGCGACACCGGGATCTTTCCCGTCTCCCTTGCCGACGAACCCGGCCGCGGTGAGACGATCATTGCTGAGTGACCGCCTGCTTGACGATGTGCTTGGCGAGTCGCGCGGTTTCAGTGATTGCCGGGTAGATCGTGTCTTCGGCGATCTTGGGCTCGCTGTGCAGCCGCTGCAGTAGCCCACGCTTCCATTCCGCGGGGACCCTGATCACCCACCCTGCTCCACCCCACTCGTGACCGGTCTTCCCGGGGTGTTGCAGCAGAAGGTTCAACGCGAGATTCGACACGCCTGAGGGCGTGTCCGCCGGAACTGGACCTCATCGGTGTGGAACACCAGTCCGGGGTAGGGCCGGTACAGACCGCAAGCAGGGAACGTTCCGTTCTGGGCGCGCATCCGCGGGTCGAGTGCATCGTGCTGCAACGCAGCGGCGTTGTTGCCTCACGGCCTCGCCGGAGGCAGCTGGAGCGCAGGCGTCGCTTCCGAGGCTGCCGTCCATTCGTCCTTGACGACCTGGTGATGTGTGAAGGTAGGCTTCACATGTGTCCGACGACCTATACGAACTCGCCACCAAGCTGTACCGGGATGTCGGCGGGATCATCGCATCTCCCGTGCTGCAGGAAGCCGATCAGCCGCTCGACCGGATCGCCGCGGTTCGGGCGCTCGGCGACCAGACCACGGCTATGTTGTCCGCCGCGGTCGTGGCCGCGCGGCAGTCCGGAGTCACCTGGCAGCAGGTCGGAGAGGTCTTGGGAGTCAGCCGACAGGCGGCGTTCCAACGGTTCGGTCGGCCCGAGCCGGTGTCGGGACACGAAGCGGAGCCGCCGGCCGCTGCCGAAGGAGCGGCGGTCGAGCGTGCGACCGCCGTCGTCGACGAACTGGCCCACGGTTCCTGGCAGGCCGTCGTCGATCGGTTCGACGACGCGATGCGCGCCCGCCTCTCGGTGGACGGCCTTTCTGCGGCGTGGTCGCAGGTCGTGGCCGCTATCGGTGCGTTCGACCACCGTGGTGAAACTCAGGTGTCGCGCGCTTCCGGGTTCACGATCACGACCACGCCGCTTCGGTTCGAGCAGGACGAGTGCACCGCCCGGATCAGCTTCTGGGACGACGGGCGCATCTCGGGGCTGTTCATCCTGGCGGGATCGCCGTCGTGACCGATCCGCAGCGCATTCCGGGAGAGCCGATGATTGACATCGACCGAGTCGCGGTCGCCGTGGACGACATGGTCCTGCTGCCGCCGACCAGTGCGTCCGTCCGTGCGGGGGAAGTGCTGGTGGTGCGAGGGCAAAACGGGGCGGGAAAGTCGACGCTGCTCAAGGTGCTCGCTGGAGTCCGCATGCCCACGGGAGGATCGGTGGCGATCGGCGGAGAACCGGTGAACCGCCGGGACCGGACCTTCCGCCGGCGGGTCGCGTCACTCCTCGGGCTGCCACCGACCGCGCCGGACCTGACCGTCGAGGACCACGTGCGTCTCGTCGCGGCGACGTGGTTCCGCGAGCGGGACGTCGCCGAGGAGACTGCTCTCGGTGTGCTGACAGAACTGGGGTTGAACGGGCTCCTCCGTCGGTTCCCGCATGAGCTCTCGTCGGGGCAGCAGCAGCTCTTCGCACTTGCGCTCGTGCTCGCGCGACCGTTCGACGTCCTCGTCCTCGACGAACCGGAGCAGCGACTCGACGACGAGCGCGTCGGGGTGGTCGGCGACGTGCTCGCCCGCCGGCGGTCGGGTGGCGCTGCGATCGTCGTCGCGACGCACAGCTCGGCCCTGATGGAGCGCCTCGCCGACCGCGTGCTCGAGCTGGACCGAGCATCGTGAACCCGCGTCTGCGAGCGGCGACGGCGATCTGGCGCGGGCGACAGCAACGAGCGGCCGGTGACCGGGCTTTCATTGCGTACTCGCTCGTCCTGTTCGCCCTCATCGTCGGCGCACCGGTGCTGCGAGCCGCCTGGTTGGCGGTCACTGCGCGGACCACCGCGGTCGCGATGACCGAACCGATCGCCGCGGTCACCGCAGCGGTGGTCGTGCTCGCGGTCTGGGCGACTGCACTGATGGTGGGCAGGAATCGCGGCCCCGCGGTCGCAGCGCCGTTCCTCGCCCACGTGCTGACGTCGAGTGACCTCCCCGGGCGGACCACATTCGGCCGCCAGACCCTGGTCGGGGTCGCAACTCTGGCGGCCGTGGGTGGCGGCGCGGCGACGTTCCTCGGGACAGCCTTGGTGTTCGTCGGCCTGGTGCCCGTTGGGAGCGCGATCGGCTTCGCGGTGCGTGGTTTGCTCATCGGCGTGCTGACCGGACTGTGCTGGCTCCTCGGACAGGCAACCCCGCGTGCGGCAGCGGTCCTCGCCGCAGTTCTCGTGGTCGGGGCTGCCGTGCTCGCGTTCCTCGGCACAAACGCTGCACCGAGCGCCTGGGCATGGGCCACCCCGACGGTCGACGTCCCGGGGATCGTCGTCCTTGGAGCGGTGGCGGTCGTCGGTGTCGTGGTGATGCCGTGGCTGCTCGACAGAGTCCGCGGGGCGACCATCACCGCGCAGTCGGCGCAGTGGGACGTCGCGATCGCCCACGCGGTCAGCCTCGACTTCGCTGCCGCTTCCGGGTCGTACGAAGCGGTCCCGACGGCGGGACGTCGCTTGCGCGCGGTCCGCGACGGCGCGCTGCCCGTGGTGATGGTGTTGGTCCGCGACGCCGTCGGCGCGGTACGAACCCCGGCTCGACTTGTCGGCGGTGTGCTCACGATCACTGCTGCCGGTCTGGCTCTCGTCCTCGCGGCGCAGAGCGCGACGGCAGCGCCCCTCCTCGGAGCGGTCGCCGCCGCCCTGGTGTACGTCGGGGCTGGCGCCTCGACCCGGGGTATCCAGCACGTCGCACAGGTCTCACGCGACCAGCCGTTGTACGGCTTCAGCGACGGTTCATTGCTCCTCCTGCACAGCATCTTCCCCGTCGCGTTCAGCGTCGTCATCACACTTGCGTCAACGGTCGTCGTCGGCACCGTCGTCGCTGCCAGCCCCGTTGCTGCGCCGATCTGGGGGGCGCTCGTGCTCCCGACGGTCGTGGTCTCGGCGCGGGTCAGCAATGCCCTCCGGGGCCCCTCGCCGGTCTTCTTGATGACACCGGCACCTTCCGCGGTCGGCGATCCGATGCCGTTGCTCCGGATCCTCTGGGCGCTCGATGCCCCGCTCCTCGCGGTCCTGGCGGGCTCGTCGACGGGGGCGGGATCCCTGCCGGCGCTCACGGCGGTCGCCGTGGTCATCGCTCTCTTCCTGCTCGTCCGGTGGGCACGCCGAGGTTGACCCTTCCGCGAGGTGGACAGGTCGTTCTTCGTCTGTTAGCGTCCCCGTGACGGCACCCTTTCGAGGGGGGAGTGGTGCCGAAGGCGCGAGACTTGTGGACCATGGCGGTCCACGGCCCGAAGCCTGGAACATGTCGATCGAGGGGGGCTTCGAGTGTTGTTCAGTACCGAGCGGTCTCAGCTGCCGCCGCTCTCATCGGAGCCGCGCGTGCTCGCCGTCTCGCACCCCGTCACGTCGAGCGTTGAACTGCAACGCCTGACGTTCCGTCGCACCCGCACCATCCGCGTCGCTGCCTGCCGCGCGCCCGGATGCCGGTCGATGCACGCAACGTGCTCCGACTGCGAGGCGCTTCGCCACTGCCACCTCCTCACGAGGTGCACCATGCCGGGACGGCCGTTCCGGCACACGAGAAAGGGAATCCGATGAACAGTGAAGTCCTCGAAGTCCAGGCGTTCGCGAACGCGGCGCTGTCGTCCGCAGAAGCAGGCGCACGCGCTGATGCCTCCATCCCGGCCATGACGACCCCGACGATCGTCGCCGCGGCTGAGTTCGTGGTCGCGGGCAGCACCATCTGCCTCATCTGCTAGGACTCGCGGCTCCCCGCTCGGCGACGAGCGGGGAGTTCCCCTCCTCGTCCGCACCCTCCGGAGGCCACTGTCTTGCTGCTGCACCGCATCCGTTCACCCCGCCGATCCGGCGACGACCCACGGCAACGCGCGATCAAAGCCACCATGGCACCGATCGCCGTCGGCCAGATCCTCAGCTCGGTCGAGGCGCTCACCATCGGACCCCTCTACCGGCGTGATGGGCTCCTCCGAGGAGTGTCCGCGCGGGGCACGGTTCCCGGGACGCTGCGGCACCGGCTGGCGACCGCCCTCGACGCCCCTGCCACCCCGAAGGTGCTGGCGGCAGTCAACTTGGCGGCGTCCGTCGTGCTCCTGTTCGGCCGGAACCGTCGCCCTGTGCAGATCGCCGCCTCGGCGGCGATCGGTGCATGCAACCGTTTGAACGAGGTGCGCACTCCGTACGGCCGGGACGGCGCTGACCAGATGACCGCCGTCATCACGCAGTACCGGACCGTCTCCGCGCTCATCCCGGACGCCGAGCGCTCGGACGACCTGTTCCTTCGTGCAGTGAACCTGCAGGCCGGGTTGAGCTACTTCGTCTCCGGGTTCGCGAAGTTGTTCGGGTCGAGCTGGGTGCAAGGCGATGCGCTCGGCGAGGTCGTGCAGACCCAGGCGTACGGCAGCGGTCCCGCAGCGAAGTTCCTCAAGTCACGACCCCGGCTGACCCGGGCGCTGACCTGGGCGACGCCGATCTGGGAGATCGCGTTCCCGGTCGTGTACGCCGTCCCCGAGCGGTGGGGCAACGTTCTGCTCGTTGGCGTCAAGGGCTTTCACGTCGCCGTCGCCGCGGTCATGGAGCTTCCGCGTTTCATCTGGGGCTTCACTGGTTCGCACGGGGCCGTCCAGTACGTGGTCGGTCGGCATGCGCTGCCTTCTTCCAAGCTCGAGCGTCTCGTCCTGACGGCTGCGGTCGCGATCACCGCGACGACGGCGACGTACGCGGCCGGACAACGGGCGATCGACGTCGAGCGGCGGCGTGGTCTGAAGGGGACGGCGCTGCTCCAGGTCGGCGACGGCGACGTCGAGTACCTGCACACCCCGCCGACGGCGGCCGGTACCGACCCAACGACGGCACCCGTCGTGATACTCGAAGCCGGCCTCGGCAACCCGCTTGACGCCTGGGCCTGGGTGTCCGCGATGACCCGGTCCGACTTCCACCTGGTCGCGTACCACCGTCGAGGGTACGGTCAGACGACCTCGTCGGCGGATCCGCACACGGCCGTCGATGCGCTCGTTCGGCACACCGGGTCGTCCGGTCCGCTCGTCGCGGTGTCCCACTCGATTGGCGTGCTGGCGCTCGCCGGCTACGCCGACCGTGAGGTGGCCGGCCGGAGGATCACATCAGCGGTCGTGATCGACGGGACCGATCCCGACCTCTTCGCGACCGACCGACGAGACCGCAAGCGGGTCGGATCGTTCCTGCAGTCGCAGCTGCGCAGCATGTTCGCTGCGCTCACGGGAATCTACAACTTCGCCCCGCACGCCGTGGACCGCCAGTCCCGGTACGAACCGGACCAACAAATGGGCACGGTGCAGTTCGTGTTCGGTCCGCGCAACATCTACCGCGCGACCCGCGAGTACTTCGAGTTCGACACGGATCGGGCACTCGACGTCCTCCGGGCCATTCCGAACCGGTACCTCGTCGCGTCACAGGAGAACGCTACGCAGCAGGCGGAACTCGCCCGAAAGCTCGGCGCGGGACACCGACTCGTCGCGGACTCGTCGCACCGATCGGTCATCGGGTACCGTCAAAACGCCAAACAGGTGGCAGCGGTCGTCGAGGAGGCCGTCGATGCCGCTGGATAAGGTTCGCGGAGCGATCGGTGCGGTGGCCGCCGGCGCGCTCACGGCACATCTCATCGCGACGACGTTGTTCAACACTCCGGACTCGTTCAACCTCGACCTCCGGCGGTACGTCGGTGGATGGACGCTGCCCGGCTGGCGGTTCTTCGCTCCGAACCCCGGCGTGCAGAACGTTCACCTCCTCGTCCGGACCGGGGACGGTGACACGACGGGGACGCCGTCCGAGTGGCAGGACATCACGCCGACGATCGGTCACCACATCACGAACGTCGTCTTCCACCCGCGGAGCCGCGGGCCGAAGGCGCTCTTCGACGCCATGCAACAGCTGTCCGTGATGAAGGCCAACTACTCACGGTTCGACTGGATCGTGTCGAGCACGCCGTACGAGCTCGTCACCGATGCCGCGCGCGCTCTGCTCCCGATGCGCACGGACGAGCGCTTCCAGTTCCTGCTCGTCAATTTCTTCCCTTCCGCGGTCGGTGACCAGCGGGTACAGCCGATCCTGGTCTCCGAGTGGGAACACGTCCGGCCCGGGGGGCGCAATTGACCGTGCAGCCGACGCTCACGCCCTTTGCCGGCCAGGAGTTGCACCTGCACGTGTCAGGCTCGATCTCGGCCTCGCTGGTTCCCTGGTGGGTCAACTGGCTGCGCTTCACCACGCCGGACGTCGTCGTGAACCTGTCGGTCTCGTCCCGCGCGACGGCGTTCGTGTCGGTCGACGCGCTCCGAGCCCTCGCCAACGGCCAGGTCTGGCTCGATGAATGGGACGAGCCGTCGGTCCCGCACTCGTGGCGAGACGGACGAAGCGGTGCCTCGGAGTGCTTCGTGGTGTTCCCGGCGACGCTCGACACCGTGATGCGCCTGGCTCAAGGACGCGCTGATTCTCCAGCTCACATGATGCTGCAGATCACTGATCTGCCCATCGTCCTCGCCGACGTCTTCCCCGCTGAGAACGAGGTCATCGAACACTGGCGCGCGGTCCTGCTCAAGCGGACGAATGTGTCCTTCGCCCCACGCATCGAGACTCCTCGAGCGACCGATCGGTCGACCACCTTGAGCGGTTTCAACCTCCCCGGCGCGCTGGCGCTCGCGAACCGAGCCATCGCAGATCGTCGGGGGTGACGGCGCCACACACCTGAACAGGACGACTGCGGACGTCAGGCGCGACGGCAAGGCTGACCGATTCCGAACAGGGCGAGTCAGCCCCGGTCAACACCGATGAGACGAGAGACTCACGTCACCCGCGAGCATGGCGACGTCGATCTGCTGTGGAGTCACCGTCGGGCCTGCTCTTCGTCTCGCCTTCGCAGCGCTTCCTCTCCTACCTGCCGTGATGCCGGGAGTTGGCGATCTTCCCGCCGTCGAGCAGCAGCGACGAGCCGACCGCCTTCGAGGACTGCAGCCCAGGACGCGTTGCCATCCGCGATGAGTGAAACCGCCAGATCGCCATCCTGCTCAACAGGGGCTACACGAGGGCCGCCGAGATCGCAGGCCAGCTCCTACAGCGCGGTTCGAGGCGGCTCGCGAGGATGCGGGCCGATGCCGAGTAGTTCATCGGCGTGTAGTTCACACCCTTCCCGAGCGGGGCTTGTCCGAAGAAGGGGAAAATCCGAGTCAGCCCAGGGGAAACTCAGCCAGCGTTGCCGGGCGAGGGCGCCGACATAGCAGATTGTTTCGTCGTCGCAAGTGTCCCCCAAAGAGTTGCGATCGTCAGAACTGCCTGTTCGCCACATCCGCCCGGTGCGACACCGCCAGTACGTCCCGCAGCCGCTCGGCGGGCAATGGTGCGCCCTGATCCGCCAGGTAGTCCGCCGCGAACCCCTCGGCACTCGCCGCGTAGATCCCCGTGTACGCCCCGGACTCCGGCTCGAAGCGCCACGACTCGGCCAGGGTCCCGGCGTCCACGGTGTCGAACCCGAGCAGCTGCACGAGCTCGGCGACCACGGCCTTGGCCTGCTCGTCGTCGCCCGCGATCGGCAGCGCCGTGCGGGGTGTGGAGCGCGCGAGGTTCGGGATGTGGTGCGCGACGATGTTGTTGAACGCCTTGACGATCCGGGTGCCGGGCAGGAGCGTCTGCTCGTACTCCGCCGTGGTCGTCGCGAGGGTGTCGAGCGGCTCGATCCGGCCGTCGCGACCGGGGTAGTAGTTGCCCGTCGAGAGCACGGTCCGCCCGGCGAAGGCGTCGAGGTCGGGGGCGAGCGCCGGGTAGGCGGTGAGCGGGATCGCGAGGACGGGCACGTCGCCGAACTCGACGGCCTGTCGCACGGTGCCGGCCTGGGCGTGCGGGCCGAGCTCGGCGACGAGGTCCTGCAGCGACGCGGGGCCGCGCGAGTTCGCGATGAGGACGTCGAGGTCGGCGGCGACGGCCAGGCGCGCGATCGCGGTGCCGATGGCTCCGCTGCCGATGATGCCGATGCGGTTCATGTGGTGCCCTTTCAACAGTGGTGGAGGTCAGGGGAGAGCAGGG
>Ga0308163_10001314_pt1 | contig 28161 bp, 25 predicted proteins | sample PhyTR1_FD_201037 | JGI IMG/M metagenome (GOLD analysis project Ga0308163, IMG submission 201037) | Phyllosphere microbial communities from UC Gill Tract Community Farm, Albany, California, United States - DLSLT.R1 | ecosystem: Host-associated > Plants > Phyllosphere > Unclassified | place: USA... | reverse complement strand
TTGTAACGTTCGATCATGGCGGGCACTTGCTCGCTCTGGTCCGGATGGACGATAAATACTATTTCATAGTGACGCATGCAAACTCCCTTAAGGACTGTGAAAATATAGCCCACCCTGGCGTCAAGACAGGTGTGGGAAGAGGTAAGCCCGCGACTATATCAGCTTTTTGGCTGGAAATCTACCCCTTGGAGCGGCCGCGACAGTGCTAACATCTTGCAAAACCAACAGGATTCCGATATGCCAACTCCGCGCGCGCTGTCCCCTTTGCTGTTTTCCCTTTTCATCACGGCCTCGTCCATCGCCGCCGAGGCGCCCGCCGCCCCCGCCGCACCGGCCGCCAAGCCCAGCCATCCCGACATCGCCACCAAGGCCTACAGCACCAAGCATTTCCTGCTGGCGTTGCGCACGGATACCCAAACCCTGGCCCGGCTCGATCCGATCGCAGAACCCGGCTTCGACTTCACGCCCGGCCCAAGGGAGGCCGAGCGCCAGTACGACGGCTACGCCCACATCGGCGACCTCAATCTGCGCCTGCGCAGCGGTGACGCCGGCGCGTGGCAGGAATTCTCGTCGTCCGCCGCGCGGCAGCCGATCAAGCCGCTCACGGCCGGCGGCAAGATCCTGGCGGCGGCCGACATCACCGCCAGCCTGGGCAAAGACGTGCCGCTGACAGTCGAACGGCGCTGGCTCAATGAAGGCGGCGCGCTGGTGCTGCGCTTCACCCTGATCAACAATTCCAGCGCACCGGTGGAAATCGGCGGCCTCGGCATGCCGATGGTGTTCGACAACATCATCACCGACCGCACGTTGGAGCAGGCCCACGCCAGCGCCAGCTTCGCCGATCCTTATATAGGCCGCGACGCCGGCTATGTGCAGGTGACGCGCCTGAACGGCCAGGGTCCGGCGCTGATCGTCACGCCCGACGGCCGTACGCCGCTCGAGGCGTGGCGTCCGTTGACCGACCGCAGTCCGCGCGCACAAACGTCGGAGGGCTTCTACGACTGGACCGTCGCCAGCAAGGCTTACGCCGAGAACGAATGGAAAAACGCCGGCGAGCAATGGAACGCGCCGACCAGCATCACGCTGGAAGCAGGCGCGCGGCGCGACATCGGCGTGCGCTTCGCCACGGCGCCATCGATCCGCGCCATCGAAGCCGCTTTGATTGCGCAAAAGCGCCCGGTCGCGGTGGGTATTCCCGGCTACGTGGTGCCGACCGATCTGGAGGCGACACTGTTCCTCAACAGCCCGCAGAAGGTGGTCGGCATCACCAGCTCGCCCGAGAACGCGCTGACCGTCACGCCGGCCAAGTCCGGCGCCAAGGGCTGGACGCGCTACACGGTGCGCGGCAACGGCTGGGGACCGGCGCGCCTGTCGGTCGCCTACGCCGACGGCAGCGTGCAGACGGTCAGCTATTTCGTCACCAAACCGCTGGAGCAAACCGTGGCCGACCTGGGCAAGTTCTCCACCACGCAGCAATGGTTCGACGACAAGAAAGATCCGTTCAAGCGGGCGCCCGCCATCCTGACCTATGACCGCGACGCCAGGCGCATCGTCACCGATGACCCGCGCGTGTGGATCTCCGGCATGAGCGACGAGGGCGGCGGCGGCAGCTGGGTGGCGGCCATCAGCAAGCAGCTCGACAATCCGGACGCCGCCGAAGTGGCCAAGCTGGAACGGTTGGTCAACGAAACCGTGGTCGGCAAACTGCAGGTGGCAGAGGGTCCGCAGGCCGGCGCGGTGCGCAAGAGCCTGTTCTATTACGACCCCAAAACCTTCCCTGGCTATTACAACGAGAAAGCCAACTGGGGCACCTGGGCCTCGTGGCCGAAAAAGGACGCGGACGATCTCGGCCGCGCTTACAACTATCCGCACGTGGCCATCGGCCACTGGGTGCTGTACCGGCTGGCGCGCAACCACGTCGGCCTGGTCACCGCGCACGACTGGCGCTGGTATCTGCAAAAAGCGTATCAGACCACGGTGGCGATGGTGCGCGACGCGCCCGAGTATGCGCAGTTCGGCCTGATGGAGGGCGACGTCTTCCTCGATATCTTGAAAGACCTGCAGCGCGAAGGCATGAAGGCCGAGGCGGCCGACATGGAAAGCATGATGAAGCGCCGCGCCGACCACTGGCGCACCCTGGCCTACCCGTTCGGCAGCGAAATGGCGTGGGACTCGACCGGCCAGGCCGAGGTCTACGCGTGGATGCGCCATTTCGGCTATACCAAGCAGGCCGACATCACGCGCGAAGTGATCCTGGGCTACGACCCGGCAATGCCTAGCTGGGGCTACAACGGCAACGCCCGCCGCTACTGGGACTTCCTGTACGGCGGCAAGACCGCGCGCATCGAGCGCCAGATCCACCACTACGGTTCGACCTTGAACGCGGTGCCGCTGTTTGAAGCCTACCGCGCCAACCCGTCCGACCTGCACCTGCTGCGCGTGGCCTACGGCGGCCTGCTGGGCGGCATCACCAACATCGACCGCGACGGCTTCTCGTCGGCCGCCTTCCACGCCTGGCCGGACATGATGCGCTGGGACGCCTACAGTGGCGACTACGGCATGGGCTTCTACGGCCACGCCTACGCCAGCGCTACCTACCTGGTGAAAGACCCAACCTTCGGCTGGCTTAGCTTCGGCGGCAACATGAAAGTGGCTAATAATGGCGTGGTCCAGATCACGCCCCGGGACAGCGCCCGCACGCGCTTGTTCGTGGCGCCGGCGCGCGCCTGGATCACCTTGGAGGCGGGCAAGATCGACAGCGCGACCTACGACCCGAAAACCCGCGCGATTACGCTGGAGCTGGCGCCGGCCACCAGCGCCACGCCTTCGGCCAGGCTGCTGATCGACAGCCCGGGGGGCAAAATCAAGCCGCAGGGCCTGGTTGCCGAGCGTGGCGGATACCAGGTTCCGTTGACGGCCACCGCCAAACGCGTGCTGCTGACGCCACGATGACAGCCGTTGCGCGAACTTTTTTCATTTTATTTCGCTGAACACAACAAAATTCCTTGCATTGCGGGCCATACTGTACAAAAATACAGACTGTCTATATACACAGGCCCAACTGCACTCATGATCAAGCTCACCGCACGTCAGGAACAAATTCTCAATCTGATCAAGGATGCCATCGAAAACACCGGCTTCCCGCCGACGCGCGCCGAGATCGCCAACGAACTGGGCTTCAAATCCGCCAACGCGGCCGAGGAGCACTTGCAGGCGCTGGCGCGCAAGGGCGCCATCGAGATCGCCGCCGGCACCTCGCGCGGCATCCGCTTGCTGGGGGTGCACGCCGAGCCGGCCACGCCGAAGGTGCCGGTGTCGTTGATGATGTCGTTGCCGCTGATCGGTCGCGTGGCCGCCGGCTCGCCCATCCTGGCGCAGGAAAACCTCGAGGCGAGCTACAGCGTCGACCCGGCCATGTTCTCGTCCAAGCCGGATTACCTGCTCAAGGTGCGCGGCGAATCGATGCGCGACGCCGGCATCATGGATGGCGACCTGCTGGCGGTGAAGAAAGTCGACAGCGCCAAGAACGGCCAGATCGTCGTCGCCCGGATCGGCAACGACGTCACGGTCAAGCGCTACCGCAAGACCGGCGGCCTGGTCGAATTGCTGCCGGAGAATCCGGACTTCAAGATCATCAAGGTCGACCCGGAAGCGGATGAGTTTGCACTGGAAGGCCTGGCGGTCGGCCTGATGCGCAGCTGGCACTAAGCCTGGCCCCAGGCCCCGGATTAGCCGGGGAGACAAGTAGGGCGGATTAGGCGAAGCCGTAATCCGCCATCTACGAGCCGCTGGCGAAGCATGCATGGCGGATTACGCTTCGCTAATCCGCCCTACGTGTTTTAGATTTAGCGACCTTCCCCGTCACATCGCCATCGGCTTGGGGACGATGATCGGGAACGTGCTGTTCAACGCCCTCCGCGCGATGTCATCCGAGCCCATGTGGGAAACGCACCCTGCGGGGTCACGCACCCTGCGGGGTCACGCACCCTGCGGGGTCACACCCTGCGGGGTCAGGTCCACCATTTCTACACGAGCTCAACGGTATGGGGCTTGCGCCACCGGTACGGCAGAGTGCGTGTAGAAATGGTGGACCTGACCCCGGAGTTGTTTTAGCAGCCTTCGAGGGCGCAGGCGAAGTCGTCGAGCAGGTCGTCGGTGTCTTCGATGCCGACCGAGACCCGGATCAGCGATTCGGCGATGCCCATCGAGGCGCGACGCTCGGCGCCCATCTCGTAGAAGATCGTGTGCGCGACCGGAATCACCAAGGTGCGCGTGTCGCCCAGGTTCGACGCCGGGATCGCCAGCTTGAGACGATTCAGGAAGTCGAAGCAGTCGATACCATCCTTCAGCTCAAAGCTTAACAACGAGCCGTGGCGGCGGAACAGCTCGCTCGAGATGCCATGCTGCGGGTGCGATTTCAGGCCCGGATAGTGGACGGCCGCCACGCGCTCATCCGCTTCCAGCATCTCGGCCAGGGCCAGCGCGTTCGCACTGGTGCGCTCCATCCGCAGCGCCAGCGTTTCCGCGCCGACCGCGATGTGATGCGCCGCCTCCGGCCCCAGCGAGGCGCCAAAGTCGCGCAGGCCCTTGGCGCGGATCTGCGCCAGTCCCCATTGCAGCGGCGCGGCCTTCTTGTAGTTCTCGTAAATATTCGGGAATCGGGTCCAGTCGTATTCGCCGGTGTCGGTCAGGCTGCCGCCCAGCGCATTGCCGTGGCCGCCGATCGATTTGGTCAGCGCGTTGACGACAATCCCGGCGCCGACCGATTTCGGCCGGAACAGGTACGGCGTGGTCATCGTGTTGTCGACGATGTAGAGGATGCCGCGCGCCTTGCACAACTCGCCGATGCGCTTGAGGTCCGCCACCTGCGTGCGCGGGTTGGCGATGGTTTCGACGAATACCAGGCGGGTCTGCTCGGTGATGGCCGCTTCGACGTTGGCAACGTCGGTGGCGTCGACGAACGAGACGCCCACACCTTGCGCCATCGTGGTCTGCCACAGGCTGTTGGTGTTCCCGAACAGGAAGGCCGACGAAACGACGTGGTCGCCCGCGCGCAGCAGCGACTGGAACACGGCGCCGATCGCGCCCATGCCGGTGGCGAAGCACAAGGTGCCGACGCCCTGCTCCATCTTGTTGACCTTGTCCTCTAGCGCGGAGATGGTGGGGTTGCCCTGGCGGCCGTAGCGGAAGCCGGGCTCCTTGCCCTGGAACACCGACGCCAGCTGGCGCGCATCGCTATACCCAAAGGCGACCGAGGTGTGGATCGGCTTGTGCAGCGAGCCGTGCTCGATGCCCTTGAGGCGGTCGTTGTGCAGGATGGTGGTGGTGAAACCGTAGTTCTTCTTATCGTTCATGGACGGGACCCGGAATTATTAGCACCGGCGCCATGCCGGCTTTTAACCCGCACTGCGGCCAACAGGGGTCGGACCCGCAGGGTCCGACCCCTGCGTCCGGGGTGCGGGTCTACGTCTCAATCAGCCTTCGGCGGTCGCGAGATTCAGATTCAGTTGCGAGCGGCCGGCGTCCTCATGCGTGGTCTTGGCCTTCGGGTTGTGGCGCGCGTACTCCAGCTTGTCGAGGTACTCCTTCGACACGTCGCCGGTCACGTAGATGCCGTCGAAGCACGAGGCTTCGAAGTTCTTCAGCTCCGGATTCACGTCGGAGATGGCGCGCTTCAACGATTCGATGTCCTGGTACACCAGGTGGTCGGCGGTGATTTCGCGGCACACTTCCTCGGTGGTGCGGCCGTAGGCGATCAGCTCGTCACGGGTCGGCATGTCGATGCCGTACACGTTCGGGTAGATCACCGGCGGCGCGGCCGAAGCGAAGATCACTTTCTTCGCGCCCGCTTCGCGCGCCATCTGCACGATCTCGCGGCTGGTGGTGCCGCGCACGATCGAGTCGTCGACCAGCAGCACGACCTTGTCCTTGAACTCGGAGGCGATCGCGTTGAGCTTCTGGCGCACCGATTTCTTGCGCGCGGCCTGGCCCGGCATGATGAAGGTACGGCCGATGTAGCGGTTCTTGATGAAGCCTTCGCGGTACTCGACGTTGAGCGCCAGCGCCAGCTGGATCGCGGCCGGACGCGACGAGTCCGGAATCGGCATGACGACGTCGATCTCGCCATCCTTGAATTCGCGCTTGATCTTTTCGGCCAGGTACTCGCCCATTTTCAGGCGGGTGGCGTAGACCGAGGCGCCGTCGATGACGGAGTCCGGACGGGCCAGGTAGACGAATTCGAACACGCACGGGTTCAGCGACGGATTGTCGGCGCACTGGCGGCTGTGCAGTTGCATGTCGGCGTCGACGAAGACGCACTCGCCCGGCGCGATGTCGCGCAGGAAGCGGAAGCCCATGCCTTCGAGCGCGACGGACTCGGAAGCGACCAGGTACTCGGCGCCCTGTTCGGTCTCGTTGATGCCCAGGCACAGCGGACGGATGCCGAACGGATCGCGGAAGGCCAGCAGGCCGACGCCGGCGATTTGCGCCACGGCGGCGTAACCGCCGCGCACACGGCGGTGCAGCACGGTGACGGCGTCGAAGATGGTGTCGGCGTCGATCGAGATGCCGGTGGTGGCCTTCTGGATTTCATGCGCCAGCACGTTCAGCAACACTTCCGAATCGGAGTCGGTGTTGATGTGGCGGCGGTCGTTCTTGAACATCTCTTGCTTGAGCTGTTCCCAGTTGGTCAGGTTGCCGTTGTGCGCAAGGGTGATGCCGAACGGGGCGTTGACGTAAAACGGTTGCGCCTCTTCCTCGCTCGACGAGCCGGCGGTCGGATAGCGGCAGTGGCCGATGCCCGAGTTGCCTTGCAGGGTGCGCATGTTGCGGGTGCGGAAAACGTCACGCACCAGGCCATTGGCCTTGTGCATCGCAAACATGCTGCTGTGATTGGTCGCGATACCGGCTGCATCCTGGCCGCGATGCTGCAACAGCAGCAAGGCGTCATACAGCAGTTGATTGACAGGTTGATGGGAAACGACGCCGACGATGCCACACATGATGTTGCTCCTGGACTGGGAAGACAAATTAACGGCGCAGAGTAAAACGCCAATGCTTGAAACTTAAAACGTAATCAAAAGTTCACATGCTGCGCCATCGCAGCGGGAAGGAAGGTCTTGACGAGCCGCGCGCCGGTCTCGGCATACGGGCTGAGCAACGCCTCCTTCCAGAAATCCTGTTGTGGGAGCGACGTCATCCCGCATAAGATGACGGCGGTCAGCACGATTACAAGGCCACGGCCGACGCCGAACACGGCGCCGAGCGCACGGTCGAAAAGGCTCAGGCCGCCAGCGTCGAGCAAGGCGCCCAGCGCCATCGACAGCAAGCCCATCAAAATACGCACGCCGATGAACAGGGCGATGAAGGCCATGATCAGGCGCAACACCTCGCCTGGCACCACGGCCGGCAACATCACGGCGAGCGCGGCGGCGTAAGCGTTGGCCACCACAAAGGCGACCACCCAGCCGGCCAGCGACAGCACTTCCTTGACCAGCCCGCGCAGCATGCTGATGATGACCGACGTGACCATCACGAAGATCACCAGATAATCGAAGATCGTCACGTCAGGCGGCCTGGATCAAACCGTTTCCAGGCGGCCGCTCAGACCCATGCCGCTCAGCTTGGCGCGCACTTTCTCCGCCTCTTCCTTGTTGGTGAACGGGCCCACGCGCACGCGGGTGATCTCGCCGGAAGGCGTTTTCTGGGTGAACGAGCTGATGCCGGCCTCCTTCAGTTTCTTGCGCAGCTCGTCGACCTTGCCCTGGTCGCTCAGCGCGGCCACTTGCAGCACGAATTTCTGGCCGGACTCAGCTGCGGGTACCGGCTTGGCCGCGCCCTTGCCTTCCAAAATGGCCAGCGCGCGCGCATCCTCGGATGCCTTGTCGGACGCCGGCTTGGCAGCCGCCTTCGTTTCGGCCAGCTTGCGCTCGGCATCGGCCTTGGCTTTGGCTTCGGCCTTGGACTCGGCCAGTTTGCGCTCGGCTTCACGCTTGCGCTCGGCGTCCAGCTTGGCCTTGGCTTCGGTCTCGGCGCGGGCCTTGGACTCGTGCTCGGCCTTGGCTTTGGCCAGCGCCTCGGCCTTGGCTTCCGCCTTGGCCTTGGCTTCGGCCTTCAGATCGGCCTGGGCTTCGGCTTCCTGCCTGGCGTTGTCAGCCTTGATGACCTCCTCGGCGGACGGCGCGGCGGCGGACCTGGCCTTGGCCGGCTTGACGTCGTCGACGATTTCTTCCTTGCTGTCGAGCGCGGCGCTGGCGGGGACGGCGGCGGCGGGCGCGCGCACAGCCGATGCCTCGGCGGCCTTGTCCTTGGCGGGAATCTTGATGTCGATGTCGGACGCGAGCGGACGCGGCTCGGAATCGAGCACCATCGGCAGGCCGACGGCGACCGCCAGCGCCAGCGCGATGGCGCCGACCAGGCGGCGGCGCGCGCGTTTCTTTTCAGGCAACACCGGATCGTCCGCCTCGCGGTCCTTGGCGCGGCGCGCCTTGGCCGGGCCGTCGGCCGACGAGGCCCGCTTCGAGCGTGCGCGCTCGGCGGCGGCCTGATCATCCGCGCTGGTGTAATAGCCGCTGTCCTGACCGGCGGTCTCTTGCTTGTTTTTACCGAATTTCGAGAACAAGCCCATGCGTGATTTCAGTCCTGTGCGTTCAATGGAGTGAGGATTTTCGTGCCGCCATGACGCCTGCGACCGTGAGGAAAGATCCAAAGACCACAATTCTATCATTCTCCCCGGCCCGGCTCATCGCATTTGCATAGGCCGCCGCCGGATCGTCGAAGATATTGATGGTGCGTTCAGATTTTTCCGCTTGGACAATTTGCACCTTGGCGGCCAGTTCGGACGCGCTGGCCGCGCGCGGCGACGGCAGGGTCGCCAGGCACCAGTGGTCCACATGCTCGGACATGGCCGCGATAACGCCGTCGATATCCTTGTCGTGCATCGAGCCGAACACGGCGTAGGTGTACGGGTGGAACCCCATATTGCCCAGGTTCTGGTTCAGCGCCGAGGCCGCGTGTGGGTTGTGGGCAACATCCAGGATCACCGTGGGGCGACCCGGCAGTACCTGGAAGCGGCCCGGCAGCTCCACCGTGACCAGGCCGGTGCGCACTTCCTGCGCGCCAACCGGCAATTCCAGCTTGAGCGCCTCCAGCGCGGCCAGCACGGCCGTGGCGTTGAGGATCTGGTTGGCGCCGCGCAGGCTCGGGTACGCCAGCGAATTGCGGCGTTGCGAACGGCCGCCGTAGTTCCACTGCTGCTTGTCGCCGGAATAGTTGTAATCGCGCCCCATCAGCCACAAGTCGGCGCCGATGGCGTTGGCGTGGTCGATCAGCGATTGCGGCGGCACCGGGTCCGAGCAGATTGCCGTTTTGCCGGCGCGGAAGATACCGGCCTTCTCAAAGCCGATCTTCTCGCGCGTGTCGCCCAGGAAATCGGTATGGTCGATATCGACACTGGTGACAATGGCAACGTCGGCGTCGACGATGTTGACCGCGTCCAGGCGCCCGCCCAGGCCGACCTCCAGGATGACCACGTCCATGCCGGCGCCCGCCAGCAGTTTCATGATGGCCAGGGTGGTGAATTCAAAATACGTCAGCGGCGTGTCGCCACGCACGGCCTCGACGGCGTTGAAGGCGTCCACCAGCACCTCGTCGCTGGCCAGCTCGCCGTTGATCCGCGCGCGCTCGTTGAAGACGAGGAAGTGCGGCTTGATGTACAGGCCAACCTTGTAGCCGGCGCGCAGCAGCACCGATTCGAGCATGGCGCAGGTCGAGCCCTTGCCGTTGGTGCCGGCCACCATGATGACGGGGCAACCATAGCTCAGCTGCAAGCGTTCCTTGACGGCAAGGACGCGGTCCAGCCCCATGTTGATGACGGTTTCGGCGTGGCGCGATTCAAGCAGCGCAAGCCAGGCGGGCAAAGTAGTTGGAAGGTTCGACATGATGATGACTCTGAAAATGGCAACGGCGCGCAGGCCGGATGATATCCGATTGCGCGCCGTTGTGCCGGGAGTGGGTACCGGTAATAATGCTTAAGCTATTACCTCGGCCGGCTGGTTTTGCAGCAAGGCCATCAGACGGGCGATTTCTTCGCGCATCTTGCGGCGGTCGACGATCATGTCGACGGCGCCCTTGGTGACCAGGAACTCGGAGCGCTGGAAACCTTCCGGCAGCTTCTCGCGCACGGTGTTCTCAATCACGCGCGGGCCGGCAAAGCCGATCAGCGCCTTCGGCTCGGCGATGACAACGTCGCCCATGAAGGCGAACGAGGCGGACACGCCACCCATGGTCGGGTCGGTCAGCACGCTGATGAACGGCAGCTTTTTCTCGGACAATTTGGTCAGCATGGCGGTGGTTTTCGCCATTTGCATCAGCGACAACAGGCCCTCTTGCATGCGGGCGCCGCCGGTGGCGGTGATGCAGATGAACGGCACTTTCTGTTCCAGGGCCACTTGCGCGCCGCGCACGAAGCGCTCGCCGACCACGGAGCCCATCGAGCCGCCCATGAATTCGAATTCGAAGCAGGCCACGACGACAGGCATGCTCATGATGGCGCCGCCCATGACGATCATGGCGTCGGTCTCGCCGGTCGCTTCCATGGCTTGCTTGAGGCGGTCGGGGTACTTCTTGCTGTCTTTGAATTTCAGTGTATCGACCGGCAGGGTGTCCATGCCGATTTCATAACGTCCGCCGGCGTCGAACAGGCTGTCGAGGCGTTCGCGGGCGCGGATGCGCATGTGGTGGTCGCATTTAGGGCAAACATGCAGGTTCGATTCCAGATCGGTGCGGTACAGGACGGCTTCGCACGATGGGCATTTGACCCACAGGCCCTCTGGCATCGTCTTGCGGGCGGCAACGTCGGAACGCTGGATTCTTGGGGGTAGCAGTTTTTCCAACCAACTCATAAATTCTCCTTGCAGCTAACTTGTGGCCGAAGTGTAGCCGTTTCTTGTACGCCTGTCGAACATTGCAATACAATAATTTTTAGCTTTCGTCATGGAATTCGCGCGGATTTAGAGGGAATCCCCTACAGCCTGGAGCCTGGTTTAGTCATCATCAGGCAACTCTACGACTGCCTCTTGCAGCCGTTCACGTTCCTCCAACGTAGGTTCATGAATGTCCAGTGTAAAGCCAGCGCCTGCCAGATACCTCAGATAGCGATGAATCATCTGTTCGGCGGAGTATCCGTACGGCTTGCCAAGCTTCTCGAAGTAATCGATGGTGTGAAAATCCAACCGGAAATTTATCTCCCTGCTCAGTCGTTCAAAATAGGGATTCGGGATGGCTTTGGAAGAATCAAATTTACGCATAGTTCACCTTAGACATCGAGTTGATCACGAAATGATGCTTTTCGAGCGGAAATGATGCGAACAACATCGTCGTGCCGGTAGCAATGCGAGACGCGCAGCAGTCTGGCCTTGTCGCTGTATCCGTGCAGCACAAATCTGTCTTCGTAGTCGGCATGCTCGAGGTCAAAGCTCAAACTTGCGTTCGGATCATCGAAAACACTGCGCGCTTCATTAAAGCTCACGCCGTGCTTGCGAAGGTTGGCCTTGGCCTTGCGGGCGTCCCATTCAAAGCGCACGACCGCTCCCCTTCAACATAGTCAGTACTTAACTATGTATCAAGGTGAGCGGTCGTAATTTGATGGTGGCCAAGTGGCCGATGGGTGTGACGGTCTTCTAAAACCGGTCAGGCGTCGAGGGAGCTGCGGATGTCGCGGACGAAGGCTTGCACGGCCGCGACCGAACCTTCCTTGCCATGCTTTTCAATTTCCTGCACGATGCGGCTGCCGATGACGACCGCGTCGGCCACCTCGGCCACCGCGCGCGCGGTGGCGCCGTCGCGGATGCCGAAGCCCACGCCGATCGGCAGTTGCACGTGCTTGCGGATTTCCTTCAAGCGCTCGGCCACCTGCACGGTGTCGATATTGCCGGCGCCAGTCACGCCCTTGAGCGAGACGTAATAGCTGAAGCCGCCGCCGACCTTGGCCACCTGCTGGATGCGTTCCTCGGTCGAGGTCGGCGCCAGCAGGAAGATCAGGTCGAGCTCGGCCGCGCGCATGGCGGCGGCGAAGTCCTCGCACTCCTCCGGCGGATAGTCGACCACGATGGCGCCGTCGGCGCCCACTTCCTTCGACCTGGCGATGAACGCCGCGGCGCCGATGCGCTCGATCGGGTTCGCGTAGCCCATCAGCACCACAGGCGTGGTCTGGTTGGTCTTGCGGAACTCGGCCACGTACTCGAACACATCGCGGATGCCGACGCCGAACGCCAGCGCCCGCTCGCAGGCGCGCTGGATGACAGGGCCCTCGGCCATCGGATCGGAAAACGGCACACCGAGTTCGAGGATGTCGGCGCCGCCCGCGACCAGCGCGTGCATCAGCGGAACGGTGTGCTCGGGACCGGGATCGCCGGCGGTGATGAAGGTGACGAGCGCGGTTTTATTGTTCGCCTTCAGGGCGGCGAAAGTTGGTGCGATTCTGGACATGGTTTTTCCTTGGTAGAGTTATTGGATGGCTTAGTTAAAATTCAAACCCATCCGCTCTGCCACGGTATGCATGTCCTTGTCGCCACGGCCCGACAGGTTGGCCAGAATAATCTGATCCTTCGGCAAGGTCGCCGCCAGTTTCACCGCGTACGCCAGCGCGTGCGACGATTCCAGCGCCGGAATGATGCCCTCGATATGACAACAGTCGTGGAAGGCCTTGAGCGCCTCGTCATCGGTGATGGAGACGTACTCGGCGCGGCCGATATCCTTCAGGTACGCGTGCTCCGGTCCCACGCCGGGGTAATCCAGGCCGGCCGAGACCGAATGCGTCTCGATGATCTGGCCGTTCTCGTCCTGCAGCAGGTAAGTGCGGTTGCCGTGCAACACGCCCGGATAACCCTTGGTCAGCGAGGCCGCGTGCTTGACCCCGTCCAGGCCCTCGCCCGCCGCCTCGACGCCGATCAGGCGCACTTGCTTCTGGTCGATGTACGGGTAGAAAATGCCCATCGCGTTGGAACCGCCGCCGATGCAGGCCATCACGTAGTCGGGCTGGCGGCCGGTCATTTCCGGCATTTGCACCAGGCATTCCTCGCCGATCACGGACTGGAAGTCGCGCACCAGCATCGGGTAAGGATGCGGGCCGGCCACGGTGCCGATGATGTAGAAGGTGTTTTCGATGTTGGTGACCCAGTCGCGCATGGCCTCGTTGAGCGCGTCCTTGAGCGTCTTGGAGCCGGATTCGACCGGCACAACCGTCGCGCCCAGCAATTTCATGCGGTAGACGTTCTGCGCCTGGCGCTTGACGTCCTCGCTGCCCATGTAGACCACGCATTCGAGGCCGAAACGGGCGCAGATGGTGGCGGTGGCCACGCCGTGCTGGCCAGCGCCGGTCTCGGCGATGACGCGCGGCTTGCCCATGCGCTTGGCCAGCAAGGCTTGGCCGATGACGTTGTTGATCTTGTGCGCGCCGGTGTGGTTCAGGTCTTCGCGCTTGAAGTAGATCTGCGCGCCGCCGGCCATCTCGGACCAGCGCTTGGCGTGGTAAATCGGCGACGGACGGCCGACAAAGTGTTTCAGCTCATAGCGGAATTCCTCGAGGAATTCCGGGTCTTTGCTGTAGCGCTCGTAGGCCTCGTTCAGCTCGGCCAGCGCGTAGGTCAGCGTTTCAGCGACGAACGAGCCCCCGTACGGGCCGAAGTGGCCGCTGGCGTTGGGCAATTCGTAGTCTTTGGCGTGGAACAGGGGCGCGGCTGCGCCGATCTCAGGTAATGCTTTCATGGTGGGTTGCGCTTTCAATCATGTCATCTCCGGCCCGCACCGCCGCGACAAAGGCGGCGATCTTGCGGGCGTCCTTGATCCCCTTGGACGCTTCGACACCACTGCTGATGTCGACGGCGTAGGGGCGTACACCAACCACCGCGTCAGTCGCGTTGTGTACGCTCAAGCCACCACTTAAAACGACCCGAGGCGCGAGATCTTTTGGAATGAGAGACCAATCAAAACCCTTTCCTGCGCCACCGTAGGCATCCACATATGTATCCAGCAACAAACTGGTGAACAGGGGACTGGCGGCGCGGCATAGCTGTTCGTATTCTAGCAAATCGGCCGGCAAGGTGTCGGGTTTGACGCGAAACACGCGCATGAACTGTCGCCCGCAGGCGGCGGCGATGGCGGCCGACTGCTCCACCGTCTCGTCGCCGTGCAGCTGGATCAGCGAAATCGGCGCGACCTTGACGATGGCTTCGACCTCCTCCGGCGTGGCGTTGACGAACAGACCGGTGCAGGTGATGAACGGCGGCACGGCGGCGATCAGCGCGGCCGCTTGCTCGGGGGTGACGTAGCGCGGGCTTTTCGGATAGAACACGAAGCCGATCGCATCGGCGCCGGCGGCCACGGCGGCCTGCACGTCCTCAACGCGGGTCAGGCCGCAGATTTTGACACGGGTGCGTGGCATGCGATGTTCCTTCCTAGAACCAGGGTAAGGCGCTGGTGGCTTCCAGCGGCAATTCCCATTTGGGATCGTAGTCGATTTTAGCCAGATACAGGCCGTCCGGCATGAACGTGGGCGCGGCGGCGTGGCGGTCTTTGGTTTCCAACAACTGGCCCAGCCATTCCGGCTTTTCGCGCCCGGTGCCGATGTAGACCAGCGAGCCAACCAGGTTGCGCACCATGTGGTGCAGGAAGGCGTTGGCGGTGATGGTGAACACCACCAGTTCGCCGACGCGCTTGATCTGGATGTCATGCATCAGCTTGACCGGCGACTTGGCCTGGCATTGCGCGGCGCGAAACGCGGTGAAGTCGTGCCAGCCGATCAGCGGCTGCACGGCTTGCTGCATCAGTTCCACGTCGAGCGGACGGAAGCAGAAGCCGGCGCGGCCCTCCAGCAACGGCGAGCGGGTCGGGTTGTTGTAGAGCACATAGTGATAGGTGCGGGCGCGCGCGCTGAAGCGGGCGTGGAAAAAATCGTCCACGGTCGGGTCGCCCGGCAGCTCTATGGCCCAGCGTACGGCTATCGACGGCGGCAGGAAGGCGTTGACGCCGCGCACCCAGGAATGGGCGTCGCGGGTCAGGTCGGTGTCGAAGTGCACTACTTGTTCGAGCGCGTGCACGCCGGTGTCGGTGCGGCCGGCGCAGGTGGTGGCCAGGCGCACCGTGGCGAATTTTTCCAGCGCCTGTTCCAGCTTGTCCTGGACCGTGTGGCCGTCTTCCTGTTTCTGGTAGCCGTGCCAGGCGGTGCCGTCGTACTGGACGCCGATTGCTATCCGTTTCAATTGCAGCCCAAGGTGATGTTTGAGGCTGGCATTATATCGGACAACCTGACAGCGCTTACCCCAGCTGCGCTTTCATGGCGTTGGCTTTGACGATCTGCTCGTCGCTGCCGCCGCGCAGCACTTCGTCGAGCAACTCGCGCGCGCCTTCCTTGTCGCCGATTTCCTGGTACGCGATCGCCAGATCGAGCTTGGTGTCCATTTCCATATGGTGCGCCGACAGCGTGTCGTCGCGGCCGGACGCCGTGGCCGCCGGCTCAACCGCTCCTGCCGCCGCGCCCGCGCCGACGTCCGCGCCGGTGAATTCATTGTCCAGGTCGAGGTTGATGTCCGACAGATCGAACTCGGGCGCCGATGCGGACGCGGGCGCGGCTGTGACCGGTTCCGCGTCTTCCGGCAACTCCAACGGCTCGTCGAAGTCCACGACGTTCGGCTCGAGCTTCGGCGGCTCGGTCAGGGCCGGCACTTCCGGAATATCGAACGCCATGATGTCCATGTCCAGCGTATCGCTGCTGGCAGCCGGTTCGGCGGCCGCCGGTTCGGCGGTCCCGGCCTTATCTTCCGGCAGATCCAGGCTGAAGTCCATGCTTGGATCGTCTGCCGGCGCCGGCGCCGCCGATGCAGCAGGCGCGTCGAACGCCAGGTCGAACGGATCGTCAACCGCCTCATCACGGGACGGCGCCGGCATTTCGATCGGCGCCTTGTCGCTGGCGACCGGCTCGAAGTTCATGTCGCCGAGGTCGAAGTCCATCAGGTTGTCCGATTGCGCGGCCACCGAGGCCGGCGAGACCGACGCGTCGGCCGGTTGCGGCAACGCCGTTTCCATGTCGTTCACATCACTGTCGAAGTCCAGGGTGTTGTCGCGCCCGGCCGACGCGACCGGCGTCGCTTCCTGCGCCAGGTCCAGATCGAGACCGCCCGCGCCAGGCGCGGCCACCGGCCGCTCGGCGCCGAAATCGTCGCCTGTGCCAAAATCGTTGCCAAAGTCGCTGGCCGAATACGCCGAGGCGGCTGCGGCGGCAGCGGCGGCGGCAGCGCCGGCCGCCATGGCCGCGCCGCCGGCGCCCTCGGGCGCCGCCGAATACAGCGGATTGGTCGGGTCGATGGACTGGCCCAGCGCGGACGCTTGCGCCCACTCGTCGCCCTGGCCGCGCGTGAGCGAATACAGTTCGGAGGCCTGGCCTTCAAACGCGCGCGCGTCCTTGCGGGTGGCATAAATTTCAAGCAGCTTCAGACGCGCGGGGTGGCGCTCGGGATGCGTGCGCAACGCCTCCTTGAGGATATCCTCGGCCTGCGCGTCGCGGCCATAGGCGATGTAGACGTCGGCCTCGGCCACCGGATCGACCTCATTGGTGTCGAGCTGGCTGGCCGATGGCGCGAAGTTGGAATTGAACACGCTGTTGCTGGTGTCGACGTTCTGGCCGCCGGCGTCGGCGATGAACGGCTGCACCGGCGTGGTCGGATCGGGCGGCAGCACGATCTCGCCGGGCACCACGACGAATTTCTTGCGGCGGCGCGCGACGATGATGCCGTAAACCAGCGCCAGCAAGGCGGCCAGGCCCAGGCCGACCAACTGGATGTTCTCCATCATCACTTCGTACCAGCTCGGCTCGACCGGTTTCCTCGGCGGCACGGCCAGGGTGCGCTTCGGCTTGGGCGCGTCGGCCGTAGCGGCCGGGGCCGGGGCCGGCGTTGGCGCCGCGACCGGCGGTGTGACAGGCGCGGCAGGCGCGGCGGCCACCGGCGGCTTTTCGGCGATCGTCTTGTTCTTTACCGCCATCAGCTGCTCAAGGTCGTTGACGTTCTTTTCCAGTTCCTTGACGCGGGCGGCGGCTTCGTCCACCTGCTTTTGCTTGGCGATGTTCTCTTCGGCGGCCACGCCCGTCTTGCCGGCGACCGGCGCGGTGGCGGCCGATTTGGACAAGGTCAGCTTGTCCTTGGCTTCGTTGACGGCGTTCGGCTTTTCCTCGACCTTGGCGGTGATCTTGCCCTTGACGTTCTGCGTCGTCTCCGCTTCCCTGGCCGGCGTGCTGTTGGCGACCTGGCCGGCCAGCTTGGCGCGGTAGGCGTCGAAATCGAGCGCGTGCGCGACCACCACGCCGCGCGCCTCGCCGTCGGGCACGATGGAGCGGATCGCGCCCGAATCCGGCACTTTCAAAATCTGGCCCGACTTCAGGCGGTTCATGTTATTGCCCGAAAACGCCTCCGGATTGACGCGGTACAGCGCCACCAGCATCATGTCGAGCGAGATATCGCCCGGCTTGACCTGAATCGCGATGCCGCTCAGCGTGTCGCCTTTTTTAACGTTGTACTGCTCGCCCGACTTCCTGGCCGGCTGCGGACGGGTTGGCGCGGCGTTGGCCGGCGCCTGGCCAACGCCTGTGCCGGCGGATGGGGCCGGCGTGGCGGGCGCGCTCGCCAGCGGCGCGTTCGGCGCGGTCGCGGCCGGGGCCGTGGCCTGGCGGCTCAGATCGACCGGGGCGGCCACTTGCGGCGAGTTCGCCGAGCGCATGTCCGGCGGGTCAAGCAGGAACGTGTATTCGCGCACCATGCGGCCACCGTTCCACTTCAGTTCCAGCAGCATGTCGACGAAAGGCTCGTTGACCGGCTGGCTCGACGATACGCGAATCAGTTGGCGGCCGTTGCGCTGCTCCACCTCGAAGCGCAGCGACGTCAGCGCCGGATTGAAATCGATATTGGCGGTGCGGAAGGCATCGGCCGACGCCAGCTGGGCGACCAGTCCGCTGGCCTCCTCGGCGCTTACGGCGGTCAGTTCGATCTCCGCCCGCAGCGGCTGGCCCAGCGACGACAGGACGGTCAGCTTGCCAAGTCCGGCGGCGTTTGCGGTGGCGGCCAACAACACAGCACCGGCAACCGCGCTGGTAAGTGTTTTCAACGCGAACGAAACGATGCTGGTGCGATTGGTGAGGGGCATAGTGGGCGGCAGTAGGTTATCAGAGGGAAAATGTTACTTTCCCGGATATATCAACATATCATCATGCACATGAGCATGCAAGCTTTGCACGCGGTTTCTCAAGTGAACTATGAAGAGTTGTCAGGTCTGACGTCACTTTAAACCAAAAAAAGGGATTTTCCCTATGAAAGCTCATAGAGAAAACCCCTTCAATTCAACGCTGCGGCGCCGGCGTGGCAAGGGGTCGTACCCGGATGGGTACGACCCCGCCTGGCTGTGCGGGTTTGCTTACTTATCCAGCACGATGCGCAGCATGCGGCGCAGCGGTTCGGCCGCGCCCCACAGCAGCTGGTCGCCGACGGTGAAGGCCGACAGGTAATCGTCGCCCATGCTCATCTTGCGCAAACGGCCGACCGGAATCGTCAGGCTGCCGGTGGCGGCGGCCGGCGACAGGTCCTTGACCGACGCTTCGCGCGTGTTCGGCACCACTTTGACCCACTGGTTGTTGGCGGCGATGATGTCGTGGATCTCGTCGATCGGCACATCCTTCTTCAGCTTGATGGTCAATGCCTGCGAGTGGCTGCGCATGGCGCCGATGCGCACGCACAGGCCATCGACAGGAATCGCTCGGCCCGCGCCAGGGTTGGAACCGAAGTCCGCGCCCAGGCCGAGGATCTTGTTGGTTTCGGCGCCGCCCTTCCACTCTTCCTTCGACTGGCCGTTGCCCAGGTCCTTGTCGATCCAAGGGATCAGGTTGCCGGCCAGCGGCGCGCCGAACTGCTTGGTTTCCTCGGCCGACAGGCCATGTTGCGTCGCCAGCACCTGGCGGTCGATTTCCAGGATGGCCGAAGCCGGATTGTCCAGCAGCGCCTTGACCGACGCATTGATCGTGCCGAACTGGGTCAACAGCTCGCGCATGTGCTGCGCGCCGCCGCCCGATGCCGCTTGGTACGTCATGGAGGTCATCCACTCGACCAGGTTGTGCTGGAACAGGCCGCCCAGGCCCATCAGCATGCACGACACGGTGCAATTGCCGCCGATGTAGTTCTTCACGCCCTTGCCCAGCGCGTCCTTGATGACGTGCAGGTTGACCGGGTCCAGCACGATGACGGCGTCTTTTTCCATGCGCAGGGTCGACGCGGCGTCGATCCAGTAGCCGTTCCAGCCGGCCGCGCGCAGTTTAGGGAACACCTCGGTGGTGTAGTCGCCGCCCTGGCACGAGATGATGATCTCGCACTTTTTCAGTTCGTCGATGTCGGTCGCGCTTTTCAGTTTGGTTTCATTCTTCGCCATCTTCGGGGCGTCGCCGCCCGGGTTCGACGTCGTGAAAAACACCGGTTCGATGTGGGCGAAATCACCCTCTTCCTGCATGCGCTGCATCAGGACCGAACCGACCATACCGCGCCAACCTACCAAGCCTACGAGTTTCATATTGCTCTTCCTTGTCTTTAGTTTTTATGCGAGTGCTTTAACCACGGCGTTGCCCATCTCTTCGGTGCCCACCCTGGTGGTGCCCGGCTCGAAGATGTCGGCGGTGCGCAAGCCCTGCGCCAGCACCGACTTGACGGCGGTCTCGATGCGGTCGGCCTGCTCGTTGTTGCCGAAGGTGTAGCGCAGCATCATCGCGGCCGACAAAATCGTCGCCAGCGGATTGGCGATGCCTTTGCCGGCGATGTCCGGCGCCGAACCGTGCGACGGCTCGTACAGGCCCTTGTTGTTGGCGTCGAGCGAGGCCGACGGCAGCATGCCGATCGAACCGGTCAGCATCGCCGCGCAATCGCTCAGGATGTCGCCGAACATGTTACCGGTGACGATGACGTCGAACTTCTTCGGCGCGCGCACCAATTGCATGGCGGCGTTGTCGACATACATATGCTCGAGCGCGACGTCCGGATATTCCTTGTGGACGTCGGTGACGATGTCCTTCCAGAACTGGAACGTTTCCAGCACGTTGGCCTTGTCGACGCTGGTCAGGCGCTTGTCGCGTTTTTGCGCGGCCTGGAACGCCACGTGGGCGATGCGGCGGATTTCGCCTTCGGCATAGCGCATGGTGTCGTAGCCTTCGCGCTGTCCCTTGAACGGACCGTCCGGGCACTCGCGCACGCCGCGCGGCTGGCCGAAGTAAATGTCGCCGGTCAGTTCGCGCACGATCAGGATGTCGAGGCCGGAAACGACTTCAGGCTTCAGGGTCGAGGCGCCGGCCAGTTCCGGATACAGGATCGCCGGACGCAGGTTGCCGAACAGGCCCAGGTTCTTGCGCAGGCCGAGGATGGCCTGTTCAGGGCGCAGCGCGCGCTCGAGTTTGTCGTACTGGTAGTCGCCGACGGCGCCGAACAGCACCGCGTCGGCCGACTTGGCCAGGGCCAACGTGGCGTCCGGCAGCGGATGGCCGTGGGCAGCATAGCCGGCGCCGCCGACGGGGGCGGTCTCCAGCTCGAACGATTCGCCCAGCACATTGAGGACCTTGACGGCTTGGGCGATGATTTCCGGGCCGATACCGTCGCCCGGGAGGATTGCGATTTTCATGTGATTTTTCGAGATTAGATGACGTTAGCCAACCAGGGTTGGTTTGCCAGATGGCGCTCTTCGAATTCGCGGATGGTGTCGGCGTGGCGCAGGGTCAGGCCGATATCGTCGAGTCCGTTCATCAGGCAGTATTTGCGGAAGGCGTCGATCTCGAAGGGATAGGAGACGCTGCCATTGCTGGTGGAAATGCGCTGCTGCTCAAGGTCGACCACCAGACGGTAACCGGGGAAGGCCTTGACTTCGTTGAACAGATGATCGATCTGCGCTTCAGGAATCACGATGGGCAGCAAGCCGCTTTTGTAGCAGTTGTTGAAAAAGATGTCGGCGAACGATGGTGCGATGATGGCGCGGAAGCCGTATTGGTCCAGCGCCCACGGCGCGTGCTCGCGCGAGGAGCCGCAGCCGAAGTTTTTACGGGTCAGCAGGATCGAGGCGCCCTGGTAGCGCGGCTCGTTGAGCACGAACGCCGGATTGAGCGGACGCACGCTGTTGTCCATGCCGGGCTCGCCGTGGTCGAGGTAACGCCACTCGTCGAACAGGTTGGGGCCGAAGCCGGTGCGATGGATGGACTTCAGGAATTGCTTCGGAATGATGGCGTCGGTGTCGACGTTGGCGCGGTCGAGCGGGGCCACCAGGCCTTCGTATATCGTAAATTTATCCATGATCTCGTTCGGGTTGTGCGACGGCGGACCGTCGCGGCCCGCCGTACTGCGGTTATTTTTTGGTCGAAGCGCCTTCCAGCGACTCACCGACTTTTTTCACGTCCTTGCCGAAGCCGTTGACTGTGTTGCAGCCGGTCAGGATCAGCGCAATAAAGGACAGTGACATGGACAGGGCGAATAGTTTTTTCATGTTGGACTCTCGTGTAGACAGTTGTTTTTATCATCACCGGATTCGCGGATCACGCCAACCCGTAAAGCCTGGGGTCGTACCCCGTATGGAGTACGACCCCGCCCGGCTGTGCGGGTTCAGCGCAACGAGCGCACGTCGACAAAATGCCCGGCAATCCCGGCCGCCGCGGCCATCGCGGGCGACACCAGATGGGTGCGTCCGCCCTGCCCCTGGCGTCCTTCGAAATTACGGTTGGAGGTCGAGGCGCAGCGCTCGCCCGGTTCTAGGCGGTCGGCGTTCATCGCCAGGCACATCGAGCAGCCCGGCTCGCGCCATTCGAAACCGGCGTCCTTGAAGATGCGGTCCAGGCCTTCGCGCTCGGCCTGGTCCTTGACCAGTCCGGAACCCGGCACCACCATCGCCAGCTTGACGTTCGACGCCCGCTGCTTGCCGCGCACCACGGCCGCTGCCGCGCGCAAATCCTCGATGCGCGAGTTGGTGCACGAACCGATGAAGACCTTGTCGATGCGGATGTCCTCGATCGCCGTGTTCGGCTTGAGGTTCATATACACCAGCGCCTTTTCCATGGCGTCGCGCTTGACGCTGTCCTTTTCCTGATCCGGATCGGGCACGCGGCCGTCGATCGACGTCACCATTTCCGGCGACGTGCCCCAGGTCACCTGCGGCTTGATCTCGGCGGCGTCGAGCGTGACGACCAGGTCGAACCGGGCGCCGGCGTCCGAATGCAAGGTGCGCCAGTAGTCGACCGCGCGGTCCCAGTGCGGGCCCACCGGCGAGAACGGACGGCCCTTGACGTAGTTGATGGTGGTGTCGTCGACGCCGATGATGCCGGCGCGCGCGCCCGCCTCGATCGCCATGTTACAGACGGTCATGCGGCCTTCCATCGACAGCGCGCGGATGGTCGAACCGCCGAACTCGATACAGTAGCCGGTGCCGCCGGCCGTGCCGATCTTGCCGATGATGGCCAGCACCACGTCCTTGGCGGTGACGCCGGCCGGCAACGGGCCGTCGACCTGCACCAGCATCGCTTTGGATTTCTTTTGCAGCAGCGTTTGCGTGGCCAGCACGTGCTCGACCTCGGAGGTGCCGATGCCGTGCGCCAGCGCGCCAAAGGCGCCGTGGGTCGACGTGTGCGAGTCGCCGCAGACGACCGTCATGCCCGGCAGCGTGGCGCCCTGCTCCGGCCCGATCACGTGGACGATGCCCTGGCGCTTGTCGTTCATGTTGAAATAAGTCATGCCGTAGGACTTGGCATTGTTGTCGAGCGTTTCCACCTGCAGGCGCGAAACCGGATCGGCGATGCCGTCGGCGCGCGAGGTGGTCGGCACATTGTGGTCTGCCACGGCCAGGTTGGCCGACAGGCGCCACGGCTGGCGGTTGGCGGCGCGCAGGCCGTCGAAGGCTTGCGGGCTGGTCACTTCGTGCACCAGGTGGCGGTCGATATAGAGGATGGTGGTGCCGTCTTCCTCGGCCTTGACCACGTGCGATTCCCAGAGTTTGTCGTAAAGCGTCTTCATCATGATGTGTGCTGACTGCTGCTGCCTGTGTGAGTGATCCACTTCGATTATGCCATATTGTGCAATGCGATAGCGACCGCCGCCATCTGGCCTCGTGAGCCGATGCGGTTGCGCCTACCGATACACGTTTTATGACTCCTTTAAGAAAATTGTTACATTGAACCCGCACCGCGAAAGAGGGGTCGTACCCCTTGGGGTACGACCCCGCGCCGGACCGCAGTGCGGGGTACTAAAACCGCGCGAAAAAAAAAGCCTGCGTGAACGCAGGCTTTTGGTATCCGGGGCTTGTCTATCGACTAAGCCGCCATGCGTACACTTCCCCTGCATCCGTCCATCAGGAACGATAGGCCCACCACTAGCACCAGTTCGCCCTCGGCCGAGCGCGCGGTACCGGTGATGCCCTCGACGGTAATCGCGGTCATCGGCTTGATGACCAGGTCGGCGGTGCCGTCGACCGCTTCCACCGCCAGAATATACGGCTGTGGCGCGGCGACAACAATACCGACCTTCTCGCGGCAGCTCTCGTAGCCGAGCGCATCGGCCAGCGAGCGCACCGGCAGCGGACGGCCCTGGTCCTTGAGGACCGGGGCGCCGCCCACTTCCAGGAACACCTCCGGCAACTCGACCACGCGCTGCACCACGGCCATCGGCAGCGCCAGCGCGGCGCCCGAGGTCGAGACCAGCATGGTCGGCACGATCGACAGCTCGATCGGCAGACGGATGGCGAACTTGGTGCCCTTGCCCAGCGCCGATTCGATGTGGATGGCGCCGCGGTTCTTCTCCACGGCGGTCTTCACCACGTCCATGCCGACGCCGCGGCCGGACACGCTCGATGCCACTTCCTTGGTCGAGAAGCCCGGCAGGAACACCAGCTGGAAGCACTCGTCGTTGGTCAAGTTGGCCGACTCGCTGATCAAGCCCTTCTGCTGCGCCTTGGCGCGCAAGACCACCGGATCCATACCCTTGCCATCGTCCTGCAGCACGATCATCACGCTGTTGGCTTCCTGCCATGCCTTGAGCGAGATGAACGACTTGGCCGGCTTGCCGGCCGCCAAACGGTCTTCCGGCGACTCAACGCCATGGTCCAGCGAGTTGCGCAGCATGTGCACCAGCGGATCGTACAGGCTGTCGACGACCACGCGGTCCACTTCGGTCTCGGCGCCCTCGATGGTCAGCTCGACATCCTTGCCCAGGTCCTTGGCCAGCTCGCGCACCAGGCGCGGGAACTTCTGGAACAGGCGCCCGACCGGTTGCATGCGCGTTGCCAAGGTGGCGCGCTGCAGCTCGGTCGAATAACGCGAGGCCCGCTCCAGCGTTTCCGCCAAAGTGGCCATCAACGTCTGGGCCTGGCCCTCGAATTTGAACTGCAACAGGCGCTCGAGCAGCACGGCGGCCTGGTTGGCGGCCTGCACCGATTCACCCGCCACTTCCAGCAAGGCATCCAGTTTAACAGCATCGACGCGGATCGACTCTTCTTTGGCCGGGGCCGCATGCGGACGCTCTTCGCGTTTTTCCGGCGCGTCGCGCCTGGCCGGGGCGGCCACGGCGGTGGAGGCGACCGGCGCGACGCCTGCAGGCGCTGGCGCGGCAGCGGCTGCGGCGGCAGGCGCGGCGGCAACAGGCGCGGCCGAGACGGCCGAACGGGTGTAGCTGCCGGCCGGCATCACGGTTTCATACATGCCTTCCCAGTCGAGGCCATCCTCGGAGGTGATCGACACGGCTGCGACGGCAGCCGGCGCCGCAGCGGCTTGGGCGGCGGCGGGCGCCGCTGCCGGAGCGGCGACCGGGGCCGGCGCGGCGGCGCCGGTCTTGCCCTCGATGGCGTCGGTCAGGATCACTTCCAGGTCGTGCGGCATCGGCGCCAGGCTGTGCGGCTCGGCGCCGTTGTTCAATTCGGCGAGCTGGTCGGCCACGAAGCCGGACGCCTGCAGCGCCGCCTCGATCGCGATCGGCGTCACCGGCGCGGCGCCGGTGCGCAGCGCGTCGAACAGGTTCTCGGTCAGGTGGCAGGCCGCGACCATCGCCGGCAGCCCCATGAAACCGGCGCCGCCCTTAATGGTATGGAAGGAACGGAACACCGCGTTCAGTGTCTCTTTGTTGTCGGGGTCGCGTTCGAGCCGCAGCAAGTGCTCTTCAACGTTGACCGCCAGATCCATCGCCTCGACGACGAAATCCTTCAGCATATCGTCCATTAGAATCCCAGATCAGCAAGCAGGTCGTCGACATTATCCTGGTTCAGCGCCACGGCCGGAGCCGACGGACCTGACATCAGGGACACTTCTTTTTGCGCGATTTTCTCGCGTACCGCCGGCGGCGCGTTGTCGCGCAGCAGTTCTGCCAGTTCGTGCTCCACCGTTTTGGTGATGTTCACGACCTTCTTGATCAGTTGACCGGTGATGTCCTGGAAGTCCTGGGCCATCATGATTTCCAGCAGCCGGGCTTTTTCGGCCTCGGTGGCGGCCGACACGGCCACGGCGAAGGCCTGCGAATCGCCGGCGAGCTGCTTGAACTGGTCAAGGCTGAGCTTGCCCGCGAACAGGTCGCCCCAGCGGTTTTCCATGTCCTTCGATCGCTTCGACAAGGTGTCCTGTTCGGGCATGCCCTCGTCGAGCGTGTTGAGCACCTTGTTGGCCGCTTGTTCGGTCAAGGTGGCAACGTACTCCAGGCGGTCCTGGGCGTCGTTGATCTGCGACGAGGCCTCGGTCAGCGCCTTGTCGTAGCCCAGTTCGCGCAGCGAATCGTGCAGCAAGCGCACGATGCCGCCCAGGCGCTCGAACATCGGCTTGTCGCCGCCCTCCTCTGCCTCGGCGCCTGCGGCGGCCGGGCCAGCCGCTGCCGGCGCCGCGACTACTGCGGGCGCTGGCGCCGGCGCGGCGGCGGCCGGGCGCGACGAGGAGACCTCGTCGAACAGGCTTTCGAGGTCGTCTTCGGCGGCTGGTGCGGGGGCGGGCGCTGGAGCGGGCGCTGCGGTCTTGCTCTGAGCGGACACTTCTTCAAATAATGCGTCGAAATCATCAGCGGCGTTGGTCATAATCCCTGCTTCTCCATAATTTGTAAAATTGCTGCCCTCAACCCTGCGCAGTGATGACGCTCGGCAATAAAAAGCACTTATGCGAGTGTAGCAGGGCAACATGGAATTATTCAATCCCGACGTCGGTCGACTGCCCTGTTCTCCGTCTCAAAGCCTTGTTTCGTTGTATTTGGAGATACTATCATCGGATAGATGGCCAAAGGAGGCATTAAAGACACACCGGGGATGCCCTTGTGCAAAAAAGCCGCAGAGCAACTGTGAACAAGTGTTACAGCCGGCCGCAACCGCTTGGTGCCTGCTGTTACGCGTGCTCTTATTTGCGCTTGTATTTGCGCTTTTATTTGATAAACATCAAGTCTTTCCTTACTAACAATACTGCAAATCGCGTCTACAATAGGAGACAGGGCGCGTTGACCAAGGAGGAACGCCATGTACCGCAAAATCCTGATCACCACCGATGGTTCGGCCGTGTCGAGCAAGACCGCCTGCGCCGGTGTGGCGCTGGCCGAGCAGCTCGGCGCCGAGGTGCTGGTCCTGTTTGTCGCGCCCGATTACCAATATCCGATCTACGTGGAAATCATCCCGCCCAGCTACCCGAACGAGGAGGAATACCGCGCGGCGATGCTGCGGGCGGGCAAGGAGCACACCCTGGACGTGGTCGAGTCATGCTCCCGCCGCAACGTTCGCTGTGAGGCGTTGACTACGTTTTCCGAGAGTGCGGCGCTGAAAATCGTCGATGTCGCGGAGCATCATGCGTGCGACCTTATCTTCATGGGCTCGCACGGGCGCAGCGGCTGGGGCCAGCTGCTGCTCGGCAGCGTCACCAACAAGGTCTTGTCGCATTCGCGCATCCCGGTGCTGGTGCATCGCTTGATCAACGAGCCTGACCACAAATAGAATGGGGCCTGACTACGATTTCTGTAGTAAGCTCACAAGGTTAATTCAATAATAACGATATTTACTCCAGGCCACTTAAGATAGCTTCTTTATGATTCGAATAGTCATTGCCGACGACCACACCATCATGCGCGAGGGTCTCAAGCGCATCCTCGATGGCGCGCCCGACATCGATATCGTGGGCGAGGCGATCGACGGCTTCGAGGTGCTCGGCCACGTGCGCCAGGGCGGTTTCGACCTGCTGCTGCTGGACCTGTCGATGCCGGGGCGCAGCGGCGTCGACCTGATCCGCCAGATCAAGGCCGAGGCCCCCAAGCTCGCCATCCTGATCCTCACCATGCACGAGGAAGAGCAATACGCGGTGCGCGCCATCCGCGCCGGCGCCCAGGGCTACCTGACCAAGGAAAGCGCCGGCACCCAGCTGGTCGGCGCGATCCGCAAGGTCGCCTCCGGGCGGCCGTACATCAGCACCGAGGTGGCCGAGCAATTGGCCCTCAACATCATGATGCCCAACGAGAGCCTGTTGCATAAACAGCTGTCGGACCGCGAGTTCGAGGTATTTTCTTTATTGGTCGCCGGAAAATCCATCACCGAGATCGCCAACAGCCTGCACCTGAGCGTGAAGACCGTCAGCACCCATAAAACCCGCATCATGCAGAAAATGGGCATGAACTCGCTCTCGGAGATGGTTCAATATGCCGTAGCGCATCGACTGTTATCCCCCTTCAAGACCTGACGAACATCACGATCAGTAGGAGTTCTCCTACATTCGTGCGCTGACGCCTACTCCCATATTCAGCCATTGCTGATATCTATCTGCTCCCTCTGTTGGCATACTGAAACCACACGATTGATGCTGCAAGGCTACATGCAATGTAACGAGATGCCATACGGAACATTTGCTGTACAAGATGTCATGCAATCAAGCGTCCCCGGCCTAACGAACAGAGTTCCCGATCAGGAGATCAACATGCTGTCAACGCAAGCGTCTGAAATTCGTCCAGTCACCACCACGACGGTGCAATCCTCGTCGATGGAAGCAGGCCGCCAGCGTCAGGGACGGCTCTGGTCGAACCTGAAAGAGGTCTGCGACCTGCTGCACATCCCGGCGGCCGTCTCAGTCTCGACCGAGGAACTGCTGTTCCAACACGTGCAATTCAAGACCGGCCA
>Ga0308163_10001313_pt1 | contig 28164 bp, 17 predicted proteins | sample PhyTR1_FD_201037 | JGI IMG/M metagenome (GOLD analysis project Ga0308163, IMG submission 201037) | Phyllosphere microbial communities from UC Gill Tract Community Farm, Albany, California, United States - DLSLT.R1 | ecosystem: Host-associated > Plants > Phyllosphere > Unclassified | place: USA... | reverse complement strand
CTGAGCTGCTGGATGCCGATGGCAGGCTGTTGCGCGCCTTTGCCACCCGCGAAGGCCGCTGGCGGCTAAAGACCCAGGAGGCCGATGTCGATCCGCTGCTGGTGAAGATGCTGATTGCTTACGAGGACCGGCGTTTCTACAGCCATGCTGGCATCGACAGCCTGGCGCTCGGGCGTGCCGCACTGCAATTGGTTGGCCGTGGCCGTATCGTCTCCGGCGCCTCGACTTTGTCGATGCAGGTGGCACGGTTGATCGAACCCCGACAATCGCGGTCGTTTCTCGCCAAACTGCGCCAGGCGGCACGTGCCGTGCAGATCGAGCGCCGGCTGGATAAGCACGCCATTCTCGACCTCTATCTCACCCATGCACCCTATGGCGGCAATCTCGAAGGTGTGCGGGCGGCATCGCTTGCCTATTTCGGTAAGGAGCCGATCCGCCTGACACCGGCAGAAGCAGCACTGCTGGTGGCCCTGCCGCAATTGCCCGAACGGCGACGCCCCGACCGCTTTGCCGGCAATGCGCTGGCTGCCCGAGACCGGGTGCTGGCCCGCATGGAAAAGGCCGGCGTCATCTCCACGCAGGATCGGCAGACGGCCGAAATAGCGCCGCTGCCGAAGCGCAGGCTGGAGTTGCCGATGCTTGCCGCCCATCTCGGCGATGCAGAACGGCGCCGCCAGCCGGATGCGCTGACCTATCCAACCCGGCTGAAAAAGGATGTGCAGGCGGCGCTGGAAACGGTGGCGCGCCAGGCCGCCCAGCGGCTTCCCCCAAAGGTGGCGGTCGCCATCATCGCCGCCAATATCGGCAGCGGCGACATCATCGCCCGCGTCGGCTCCGCCGGCTATCTCGATGCCAGCCGCTCCGGCTGGATCGACATGACCCGCATCAAGCGTTCGCCGGGTTCGACCCTGAAGCCGATGATCTACGGGCTGGCATTCGAACAGGGAATGATTGCCCAGGACACCGTCATCGAGGACCGGCCTGCTGATTTCGCCGGCTACAGGCCGAAGAATTTCGACATGCATTACCAGGGCGATATCTCCATCCGAAACGCGCTGCAGCTTTCGCTAAACGTGCCGGCGGTGCGGTTGCTGGAAGCGGTCGGGCCGCTGCAGATGCTAACGCGGCTGAAGGCGGCAGGCATCAGGCTCGATCTGCCCCAGGCCGGTACCCCGGGCCTCGCCATCGCGCTCGGCGGCGTCGGCACGACGCTGAAGGATCTGGTGGCGATGTACGCGGCCTTGGCGCGACAGGGCGAAGCGATCAGCCTTGTTGACAGCTTACAATCGGACGCCGCACGGCCAGATCCTGTCCGGCTGCTGGAACCGGCCGCGGCCTGGAATGTCAGCGATATTCTCTCAGGTGTTGCACCGCCAGCCGGCGCACGCACAGGACGGATTGCCTACAAGACCGGCACCAGCTACGGCTACCGGGATGCCTGGTCGATCGGCTACGATGGCCACACCGTCATCGGCGTGTGGATCGGCCGCGCCGACAATGGCGCCGTGCCCGGCCTGACCGGCTATGGCAGTGCCGCACCTGTGCTGTTTGAAGCCTTCGCACGCTCTGGTCTTGCCCCATCAGCCTTGCCGACAGCACCGTCAGGCACAGTTCGGCTTGCCAAGGCTGACCTTGGTCCCAGCCTCCGGCGCTTTTCGCGCGAGACGAGCGGGCTGATTGCGGTTAATTCCGGCGACAAGCCGCCGGTGATCGTTTTTCCACCTGAAGGCGCCCATGTAGAACTCGACCGCACGGCCGAAGGCTCCACCATGCCGCTGACGCTGAAACTGCAAGCCGGCCGTGCGCCCTTCCGCTGGCTCGCCAATGGCAAGACGCTGCCCGATCTCGCCCGTACCCGCACGACGCATTGGCTTCCTGATGGCGACGGCTATTCGACCCTGACGGTGATCGACGCAGCCGGACGCAGTGCGACTGTCGGGATCTTTCTTCGCGAGAATTAAATCTAACTTATGTAGTTGATTTTGATATACCCTTGATAGAAAGGGGAAAAATCAGGATTTAAGGCCATCTTAACAAACAGCTTCTAAAGTGACGGTTCGACGATGACGTCGCTCGACCGCCAGCGCTTGCACAATGATTGTGAGGGGCCTGACATTTCCGGATGCCGTGCCGCAGTCTCTAAGCTTGAGACGCAAAACCGAGCATCGGAAACAGCTTTGCATGTGCAGCCCCTTGCTCGACCCTCGCTTGAAGCTTGGCCGGGCCAAAGGGCTTTGGAGGAGCCGGAACCATGTCCATCGATCGTTTGCTCTCGCGTTTCCGCATCCAGACAAAGGTCTTGATTTTTATCCTGCCCTTTGTCGTCACCATCGGTGCGGTCGGCTTTACTGGGCTCTATGCGTCTGGATTGCTGCAGGGACGGATCGAAATATCCAATAGCGTGCTGCAGTCGCTGAGCGGCTTCCGCGACGTATCCGCCGCCATGGCCGACTTCCTCGACAAGACCACTGAGCAGAGCCGCAACGCGGTGACCGACAAACTGAAGCAACAGCAGCAGGTGCTGAAAAGCACGCTCAGTCAACTCGGCCCCGATGCCGAAGGTCGTGGCGAGCTCGAAAAAGCTTCAACCGCCGTGGACGGCGTCGTCAACCATATGAGCACGCTCTGGTCTCTGCATGAGACGGAGGCCGGCCTGATCAAGAACATGCAGCAGGGCACAGCCGCTGTCGTCTCCGCCCAGAACGACCTCACCGAGGCCCTGAAGAAGATCACCATGTCGATCCAGGCTGACGAGACCGCCGCCAAGCAGATGCTGCGCGACGCCGACAAGATCGCCCTGACTGCAACCTTCCTGACAGATACAAACCGCAAATTCGGCAGCCTGCAGACGCCGGAAGAAAAATTCGACTTTGTTGCCGCCAGCCTGCCTGAGATGAAGGTGCGCCATCCGGCGCTTGCCGCGGCCTTGCCGGAAAAGAATAAGTCCGCCGCCCGTACGATCGAAGGCATCATCAAGGACCTCGGCGATATGGTAACGGCCGGCGACAAGTCGCCCGAGGTCGCCGATGCCATGGCGACCAAATTGCGCAATTTCGTCCAGCTGTCCGCCTATCTGGGCCTCGCTGCTCAACAGAAAATGAAGGAAGCCACTGCCCGCTTTGGCGAAATGGACGTACCGCTCGAAAAGGCCCAGGCCTTGCTGTCTGACGGCCGTCAGCTGATCGACGCCGCCTACGTCTTTCAGATCACCACGGCGAGCTTCATGCTTGCACCGACCAACGAGAACCTGACGAAGCTGCGCCGCGACCTCAACGGTTTGCGCACCACCTTGGACGCCCTGAAAAACACCTCCGGCTCCTCGGACATCTATACCTCGCTTGAGGCCAAGCTGACCCCAGCCATCGCTACGATGGACAAGGCTGGTGGCGATCTCGTCAAGATCAGTCAGGACCGCGTGTCAAATTTCGAGACCGCCGGCAAGGACCTCGATAATATCTGGCAGTTGCTGACCTCTTTTGCCGAAATGCAGAAGGTGAGCGCAGGTGAAGAACGCCGCGACGCAAACTCGATTTCGATCGGTGCCATGATGCTTGGCCTTCTGATCTCCCTCTTTGCCGGCATCGGGCTGGTCTTGACCTTCAAGGGACCGATCGGCCAGATCACGGCCGCCATGCGCCGGCTCGCCGATGGCAAGCTCGATACCGGCATCCAGGGCGAGGCCCGCGTCGACGAAATCGGCGAAATGGCCCGTGCACTCGGCGTCTTCAAACAGAACGCCCTGTCGAAGATCGAAATCGAACAGCGTAGCGAGGAAGAACGGGCGCAGGCAGAAGAAGAACGACGCCGCAACGACGCCGAAAAGCAGGAGACCGACCGGCAGATCGAATTTGCCGTCAACGCGCTCGCCTCAGGACTCGGCCGGCTTGCGACAGGGGATATCTCGGCAATGATCGATACGCCCTTTACCGGTCGCCTCGAGCAGCTGCGCCGGGACTTCAACACTTCGCTGCAGAACCTGCAGCAGACCATGCGCCAGATCCGCTCCAATACGTACATGATCCAGCGCAATGCCGGTGAAATGACCGCGGCCGCGGACGATCTCGCCAAGCGCACCGAGCAGCAGGCCGCTTCGCTGGAGCAGACGGCAGCGGCCGTCGACGAGATTACCGTGACGGTAAAATCCTCCGCCGAACAGGCGCAGGAGGCCAACACGATCGTGTCCGAAACCAAGACGGCGGCCGATACCTCCTCCAAGGTCGTCGCCAGCGCCATCGACGCAATGGGCCGGATCGAGAACGCCTCAGGCCAAATCGTTCAGATCATCGACGTGATCGATGAAATCGCCTTCCAGACCAATCTGCTGGCGCTCAACGCCGGCGTTGAGGCCGCGCGTGCGGGTGAGGCCGGCAAGGGTTTTGCGGTTGTTGCCCAGGAAGTGCGCGAACTGGCGCAGCGTTCGGCCAATGCAGCAAAGGACATCAAGTCGCTGATCCATACATCGAGCACGGAAGTTGCCGCAGGCGCCAAGCTGGTGCAGCGTACCGGCGAAGTCCTGACGGAAATCTCCACCAAGATCGTCAGCGTTTCCCAGCGTGTCGAAGCCATCGCGCTGGCCAGCCTCGACCAGTCGACGGCGCTCGGTGAAGTCAACTCAGCCGTTAACGGCATGGACCAGATGACCCAGCGCAATGCCGCAATGGTCGAGGAAACCAATGCCGCCACCCGCCAGCTGGCCGACGAAGCCGATACGCTGATGAGCCTGGTCGATCAGTTCAAGCTCGGCACCGAAGACACATCCCGCCGCAGAGCTCACGCGGCCTGAACCTGAGCCAAAATATGCAACGACTTCATGAACCGGCGGGCAACCGCCGGTTCACGCATTTTAAGCCTCTGTTTCAGGCTTTTACCGTGCATCCCGCCCCTGCCCTCACTTCAACAGAAACTTGGCCTTGACTTGGCTTCGCCGCAGCGCCTTAACACTGTGGCTTCCTCGATCGGAAAAGTGAGTTCTCCCTTGCGCTATTTCATTACCGGCACCGCAGGTTTCATCGGTTTCCATCTCGCCCGCCGCCTGCTTCAGGAGGGTAATACCGTAACCGGCTTTGACGGCATGACCGCCTATTACAATCTGCGCCTCAAGGAAGCACGCAATGCGGCTTTGGCGCAATTTGGCAATTTCACCGGGGTCACCGCCATGCTGGAGGATCGGGCCGCGCTGGAAAAAGCGGCGCAAGACGCCAAGCCCGATGTGATCATCCATCTCGCCGCCCAGGCGGGTGTGCGCTACAGCCTGGAAAATCCGCGCGCCTATCTCGATTCCAACCTGATCGGCTCTTGGAATATCGTCGAGATCGCCAGGCAGATGCAGATCGGCCATCTCATGCTGGCCTCGACCTCTTCGATCTACGGTGCCAATCCTCAGGTGCCCTTCCGCGAAACCGACCGGGCCGACGAGCCGATGACCTTCTATGCGGCCAGCAAGAAGGGCATGGAACTGATGGCCCATAGCTACGCGCATCTCTACAAGGTGCCGACCACGGCCTTCCGCTTCTTCACGGTCTACGGTCCGTGGGGCCGGCCGGACATGGCCCTATTCAAATTCATGAAGGCGATGCTGGCGGACGAAGCCATCGAGATCTATGGCGAAGGCAAGATGAGCCGCGACTTCACCTATATCGATGACCTCATCGACAGCATCATCGCACTCTCGGCCATAGCTCCCGGTGAAGGCAACCGGGTGCGCGAGCCTGATGGCCTCGATACGCTGTCGCACAATGCGCCCTTCCGGGTGGTCAATATCGGCGGCGGTCAGCCCATCGCGCTGATGGATTTCATCAAGACCATCGAGACCATCATGGGCCGCCCGGCCAAGAAGAAAATGCTGCCGATGCAGCAGGGCGACGTGCCACGCACCTTCGCCGCCCCCGACCTCTTGGTGGCGCTCACAGGCGCAAAGCCGACGACGACGCTGGATATCGGCGTCAAGGCGACCATGGATTGGTATGTGGAGCATCACACGCAGTTGGGGCTTTAATCCGCCATCTCTGCGCATACATCTCTGGTGTCAGCGATGGCCGAACCGGGCCTCGCTCACCAGCTTCAACGCTTTTGCGCGAGGTCCTTGACCAGCCTGGCCGTTTCCGCAGCACCATTCAATGAAATTGCCAGGGTCTCGGGAAAGCGCAAGGAAACGGCGCCCCCGATTGCCTTGGCCATCGCCTCGCCGTTCAATCCGTCCTCGAGCACGACAGCAGCAAGGCCAAGGGCTTCCAGCTTTTCGGCCCGCACCGTCTGCTCGGTTTCGCCACCGGCGGCAAAAGGCACGAGCAAGGACGGACACCGCGCCCGCAAGAGATCGCAGACCGTGTTATAGCCGGCTTGCGAGATCGATAATCTGGCCTTGGGCAGCAGCGCCGGAAAGTCGGGACGGAACCGGTAAAGCGCCACTGCGGGCGGCGCGCGCTGGCTGAAGCGCTCGAAATCGGCTTCAGGTAAGTTGGGGCCGGTGATCAGACACCAGCGCAAGCGCTCGCCGAGACTGTCGCCCAGGATCGCTTGCGCGTCCATGGCCGCCTCGATCAGCGCGGCGCCGACCGCCCCTCCCCCGGCAGAGACAACGATATCGAATTCTTCTTCGGCCGGCTCCGGCTCGGGAGCGGCAACAAGTCCGGTGTAATACAGCTTGTCGGAGAGTGTCTTGGCGAGCGGAAACGTGTCTTCCAGCGAACAGAAGTGTGGATCGCCATGCACAAGCACGCCGTCGAAATGCTCGCTCACGAGATCAGCGGTTTCCTTGTCGCGACCAGGCTTGCGGTTCTCCTGGAGGATATCGCGCACCGAACTCAGCAGCAGCGGCTTGGGATGGGTTGACTTGATCGCATCAAGCAGCGGCAGAAGCTCGAAACGGACCTGACGGCGGCCAAACGGAAAGGCCTCGACAACAACCACATCCGGCTGCACCGCCTCGAATGCGGCCAGCAGCAGGGCCGCGCGGTTGGTTTCGAAATCAGCATCGACAGGATTGCCGACACTGTCGACCAGACCGGAAAAACCCGAGGCCGCCAGCACCGCCGGCAATTGCACATGTTCGATGCCCGGCCCTGGAAAACCCTTGACCGGTGTGCCACCGGTAACCAGCGTCACCGACAGGCCAGACGCAACCATGGCATCCGCCAGCCGGCTGGCGCGGGCAAGGTGGCCAATGCCAAGCAGGTGCTGCACATAGAAGAAGACCCTGATCGGGCGATGGCTCATGCACGTGGCTCCAAAGATAAGGCAGTCGTCAGACGCATCCATCCTGGGATAGATCGGATGCTGCACTGCGCTGACCATTGCATATTTGCCGAAACCAGGGTCGGCGCAAGCGATTATTGCGATCTGGAAAATAGCACCGTCAGATCGCGGATGCTGTTGCGATAATCAAAATCCCGCCGCACCCTCTGCTCAGCCGCCGCTCCCAGCCGCGTGCGCAGATCAGGATCGCTCATGGCCCGCGCCAGCGCCGAGGCCAGGGCTGCGACATCGTCAGGCTCGACCAGCAACCCGTTTTCGCCATTCACAAACAGTTCAGAAATACCTGAAACCGTTGTCGATACCGGCATCAGCCCCTGGCTTGCCGCCTCGACCAACACATTCGGCAACCCGTCACGGTCACCGTCGGCGGTGATCCGGCAGGCAAGCGCGAAGAGATCGCTTTCCCGGTAGTGGGTCAGCACGTCGCGCTGGTCCATTGCTCCTTTCCAGGTGATGCGATCGGCAATCGCAAGCTCGCTTGCCAGCGCCTTTAACCGCGAAAACTCATCGCCACCGCCGATATGGGTAAAGCGCCAGTTGAGCGTGGCCGGAAGCGCCGCCAATGCCTTGAGCAGCGTGTCATAACCCTTCTTCTTCACCGCCCGTCCCACCGACAGCAGTTGGATCGGATCGGCAGGATCGGTGCCATCACGCGCCGGACGTTGCCCGTCGAAGGGTGGAAAGCGGTCGAGATCAAGGCCGTGATAGCTCAAATGCACCCGGCCTGGCTGATCCGCCAGTGCGTTCAGCCTGTCGAAGCCGACCTTGGTGCAGGTCACCACCCAGGCGGCATGGGCAAGTTTGTCGGCAATATCCCAATCCTTCGATGTCCAGATATCCTTGGCATGGGCCGAGACACTGAAACCCCGACCGGAGAGAAGGCTGGCATAGAAGGCGACGGAGGCTGGCGTGTGGATGAAATGTGCGTGCAGCCAATCCGATTGATCAGGCCATTCGGCCACCAGCACCATGGCCTGCCCCAGCCGACGGAACCGGTTGCGCGAGAGATCGCGCGGCAAATCCTTGAAGAACTGCGCCATGACCGTGCGAAAACCAGGCAGGCTCTTCACCCGCCACAGGGCTTTCAGCACCCGAAACGGCTCTTCATGCAGATATTCCGGCAGGTAATGCACCGGCGCCTGGATCTCGTCATGAACGGGATGGCGCTTCTTGTCGGTCGGGCGGCGCATGGCCACCAGTTCCAGCGCAAAGCCGGCCTTTTCCAAGCCGAGCAGTTCCTGGGCGATAAAGGTCTCGGACAGGCGCGGATAGCCCTTCAGCAGGACCGTGATTTTCTTGGGCTTTAGCACGCTCTATCCCTGCACCACCGACAGACGACCGGCACCACGCTCTTCGAGACAATCGGCGACGATCCCCGAGATGGTCGGCAGCCCCTCGAGATGCATGCCCGGCGCGCTGACCGATGGAGCATCGCGTTTCAGCACGTCCTTGATCGCTTGGGCAAAGGCCAGGCTGTCGCTCGACTTATCAGGCGTCACCATGCTGACCAGGCCGAGTTCGCAGGCGCGGGTGGCACGGATCAGCTGTTCTTGGCGTGGCTCGGTGCGCGGCACGATCAGCGCCGGCTTGTCGAAGGACAGGATCTCGCAATAGGTATTGTAGCCACCCATGGCGACCACGGCCTTGGCGCCAGCAATGAGATCTTCCATCCGGTTATCGAATTCGATGATCCTGAGCTTGGGATGACGCGAGCCCGCTTCCATGAATTTCTGACGCAGATCCGCCGGCATGTAGGGGCCGAGCACCACCAGCGCCGGATGGTCGAGCGTGGGATCCGCCTCATAGGCGGCAATAACGTCGCGCACGAGATCGGCACCGTCACCGCCGCCACCTGTCGTCACCAGCAGATAGTCCTCGAGTGGCGCATGGTCCGATCGATTGCCGGACAGGGCCGCACGCTGGAGAAAACCGACGAAGCGCATCTTGGCACGTAGCGCCGGCGGTGCGTCGATGCCGGTCAGCGGATCATAGAAATCAGGCGGACCATAAACCCAGACATCGTCATAAAGCTTGGCGATCTTGGCCAGCACGTCATTGCGCTTCCATTCCGCTTCCAGCAGATGCGGCGCATCCATGACATCGCGCAGGCCAAGCACCAGCCGCGTGCCTCGGGTCTTGAGGTAAGTCAGGGTATCCTCGACCTCGCCGCGCAGACCGAGCGGCTCCTTGTCGATGATGAACATGTCGGGTTCGAAGCTTTCGGCCGTGTGGCGGATGATCGACTGGCGCATTTTCAGCGTCTCATGCAGATCGATATGCCGGTCCATCGACGTATACTCGCCGTTGCGCAGCTTGATGACACTCGGGATCTTCACGAAATCGACCCGGGCGCGATAGTCGAAGGCGCCGGCGATGGTCGCACCTGATATGATCAGCACCTGCAGGCCACGGTAATCCTCGACCAGTGAATGGGCGATGGTGCGGCAACGGCGCAGATGGCCAAGACCGAAGGTGTCGTGGCTATACATGAGGATGCGGGCTTGCCCCAGGCGTCTCGTCATGTCGTCAATGTCTCCGAGATAGTTCACCGGACCGTCCTTTGGGAGAGGAACGGCGGCAGGACGCGGGCCCCACGTTTCAGCTGGCTGATCATTTATATGGATCTGCGGCATCCCTTAGACCATCCCCTAGAAAATTGAAGGCGAGAATGATCACGATGACGGGAATGACCGGGAACAGCAGCCATGGGTAAAGCGCGATCACATTGACCGAGCGCGCCTCGGTCAGCAATACACCCCAGCTGGTAATTGGCGGCCTTAGCCCAAGCCCAAGGAAACTTAGGGTTGTCTCACCGAGAATCATGCCTGGAATGGTCAGCGTGGCACTGGCAATCAGATGCGACATGAAGCCGGGTATCAGATGCCGGCCGATGATACGCGCACTGCCCGAGCCCATCATCTGGGCGGCGAGAACATAGTCCTCCTCGCGCAGCGCCAGAAGCTTGGAGCGTACCGCCCGCGCCAACCCCGTCCAGTCGAGCAGACCGAGAATGAAGGTGATGCCGAGATAGACCACCAGCGGGCTCCAGTCCGGCGGCATGATCGCCGCCAGCGCCAACCAGAGCGGAATGCTCGGAATGGAATGCAGGACCTCGGTGATGCGCTGCACGATCAGGTCGAACCAACCGCCCCAATAGCCGGCCAGCCCACCGATCACGATGCCGAGCACGAAGCTGGTCATCACACCTAAAAGTCCTATCGTCAGCGAAATCCGCGCCCCGTAAAGAATACGTGACAGCACGTCGCGCCCAAGTCGGTCCGTTCCGAGCAGGAAGAATTGGCCGCCATCTGCGGGACAGACGAGATGGAAATTGCTCTCCACGAGCCCCCAGAAGCGATAGCCATCGCCGCCACAGAAGAAGCGTAGCTTCTGCACCTGGGTCGGCTCCTCGGTATAGACCCGTTTCAGCGTGTCCATGTCGAGGCTCATCGTGCGGCCATAGACGAAGGGACCGACAAAGCCCTTGTCGTCGAACAGATGAACCGCCTGCGGCGGTGCGTAGATCCAGTCGACATTGCGGGTGTGAACGTTGTAGGGCGCGAGAAACTCGATAAAGGCGATCGTGACATAGGCGGCGAGCAACAGCACGCCGGAATAGAAGGCCAGCTTGTGACGCTTGAACCGCCACCAGGTCAGCCGCCATTGTGAGGCCTGGTCTTTCGCCGAGCCGCGTCCGCCTGTCTCATCCTCTATGGCATAGGGATCGAAGGGATCAGGCGAGACGTAATGCGGCATGGGTCCGGAGGCGGGGCTTAGGTCGTTGCTCACTTGCTACGCCCTCCCTGCAAGCGGATGCGCGGATCGAGCAGCGCCAGCGCGATATCGGAGACGAGAACGCCGATGACAGTCAGGATGGCCAGGAACATCAGGAAGGAACCGGCCAGATACATGTCCTGGTCCTGCAACGCCCGGATCAGCATCGGGCCTGTGGTTTCCAAAGACAGCACGACGGCGGTGATTTCCGCGCCGGAAATGATCGTCGGCAGGATCGAGCCGATGTCGGAGATGAAGAAGTTAAGCGACATGCGCAGCGGATATTTGATCAGCACCCGGAACGGATGCAGACCTTTGGCCCGCGCTGTCATCACATATTGCTTGTGCAGTTCGTCGAGCAGATTGGCGCGCACGCGGCGCACCATGCCGGCCGTCCCGGCCGTGCCGATGATGATGACAGGAATCCACAGGTGCTCGAGGATCGACTTGAACTTGTCCCAGCCCATCGGCTGACCAAGAAAGCGCTGGTCCATGAGATGGCCGATCGATATCCCGAACCAGATATTGGCGAAATACATCATGACAAGCGCCAGGATGAAATTCGGCACGGCAATGCCGACCAGGCCCAGTAGCGTCAGACCATAATCACCCCAGCTATATTGGTGCGTGGCGGAGTAGATGCCGATCGGAAAAGCGAGAAGCCAGGTGACCGCGATGGTAACGGTCGACACGAGGATGGTCAGCCACACCCTGTCGCCGACCACATCGGCAACCGGCATCCGGTATTCGAAGGAATAGCCGAAATCTCCGTGTACGAAGCCGGTTATCCAGTTGAAATAGCGGATCGGCGCCGGCTTGTCGAAACCGTAGCGCGCCTTGAGTTCTTCGATTTCCTGCATGTCGGCCTTCTCGCCGATCGCCCGCATTTCCTCGACATAGCTCTCGAAATAGTCGCCTGGCGGCAGCTCGATGATGGTGAAAACCAGCATGGAAATCATGATCAGGGTCGGGATCATCACGCCGATGCGCCAAAGAATGTACCGGATCATTGCGCATCCTCGTCGTACCAGAAGGTATCAGGCATATAGACGCCGAGTTGGGAGGTCGGAGCAAAGCCGAACAGACCTTCATCCGGCAGGTTCCTGAGCTTTTTCGCCCGGACCACAGGCTGCAGAGCCCCATTGACGATGCCGATGGTAAACACCTCCGACGTATAGAGCTTCAGCATATCATGCCAGATCGCCGTGCGCTCCTCCAGCTCGTCCGAACGGCGCCAAGCTTGGAAAAGATCAAGCAAAGCGCGGGCTTCCGGAATCTCGGGCGCCCGGCCGTCACCACCGCCCGATAGCGTATGCAGACCCCAGAGTGGCCACTGGAGCTGGTCGTCGCTGGTCGGCGCCAGCTCGCGCGGCGACATGTCGGCCGTCGGCACGCCATTGTCCAGCCCCTGCCAGATCGCCATGACCGTCTCGCCATTGGTAATGCGCCGGCGAAACAGTTCGCGATGCGACACATGCACGAACAGCCGGAACCCGATCTTGCGGAAATGGTCCGTGATCAGTTCCAGCACGTCGGAATCGAACGAGCTTTCCCCCGTCGTTTCGACAATCAGCACCGCTTCGCGGCCATCGGGCAAAAATCGCGTGCCGTGCCGGTCCGGCCGGGGCAGACCGGCTGCCTCCAGCAGGGCATTGGCCTGATCGGGATCGTAATTTGCCCAGGCATCGCGGTATTCCGGCTTGAACAGCGGGCTTTCCGGCAGGATGCTGTTGGCCGCGGGTTGGGCAAGGCCGAAAAACACCGCCTTGTTGATCTCGTCGCGGTTGATCGCCAGCGACAGCGCCCGGCGCACCCGCACATCCAGCAGCACCTGGCGCCAGACCAGATCCTTGCAATTGAGATTGGGCATCAGCGCCACGCGCGAACCCTGCGTGCGCTTCCAGAGATCGACCTTGATCGGATAGCGCTTCTCAGCGTTTTTCAGGAATGTGTAATCGGCAAAATCCAGGTTGGTAAACTGCAGGTCGCTCTCGCCCGTGCCTGTCTTGGCCGGAATAAGATCGCCCGAGCCGACCCCCATTACCACCCGATCGATATAGGGCAATTGCAGCCCGTTTTCGTCGACGCGATGGAAGAAGGGATTGCGCTCGAAGATGAATTGGCCAGACGGCGGCGCGGTACGCGGGACCCAGCCGTCCAGCGTCGGCAGGTCAGGATTCTCAGGCCGCACAGTGCGCGACATCTTCTGGTGCAGCGTCACCCAATCCTGCACACCATTCTGCTTGATCAGGTCCTCGAGCTTTTCCTTGGTCTGGTATTTGCGATGAAACTGCTTGAGATAAGCGGCCGGCATCATCAGACGGGTCGCTGTCGGCGCAGCAAGTTCTGCTAGAAAATCCGGATTGGGATCGTCCCAGGTGTAGCGCACCGTCAGCGGATCGAGCACCTCAAAGACCGGCTCCTTGCCCTCAACGCGAAACACGATCGGACTGCCGCCCTTGTAGAGCTTCTTGTCCTGGAACATGTCCTGCCAGACATAGCGGAAATCCTCCGCCGTGAACGGCGAGCCGTCAGACCAGCGATGTCCCTCGCGCAGATGGAAGGTGAATATCCGCTCCTCGACCACCTCGAAGCGCTCCAGGAGATCCGGCTGGAAATTGAAGTTGAGATCATAGCCGACCAGCCGGCAGTAGCAATTGATCGGCATATATCTGATATCGCGCTGGCCGCCGATCAGCATGCGGATGGTGCCGCCATAGCGGCCGGGTGCGCGCTGTGGCCCGGACAAGGCAATGACGCGCGGCACTTTCGGCAGGCGGTCAGCCATCGGCGGCAGCTGCCCGGCCTCGACCTTGGCTTTCAGAAACTCCGGCTCCATCACCTGGCCCGGTGCAGCGATGGCGGCAAGCGGCCGAGCCAGAAAAGTCGCGGAAATCAGGCCTAACGCCTGACGGCGGGTAACGAGCGACCGGACACCCCTTGAGCCGCTCATGTGCGCAGCTCCCGCGCATCGACATTGCGCCGCGCCAGCACCAGATGACCTCCGCCGAGATCGGCATGGGCCAGCGTTGCCGGATCGCCCTCGTCATGAAAATGCCTGGCCCAACGCTTCTTCGCCGCCAGCGACGGCTCGCCGATCAGATTGAAATCGAGCGGATGGTCGAGATTGGGCAGCGGCACCGCCGCCAGGAGCTTCTTGGTATAGGGATGTACGGGGTCGCGCATGATCACCTCGCAAGGGGCAATCTCAACGATGCGGCCGGCATACATTACCGCAACCCGGTCAGCCATGTAATTGATCACGGCCAGATTGTGGGAGATGAACAGATACGTGAGGCCAAGCTCTGACTTCAGATCTTTCATGAGGTTGAGGATCTGCGCCTGCACCGACACATCGAGCGCCGAGACTGGCTCGTCGCAGATCACAAGATCAGGCCCAAGCGCGAGCGCCCGGGCAATGCCGATCCGCTGGCGCTGACCGCCGGAAAAGCTGTGCGGGTAGCGACCAAGTGCCGTCTCCGGCAGGCCGATGGCATGGATCAACCGCTTGACCAGATCAAGCCGTCCGGCGCGGCTGCCGCGCTCATGAATTTCCAAGGGTTCGCTGACGATGCCGCGCACCGTCATGCGCGGCGACAGCGACGAGACCGGATCCTGGAACACCATCTGGATACGGGTGCGCAAGGACTGGAGTTCCTGACCCTTCGCGTTGAGGAGATCGACAGGGCCATCGGCGCCCTGGTAGATCGCCGTGCCCTGATCGGCGGTAATGCCGCGCATCAGGATCTTGCTGAGCGTGGTCTTGCCGCAGCCGCTTTCTCCGACCAGACCCAGCGTCTCGCCGCGATGGATGTCGAAGGACACGTCGTTGACGGCCAGCGTCGGCGGCACGGCGACCGAAAAGAAGCCGTTCGATCCCTTTGTCTGGAAGGACTTCGAAATATTGCGAACGCTGAGAAGAACATCCCCTGCCCCTTCGGGCGCCCGACACTTGTCCATCAACTGCGCCGTATCGACCCGGATTTCCCGCAGCGGCTTTAGTCGTGCTGCGCGGTCCATGTCGAAATCGGGCACGGCCTGCATCAGCCCCTTGGTATAGGCATGCTGCGGAGAACCAAAGATCGCCTCGACCGGACCGGATTCCATCACTTCACCGCGGTAGATCACCACGACCTCATCGGCGAGGCTCGCGACCACGCCGAGATCATGGGTGATCAGCAGGATCGCCATGCCGAGCTTTTCCTGCAATTCCTTCAGCAGCTTGAGGATCTGCGCCTGGATCGTCACGTCAAGCGCCGTGGTCGGTTCGTCAGCAATCAGCAGCGCCGGATTGCAGATCAGCGCCATGGCGATCATCGCCCGCTGACGCATGCCGCCCGACAGTTCGAACGGATACATGCCGTAGACCCGGGCCGGATCATTGAAGCCGACAAGGCCAAGCATTTCCTCGACCCGCGCCTGGCGCTCGCGCGGCGTCATGACCGAATGAACCTTCAGCACTTCCTCGATCTGGTTGCCGACCGTATGGACGGGCGAAAACGAGGTCATAGGCTCCTGAAAGATCATGCCGATGCGATTGCCGCGGATCTGGCGGATCTGGCGCCCGTCATAGGGCAAGGACAGAAGATCGACCGAGCCTGCTCCAGCCGACAAAGCACTCGATTTTTGCGGATCGTTGAAGAGAACCCGACCGCTGATGTCGGCCAGATTGGATTCGATGCCCATGATCGAGCGTCCAAGCACGGACTTGCCCGAACCGGATTCACCGACAAGCGCCGTGACCTTACCCGGGCGCAGCCGCATGCTGAACGACTTAACCGCCTGAATGCGGCCACTCATCAGGGGAAAAGACACACTAATATTATCCACATAAAGCAGATCTGCGCATTCTGCCATGCGTCTATTGCCCCGAGCCAGTATCTGGTTTTGCTGCACCGTAGCCGAGCATATGTGACATGTCTATGATGATAGTCTTGAATAATTCAACGCCCGCTTTCGTGCAGAATCTTGAGGCGGTTAGGCAGGATAGATTAAAGGCGCGCACCGATCCTGCTGGCGGTCAACGATGGAAGCGACTTTTACTTGCTTGGCATGCGCAGGCTGCGCCACTGCCAGCGCCGCAAAAAACGCAAAACAACGCTTTTCATCCCCAGCCCTGCATGTGAAAAAGACTTCTGATACTCGACGTCAGCTATTCCGTTTTCATATGTGCATTCATGGAATGCACATTACACAATGCTTCCCCAACTCGGCCGATGGACCCCGTGGACGACATCAAATCCGCAAGACAAACAAGCCGGACGGCCATCGAGGCCAGTCTGGTCGAGGCGAAAAACGGTAACCTGAGCAAAGCGAGAGCGCTGCTTGATGCCGTCCGCCAAGACGAGGCGTTGCTGCGCGACGGCGATCTCGGTCCCCTCACCGTGCACGGGCTGCCGCGCAAGCTGCATTCGGCCTATCTGAAGCTGGCAAAAATCGAAAAAGACAGGATCGATGTTCTCGGCCTGCAGCAGACGGCCGTGCCGCCACCGGAACTGCTACTGCCTTTTTCCCGATTTTCGACAGAGGAACGGCGCTCAATTACCGCGCTGAACCGTGAGCCGGTGCCGCCGGTGCTGCACCAGATCTGGCTCGGTCCCCTGCCGCAGCCACCGGCCTGCGCGGCTTGGGCTGAGCACGCCGCACGCCACGGACTGACCTATCGGCTGTGGCGTGAAGCGGATGTGGAGGCCGAAGGACTGGAAGGTGACGACAGTTTCCGGGCCATGCTGGCAGCCGGTGATTATCCGGGCGCGGTCGATGCCATGCGCTACCTCATCCTCCAGCGGTATGGCGGCATCTATCTGGATTGCGATTTCTACCCGGCACGTGACGATCTGAGCTTTGCCGATCTCATGCCGCTGATCGGCCTTACCGCCATGGCCGAAGACATCGCCCGGCAGACAGGGCTTGGTAATCTGCTGCTTGCCAATTCCTTCATTGCGACGCCGCCGGGCCATCCCGTTTTCCACAGGCTTATCGAGGCCATGCCCAAGGCCATGGCCCTGCTGCCCGGTGCGCCGGCCTGGTGGACGACAGGGCCGCTGCTGTTCAGCGTCATTGCCCGAAGTGCCAGCGTCTCGCTGGCCGGCGGCGGGATGGTGGCGGCGAGCCTTGACCGCAAGGCACCGTTCAGCGCCGTCGAGGCTGCCCGCGCCACGGTGCAGGACTGGCATGGCGGGCTGCTGATCCTCTGGAAATCATGGTGAAGCGAGAAGCTCCGGCACACCCATCCATTGGCAGGCCGGATGCCCTGATGTGAGGGCGAACAGCCGCTCCAGAAACGTCCAGACAGCGGCATCATGCACGAGATGGTGGGTGAGAATGCCGATCGCGCCAGGCGGTTCGCTTCCTTCGGTCAGCCAACCGGCAATCTCGGCAAACAGCACGTCGGCATCGCGGCCGCCACGCGTACCATGCCAATCCATCACATCCACATGGGTGTTGAGACAGGCGAGCGATAGCCTCTGATCCTCGCGCCCGAACACCGACAGCGCCCGGTAGCCAAGATCAGGCAGCGCTGGCAACAGCGCCGCATCGATCCTGTTCCAGGGCGGCACCAGCATCGGCTGGAGACGTGGGCCGTGCAGGGCGCTGAGCTTGTCGAGCCCCTCCTTGAGTTCGCCCAGCACTACAGATGCCGGACGATGGAGGCCGAGCTCGCGCTTTTTTTCGCCTGGAGGCGCATAGCTGCGGTGGCTCCAGCCATGCACGGTGACCGTGACGTGGTCCTGTGACCGCAGGTGATCCGCCAGTGCCTCGCCTGTCGGCTCCGGAATGACCGCCAGCGCCAAGGGCACGCGAAAGCGCCGGGTGAGCGTGAGCAGCTGGTCGAGTGCTGGCGTCGGTTCGACCGCATCGTCGTCACGCAGCCAAAACCGTACGACACGCCCGGTCGCGGCCAAAGCATCGAGCCGCGCTTTCAGCAGGGTTTCAGACATGCCGGGTCTCCCTTCCATCTTCCTTTATAAAATTGCCGAGAAAGGCCGAAAGCCGGGCGCTAGCCGCGGCAAGCGAGCGCTGCTCCCGCACAGTCTGCCGGGCAGCTACAGCCATCGCCTTGCGCCTGGCGGAATTAGTCAGCAGCGTGCGGATCGCCTCAGCAAAAGCTGGCGCATCGCCGGGCGGCGTCAACACCCCGGTCACCTCAGGCGTCACCACTTCAGGCACACCGGCCACGGCTTCGGCCACGACAGGCAGGCCCGCCGCCTGCGCCTCGAGATAGGCGAGACCATAGGCCTCGCCATGGCCCGGCCAGACATAGAGGCTGGCCTTGGACAGCACCTCGACCACGCCATCCGGCGACTGCTCACCCAAAAAGGTCACGCGACCAGCCGCAAATTGCGAAAACAACACCTCGACCTCACCACGGCACGGCCCGTCTCCAACCACCTGCAATTGCCAATCGAGATCAGACAGAACGGCCAGTGCCTTGGCCAGCGCCGTATAACTCATCAGCTTGTCGCCCGGCCGCATCATCGCCACAACAGCAAGCACGCCTGGCTGCGGCACCGGTTCGCGCGCCAGAAAGGCTGTGGCATCGATAAAGGGGGGAAGTCTGGCATAGTTCGCGTCAGGCGCCACCGCCTGCAACCCCGCGAAATCGCGGCCGGTCAGGCAGAGATTGAGCGCCGCCGTCTCGACATTAGCGAGCAGCATGGCCTGAAATTCAGCCCAGACACCGAGATTGCGCCGCTTGGAATAGGACGCCTCGGCCGTGACATAGGGCACCGAGAATTGCTTGCAGAGTTCCGGCCCGATCAGATCAGGCGCCTTGTAATAAGGATGATAACAAAACCACAGATCCGGCGGCCCCTCCTCGACATAGAGCGCCGATAGCCGCGCAATTTCCTCCCGCGCCAGCCGTGCCAGATCCGGCAGCACCGTCTCCGGCGTGGCGTGAAAGCTGCGCAGATCAGAGGCGACGTGAACCGTGTGTCCCGCCAGGCGTAGCGCCTGTAACAACAGCCGTGCCATCAACCGGTCGCCCGATGGCACGGGATGATCAGGCGATTTCAACGGCGCATAAAAAGCAATTTTCATGACCCGCACTGTGCAGAGACCTTTGCCTGTTGCAAGGGGGCGCAGTGAATTTGACCCGCAATCCCATAGACGATCACATCAGTGTTCATGGGCGATCAATATTTCAGCTTACCCTTGACATCCCAAGGTATGAACCGCAACTGAGGCCGAGACCGAAACGCCTGCGGAGCTTATCGAGCCATGTCCCATCATCCCCTTGCCGCCGAATTGCTATCGGCCATCGAGTCGCGCCGCGCCAAGGCTGCAGTTATCGGGCTTGGCTATGTTGGCCTGCCGCTGGCCATCAGCATTGCCCGGGCAGGCTTCACGGTGATGGGTTTCGACATCGATGCGAGCAAGATCGACGCCATCGATGAAGGCAAAAGCTATATCGAAGCCGTGCCGGAACCGATCCTGCGGGCCGAATGTGAGGCAGGCCGCTTTGCCGCCACCACCGATTTCCTGGCGCTGGCCGATTACGACGTGATCGCCATCTGCGTGCCGACGCCCCTGACCAAGAACCGCGATCCCGATCTTTCCTATGTCGAAAACACCTGCCGGCAAATCGCCAAGTCACTGCGCCCCGGCCAGCTGATCGTGCTGGAATCAACCACCTATCCCGGCACGACCCAGGATGTGGTCAAGCCGATCCTCGAACAGTCTGAACTCAGGGCCGGCGAGCATTTTTTCCTCGGCTTTTCGCCGGAGCGGGAAGATCCCGGCAACCGCGAATTCGAAACCTCGACCATTCCGAAGATCGTGGCCGGCGACGGCGCCGAGGCCTCCGCTTTGATGCAGGCCTTCTACGGTGCTGTGGTCAAGACCGTCGTGCCTGTCTCATCCACCGCCACGGCAGAAGCCGTCAAGCTCACGGAAAACATCTTCCGCGCCGTCAACATCGCCTTAGTCAATGAGCTGAAACTGGTCTACGACGCCATGGGCATTGACGTCTGGGAAGTGATCGACGCGGCCAAGACCAAGCCTTTCGGCTATATGCCCTTCTATCCCGGCCCCGGCCTTGGCGGCCACTGCATCCCGATCGACCCCTTCTATCTCACCTGGAAATCGCGTGAATACGACCAGCCGACCCGGTTCATCGAGCTTGCGGGCGAGATCAATACCTTCATGCCGCATTACGTCGTGGAAAAGCTGGCAGAGGCGCTGGACCGCAAGGCCGGCAAGGCGCTGAGCCGCTCGCGCGTGCTGATCCTAGGCCTCGCCTACAAGAAAAACGTGCCCGATATCAGGGAAAGCCCCTCGCTGAAGCTGATGGAACTGATCCTGGAGCGCGGCGCCGAGGTGGCCTATCACGATCCCTTCCTGCCGGAAATTCCGCGAACCCGCGAATATGGCCACCTCAAGGGTCGCCGCAGCGTGGAGTGGAACGCGGACACTCTTGCCGGCTTCGACGCCGTGCTGATCGCCACCGATCACGACACGATCGACTACCAGCAACTCGCGGACTGCTGCCCGCTGATCGTCGACACCCGTAACGCCATGGCGCGTCGTGGCATTGCCGGCGAAGGCCTCGGACAAAGCAATGGCCCTGACGGGTCCGCCGCCAACCATCCAACCATCGTCAAGGCATGATCCCATGAGCCGTCTCGACAGTTTCATCAACCGCATGAGTGCGCAGCGCGATCTTCTCAACCATGTGCGCGACGCCTATCCGCTGCCCGAAGGTCCGGTGCTGGAAATCGGCCTTGGCAATGGCCGCACCTTCAGCCATCTGCGTGAAAATTTCCCTGGCCGCCGCATCGTCGCCTTCGACAGGCAGCTTGGCGCCCATGGCAGCTCGATCCCGCCACAAGAAGATCTGGTCCTCGGGGAAATCGTCGAGACCGGACAAACCTTCATCGGCGCCGAGGCAGCCTTCGTCCATGCCGATATCGGCACCGGCTATCCGGACAAGGATGCGGTGACGCTGACCTGGCTGCCCAATATGGTGGCGGGAATGCTGCGGCCGGGCGGCTACGCGCTGAGTGGCCTGCCACTTGAACACCAGGCCCTGCAACCGCTGCCGATCCTCGAACACATCGAAAAGGATCGCTATTTCTTCTATCGCCGTCTGGCTTGAAGACAGCGGGACATCTGCGGGTGTTTTTGAACACAACTAAGCACTTGCAGCAATTGCCTCAAATCCGCCGGAAACGACAGAGATAGAAGAGGTGCTTAGCGAGTACCGCTATTCGACCAGGGAAAGCTGCCTGTTGCGAATGGTATCGAGTTCCGACGTGGTAGCACGAAGACGCTCCGCAAGGGCGCGGCTGAATTCCATGCTCATGCGTGGGCTGTCGGCCATGACCTTGCCAAGACAGTCCTTGGCGATGCGGAGAACTTCGACATTGGTTATGGCGCGTGCGCTCATTCGGCGGGGTCTGTTGCAGAGCAACGACATCTCACCAATGATCGATTGGCTTTCCGCCTCACCAACCATCGCCTCGCCGTCAGGGGTATTGGTCACGAGATGAACTTTTCCAGACAGAATGACATAGGCAGCGTCGCCACTATCACCCTGCTGGAACAACATGTCGCCAGCGCTGTAGGTCGCGCGTTGCGAGGCAAAGGCCAGAAGCTTCAATTTGCACGGATCAACCTGCTTAAAATACGGGATATTCCGTAAAAGCTGAACTTCGTCCTTCAACAACATGCCTGCCACCCACTTCCCGGTTTTCGGTGGCCTGTCCCCTCATGCCACCAGCGACTTGAAAATATCATTTTCATTGCCCAAAGCCTCGAACGAGCCGTCCGCAGCCAAGGAACCGTTGTCGAGTATCAGAACACGATCAAAGTTTTTTGACAATGACATGTTCGATAAAACCCAAAGGATTGAGGGATCATTGTCCTGCTCGCGCAAAAATGCAAGCACATCCTTAACAATATCCTCTTGAACACGGGCATCCAGCCCAGGCAGTGCCTTGTTGAAGATATAATAGTCGCAACGGCGCACCAGCGCCCGCGCGAGGTTGAGCTTGTGACGCTGGACGATCGTCAGTCTCCGTCCACCGCTGCCGATGTCAAACTCGAGGCCGAGCGCCAGAAACCGCTCACGCAGACCTTTCTGCGCGCTGAGTTGGCCGGCGAGGTCCCGGAACTGGCCCAGCGCCTCTGGATTGCGATGGACCAGTTTGCCGAAAATCACGTTCTCGCGCAGCGTCGCCGCCGCCATGTAGCGATGCGGATCGTAGCGCTCGATGCTGCGGCGAAGGTCCGACGACAGATTGTCGTGGAACAGGTCGCGCGCCGCCACGATCTTGTCCATAACGTCAGGTGTCAGCACGCCTAAACGATAGCGCGGCTCGACATAATTGAAGGACAGCCGGATCATTGCACGCTGCTCTTCTTCCGTCGGCTCCGGCCGAGCACGGCTCTGCAGGCGCTGGAGGATCTGCTGGTAGAAGATCACATCGTCCGAGTTGAGTACGTCGAGCTGCTGGAAGAAAGGATGATCGGCCGGCAGGCCGCCAAAGATTTCCACCAGGTTTTCGGCAATCATGAAGCCCATTTCATAGAACAGGCTGAGTAGGTTGGCGCGCTCAAGCACGTCGTAGAAATAATCGCTTTGATGCACAAAAACCGGCCCTTCCGAGAGGGGCCGCATGGTGCCGAACAGCAGGTTTTCGCCCACCGTGGCCTCGGCATTGTAAGCACTGGGATCGAAATGCACCACGAGATTGGCCATGCCCCTGCGCTGCAACTCGTCGCGCAGGGCCAGCCGCAGTTCCACCACCTTCTCCGTCAGGTCAGGGTAGTCGTGCGGATCGACAACGGAATGCAAGGCAAGTTCCATGACGTCCTGGGTCAGCTGCACCGCATCCAGCGCCGTCAGGATCGAGTTTTTCAGATCGGTCGGTTCGCCGCTCAGTACCGACGTCGCGCGCCGGTCGATCCAGTCGGCATTGGTATCCAGGTCGCTGTTGTCAGACAGTTGTGCTTCCTTGAGGTCCCAGCGACGCCGGATCGCCTCGCGCCCGGAATAATGAACCGAGTTGGTCGGCGCATGCTTCAGGCCGTAGATCAGGTTTTCCTTGAGACTGCCGTGGAAGAAATAACCATCGGCCGAGACATAGGAGATCGTCCGTCCGGTGACCGATTCCGGCAATTCCAGCAGGTCCACATCGCCAAGGGTCACCTTGCCCGACACCGGCCAATTCAGTCGGCCAATCGCTTCCGCCATAATCTCGGCGCCGACACCATGGTTGTCGATAGCGGCTATCGTCTCACCAGGACCGATCTTCAGATTGAAATTCTCAAGCACCTTGGCGCCACCACCGTCGAGCAGTGTCACGTTCTGGAAGACGATCTGGCCGGGATGAGCTGTCGGGCCGGGCGGCGCCATCGCCTGCAGAGCCGGCTCGATCATCTGGGCTGGCTCGAACTGTTCGAGCACCTGTTCGTATTTGACCTGAACGTCCTGACGCGACTGATCCCAGTCGATCAGTTCCTTGAGCGGACCGGGTAGGTCCTTGTAGGCATTGATGACAGCGACCAGCTGGCCAACGTCAAGACTGCCTTTCAGCGCGAAATAGCCGCCGATGGAATAGAACAGAAATGGCGTCAGCTGCGAGAGGAAGTTGTTGAAGAATTTGACGAAGAACTTCCAGCGGTAAAGCTCGTAGCGGATCTTGAAGATCTCGCCTAGCCTGCGCGAAATATCGGCTCGCTCGTAGTTGGAGGTGTCGTAAGCGTGGATCGTACCGACACCATCGACGATCTCACCGACCTTGCCAGCCAATTGCCGGGCCTGGAGCTGGCGCTGGCGACCGAGGATCAGCAGGCGCCGGCGCATTTTCGGAATAATGCCGATCTGCAGGCCGACCATGGCGCCGGCGATCATGCCGAGCCAGAAGCTTTGCAGAAAAATGAAAAACAGCGCCGCCAGCGCCTGGCCGCCCAGCATGGTCGGCTGCACGAAGGCATCGCCGGTAAAGCCGCCGAAAGGTTCCACCTCGTCGCGAACCATGGTCGAGACTTCGGAGGAGTGGATCTGCTTCACATAGCTTGGCGGGAAGCGCAGGACCCGGTCGACCAGTTCGTAACGGATACGGCGCAGCAGCCGCTCGCCGAGCCGGCCCTTGTAGGTATTGATGTAGAATTTGAACAGGCCGTTGATGATGACGAGCAACAGGAAGACGCCACTCAGCGCCATCAGGCTCGACATTCGGTCAAGCGGGATGCCGCCGAAATTCAAGGACCAATCGGTGAAAGGCACGGTCCAGTTGAAGGCAAACAGCGACTGGTGGGCGTCGGGCGACTCGAAGCCGCTCCCCTGGATCGGTCCGTTGATAATGCGCTTGGGCAGGTCGAAAGCCAGAAAGTAGGGAACCATCGACAGCAGAACCACCGCCAGAACCCAGATCTGCTGCTTGCGCGTATGCCGCCATATGTAGAGGAGTAGGCTTTTTTCCATCAGCTGCTAATCACGCGGGACCACGGTTCGTGCCGGAGAGCGCCTGGCGCCGTCCATTCAAGAGAATTGTTTATAAGGACAAGCAGCGCTGCCGGAAAGCCACCCTGCCCACCAGTCTAGCAAAAAAACCGCCGCACTGCACAAAAGTGATGATCGGTGACCACCAAACAGGCATTACCACCCCTCTCCTCCCCGCAAAGAGCGCGGGATAAGCCTCTGCGCACGTGCTTTCGCCTGGAGCAGAATATCATATGCCGCTAGAACGGAGGACATGAAAATGAGCCGGATTGCAACCTCATGAAAATCCTTCATACAGCCGACTTGCATCTCGGGCGTCAGCTGAACGGTTTGTCGCTGGAGGAGGATCATGCAGTCATTCTCGACCAGATCCTGGACGCGCTGATTGCTACACGCGCGGATATTCTGATCATTGCCGGCGATATCTTTGACCGCGCAGCGCCACCTGCAACGGCCGTGCGCCAGTTCAACCACTTCCTGTCACGGGTTGCGAGCGAAACGGAGGCTGCCGTTGCGATGATTGCCGGCAATCACGATTCCGCCGACCGCATAGGATCCATGGCCGTGATGACCGACCGCCGTCGCGCCCTGATCCAGGGACCGCTGCTGCGTGATGCCCCTCCCCTGGTGCTGGAGGACAGCCACGGACCGGTAGCCTTTTCCGCCCTGCCCTTTGCCTATGAATATGCCGCACGCGACTGTTTTTCCGATCCATTGATCGCCATGCCCCAGGATGTGTTGTCAGCACAGATAGCCGACGCCCGCACCCACCTTCCGGCTGGGGCCCGCTGGGTGGTGATTGCCCATGCCTTCGTCGCCGGTGGCGAAAGCGGCGAGAGCGAGCGGCCGCTTGCGCGCGTCGGCGGCATCGAGACAGTCTCGCCGGAGACCTTCGCCGGCGCCCATTATGTGGCACTCGGCCATCTGCACCGACCGCAGACGGTGGGCGGCGACCACATCCGCTATTCCGGCTCGCCGCTCGCCTTCAGCTTTGGCGAGGCCCACGAGCAGAAATCGATGACGGTGGTTAATCTCGATGGCGGGGGCAAGGTCCAGACCGAGATCATTGCTTTCAGCCCGCCGCGCGCCGTACGCCTGCTGCGCGGCACGCTGGCCGAACTGCTCATGCAGCCGCCGTCTCACGACATCATCAAAGCCGTGCTGACCGATACCACCCCGCAGATCGACCCGATGCGGCGGCTGCGCGAGGTGTTTCCCAATGCCTGCCAGCTCAGCTATGCCAGGGACGAGCGGGCGCCGGAGTTGAAATTCGCCATCAGTCATGCCGCGCCCGCCGATCCCATGCAGGTGATCGCCGATTTTGTCGAACAGGTGCGCGATGAGCCACTTTCGGAGGCAGAAACCGATCTGGTGGAGGCAGCGCTTGCCGATCTTGACGCCGAGGAGAATGCCGCATGAGACCTGTCCGTCTGGTGTTGCAGGCTTTCGGCCCCTATGCCGGGCGCCAAGTGATCGACTTTCAGGAGGCGGTCGCAGCCGGCCTGTTCGGCATCTATGGCCAGACCGGATCGGGCAAATCGACGATTTTCAGCGCCATGAGCTTTGCGCTGTTTGGCGAGGCGGCGCGGTCCGAGCAGGAAACGATCTCACTGCGCTCCGACCATGCCGCGCCCGACCTGCCGACCGAAGTCGAATTCGTCTTCGATCTCGGCGAGCGCCGTTACCTCATCCGTCGCCGTCCAGATCAGATGCGGCCGAAACAGCGTGGCGGCGGCGAAACCCGCGATGCCCATGAGGCCTGGTTGTTTGATGCCACCGGCCTGCCGCTTGCGGATATCGGCGCCGATAAGCCCGGCAAGCTTCTCGCGGAAAAGAAGGTCGGCCTGGTACGCGAGGCCGTCACCAACCTGCTCGGCTATGGCCCCGAGCAGTTCAAGCAAATCGTGCTGTTGCCGCAGGGACGGTTTGAAGCCTTTCTTGCCGCCAAGACCCAGGAGCGCCAGGATATCCTTGGTGCCCTATTCGATGTCTCACTGTATCGCAGGCTCGCGGGCAAGCTGAAGGCCGAGGCAGAGGTCGCCGAACGCCAGGTGCGTGACGAACGGGCCGTCTGCCTTGGTCGCCTCGCCGCCGATGGTTTCGAGAGCATGGCGGCACTGGACCAAGGCATTGCCGAGGCTGCTGCCCAATTCGACGAAAAGTTGCAGGCCGAGCAGCAGCGCCGAGCTGATCTCGCCGCTGCCCAAACGCAACTGCATGAGGCCCGCGCCACCGACGACCTGTTCAAGGCCGCCACTCAGGCTCGACAGGCGCAACAGCGCAGCCTCGACCGCGCGCCAGAAATTACCGCCCTCAAAGCGCAAGTGACAGCGGCCGAACGGGCACGCGTGTTGGCTGAAAACGAAGATCGGGTCGTCGAGGCCGAGCGCGAGTGGAGCGCGGCAAAGACCAGTCTCGAAAACCTCAAGACACTGGAGACCAGGGCATTCGACAAGGCGCAGCAGGCCAGTGACCTCCATCGCCAGCATCTTGCCGGCAGGCAAGAGATGGACGTCCTCAGGCGCAGCATCGAGCAATTGCAGCGTGACCGTGACATGCTGGCGAAGGCAGCCGGGCTTGCCGGCGAACTCGAGGCGGCACAGCGCTACACCGGCGAAATCAAGGATGCATTCGAGACGCTTGAAACCGATCTCGCCCGGCGGATCGACAAGCGGCAAGGCGAGGAACAGGCTCTGAAACAGGCGCGCCTTGTCCAGGACCAGCGCCAGGTGCTGACAGCAAGGCTTGCGACGCTGGAGCGCGATTTGAAGCAGGCAGAAATGCTGGAGCGTGCGGAACGGGATCTCACCCAGGCGCGCCGTCGCCGACAAGAAGAAATGCACCGTCAGGCCGAACGGCAAAAAGCCAGTGCCGAGGCGGCTGCCCAGTTCGAGGCCGCTGAACGCCGGCTGGCCTCGGCCCAAGCCCTGCATCTCGCGGCAAAGCTTGCGCCCGGCGCCCCCTGCCCGGTCTGCGGCGCCACCGACCATCCGCAACCGGCTAAAGGTGACATACATCACTCCGGCCTAACCGAAGCTTTTCGCGAGGCGAAACAGGCCATGGACGCCGCCTATCGCGACGAACAAACGGGGGCGGCAAACCTCGCTTCGGCAGATGCGACCATCGTCGAGCGTGAACGACAGCTATCGGACTTGGAGCGGCCGGAACGCGATACCCAAGCGCTGCGTCAGGACTGGGAAGAGACCGGCGGCGCGCTGAAGGCGCTGGGACCGGCAATCGACATCGCCATGGCAGAAGCCCGCCTGGAGGCCTTTGCCAAAAACATTGCCGAAGCCGACACCGAACTGCACAGGCGCCGCGATCTGCTTGCTGCCTCCAAAACCGAGACGAGCACGCTGCAGGCGCGACTGGCCGACATGCTTGACGGTATCGACCCTGTCTTGCGCGATCCCGCCGTGCTGGACCGCCGGCTGCGGCAATCCACGGAGCTGCTGGCGAACAGGGAAAAGGCCCTCCTCCAAAGCGAGCAATCCGCCACCGAGACCCGAGAGGCAGCCCTTGCGGCCCGCAAGGACCGCGAAGCCAGCGAAAACCTGCTCACGGAACGGCAGGAGCGGATGCAACGGGAAATTACAATCTTCGAGACCCGATTGAGCGAGGCCGCGTTGACCCGCGCCGATCTGCAGCGACTGAAACCGGCCATTGCGACACTCGACCGTGACAAA
>Ga0308163_10001311_pt1 | contig 28198 bp, 20 predicted proteins | sample PhyTR1_FD_201037 | JGI IMG/M metagenome (GOLD analysis project Ga0308163, IMG submission 201037) | Phyllosphere microbial communities from UC Gill Tract Community Farm, Albany, California, United States - DLSLT.R1 | ecosystem: Host-associated > Plants > Phyllosphere > Unclassified | place: USA... | reverse complement strand
CAACAGAGACTAAAGCTATGAAACGGATTCTTCTTGGTACTCTCTTCGCCGCTGTGTCCATCAACGCCATGGCTCAAGCCCCTGGCGGCCCAGACTGCGGCTGGGGCAACATGCTGTTCGAAGGTCAACGCGGCACTCCCGCCCACTTCCTCGCTTCCACCACCAACGGCACCTCCGGTAACGCCACGTTCGGCATGACCTCAGGCACCAACGGCTGCTCCACCAACAGCGCCCTGACATACGGCGGCAAATCCTGGTTCGCCATGAACGGCATGATGGATGAGCTTTCCAAAGACATGGCGATGGGCCAGGGCGAGGCACTGACGACCTATGCGGTCGTACTGGGCGTTGCACCGGAAGACCGTGCGCATTTCGCCGCAGTCACCCACGACCACTACCAGCAGATCTTCAACAAGGCAGACGCCACCGCTGAAGATGTGCACACCAACACCCTCGACGTACTGAAGAACGATCCGACGTTGGCCAAATACGCAACTCAGGCTTAAATACGATCTGCCTGCCTTCTTCGGGAGGCAGGCTTCCACCGCTTTCGTTTAGCTTCCGTCTACCTGATTAGTTGCCAATCTATGCTCAAACGCCTTGCCTGGCTGGCGCTCTGTGTCTGCGCCCCGCTGTATGCCGCGCCTCACGTCGAAGATGATCGTTTGCAGCAATTGGCCGATTCCAGATTCTGGGTCGCTATAGGCCATTATGAAGCCGGTAAGCTCGGTGGATGGCGCAGCTATGTCGACGACCCTAAATTTTTCCTTGCCGTTAACGGCGCCCACGACCCCAAAGCCGAGCTCGCTGCCACACTTGCGGCCATCTATCGTCCCGTCGTTCAGGGCAAAGAAAACGCGCATCCACAGTGCGTGTACCCCTCGCGTACCCGTTTTTTGCGTGATCAGCTGAAGCTGACTGACCTGCCCGCCGTCGACTGTAAAGAATTCAACAAGTGGTTCTCTGATGTCGCGCCCGACAGCACGGTGATGATTTTCCCGGCCGCGTACCTCAATAGCCCGTCGTCGATGTTCGGCCACACCTTGCTGCGTATCGATCAGGCCGGCGTGGAGGCGAACAAGACCGCCCTGCTCAGCTACGCGATCAACTTCGGAGCCTACATCGAGGGCTCCGACAACAGCATCCTGTACGCCTGGAAAGGCTTGATGGGCGGCTATCCGGGGCTGTTCGCGCTGGTGCCCTATCAGGAAAAACTCTCTGAATACCGCAGCCTGGAAAACCGCGATCTGTGGGAATACCGGCTGAACCTGACGCCGGAAGAAACCCGGCGCATGGTCGAACACGTGTGGGAACTCAAACAGATCCGCTTCGGTTATTTCTTCTTCGACGAAAACTGCTCCTATCGCCTCCTTGAACTGTTACAGGTGGCGCGGCCGAGCCTGAATCTGACGCCGCAGTTCCGCCTGACGGCGATTCCCACCGATACCGTGCGCGCGGTCAAGGAAGCCGGGCTGGTGGAGAAGATCGATTATCGGCCCTCGAAGGAACGTGAACTGCTCAGCCGCGCCGAACCGCTGAATCATGATGAAAAACAATGGGTGCTGAAAGTCAGCGCTGATCAGCAGCAGATGCAGAGCCCTGAATACCTCGCCGTGCCAAAAGAGCGGCGCGCGTTGATTCAGGACGCGGCGTATCGGCTGGAGCGCTACCGCGCCAACGGTCTGGAGCGCGACCCGGTGCGTTCACAGCGCAGCTATGACTTGCTGCGTGCAATTAGCACCAATCCGCCGCCGGCGCTCGACATCGAGCGCCCTGGCTTGCCGGAAGACGGCCATGAATCGCGTACCTGGCAACTGGGCGCCGGCACGCGCGATGACAAGGCGTTCGCCGAATATGGCTTGCGCATGGCGTATCACGACCTCAACGACAACGCCTACGGCTTCCCGCTAGGCGCACAGATCGAGATTCTTCAGCTCAAGCTGCGTCAGTACGAAGACAGTCGCTGGCAGGTTCAGCAGCTGGACCTGGCGACCATTCGCTCGCTGACCCCTCGCAACGAACTGTTGCAGCCATGGTCGTGGCAAGTGGCAGGCGGGCTGGAGCGTGTGCTGGGCAAGCATGGCGACGAGAATCTGGTCAGCCACGTCAACGGTGGCGCAGGCGGGACGTGGAAGCTGGGCGACGACGTGCTGGGCTTTGCGCTGGGCACGGTGCGGATCGAGCACAACAATGACTTCGACGCGCTCGTCTCGCCCGCCGCCGGTTTCAATACCGGTGTTCTATGGCGCAATCCGCTGGGCAATTTGAGCCTGGAAGCCAAAGGCGATTACTTCACCAATGGCGAAGTGCGCCGCAACATCAGCTTGAATCAGCAGTGGGAGCTCTCGCGCAATCTGGGCCTGCGGCTCAGCGCACAACGGGAATTCAGCCAGCTGACGTCGCCAGTGAACGAAGTGATGCTTGAGTTGAAGTGGTATCACTATTAGAAACGCGAATCTGTAGGAGCGCGCTTGGTCTGGGCGGCCTTCCGACGATCGCGGTAAGTCAGCCGACGATGATGTACCAGGCAAATCGCAATCGTGAACAAGCTCACTCCTACAGTAACGCAGCGTTTTCCGTTGACCCGCACTCAAACTGTCTTTGCGGTGTATCCCTCCTCCTCGATCAGCCCGATCACTTGCTCGCTCGCCAGCTCGCTTTGCACCCTGACCTCGCCTTTGGCGAGATCGATCTGCACGTCGGCAGCCGGGTCTTCACCCTTGATCGCGTTGGTAACGGCGCGGACGCAATGCCCGCAGGTCATGCCTTGAACGTTGAATACTTGCATGTGATGACTCCTCGGTTGAGTGGCTGTTCACGGGGTGAAACAGCGGGACGTCGCCATGTTCGACCTTCCCACCGTGGCAAGGTCAAGTTTCTCGTGAATCTGCCGGGCTGGTATTCCGCGATTTACTGAGCCAAAGTGTTTCATCAACGAACATCAGGAGAATCGGCAATGCGCTGGTCAGCCTTTCGCATCGCAGGTTTCATCGGCCTGTTGGCTTCCGCCTCCTGGGCTCAGGCCGATCAGGACTACGGCGTACTCATCATTTCCCGCGAGCGGCTGGAAGTGGCCACGTCGTGCGAGATCGGTATCTACATGCAGGATCAGTTGGTCGGTCGTCTGTTCCAGGAAGAGTCGCGCTCCTTCAACCTGCCCGCTGGCGATCTGTCATTGCGCCTGCGCGTGTTGCCCGGCCAGACGCCAGGTTGCTCGCCCGGCATCGAAGCGCAGAACAATACCCGCCTGCACATCAATGCCGGCGATGTTCTGAAATACCGGATCGCCTCCGGCCCGAACGGCATGTACCTCAAAAAGGCCGACCTGAATTATTGATGCAACTCAGGACTTGACCTTGCCCTCGTGGCAAGGTTGATCCTTGCTGGCAATCGCCTTCAAGGAGTACCCAATCATGTCCAGCCCCACTACGTTCGACCTGCCGATCAGCGGGATGACCTGCGCCAGTTGCGTGGGTCGCGTCGAACGCGCCTTGCGTAAAGTCCCCGGCGTTACCAGCGCCACCGTTAACCTCGCCAATGAACGCGCTCACGTGGAAGTCGCCGAGCCGATCGACCCCGCGAGTCTGATCGCAGCTGTCGACAAAGCCGGTTATGGCGCGAGTCTGGACCAGGACCCTTCCGTCCAAGAGGCCGACCAGCGAAAACGCCATGACAGCGAACGCTGGCACTTGATGCTGGCGATCGTCCTGGCAGTGCCGCTGGTACTGCCCATGTTGCTGCAGCCGTTGGGTATCCACTGGATGCTGCCCGCCTGGGCGCAGTTCCTGCTGGCGACACCCGTTCAATTCTTCATCGGTGCGCGCTTCTACGTCGCCGCGTGGAAGGCCGTACGGGCCGGTGCGGGCAACATGGACCTGCTCGTCGCCCTGGGCACCAGCGCCGGCTATGGCCTGAGCGTGTATCAGTGGCTGATGGCGGCGCCGGGCAGCATGCCGCATTTGTATTTCGAAGCGTCGGCCGTGGTCATCGCGCTCGTTCTCCTCGGCAAATACCTGGAAAGCAGTGCCAAACGCCAGACCGCCAGCGCCATCCGCGCACTTGAGGCGTTGCGCCCGGAACGCGCGATTCAGGTGATTGATGGGCAGGAACACGACGTCGCCATCAGCGCGCTGAAAGTCGGCGACCTCGTGCTGGTTAAGCCCGGCGAACGTTTTCCGGTCGACGGTGAAGTCATCGAAGGCCAGAGCCACGCCGACGAAGCCCTGATCAGCGGCGAGAGCCTGCCGATCCCCAAACAACCGGGCGACAAGGTCACTGGCGGCGCAATCAATGGCGAGGGCCGTTTGCTGGTCAGCACTCAAGCCTTGGGTGCGGAAACCGTGCTGGCGCGCATCATCCGCCTCGTTGAGGACGCGCAGTCCGCCAAGGCGCCCATCCAGAAGCTGGTGGATAAAGTCAGCCAGGTGTTCGTCCCGGTTGTGCTGCTCCTGGCCGTGGTGACCGTGGTCGGCTGGCTGTTGGCAGGCGCCTCTCTTGAATCCGCCTTGATCAACGCCGTGGCGGTCCTGGTGATCGCCTGCCCTTGTGCATTGGGCCTGGCAACGCCCACCGCGATCATGGCCGGCACCGGCGTCGCGGCGCGCTACGGCATCCTGATCAAGGATGTCGAGGCGCTGGAGCGCGCCCATGAAATCACCGCCGTGGTATTCGACAAGACCGGCACCTTGACCTCCGGCGCACCCCGCGTTGCGCACATGGCGACCTTGAACGGCGACGAAGACGCCTTGCTGACGATGGCGGGCGCATTGCAGCGTGGCAGCGAACACCCACTGGCCAAAGCCGTGCTGGACGTGTGCAGCGAGCGCGGCTTGATGCCGGCTGACGTCAGCAACAGCCGGTCGCTCGCCGGGCGCGGGATCGCCGGCACCTGGAACGGTCGCGATCTGGCGCTAGGTCACCGGCGCCTGCTGGACGAAAGCGAGCTGAGCATGGGATCGCTCGCCGATAACGCAAAGGCGTGGGAGGGTGAAGGCCGCACCTTGTCGTGGCTGATCGAGCTGAGCCCGCAGCGGCAGGTGCTCGGGTTATTCGCGTTCGGCGACACGCTCAAGCCTGGCGCCGCTCAAGCGATCCAACAGCTCACCCGACGCAACATCAGCAGCCATTTGTTGACCGGCGACAACTGGGGCAGCGCCAAAGCCGTGGCCGACGCGTTGGGCATTACCGATGTCCACGCTGAAGTCTTGCCCGCCGACAAAGCCGCAACGGTCATGAAACTGAAGAAAACGGGCGTGGTGGCGATGGTCGGCGACGGCATCAACGACGCGCCTGCGTTGGCGGCAGCGGACATCGGCATCGCGATGGGTGGCGGCACCGATGTGGCGATGCACGCTTCGGGCATCACGCTGATGCGCGGCGACCCGCGCCTGATTCCCGCAGCACTGGATATCAGCCGCAGGACCTACGCGAAGATTCGCCAGAACCTGTTCTGGGCGTTCGTCTACAACCTGATCGGTATTCCGCTGGCCGCGTTCGGCCTGTTGAACCCGGTGCTGGCAGGCGCCGCCATGGCGCTGTCCAGCGTGAGCGTGGTCAGCAACGCCCTGCTGCTGAAGACCTGGAAAATGCCTGATCCACATCAGGACGAAGGAGAAGCGCAATGAACATCGGCCAAGCGGCGAAAAGCAGTGGTCTGAGCGCGAAGATGATTCGTTACTACGAATCCATCGGCCTGCTGCAGGCCGCGACCCGCACCGACAGCGGCTACCGCGTCTACAGCGCCAACGACCTGCACACGCTGGCGTTCATCAAACGCTCACGTGATCTGGGCTTTTCGCTGGAAGAGGTCGGCAAACTGCTGACCTTGTGGCAAGACCGTGGGCGGGCCAGCGCCGATGTGAAAGCGCTGGCCCACAAACACATTGTCGAGCTGAATCAGAAGATCGAAGAACTCGCGGGATTGAGGGACACATTGCAAGATCTGGTCGAGCACTGTAAGGGGAATGACCGACCCGACTGCCCGATCCTGAAGGATCTGGAATCGGGAGGGTGTTGCCATTAAGCCCTGCGCAGACAACAAAAAACCCGGCCGGAGCCGGGTTTTTCGTTTAACCGATCACTGCATCCAGGGCGGAGGCGGCTCTTCGGTCTTGTTGGGCGGAGCATCGTCTGCGGTGCGTGCCGCCTGACGTCGTGCTTCATCCCGTTGCGCCGCTTCGATCTCGCGCAGCACGCTGTTCACATCGGCAACGTCGTCCGGATCGGCAAATACACCGGTCAGCACAGTGGCAGGGGAAAGCGTGCCGGCTTCGTAGTAGGACCACATTTCCCGGGCATAGCGTGTCTGCTTCAACTCCGGCGCAAAGCGTCCGAAGTAGGACGCCATGTTATTAACATCGCGCTCCAGCATGCTGAACGCGTGGTTGTTACCGGCTGCATCGACCGCCTGGGGCAAATCAATGATCACAGGACCGTCTGGCGACAGCAGCACGTTGAACTCGGAAAGGTCACCGTGCACCAGACCGGTACACAACATGAGCACGATTTGCTGAATCAGGAACGCGTGATACTCGCGGGCCTGATCGGGCTCCATCGTGACGTCATTCAGACGCGGCGCGGCATCGCCGTACTCATCCGAGACCATCTCCATCAACAGCACGCCTTCAAGGAAGTCGTACGGCTTAGGCACCCTGACACCCGCGCTGGCCAGCCGAAACAAGGCCGCCACTTCGGCGTTCTGCCAAGCGTCCTCGGTTTCCTTGCGACCGAACTTCGAGCCTTTCGCCATGGCCCGGGCCTGACGACTGTTACGGACCTTACGGCCTTCCTGGTACTCCGCGGCCTGACGGAAACTACGTTTGTTCGCCTCCTTGTAAACCTTCGCGCACCGCAGCTCTTTGCCACAGCGCACCACATAAACAGCTGCCTCTTTGCCGCTCATCAGCGGACGCAGCACCTCGTCTACCAGACCGTCCTCGATCAGGGGTTCAATGCGTTTTGGAGTCTTCATCAGCTTTTATTGTGGGTCCTTCGTTGCCAAACACGCGATTGTTGCTCGTTATACGGCAATCCTCTGCCAGCGAGTAGGGGGACATGGAATGCAGTCATGGATTCAATTGCAACTCATACGTTCCCTTGAATGACGCAAGCACCTTTCATGCCGGGTGCAGCATAGGCCATCACGCGCAGAACAGGCCATGCCAATCACCTGCAGTAGATCGACGAACGGCCAGTGAACCGGTCATGGATTGCTGAGCGCAGACGCATGAAAGGGGTCTGTGAGGACCCCTTTCATGACAGCAAATGATCGCGTCGCCGTTACCAGTTGTAGCGCAGGCCGACGTTCATGCCCCAAGGCTGTTCGATGTTACGCCCGTTCATGTAATCGAAATCGGCATGCACTTGCAGCACGTCTGTCAGCTGTGCCGCCACACCGGCCCCCAGCTCAATCCGCGAGCCGGACAAGTCGTTGGTGAATCGATCATTATTGATGTCGACGTGGTTGGAGGTCACGAACTCGCGGGCAGCCGCAACCTTGACGTAAGGCTGGACGAATCCGCCGTCATCCAGGACGAAGGTGCGCCCAACGTGTGTACCCACCTTGCCCAGCAACGAGTCCGCTTTGTTGCTGCTGGCCTTCATCCCGTTATCCAGCTGATAGCTTTCGCCGCTGACCCACAGGCCGGATGCCTGCGCAAAAGGCTCGATGAACCATCCGTCTTCCAGCTTGATGTGCTTGCCCACTTCAACTGAAGCACCGACGCCCACATTGTTGTATTTGCCTTTGGCCTTCTCGCCGTCACTCATGCGCACTTGCGATGAGTTCTGGAAACGGTTCGCCTTGATCAGGGCATCGATGTAGAAGCCGTCGTCAGCCAACCAGGTGCTATAGGCACCCAGGTAGTAACTGTCGACATTGCCGGAGGTCCCCTGCTTCATGTCCAGATCGGATTCGCTGTAGCCACCTATCAGACCCACAAGCCACTGCCCGTTACTCTCGGGAACCGGTGCGTCGGCACCGAAGGAAATACCGTGTTGCTTCTGGCGGTAGGCAACGCCTCCAGCAGCCGACATGTTGTATTGGTTGCCGTAGCTACGCGCCCAGACACCACCATCACGGTTGCCGTTACGCAGCTCGCCCATGCGACTGCGAAGGGTCGCGGACTCGCCATACCATACGGTGGGTGCGGCGCTGAACAGGCCGATGACGGCGCGTGACGACTCGGAGAGCTGATCAGTCTGAACCAGCGACCAATCGGTGCCGTTCGCAACCTCGTTCTGCTCAAGCAGGTAGGCGAATGTGCCGAAATCAACTTGGCCGCCGATGACGGAAAACCGGGCATCTCCTTCCGCGACATGGACGATTGTCTGCGGGTCTGCGCCGGCAGCTGGATTTACGCCGGTGTTCTGTACCAGTAATTGGTGGTTACCCGTCGCGGTACCGCTCACCTCAAGAAAATCACCTTCGCCGGTCGCCAGGCTGGTGCCCATGGCGAAGGTGCCCACACCTGCGAGCTCACCTAATGTCAGGCGATTGAACCCCGGCGCAGTGCCACGAAGATCGACGGTACCACCATCGACGTTCAACCTGTCCAGGTTGGAGTCACCCTCCATGATCCAGGAAGATGAGCGATCGATACTCAAGCCGGTAGCGTTGGTGATTTTGCCTGTAAGGCTCGCATGGTCGCTGAGCGATAAATCGGCCGTAGAGCCCGCCTGGACCAGCACGTCACCGTGCAGTTGGCTGTTGCTGGCATTGAAGTCGACGATCGCCCCTCTCTCCACCTCGAGGATTACGCCATTGCCGCCGGTGAGGGTCGAGCCGTTAGTGACGTCAATCGTCGTCTCGATGTTCGGGGAATTGCCGTAGCTGACCAGAATGGCGCTTCCTGTCTCGCCGACAACCCTGGACCCATCGGCGACCACGAGGCTTGAGCCCGATGGATCGGTACCCGTGCGGCCGGACACCAGCAAAACGCCTACCTTGTCGCCTACCACCGTACTGCCCGACATCACGGCCCGACTGCCGCCAAGCACTATACCCACTCCGCCGGAAACAGGGCCGACCGGATCTACCCCAGCGTTGCCCTTGACGTAGGTATCAACCAGCGAAACCTCGGCGCCATCGAATGCGTTAATGCCACGACCCGCACCGGAAATGAAGCTCTTGGTGACAGTCGCGCTCGAACTGCCCGTGGTTGCATCGTAGCGGTACAGATTCAGTCCGAAGCTTGTTTCCGACGTGGAGGAGGTGAGCTTGTCAGCGGTGATGGTTGCGTTGTTGATCACAGCGCTGCTGGTCTCAAGCAGGACGCCTGCACTTCCCTGACTGGTCACTGAACCACCGTCTATTTTGACGGTGGAATCCCAGCGGGCATCAATCGCCTTCGTCTCGCCGCCAGGCGTCACGATCAATTGAGCCGAATCAAGCTGCCACTCTTCGCTCGCGTCACCGTTCCGGACAGTGGCGCCACTGCCTGGGCCGAGGGAAGCCGCCCAAGGACCCTCGCTCATCAACGTGCTACTCACAAAAACGGCAATAGACCAGGGCGCTGCGCGCACAAAGTTACGGGGAAATTTCATCAAATGTTCCTGCCTTCAAACACGCAGAGTGCGCGCTGTCCAAAGGGCGGACATTTGATAGGAGAACCGCACAAGTTTCGACAGGAAACGTCCCCTGATCATGTAGGACGTTTCCTAAAGAGTTTCATTTTTTGAAACAAACCCTGCGTAACCAAACACAATCATTCAATTGAATGGATAAGACGTGTCGTCAAAACATTTTCCGGCGTTTTACCACTGATAACGCAAACCGACATTCACACCCCAAGGTTGCTCGATATGGTTGCCATTGCTGTAATCGACATCAGCGTGCAGTTGCAAGATGTCGTTAAGCTGGATCGCCAGGCCTGCCCCCACTTCACCTCGGCTACCGGACAGATCGTCATTGAACGTGGTGCGGTTCACCGTCACTTCATTGTTGCGAGCGAACTCATGAGCCAGGGCAACTTTCACATAAGGCTGAGCAAATCCTGCGCCACCCAATGGAATATTTTTCCCCAGATGAGCCCCCGCTTTCGCAACGAACGAATCGGCTTTGTTGCTGCGGGCTTGCAATCCGTTATCGAGGCGATAATCCTCACCCTGAACCCAGAGTGCAGAGACCTGCGCAAAAGGCTCGACAAACCAGTCCTTGGCAAATTTGATGTGTTTCCCAACCTCCACAGAACCTCCCACGCCATAGTTCTGGTAGTCACCTCTGGATTTTTCGCCGTCGCTCATCCGTACATCTGCCTTGTTCTGAAACCGGTTGGCCTTGACCAGCGCATCAACGTAATAACCACTCGTTGACAGCCAGGTGCTGTACAGCCCCAGGTAGTAACTCTGAACCCGGCCGTTGCTGCCCTGCTGCAAGTTGAGCGCAGACTCGCTGTACCCGCCCATCAGACCGACGAGCCACTGCCCCTCGGTGCGAGAGACAGGGGTGTCGATACCGAAAGAGACACCTGACTGTGTCTGGGTGTAATCGACTTGATCAGTGGCGGAAATCCGGTATTTGTTTCCATACGTACGTGCCCATGCCCCTCCCTGATCGTTCCCGTTACGCAGTTCTCCCATGCGGGTTCGCAACGTGGCGGTCTCGCCATACCAGACGGTTGGGGTAGCACTGAAGAGGCCGATGACGGTTTTTGTCGAGGGCGAGATGATCGGTTCGCCAGGATCGACCGGATCGACGGGATTGACGGGATTGACGGGAGTGACCGGATCACCGCCCCCACCGGTCGTGGCCTGTACGAGAAACCAATCGGTGCCTCGTTGCTCAAGCTTGTAGACGAATGTCCCGGCATCTACCTGACCACCCAGTACGGAGAACGCCGCGCTGCCGCCAGCGGTATGCACAACCTTCTGCGGCAAATCCTCTTGAACGGGCTCCGACCCGGTGTTCTGTACCTGCAGCGAGTACACCCCGTTCGCAGTTCCTGCCACGTTGACCAGATCACTGAGGTGACCGGCCAGATCCGTTCCCATCGCAAATGTGCCGTCGCCCTGAAGCGTGGTTGCATTGAGCGTACGGAACCCTACGCCGCCGGCCCTCATGTTCACCGTGCCGCCGGCCAGTGACAGATCGCCCACCGACGAGTCGTTGATCATGTTGAACGTGGAGGTGCTACCCACGCTCATGCTGCGGCCCCGAGCGACTGTTCCGGTCAGTTGCGAGCCATTGTTCAAAACAATGGAAACCGGCGTGACAGCATCCTGCACTACATCGCCGGTCACGGTGCTGCTGTCAAGATTCAGGCTGCCAATATTGCTCAATGTGCCGACAAGGCTCGCACCGTTGGCCAGCGTCACGCTCGCGACTGACCCACTGTTTTCGGTCACCGAGCCAGTCACCGTACTGGCATCGATGCCAAGACTGGCTATGTTCGTCATCGAGCCCGTAAAACTCGAACCGTTCGCAACGACAACCGCGGTGGGGGAACCAGGCAGTGCAATGACATTCCCCGTCATCGTGGCAGCATTCATGTTCAGGCTGTTGATCTGGGTCATGTTGCCCGTGAACGAGGCGTTGTTACGCAGCGTGATGTCGGCAATCGAACCCTGGATGACATCCACATTGCCGACGAGACGGCTGTCGTCGGCCACAAAGTTCACATTTGAGGCCCGAGTGGACGTTGCAGCCTGCCCGACTTCAAGTATCACGCCATTCCCGCTGTTGAGCGTTGAGCCGTTCTGCACAGTGACCGTAGCGTTGGTCACCGTGCCGACGACAGTCCCGATCAGGATCGCACTCCCGGATGTGCCCGTGAGTGTGGCGTTATCCAGCGTCAGCGAAGGAGAGACAAGCCCGCCATTGTCTGCGGTCAGGACAGCGCCTCGATTACTGCCGGTGGCTCCCCCTCCCTGCAGCGACAATGTGCCACCGATGACCGTCAGCCCTACGCCATCAGCAATTACGCCGCCCGCACCACTCAGCGTACTTGTCACTTGGGTATTGACCAGCGTTGCCGAACTGTTACCGACCACGTTGACGCCTCGTCCAATTCCTGAAATCGAACTGTCTGTGACGATGGCAGTTGACCCAACCGCTCCCCCAGCGATCAGACGGCTGACAGTCAGGCCGATATCGTTGACGGAGGAAATCGTTGAATCACCGATGACGGCATTGCTGTTAATCAGCACGACACCCGATGCGTTGGGTTGAGTCGCGGGGTCGATACCAGAAACAGCGGCGCCGGAAAGAGTAAGCGTTGAGCCTCCCTGAGCGCTTATGCCTTGAGTGACTCCGCCTGGATTGACCGTAAGGGTCGCCCCGTTGAGTGTCCAGAAGGTCGTTGGCGTTCCAGCATTGACCACTCCGGAGGTACCCGGACCCAGTGTTGCAGCGTTTACCGGAAGACTGGAAACCAGTGCGGAAACGATAAGAAAGGGGGTTCTCCAAGCCTCAGTGCCGCATCCTGTGCGTTTCATAAAATCCTCCATGTCTCGAGCACGACACGTCAAATTGCTCGGCACTGAACGGCCACCTAATACGCTGAAAGAATGACCGGCGTTACCCATTTAGTGATAGTTAGAGTGTATGCAGCTTTCATCCGTCATCATCGTTAACTTGATCGATTTTAATACCCATTCGAAATAAGTGTTATTTCGAAAAACTCTATTTCCCAAAGGCTTGCTCTAACTCATTGAAATGACTCAGTGATCCTCCCCGCAAAAACGTGACTAAAAGTGGCGACTGTCATTTATGACAGCAGACAGTTTTCCGAACGGCATTCATCATTTACTTGCCACTTCCACCACACGTTCAAATGGAGTTGAATATGCAATCTCTAACGTCCAAAGCGTCATCCAGCCTGCCACAGCGGGAAATGCTTGATCGAGCCAATTCGGGCAGGGCGACGCTTCCCTACCTCAGCTTCACCCCAGAACAACTCAGCGGCATCACTCAGAGTGACCTGACGGGCGACTACCTTGAAGTTCCAGTTCCTCTATGGCCCGGCATGCGGGATGGCGACGTTCTCACACCCTGGCTGGGTACTTCAGAAACAGAGGGCTCGCTGATTACAGAAACTGAAGTGGTAGCGGAAGCAGGCACTTCGGTCCTCGCCCGCTTCCCAAAGGCATTGCTGCTTGCAAACGGTGATACCACCCAGTATTTCGGTTATCAGTTGTGTTGCGTGTCAGGTGACGAATGCGAGGTGTCGCGCAAAAGGGGGATTGATGTTTCTCTCAAGCAATCGCGTCCGACGCAGGGAACACGCTTCAAGAAAGCGCTTATCTCGCCTCTTTCACGAGGCATCGGAACGCTTGCCCTACCCGCCCTCCGCCCTCCTGGATCGGTCTTTGCGGACGGAACCATTCCTGTCGCACTGCTGACAGCGTCTTTGCCCATCGAAATCGACAATGTGATACCTGAGTTTCCGGAGGGATCGGTGATTCAGCTCTATCGCCTCGCTGACGACGGAACTCAAACTCCACTCGGCCCCCAACGGGATATCACGAAAACCGAGTCAGAAACCCCCGGCTTCGTGTTTGAACTGGAAATTCCCCTGGCTGACTTCCCTACAAGCGGCACTACACCATGGACACTCGAGTACAGCGTATTTGATCCACTGTCGGCCGCTGGTCCGCTGTCAGGGGCGCCAGTGAATGTGATCTTCGACCGTGAAGCGCCCGGCGGCAACCTGCCTATCCACATGCCACTGCTGGAATTCACCCCCGATCAACTGTCGGGCATCACGCTGGCGGATGTCGTCGGCACTTCGATCCCGGTGATTCTACCCGCCTGGTATCTGAGCGACGTAGGTGACAAGGTGCAGCTATGGCTGAGCACGTCGGATGCGCAGGACAACACCAAATACCTGCCTGGCACGTTCGACCTGCCCATTGCAGGTGAAGGCATAACAGTCGAGTTTAAAATCTCGGACATCAAGCCGCTGGGTAACAAGAAGCTTTACTTTGCCTACCGGCTCACCGACAAAGCCGGAAACGTCAGCACGCGCTCCAACACCGTTCCCATTGAGGTGCTCCTGACCAACGCGCCCACCAATCTGTTGGCGCCAGAGGTGCCGGACTACCTCGATCACGGCCTGGTCACTCAAAAAGACGCAGCCGAACTGGTGGAGGTGAAGATACTTAATTTCGACGACGCCGAAGCAGGGGACAGAATCTACGTTGTCTGGGGCGGCACGACGATGCCTCCCGTGTCGTTGTTGGCTACTGACCTTAATCCTGCTGCCGGCACCCCGTTGAAAGTAATCAAACTACCTTATGCGCTGGTGTTGAGCGAAGGCAGCGGCAACGGGAAGGCGGTGAGCTACGAGGTATGGCGTGGAGCGTTGCGCGCTGATACTTCGCCTGCAACCTCGGTTGACGTCAATCTCGACAGCCCCGGCCCTGATCCGGATCCGGATCCAGAGACGCCTTGGCATGAAAACCTCGTGCCTCTGGTCGTCGTGAGCGACAGTGGCGCAGGGACCGGTGGCGATAACATCATTCCGCCCGGCGATTTCAATAAGCCCGCCCTTGCCACCATTCCCCATCTCGGCAAAGACGGAGCCGTTATCTGGAAGGCTGGGGATCGGGTGCAAATCAGTTGGGATGGAGTGTTGGTCGGGACGCCGGTCCCCATTACCACGGCGAACGTCGGGGCAGACCTGCCGGTTACGATTCCAGCCGCAACGGTGAGTTCATCGACCGGACTGAAAGATGTCTTTTACATTGTCAGCCGTGATCTGACTCCAGGCAGCGAAGTGGCAACTGCAGAATCCGAACCGACGGTCGTCAACGTGCTATCGGCAGGCCTGCTGCCCGGCGACGGTTCTTTGGCTGGGGCAATATTTCCCGAGGAAAACCCTGCGCTGAATGTCGTGAACCGGGCAACGGGTGGGCTGGACGGCACGCCGATCCGAATTACGCTGGCAGGTGTGACTAACATCGGGGTCAACAACCTCATCAGCTTGAGGTTCGTCGGTCGACAAAGCCTGAGTGATCCAACGGCTGCAGAAATTGTGGGGACCGAGCTGCGGATCACGGACCACATCATCACATCGTCGGAGCTGAGCGCGGGCTATTTTGAACTTGATATTCCGTATAACCCCTATCTGCAGAAAATCTGCCGAAACGGTTGCACAGTGGATTACTCCATCACGAATACCGCCGGCTCGGTATCGGCGTCTCAGAAGTTTATAAGGATCGTACTGGATCAACCGGGTTCGATTGGCGTTTGTGCAATAAACCCAACGGCGACTTGATAAGGGTCCAGAAAATCCAGCCACTCTGACGCCGAACGGTCCTCTCTGCAACGGGATTGCTTAAACCCTGTTGCAGAGAGGCCCCACTTTCAACGCTGTTTTTTCTTCAAAGACAACGACCATGGCGACCACAAAAAACAGTACTCCTTCCGCCCCTTCAGTCGGAACACTGGTGCTCAATCCATTGATCATCCCTCAAATGGATTACGGGTCAGCCCGACCTGGACTGGGTTGGGATGATTTGAATGACCCCACCAGGCCCGTATTCCTGCAAGCCCAGTTAAATACGCTGGAGTACAACTTGGGAAACTTTGTCACGCTCTACTGGGACGACACGTCCGCACAGTCGTTCACGCTAGAGCAGTCAAACTTTGACAACAGTTTCATTGGTTTCAGCGTTTACCCTGGTTCAATTAAAGAACCCAACGCAGAAGTTTATTACACCGTCTACGATCAATTGAGCGGCTCCACTGTAAGCTCTGACAAACGAACGGTGCTTGTGAAACTGTCAGTCCCTGGCGGCACTGATACCGATCCGTCCACGCCTTACCTCAATGATCGTCTGGCCGCACCCAGTATCGCGCCCCCCGGTGATATCACTGATCCGGATGTGCCGGTGAGTGTCACCGTCGAGCCATGGGACAACATGACCGAGGGCGACGAACTCACGGTGATCTGGAACGGCGTACGTCTCAAACAACCGCCTTTGCCCAGCAATCAGGTCGGTCAACAACAAACCGTGATCATCCCCAAAGCCACCCTCATTGGAGCAGGCGATGGCAGCCCTGTGAACGTGAGTTATGAGATCAGGGATATCGTCAACAACTACTCGTTCGTGTCCAGACCTGCATTGCCCACTGTCATCGTAGACCCCAACTCTGCGCCTGCACCCGCGGTCAAGGCGGGTGGCGTGCGGGTGACGGTCATCGACCTCGTCAAGTTGGGCACAGACGATGTTCAGGTCGAGATCCCCCACGACAACGGCGTTCCCGCTCCGGGCGACTTGGTCACACTCACCTGGAAAGGCACGGCAGCTGATGGTACGCAATATGAAACGCAGCTCGGCCCAGCGCCTTACCCAGGCGGCGGGCTCAATCTGGAATTCAATGTGGCTAACGCGGACATCGTCGCGATCGCCGGCGGCGGAGCGGTTGTCAGCTATCAGGTAGGGGGCAAGAGTTCCAAAAGTACGACCGTCACGGTGGTGGGCACGCCCTTGCAACTGGAAGCACCTTTTATTCCGGGCATCGGGAGCGATATTGATGTCGGCGTGATCGCAGATCCGGTACTGGTGCGAATTCCGGCCTATACCGGCAAGGCACAGGATGACGAGATCATTCTTTCGTGGGAGGGCCTGACGCAGACGGGTAATCCGGTGGTCTACACCGATACCTATACCGTTAGAGTCGGGGAAGAGACGGTTACCAAAGACATGGCGGTTGCCAAGAATCTGCTCACCCCCTTGGCCGACGGGACGCTGAGCGTCAGCTACCGCGTGAAGAAGATAGTCACCGGAGCTACGATACCGTCAGCCGCAACGGTCTACACCGTCAGTGGCAACATACTGCTACCCATCCCTACAGTCGCCGGCGCACCTGGCGACATTTTCGATCCCGCCGTCAATCCCACAGGCTCATCAGTTCATGTAGACGGTTCCGCTGCTGCGCTAAAAGCTCTGGATCAGGTGACGATCTATTGGACCGGCCCCGTTCAGCAAGGCAGTGCGTCGCAGAGCTTCCCGATCACCCGCGATGACCAGTCTCTCGATTGGCCAATCCCGGCAACGCTGATCGAGCCCAGTCTCGGCAGCACGGTGGATGTCTTTTATGAAGTGGTGCGGGCAGCCGGGGGCAACGCAAAATCGATGACTCGAACGCTCACAATCCTCGACACGCTCCCTAACGTGATCACTGAGGATTTCACGACAAGTACGGCAGTGCTGATCAGAGAGGGTGGAACCCTCAACACTAACTACACAACGATTAGTTTTGAATCCGGCAGCGGACTGATGGGTTTCCCCGCACGCGATGCCGTGCCGCCCGACGGGGGGGCGACGTTACGCCTACCACTGCTTCACGTTTGCTATCAACACCCGGTCAATCAGCCGGGACCACAGGATGTCCTGATCGATTTAAGGCGCGACTGTGTCAGCGTCGAGTGTGACGTTTATGGCTGCAACGGAAAAACCACCCTCGCCTTGTTGGATGCCACCCAGTCGGTTGTCGAGACGAAAGTCTTGCCCGCAATCACGAACCAGCACTTCATCTCCAGTGCCACCCAACCCATTCACTTCATCAAAATCACCGCAGACACGGACTGGACGCTGTGGGACAACATCACAATGAAAACCCGCAACGTTGCAAGGAGCAGAAGAACATGAAAGTGACCACGCTAACCGCTGAACAAAAAGCGAAAATGACCGCCGCTATCAACAGCGTTATTGACGGCACGCCATCCATTCAAGCGACGTCCTACCCCAAGCCCAAAGTCGAACCGGCTGACTCGTTCAACGTGTTGGACCCAAACAAGAACAACGCAGTCGACAATACCTACATCGTCATTGACAACATTCCCGCGTCCTTTCTTGTCAGCTTCTACTGGAACGGCGATTACTCGATCGACCCTGTCACGTCCGACGGCACACAGATAAGGGTAAAGGTTCCACCCGAGCTCGTCATCGCCGCGAGCGATACTGTGCGTCAACCTATCACTGTCATTTACGCAGTACTCGGTCCGGACGATCCAGATAGCACCGCTTCCGACCCTTTACAACTGACAGTGATCAAGTACGTGCGTCCGGAATATCCAAAACCGGTGGTCACCGAGGCACGAGCGGGTGTTCTCGATGTCAGTGCCCTGACGGCCAATGCGCACATGACACTGGCCGCCTGGCCGGGTCAGAAAGTGGGACAAAAGCTCTGGCTCAGCGTGGTGTCCACGCCACAGATCACGTTGCAGAACTGGAACCCTTTGGAGATCACAACCTTGGGGAGTCAAAGCAGGGTCATATCCCTCGCGCTTTTGCAGACGCTGACTAACGATTCGACGTTTACGCTCAAGCTGGAAGCGTCATTTGATGGGGGCGCGACCCGCTTTGCGTTTTCCGAACAGTCGTACACCATCAAGAGCGCACCTACTGTCAAAACGGTCGAGATCACCAGCGTTCGGGATTCGAAGGGAGAAGTTCCCAACGGCGGGACGACGACGGATACCACCGTCACGATTGGGGGGACAGTCACCTTCGCCTGAAGGCCGTTTTACTCCGCAGGCCCGAGGCGAGCCTGGTCGTACGCCTCACCCCGGAGCATCAGCCGCGGAACAGCTCCCCCGGCGTAAAGCCAAATAACGTTTTGAACGCTGCAATGAACGCAGAAGTGGAATCGTAACCGCAATCAAGGGCGGTACTGGTCACGCTGCCTCCCTCTTCCAGCCGGTTGAGCGATGCGAGCAATCGAGCACGTTGCCGCCAGCCTCGGAAGCTCAAGCCGGTTTCACGCTGAAACAAGCGCATGAGGGTTTTTTCCGACATGTTCAGACGCGCCGCCCAATCGGTGAGGGTGATGGGCTGCCCCGGGTCTTCAACCAGCTCGTTGCACAGCGCCAACAATCGCGCATGCCGTGGCAACGGCAGGGAAAAGCCGACCTCCGGCAGTCCGGCCAGTTGATCGAGCAGCACCTGAACGAGCCGCCCTTCTGAACTGTTCTGCTCGCGATAGTCGACCGGTAACAAGCAGAACGCTTTGATCAGCTCACGCGCCAGCGGCGTCACTTCAAGCACTCGGCAACGATCCGGCGCCCACAGCGAGTTCTGGGTGCGCACGTACAAACTGCGCATCTCGGCGCGGGTCGAGGTGACGACCTCATGATCCAGCCCGGCGGGAATCCACACGCCCCACTGAGGCGGCGCAAAGAAACTGCCCTGTTCGGTGTGCACGCCCAGCACACCGCTGATCGCGTAGGAAAACTGCACCCAGTCGTGACGGTGAGTTGGGGTCCATGATCCGGCGCTCAGGCTCTCGGCGCGGGCATAGAGCGGCCTGGGCAGATCCGCCAGCGCCGGGATGAGACGCTGGGTGTCTGCGTTGCGAGCGGGGCGTTGTCCGTTGGTCGGCATGAGCAGGCCTTGTGTCGTGAAGCGGCAGTTTACGGTGCGGCGCCCACGCCCTGCCAGTCGAGCCTGCTTCAATCCCCTGGGAGCACGTCATGAGCGACAGGGATGTTTCAGACACTGCATATCCATCAACTGTAGCGGCCCTCTCACGAATGAATTGGCTTCCACAGAATCGCGTGCACCACCTGACACTATCACCGCTCGATAATCGCCGTGACGCCCTGCCCGCCCGCCGCACAAATCGAAATCAGCCCGCGTCCCTGCCCGGCCACGCTCAGCAGCTTCGCAAGGTTGGCGACAATACGTCCGCCGGTAGCAGCAAATGGATGACCCGCTGCCAGCGAGCTGCCTTTGACGTTGAGTTTGCTGCGATCGATCGAACCCAGCGGCGTCTCAAGACCAAGCCGCGTCTTGCAGTAATCGGCGTCTTCCCAGGCCTTCAGGGTGCACAGCACCTGTGCCGCGAAGGCTTCATGGATTTCGTAATAATCGAAGTCCTGCAAAGTCAGCCCATTGCGAGCCAGAAGCCTCGGCACTGCATACACCGGCGCCATCAGCAAACCTTCTTCACCGCGCACGAAGTCCACTGCCGCTGCCTCGCCGTCGCGCCAGTAGGCCAGGACCGGCAGGCCACGCTCGCGCGCCCAGTCTTCACTCGCCAGCAGAACCAGCGAGGCGCCGTCGGTCAGCGGCGTGGAGTTGCCAGCCGTCAGCGTGCCCTTGGCGCTGCGCTCGTACGCAGGCTTGAGCGATGCGAGCTTTTCCAGGCTGGCGTCGACCCGTAGGTTGTTGTCGCGGGTCAGTCCCAGAAACGGAGTGATCAGATCGCCCTGCCAGCCTTCGGCATACGCGGCGGCCATCTTCTGATGACTCTCCAGCGCGAGTTGATCCTGAGCCTCACGGGGAATCTGCCAGGTCTGCGCCATCAGCTCGCAATGCTGCCCCATCGACAGCCCCGTGCGAGGCTCGCCATTGCGCGGCAGTTCGGGCTTGAGGTTATGCGGGCGCAACTGCGTCAGCGCCTTGAGTTTGTCGGCCGTGGTCTTGCTGCGATTGACGTGCAGCAGGATTTGCCGCAGGTCTTCGTTGACCCCGATTGGCGCGTCAGAGGTGGTATCCACGCCGCCTGCGATGCCACATTCGATCTGCCCCAGCGCAATTTTGTTGGCGACCAGCAAGGCCGCTTCAAGCCCGGTGCCGCACGCCTGTTGAATATCGTAGGCAGGTGTCTGCGGTGAAAGCCGCGAGCCCAGCACACATTCGCGGGTCAGGTTGAAGTCCCGGGAATGCTTGAGTACCGCACCCGCCGCGACTTCCCCCATGCGCAGGCCATGCAGGTTGAAGCGCTCGATCAGGCCCTCCAGCGCTGCGGTCAGCATGTCCTGATTGCTGGCGGTGGCGTACGCCCCGTTGGAACGGGCGAACGGAATCCGGTTTCCCCCGATGATGGCCACGCGGCGTGTCTGACTCATTGAAATCTCCCTTTCTCGTGTGGGTTGCTCAAGTGAAGAGCGTAGGACTTTCTGCAGGCGAGTGTGGTCCACTGCTTTGAACCCCGACTCAAGGAGAGTGTTCCATGGCATCTGATCGCTACATTGACTTCGCCAACTCGGACATCGGCCGCCGACTGGTCGGAGCGGTAGGTCTGCCGGCGCCCGCTCGTCTGGAGCGCTGGCAAGCGGGTCGTCTGCGCCCGGTTGAAGGCGCGCTCCTGTTGAGTAGCGGCCCCCTCGCCGAGCGCGTCAGCGGGTTTGCACCGCGCATGACGGATCTGTTGTTCAGTTTCGGCAGCGACGTCAACGGCGCCCACCCATGGACAAGCGAACAAGGCTCTAAGATCAAGGCCGTGGTGTTTGATGCCAGCCCGCTGTTGCAGGCCGACCAACTGGGTCAACTGCGTGAGTTCTTTCAGCCCGTCCTGCGCCATCTGGCCCCTAGCGCGCACGTCGTCATACTGGGACGCGTCCCGGATTCCCTGACCGATCCGCTGGCCGCCAGCACGCAGCAAGCCATCGAGGGGTTCAGCCGCTCGCTGGCCAAGGAAATGCGCAACGGCGGCACGGTTCAGCTGTTGCAGGTGGAAGAAGGCGCCGAGGAGCAACTGGAAGGCGCGCTGCGATTCTTCCTTTCGCCCAAAAGCGCGTTCATTTCCGGGCAAGTGATTCGCCTCAGCGCGTGTGAAGCCAAGGTTCAGGACTGGAGTCGTCCGCTGGCCGGACGCAAGGCGCTGGTGACCGGTGCTGCCCGAGGTATCGGCGCCGCCATCGCCGAAACCCTTGCACGGGACGGCGCCGACATCGTGCTGCTGGACGTGCCTCAGGCCAAGGCCGACCTCGAAGCACTGGCCGCACGACTGGGCGGTCAGGCGCTGGTGCTGGATATCTGCGCGCCCGATGCCGCGACACAGTTGATCGAACGTATTCCAGGCGGGCTCGACATCGTGATCCACAACGCGGGTATCACGCGCGATAAAACGCTGGCCAACATGACGGCGGATTTCTGGGACTCGGTGCTGAACGTCAACCTCAACGCCCCGCAAGTGCTGACTCAGGCCTTGATCGAGGCGGGTGCGCTGCACGACAACGGCAGCGTGATCCTGATGGCATCGATCAGCGGCCTGGCTGGCAATCGCGGGCAAACCAACTACACCACCAGCAAAGCCGGCCTGATCGGCCTGGCACGTGCATTGGCGCCGTCGCTGAAAGAACGAGGTATCAGCATCAACGCCGTCGCGCCGGGGTTCATCGAAACCAGCATGACCGGGCATATGCCGTTTGCCCTGCGTGAGGCGGGCCGTCGCATGAGCTCGCTGGGCCAGGGCGGCCTGCCTCAGGATGTCGCCGAGGCGGTGGCATGGCTGAGCCAGCCGGGCACAGGCTCGGTCAGTGGCCAGGTGCTGCGAGTCTGTGGACAAAGCGTCATGGGTGCCTGAGCCCTGTTTGTTGGGCGGGGCTCAAGAGGATGAACACGGGAGAATTTCAATGAGTGCACATTGGCGTTATCTGGATGCTCCACCCGCGCTGCCCGGTTTGTTCATGCAGGCCGCCCTGCGGCGCAAGGTCAGTGGCACGCAACTGCCTGATCAGGGCCTGCGCTGCTGGGTGTCGGTCGATCCCGAGAAGGTCAATGCGTTCTCCAAAGTCTGTGGTTTTGTCCCCAGCAGTCTGATGCCGCCGACTTATCCCCATGTGCTCGCCTTTGCGCTGCAAATGAAGCTGCTGACCGACAGGGATTTCCCCTTCCCGTTGTTGGGACTGGTGCACCTGCAAAACCGTATCAGCATTCGTCGTCCGCTGGGCAGCGTGATCAAGGCCCAGGTGAGCGTGCGCGTCGCCCACCTCAAACCCCACGCCAAAGGCGCGACGTTCAGCCTGATTACCCAGATCGAGGACGCCCTGGGGCTGCTGTGGGAAGAACACAGCACCATGCTCTGTCGCGGTGCACAGATTGAAGGCGACGTGGAAGGCGCCTATGAGCCGGCGCCGTTGCCGATGACCGAACTGGCGACCTGGTACGCGCCGTCCGACATCGGTCGGCAGTACGCGAAGGTCAGCGGCGATTACAACCCCATTCACTTGAGCGATGCCAGCGCCAAGCTATTTGGCTTCCCCACGGCCATCGCCCACGGGCTGTGGATAAAAAGCCGAACGATGGCTGCACTGGAAGATCATCTGCCCGCGTCGAATGTGGACATTTCCGTGGAATTCCAGAAGCCGGTGCGCTTGCCGAGCGAATTGACGCTATCCGCCAGCGCGGCAGGCTCGCACGGGCAGTTGAAGGTCGAGGGCAAGGAAGGGATCGTGCACATGGTGGGGAGCTGGCAGCCAGCGTCGGAGTGATTCACAACCAACGATAGGAGCGCGCTTGCCCGCGATTGCATTTGGTCAGTCGACATCTCTGTCGCAGAGGCACCGCAATCGCGGGCAAGTGCGCTCCTACACTGCGTCTGCCATTGAAATCACGAGCACTTGCTTCAATCGCGCATCCCCCTGAAGCTACGCACCTTCAGGAGACCCGCACATGAACCTCGACGAACTCACTCAACGCTTGCATCGCATCCGCGATACCAACGACTGGCGTCCATTTCACAGCCCCAAGAACCTGGCGATGGCGGCCAGCGTGGAAATGGCCGAGCTGGTGGAAATCTTCCAATGGAAAACCGAAGACCAGTCGCGCCAGTTGCCGGCTGACGAGCTGGCGCATGCGGGCCAGGAAGTGGGCGACATCGTCTTGTATTTGCTGCTGATGTGCAGCGAGCTGGGTCTGGACATGAACGAAGTGGTTAGCGCGAAGCTGGCGGACAGTGAACGGCGGTTCAGCAAATGAGCGACCGGCATTTCGACCAGCTGGCGACGCGCTTCGCCGAGAAGATCTACGGCGGCGCCAAAGGCGCGATTCGTCTTGCGGTATTACAGGCGGACTTGAAAGAAAGCCTGCCGGCTCGCCCCTTGCGCGTGCTGGACATCGGCGCGGGCCTGGGCCACATGGCGTTGTGGCTGGCCGAGCGTGGCCATGACATCACGCTCGCTGAGCCCGCCGAGCCGATGCTTGAGGGCGCTCGCCAGCGCTTCGCCGAAGCAGGCCAGTCAGGCACGTTCATTCAAGCGCCGTGGCAGGACCTGCCCGGCCAGTTGACCGAGCCCTACGATCTGGTGCTCTGCCATGCCGTGCTGGAGTGGCTGGCCGAGCCGCATACGATCCTGCCTGCGCTGCACCAACTGACCAACGCCGATGGCTGGTTGTCGCTGGCGTTTTACAACCGCGATGCGCTCATCTACCGCAATCTGCTCAAAGGCCATTTTAAGAAAATGCGCCGAAATACCCTGGCCGGTGAAAAACAGAGCCTGACCCCGCAACAACCTCTTGATCCCCGCGAATTAGCGGCGCAACTTGAAGGTCAGTGGCGGGTCGAAACCCAGAGTGGCGTTCGTGTTTTCCACGATTACATGCCGGTGGAGTTTCAGGCGAAAGCCGAACTCGCAGATTTACTGGAAATGGAGCTCGCGCATCGACGTCACCCAAGTTTTGCCGGACTGGGACGTTATCTGCACTGGATGTGCCGACCTGTTTGAGGCTATCTGCGGAGACCATCATGAAACGCCGCCTTGCTTTGCTTTCACTCTGCCTGGGACTCGCCGCGTGTCAGAGCCCCAACCCCTACAACGCCGTGTCGGCCGCGATCCCGCCTGCGCCGCCACACGCGGCCAATGCGATCGACATGAGTGCCTACCCCGCAGCGCCTCGCGACTTCGGTCGCTATCGCAACTGGACCTGGCTCAACGGCCAGTTGCCGCCTGGCACTCAGTGGGCTGACTCCGCGCAAGTGGCGGAAGCGGTGAGCAACGGACTGGATCAGCGCGGTCTTCGCCCTTCGCAGAACCCCCAGGCAGCCGATTTGCGCGTCACCGCTGACACCCGGACGGAAACCCGTATCCGGCAAGTCCGGGACGATTATTACGACCCGTATTACGGCGGCGCCGGTGCGGGGTATTACAACGGCTATCGCAATGGTTACGGCGGCTATGCCAGTGTGCCGATTGTCCGGACCTATCAAGAGCAGGTGGTGGTGGTGCGGATCAGCATGTTCGATGCCCGCAGCGGCCAGCCGGTGTGGAGCGCCAGCGCAGAAACCGGCAGTGGCGGCGATCAATCGGATCGCGCCAAGGCGTTGCGCCAGGCCGTGCAGCACGCATTGACCGCTTATCCACCTTCCTGATCCTGATTCGTAGTCCGCTATTCGTAGCCCGCTACGCAAACGTTAAGTGCATGCGCTGGAGAACCAACATGTTTCGCTGTATCGCTGTCGTGTGTATTGCCCTGCTGCTCGCCGCCTGCCAGACCGATCGGGTCAATCGTGACTTCGACGCACAGCGCGACTTCGGCGGGTATCGAACCTGGGCCTGGAAAGAGCCCGGCCTGCAATATCAACCGAACGACCCACGCATCAAGAGTGACTTGACCGAACAACGCATTCGCCAGTCGGTGGGCGAACAACTGGATCAACGGGGTCTGCGTATGGCCGCGCCGGGGGCCAAAGCTGACCTGCAGGTGCAAGCCTGGCTGATCGTTGAAAACCGTCAACAGATGGTCACCACCAACTACGGCGGTGGCGGCTATTGGGGCAACCCGTGGGGCGGTTACTGGGGCGGCCCGATCGGCACTGAGACGCGCAATGTCGATTACAAAGTCTCGACCCTGCAGATCGACATGCTCGACGGTAAGGACGGGAAGCTGGTGTGGCGGGGCAGCACTGAGCAGGTCGTGAGCGACGGCAACGCCAACCCTGCGGCGCGCGAACTGGCGCTGCGTCAGACCGTGCAAAAGATTCTGCAGCAGTATCCGCCGAGATAGCAGCCTCAAGCCTCAAGCGGCAAGTAGACGCCACTCAGTCCGCTAGAAGCTTGAAGCTTGAAGCTTGAAGCTTGAAGCTTGAAGCTTGCGGCTTGCGGCTGCTCCCGCGCCAACTACACTCCCTTGCATCTCGGGTGAGTAGCGACGGCGTTGCCGAAGGAGTGCTGATGTCTCCCCTGATGTCCCCCTGCGCCCGCCGGGATCGGCAGCGAGGTGCCATAGGATTGTTGGCAGCCCTGACGATGGCCCTGGCCTTGCTTTGCACCCTGGTGGTGGTCGACAGCGGTCGGCTCTACATGGAAAAACGTTCCTTGCAGCGCGTCGCCGACATGGCCGCGCTGGAAGCGGCGAGCCTCAACGGCAACTGTGCGGGCGCCAGCACGGCGAACAGCTACGCGACCCAAAGCGCCACGCGCAACGGTTTTACCGTCACGGACAACACCCGCGCACTGACCACACGCTGTGGCATCCTCGCCACCGGGACTGACAGCCGCCGCAGCTTCGTGGTAGACGCCACGAAAGCCGACGCCATCCAGGTCATCGTCAGCCACACCGTCGCACGCAGCATCGCGGCGGGCATTGGCGCGATGTTCGACACAACACCTACGCCGCCGGATATTCAACTGACCGCCGTGGCCGTGGCGACCCCACCGTTGCCGCCGTTGGCGCAGTTGACGATCAACAGCACACTGGCCACGGTCGACAGCACTCAGGCCGGGTTGCTGAATACGCTGTGGGGGGGATTGCTGGGCGGAACGTTGAATCTCTCTGCCGTCGGTTATAACGGCTTGGCGAGCACCAACATCAATCTGCTGAGCTATCTGAACCAGCTGGCCATCGACATAAACGCGAAGGCAGGCGACTACACCGCGTTGCTTGCGACCAACGTTTCAATCAAACAGCTGCTCACGACCGCCGCCACTGTGCTGCCTCAGAACAATTCGGCCGTTCAGGCTGCCATCAGCGGTTTGCTCAGTGTCAACACCATCGCCAGCGGTACCACCATCAGGCTTCAGGATCTCTTGAGCGTGCAGACCGGGCTTCCCTCGGCCGGGCTCAATACCAACCTCAATGTGTTCGGCTTGGTGCAAGGGTTTGTACAGGTCGCCAACAGCAACAGCGCCGTCTACGCCACGGTCCCTGCGAACGTCTTGGGATTGGTTGGACTGAGTACCAAGGTGAAAATCGTCGAGCCGTCGCAACTCTCTGCCGCCGGGGACCCGCGCCTCGCGACTGCCAACAGCAACGACCCCAATCAGATTTATGTCCGGACGGCGCAGCTACGCACCTTGACGACCGTTGATCTGAGCTCTCTAAGCCCCGTCCTTGACCTCGCGAGCGGTACCATCAGCCTTGTCCTGAGCCTATTGAATGCTGATGTTCAGATAGCGCCCGCACCTTTAAGACTGGATATCAGCCTGGAAGCTGCAAGCGCCGACAGTCACGTCACCGGTTTTACCTGCGCGTCCGATGACACAAAGAGCTTGGCTGCAGACACCAAGACAGCCTTGGTGAAGTTGAAAGTCGGCAAGATCGATGGCAGCACCTGGAACTCCTCGACCACTGATTTACCGGCGCCCCAAGAACTGGTGCTACTGGATGTGCGTACCGGTACGCCGAAGACCAGCTTCGGCGGCGGTGGGGTAGGTTTGATGGTGAACCTTCCGATTGCTGCCAACCGCGCCACGCTGAATTTTGCCAAGCCTGCGCAAATCAATGCCACGCCCTCGCCAGTGCTGTCGCTGAATGGCCCTCCCAACCTTGTGACGCAACTGGGAAACAGCCTGAGTAACCCGGTCGTTATGCATACGGCGAGCAGTGGTGGTCTGTTGGGCTTGGTCCTCAACACAGTGACGGGGCTGGTGAATGGTTTGGTGAGCACGATTACCGGGCTCCTCGGCACATTGCTCGGACCGCTGCTGGATCCGCTGCTGAATCTAGTACTCAAAAATCTCGGTGTGAACATCGCCAACGTCAACGTAGGCGCCAACCTGAGCTGTCACCCTGCTCAGGCGGTGTTGGTGATCTAAGATCGAATCGGTAAGCACGTTGCTCACGATTGCAGTGGGGGCAGTGAGATCAGCGGTGAATGACACTGCGCATTCGCGGCCGTCGTAACCTCCGACTGCTCCTACACAGTCTGCGCCAGGCCGCCAATCCCGTACACGCCGCAGAGCGCAGTGAGCACACGGCTGATCGTTCCCACGCTCTGCGTGGTAATGCCGCTACGGACGCTCCGCGTCCACCGTGACGCGGAGCGTCGTTCGCTGTGTTACCACGCGGAGCGTGGGAACAATCAAATACAGTCTGCGTCAGCCACCCCATCGGTACACGCCGCAGAGCGCCGTGAGCACACGCCTGATCGTTCCCACGCTCTGCGTGGTAATGCCGCTACGGACGCTCCGCGTCCACGGTGACGCGGAGCGTCGTTCGCTGTGTTACCACGCGGAGCGTGGGAACAATCAGATCCGAAGCCATCGCGGGCAAACGCGCTGCGGGCAGAATCAAAGCCTCCAGAAGA
>Ga0308163_10001310_pt1 | contig 28208 bp, 20 predicted proteins | sample PhyTR1_FD_201037 | JGI IMG/M metagenome (GOLD analysis project Ga0308163, IMG submission 201037) | Phyllosphere microbial communities from UC Gill Tract Community Farm, Albany, California, United States - DLSLT.R1 | ecosystem: Host-associated > Plants > Phyllosphere > Unclassified | place: USA... | reverse complement strand
CACCTGGTCGAGTCGCTGCATATCTCCGACCAGCTTGCTGTACGCTGGCGAGCCTGGCTGCAGTCCTTTCATGCTGCGGTTCAGCTCACGCAAGGTCTGTTGCATATCTTCCGGCAGCGTTTTCATCGCCGGGCTGGCCGTCACTTTATTGATGTTATCGATGGTGCGTTGCAGGTCACGCATCGTTTTCTGGCTCTCTTTTAGCGTGCCGGTCGCCTGGTTAATCATACCGTTAAGCGGCAGTCCGTTGATCTTATCCAGCGCCGCCATCAGCTTCTGCTGAATCTGGCTCAGGCCACCACTGACGGTTGGGATTACTTCATAACCCGACACTTTCTGCGGCCCTTTATACGCTGGTGCATTGTCGTAGAAGTCGAGATCAACGTATAACGCGCCTGACAGCAGGTTGCCGGTTTTCAGCGTGGCACGCAGGCCGCGTTTCTTACCATCCTGCAGATGCTGCTCCAGATCGAAGTTCTCGCCCAGTCGGCTGATAAAGCGATCCGGTTCGATGCGAATCAGCACCGGCACGCGGTAATCATTGTTCAGCGCCTGATCCAGACCCGCTTTCATCAGCGGTGCTTCAGATACCGTACCGAGGCGAATGCCGCGGAATTCAACCGGCGCACCGGCCTGCAGACCACGAATCGAATCGGTGAAGAACAGCAGATAATCGATATGGTTGGTATACAGTGAATCCTGAATGCTGCGTTGATCGTCAAACAGATGATAATCAGACTGATTCTGTGCGGCCTGGCCCAGATCCCAGCCATCCGGCACGTCAAAGCTGACGCCACCGCTGAACAGCGTGGTCAGTGAACCCATTTCTACCCGCATACCTGAGGCAGACATATCAACGGCGATGCCGCTGTCCTTCCAGAAGCGGACATTGGTGGTGACCAGCCGATCATACGGTGCCGCGATAAACAGCTGATAGGTCATCATGCGTTTATCGGTATCGAAGGTGCTGGTTTCTACCGTACCAACGCGATAGCCACGGAACAGCACCGGATCGCCAGGGTTAAGCTGGCCGGCTTTTTTACTGTCGAGGATAATGCGGATGCCTTTAGCATCCGGCGGCGCTAAAGGGGGTGCATCCAGCAGGTTAAATTGTTCTGGCGCTTCACTTTTGGTGCCTGGCTGTAACTCAATATAGGCACCCGACAGCAGGGTTCCCAATCCGCTAATGCCTTCGCGACCAATTTGCGGTTTAACTACCCAGAAAACGCTGTCTTTGTGCAACAGTTTTCCCATTCCGGCATTAAGGCGGGCCTTAATTTCAACGTGATGGAGATCGTCGCTTAGCACCGCGCTCTCAACCACGCCGACATCAACGCTGCGGCTTTTAATGGTGGTTTTACCCGCTTCGATGCCCTCGGCATTTTCGGTAATCAGGGTGACTACCGGTCCCTGATGGCTGAAGTGATAGAACAGAATCCATCCGCCGATTAACAGCGTGACGATGGGGACAATCCAGACCGGCGACCAGCGCTTGATCTGCTCCACCTTTGCGTGGCCGTGGTTAATTTCCGTCAAGGCGCGGCTCCTTTACATTGTTTGCGTGTACACGATCCCAGGTTAATCGCGGGTCAAAGGTCATTGCAGCAATCATGGTCAGAATGACCACCAGCGCAAATAACACTGCCCCCCACGCGGGATACACACTCATTAATTGCCCCATGCGCACCAGCGCAGAGAGCACTGCAATCACAAATACGTCGATCATTGACCAGCGGCCTACAAATTCAACCACTTCATAAATCAGGTGCATCTTGTGGCTATCATGCCTTCCACGTCCGCCGGCATCCCAGCAGAGCCAGCCGATCGCCAGCATTTTCAGCGTCGGCACCATAATACTGGCGATAAAAATCACCAGCGCCACCGGATAAGAACCGTCGCTCCACAGTAAGATAACGCCCGCCATAATATTGGAGGGATAAGCGCTGCCCAGCGTTTCTGTCACCATAATGGGCATCAGGTTAGCGGGAATATAGAGAATGACCGAGGTCAGCAGCAGCGCCAGCGTCCATTGCAGGCTGTGTTTACGGCGGACGGATGCCACCACTCCGCAGCGGGTACAATGCCGCTGGTCTGCGGGCAGAATGGCGGTGCAGCAGGGACAAGATCGCAAATCCTGCTGCAGGCCGGTGACGCCGACTTTGGGTGGATGCGGCAGAGCCGGTAGCGGCGCAATGCTCTGCCACAGCTGACGTCGGTCGATGCACTGAAAGGCCCGCAGTTGCAGCAGGCAGAACAGACACCATGGCCAGAAGCTGGTTTCCAGCCCGATATCGCCGTAGGCCATCAGCTTGACGAAACTGACCAGTACCCCCGCCATGAAGATTTCCGCCATGCCCCAGTTGCGTAACTGAAACAGAATGCGCGCCAGCCCCAGTTTCAGGCTGTTGGGCAGCGGCACCGGATTTACCAGCAGCAGAATGGTGATCATGCAGAACGCCGGGATCGCCTGAACAAACAGCAAGAACAGCGTCGCCAGACTGCTGTAGTCCTCCGACACCATCACCTGCGGTATCTCCGCCAGGCTGATCTGGCTGCTGAGCCCGGCCACTTTCATGGTGATAAACGGAAACAGGTTAGCCAGCAGCAGCATAAACAAGGCCGCCAGCGCATAACCGGTTGGCCGTCTGCGCGGCTCGTGCCAGTTCGCCGTCAGGGAAGTCTGGCAGCGCGGGCATGAGGCGCGGCTGCCAACAGGGATGTCCGGCAGCTTATTCATTAAATCGCATTGTGGACAGAGCATCCACGCGTCACTTTTATCTGCTGAACACATCCGTTATCCCTTGCTCTACGCGCCGTTTTTCATTGACTCAAGCTCTTCCCAGCGCGCAAAAGCCGTTTCCAGTTCCTGCTCAGCCTGCGCCAGACTGTCCAGCACCGGTTGAGTCTGGTCATGGGCCTGGCTGAAGAAGTCCGGATGACTCATTTTCGCCTGCAGTTCGCCAATTCGCGCTTCCAGCTGTTCCAGCTTTTGCGGCAGCTGTTCCAGCTCACGCGCCAGGTTATAGCTTAGTTTGTTAACGCTGCGTTTGGCAGCATCGCTTTTCTCTGACGCAGGTTTTGCCACAGCAGCAGTTGCTTTCGCCGGTGCGCCCGCTTTTTGCTGCTTATAGGCCGCACGCTGCTGTTGTGCATCGTGATAGCCGCCGACGAAGGTGCCGATCTCACCGTTGCCTTCGAAGATCCAGCATTCGGTGACGGTATTGTCGACAAACTGACGATCGTGGCTCACCAGCAGCACGGTGCCCTGATAGCCATCAATCAGCTCTTCCAGCAGCTCCAGCGTTTCAACGTCGAGGTCGTTGGTCGGTTCATCGAGAATCATCAGGTTGCTGGGACGCAGGAACAGACGCGCCAGCAGCAGGCGGTTACGTTCACCACCGGACAAGGCACGCACCGGCGTCATGGCGCGTTTTGGGTGGAACAGGAAGTCCTGCAGGTAGCCCAGCACGTGACGTGGCTTGCCGTTGACCAGCACTTCCTGCTTGCCTTCCGCAAGGTTATCCATCACGGTGCGGTCCGGATCGAGTTCGGCGCGATGCTGGTCGAAATAGGCCACTTCCAGCTTGGTGCCAGAGTGCACGCGGCCATGATCGGCTTGCAGCTGCTGCAGCATCAGGCGTAGCAAGGTGGTTTTGCCGCAGCCGTTCGGGCCGATCAGCGCAATTTTATCGCCACGCTGGACCTGGGAAGAGAAGTTCTTCACCAGCACTTTGCCGTCAACCGCATAGTCGACGTTTTCCAGCTCAAATACGATTTTGCCTGAGCGCGAGGCTTCGCCCACCTGCATATTGGCTTTGCCCATGACTTCGCGACGTTCTGAACGTTCACGACGCAGCGCTTTCAGTGCACGCACACGGCCTTCATTACGGGTACGACGCGCTTTGATACCCTGACGGATCCAGACTTCTTCCTGCGCCAGCTTGCGGTCGAATTCCGCGTTCTGCATCTCTTCAACGCGCAGCGCTTCCTCTTTCCCTTCCAGATACTGGTCATAATTGCCCGGCCAGGAGACCAGCTTACCGCGGTCGAGATCGACAATTCGCGTCGCCATGTTGCGAATAAACGAACGGTCATGCGAGATAAACACGATGCTGCCGCTGAAGTTCTTCAGGAAAGTTTCCAGCCAGTCGATGGTTTCGATATCGAGGTGGTTCGTCGGCTCATCCAGCATCAGTACGCGCGGATTGCTGACCAGCGCCCGGCCGAGCGCCGCTTTACGCAGCCAGCCACCCGACAGCGATGAAAGTTCGGTATCAGGCTGCAGACCAATCTGCTCCAGCACATCATTGATACGGCTTTCCAGCTGCCACAAATTCTGGTGGTCAAGAATGCTTTGCAGACGTGCCATCTCATTGAGGTTTTTATCGCTGGGATCTTCCATCACCACATGGGAAATGGCGTGATAAGCCTTGAGATGTTCGGCCTGCTCTTCCACGCCTTCGGCGACGAAGTCATACACTGAACCGGTAATATTGCGCGGCGGGTCCTGCTGCAGACGCGCAACAACCAAATCGGTTTCATAGACGATGCGGCCATCATCCAGCGGCTGTTCGCCGTTGATGATCTTCATCAGAGTCGATTTACCGGCACCGTTACGGCCCACCAGACAGACGCGTTCGTTCTCTTCGATGTGCAGTTCGGTATTGTCTAACAGCGGCGCATCGCTGAAGGAGAGATAAGCGCCGTGGATACTGATTAATGACATGTAAACTTATTCCTTACCGACGTGAGTAATCAGCCAGCAGTTGTGAATTTGACGGTTACGCGCGAAGTCCTGCGACTGCGTTTTTTGGGTAATGTCCTGCGCCTGCAGGCCCAACGCCTTCAGACCATCCATATCCATTTTGAAACCACGTTTGTTGTTGGAGAACATGATGGTGCCGCCGCGACGTAGCAGACGCTTCAGGTTGCGCATCAGCATCATGTGATCGCGCTGAACGTCGAAGCTCTCTTCCATACGTTTTGAGTTTGAGAAGGTCGGCGGATCGATAAAGATCAGATCAAAATTCTCATCGCTTTCGTTCAGCCAGCTCAGGCAATCCGCCTGCATCAGGCGATGCTGACGACCGGTCAGGCCGTTCAGACGTAAATTGCGCTCCGCCCACTCCAGATAGGTACGCGACATATCCACCGTGGTGGTTGAACGCGCCCCGCCAAGGCCGGCATGCACGCTGGCGGTGCCGGTATAGGCAAACAGGTTGAGGAAATCTTTCCCCTGACTCATCTGACCCAGCATTTTGCGCGCAATTCGGTGATCAAGAAACAGACCGGTGTCGAGATAATCAGTCAGGTTGACCCAGAAACGCGCATTAAACTCTTTGACCTCAAAATAGTCGCCCTTCTCGCTCAGCTTCTGATACTGCGCTTTGCCTTTCTGGCGTTCACGCGTTTTCAGGATCAGGCGGTCGGCGGGCAGTTCGAGCACGGTGAGCGTCGCACTGATCACATCGAACAGGCGCTGGCGCGCTTTGTTCGGATCGATGGTTTTCGGCGGCGCATATTCCTGAATGATCACCCAATCAGCGTAGCGATCGACCGCCACGTTGTAGTCAGGCAGATCGGCATCATAGATGCGGTAACACTCAATGCCTTCCTGCCGCGCCCACTTCTCCAGCTTCTTCAGATTTTTACGCAGGCGGTTGGCATAATCTTCCGCAATCTGGCCGGCGCTTTCACCGCTGTTGACCGACAACTGATAATTTTTCTGTACGCAATCCAGCGGACCGTTTTTCGCTTTGAACTGGCGATCGGCGCGCAGTTGCAGACAGCTCAGCAGTTCCGGCGAGGCGCTGAACAGTGACAGGTTCCAGCCGCCAAAGTGCAGCTTCATCAGGCGTCCGAGCTGGCTGTGCAGCGCAATCAGCGCCGGCTCGCTCTCCAGACGTTCACCGTAAGGCGGGTTGCTCAGCACCGTGCCGTGGATCAGCGGATCGACCGGATTGGTCAGCTTCAGCAGATCCTGCTGGGCGAAGGTAAAGAGTTCGAAGACGCCAGCGCGACGGGCATTGGCCTGCGCCCATTCCAGCACCCGACCATTGTTGTCATAGCCGAAGAAGCGTGCCTGAGTCGCCGCCGTGCCGTTACGGGCGCGGGTCTGCGCTTCGGTTTTCACTTCCTGCCACAGCGCGGCGTTAAACTGACTCCATGCGGTGAAGCCCCAGTGCTTACGCAACAGGCCCGGCGCGCGATCGCAGGCGATCAGTGCTGCTTCGATCAGCAATGTGCCCGATCCGCACATCGGATCGATCAGCGGCGTGGTTGGCTGCCAGCCTGAACGCAACACGATCGCCGCAGCCAGGTTCTCTTTCAGCGGTGCCTGTCCGGTCTGCTGGCGGTAGCCGCGCTGATGCAGCGCACTGCCGCTCAGATCCAGCGCAATACTGGCGCGATCGTCGTTCAGCCAGACGTTAATCCGGATATCCGCCTGTTCACGATCCACATTCGGGCGCTCCAGATTCTGGCGGGTAAAGCTGTCGACAATGGCGTCTTTAACTTTCAGAGCGCCGAACTGGCTGTTGCGGATCGAATCATTGGTTCCGCTGAAATGCACCACAAAGGTTTTGTCGCTGCCGAACATCGTTGGCCAGTCAACACTTTGCACACCCAGATAAAGATCCAGATCGCTGTAGACGCCAAACTCTCCCAGCGGCAGCAGGATGCGGGAGGCTAAACGGCTCCACATCAGGCTTTGATACATTACGCGCTCATCGGCCTGGTAGTGAACACCGCCCTGCACCACCTGCAAATCCTGCGCGCCCAGCGCGTCCAGCTCACTTTTTAACAGCTCTTCGAGCCCACGCGCCGTGCTGGCAAACAGAGAATTCATATCGTCACTTTTTAACTCTTGAGAAAATTGTTGCGCATTATAGCGAATCGGAGACCTATGTCATAAAGTTAGCTACTTTTGTCTTGCGCGCCTGGTTTCAAGGAGATCACCATGATTACGCTTTCCCGCCTGTTTATTCATCCTGTGAAGTCGATGCGGGGATTGCAACTGTCGCATGCGCAGGTCTCAGACAGCGGACTGGCGTTTGATCGCCTGTTCATGGTGACTGAACCTGATGGAACCTTTATTACCGCGCGACAATACCCGGAGATGGTCCGTTTCACGCCGGCGATTCTGCCGGATGGCCTGCTGCTGCTGGCGCCGGACGGCACTCACACAAGCGTTGGCTTCAGCGATTTCAACGGGCAGTATCATCCGACCGAAGTCTGGGGCAACCATTTCACCGCTCGTATTGCGCCAGATGCGATCAATCAGTGGCTCAGTCAGTTCTTTCCGCGCGAGGTGCAGCTGCGCTGGGTCGGCCCGCAACCCACCCGGCGGGTTAAAAATTTCGCCTCGGTGCCGCTCAGCTTTGCCGATGGCTTCCCGTTCCTGCTGGTCAACAGTGCCTCGTTAGCCGATCTGCAACAGCGCTGCCCGGCCAGCGTGCGTGTCGAACAGTTTCGGCCGAACCTGGTCATCAGCGGTGCCGCAGCCTGGGAAGAAGATGGCTGGGCGGAGATTCAGATTGGCGAGGTGTTATTTGAGGTCACCAAACCGTGCAGCCGCTGCGTGTTCACCACCGTCAGCCCGGAGACCGGAAATAAACATCCGGCCGGCCAGCCACTGTCGACATTGCAGGGCTTTCGCAGTGCGCAGGACGGCAGTGGCGACATCGATTTCGGTCTGAATTTAATTGCCCGTAATTCGGGCGTGGTTCGCGCCGGCGATACGGTTACCGTTATTAAACGACGTTCGCCGCGTGTTTACGGAGCAGGTGAGGTGGTTCAGACGCTGCAACCCCGGCAGCAGACGCCGTCGGCCGTCAATATTACCTTTCAGGGTCAGACCTTCACCGGTGATAATCAGCAGGTGCTGCTGGAACAGCTGGAGATGCAGGGATTCCGCATACCTTACTCCTGTCGGGCAGGATTATGTGGCAGTTGTAAACTCAGGCTGGTCGCGGGTGAGGTAAAGGCCCTGAAGCAAAGCGCCATTGGTCAGGATGGCACTCTGTTGAGTTGCAGCTGTATTCCGGCAGGCGATGTGGAACTGAACTGATTACACCGCGCGGGCGTAGCGCGGCATAATATCCTGACAGTAAGGTTGCAGGCGGTCGTTCATCACTTTGATGGCATCGCCAAGCACCATCGCTTTGCCCGCCAGCGTCAGTCCGGGCTGAGCCAGCAAACAGAGCGCAGCGTTATCCCCCTTCTCTACCACCAGCAGTCGTGCCTGCTCGCCATTTTCCGCCAGCGTAACCTGCACCATCTCACCGACATTCGGCCGCAGGGCCGGCGCATAAGAGGAGAAGTGCCAGCTTTTCGGCATCAGCGGTTTCAGGAATCGTGCCGCCACCAGCGCATTTAACACCAGCTCAGCGCGGTGCTGGCTGCTTAACTTACACTGACGACAGGTCTCTTCGAAGGTGAAATAGAGCGCGGCATCATCGACACAAAAGCCGGTTTCATTAAACGCGTCCGGGGTGAGCATTTTGCGGGAAAAGCGGGAACGAAAAAGCATACCGTCAGCCAGGTCGAGCATCATTCGGTCGTGGCTGGCATCAAAATACCAACGCCAGTTATCATCAGGTTTGATTTTCATAGTGTGCCCTGTATTTACCGCTGCGCCAAAAATCACGCAAAATTCAGCGAAAAATGAAACATAAGGAAAAGCTGAAAATTCGTGCAACAGGCCAAAATATAAACGAGCCGGAAGGATAAATAAACCCCCCGGCTTACGATTGTGAGAAATGTCTTAGAGATACGTGACGATATCTTTAATTAATCCTGGCCCCTGATAAATAAAGCCGGAATAAATCTGCACCAGCGTGGCACCCGCTGCGATCTTTTCGCGCGCTGCGGTCAGAGAATCGATCCCGCCTACACCAATAATTGGCAGTTGCCCCTTCAGCTCCTGAGACAGGCGCCGAATCACCTCGGTGCTGCGCGACTGGACCGGACGCCCACTCAGCCCACCGGCTTCTTCAGCATATTTAAGGCCACTCACCAGTGAACGATCGAGGGTGGTATTGGTGGCAATGACGCCATCAATCTGGTGCCGGACTAAACTGTCAGCGACCTGAATTAACTCCTCTTCGGTGAGATCAGGCGCGATTTTTACCGCCACCGGAACATATTTTAAGTGACGTTGTTCCAACTCTTTTTGTTTTTGTTTGATTGAAACCAGCAGATCGTCCAGCGCTTCGCCATATTGCAGTGAACGTAATCCCGGGGTGTTCGGCGAGGAGATATTGATCGCAATATAACCGGCATGGGCATAGACCTTTTCCATGCAGATCAGATAGTCCTCTTTGCCCTGCTCGACCGGCGTATCTTTATTTTTACCAATATTGATCCCCAGTACGCCTTTAAAACGCGCTTTTTTCACGTTTTCGACCAGGTGATCAACGCCGAGATTATTGAACCCCATGCGATTAATAATGCCGCCCGCTTCGACTAACCGAAACATCCGCGGTTTGTCATTGCCCGGCTGGGCACGTGGCGTCACAGTACCGACCTCAACGAAACCGAAGCCCATCGCGCCAAAGGCATCGATACATTCGGCATTTTTATCCAGACCTGCCGCCAGGCCAAGGGCGTTATTAAAGGTTAATCCCATGCAGGTTACCGGACGCGACGGCAGCTTCTGGCGGAATAACCCTTCCAGCGGTGTGCCGCTCATAAAACGCAGTTGCTGAAAGGTGAGTTCGTGCGCGCGCTCGGGGTCGAGTTTGAACAGCGCCGGTCGGACGATAGGATAAAACATGCACTCTCCTGAAGGACGGAAGCAATCGTGAAAGTCGGTGCACGGGAAAATGTGCGCCAGAATGGTAAAGTGCTCTGGCGCAAAAGTAAATCGAACGGCGAGGATGGGGAAAAGTATCTGAAGCTGAGTTGATCTTACCCCACGGAATCGTTTACGGGGTCGATTCGGGCGTGTGCAGGAAACAGGTATTCACGCAGAATACCGCGACGCAGCATGATGCCAAAAATGCCGATACAGACGAATGCTTCCGCCAGCACCATCGACCAGGCGGCACCTATCGCCCCATACTGCCACGCCAGCAGGCAGCAAAGCGGCACGTTAATTACCCCGGCCGCCATCATCACCAGCATACGCTGGCGCGCCAGGCCATGCGGGATCAGGATCTGCAAACCGGCCGGATAAGAGATATTACCGAACAGGAAGCAGAGCACGAACACCCGCAGCACATCCGCCGACGGCATAAACGCTTTACCCAGCAGTAGCGATACCACCTGATCGGCAAACAGCCAGGTAAATATCACAATCGACAGGCTGAGAGAAAAAGAGAGCAGCAAACTTTTGCGGGTTGCGGCAATCGCTGCGCGCTTATCGCGTCCAAACAGGTGGCTGACGCGTGGAAAGAAGGCGCTGCCGATCTGTTCCGGCACCGAGTTCGCTGCTTTACGCAGGCGGTCTGCCCCATTGTAGATACCGACCATATAGTGCGAGGTAAACGACGCGAGGATCACCACATTGACGCTGTTAAACAGATTGGCCCCGGCGATAGCGATAAACACATCCATGCTGTCAGTGATGCGCTGTTTGATTTCGCGTGGCTCAAAGCGATAACGGCCAATCACCTTCATCTCCAGTACAAACTTCAGGGTGATGGCCGCACTGATAATCGAAACGGCACCCGGGATCAGGGCAGCCAGCCAGGTATCCTCAGGCGTTTTGACCAGCAAAAAGGTCAGCGGGATGGCGCAGAAGTTACCAAAGGTGGCAATCACCGCCGTTTTGCCGAGCTTCTCAAAGCCCTGCATCAGCCAGCCAAACGAAAACAGCGAGCCGATCAGCGTGGTGCAGTTGGCAAGGATAATAAAGAACAGCGGATGCCAGGCCGGGTTAAACCAGGTGGCCGTCAACAAGGTGCCGCTGGTCAGCACCAGCAGCATCAGTTTGGCATTGAAGGTCGACCAGAACAGCTGACTGACCCGCGCTTTATCATCACGATGGTGAGCAATATCTTTGGTGGTAAAGACATTGAATCCCCAGTCGGAGATGGTGCTGCAATAGAGCACGCAGGCAATCGCCAGCGCCAGGGTCCCCATCTGCTCGACGCCGAGAATACGCGCCAGATAAGGCAAGGTCGCCAGCGGAAACAGAAACGAAGCGCCGCGGTAGGCCAGCAGTGAGAAGATATTAATAATCAGACTTTTATCAAGAACTTTTGCCATGTCGCAACAACCTTATACACATTGCATGTCTCACCTTCTCATTTCGCTAAGGCATAAACAATATCGCTAAACACTTTTCAGAATCAGGCTGCGCGGTTAATTTCTTTTTTGACCTTATAACTCTGCAACGCAATAAACAGATCCGGTTGATTAAACAGCAACCACTCTTTAAAGTTCTGCGCTTTCACCTCACGCCCCATAAAACGAATGGCATTACGCACATATTCCGGCACCGGCGTCTGATTATACAGTGATAAATAGATCATCAGGCGGAACGAATGGGTTAAATAGGCTTTCTCCAGCGTCGTGCGCCACTCTGTTTTAGCCTGGGAGCTATTCAGCGTATTGTAGGCATGCATAAAGGCGTCGTAGCGCTGAAAGAAAAACTCATCGCCTTTGGTACTGTTTGTCAGTGAGCCGCTGCGAATACGCTGCTTATAATAAACCTGACGGCTGACCCATGCCTGCTGGCATTTCATAAACACCGACAGCGTGAAATTATGATCTTCATGTATCCGGCGAACGAAGCGTAATTTATGCTGCTCTATCACGCTTTTTCTCAGCACGTAGTTCCAGACCGCCGAGGTATAGCTGCCGTTACGCAGCAGGCGCATAAAGACTTCCTGCGGCGGCTGCACACCAAACTGGTCATGCTTAACTTTGGGTGAGGTGACGTCGATATGGCCATCTTCGTAGACGCAGGAATTAAAGCAGAACAGGTCGGTGCGGGGATGTTTCTCTACGACGCTGGCCAGTTCCGCCACCAGCCCATCGACGACCACATCATCCGGATCACAGAAGAACAGGAACTCGCCCTGAGCCAGCGCAATACCGGTGTCACGAGCATTGCCGAGCCCGCCGTTTTCAATGGTGATAACTTTTACCTGAGAAAGATGCGCATAATTCTGTTCAATCAGGGCCAGTGTTCCATCGGTTGATCCATCATTAACGATGATTATTTCATTGGGCGCTTTTACCTGGCGCAATAATGAATCAACGCACTCCACAATATATTTTTCAACGTTGTAAGTCGGAATAATCACCGATAACAGGATGTCAGACATAGGCAATTCTCTGCTGTTAGAAAATGACAATACGATTCACCTGCCTGATGCAGGTCCAGATCAGAGGCGAAACGTCGGAAAAGGAATAGTCGTTATTATGGCTGCTTACTTTGAGCCTGATTATCTTAAACCGGTTAAGCCGATAAAGACCAGTCGGGAAAAAAAGGCTGCAGTGGCCAGGTGATTCTCACTGTTAAATAAGTTGCATCTATAGTCCGGCACGACGATAAAACGGTTGAGGATTGATTTAATTTCCCGGCAAAAAGCAGCGGTAACCAGAATCCGGAAAATGTAAGCGAATACCTGAAAGCGTTAATATCTTCAACATTACATTCTGTTCGTTTCAGTGACGTTTCTGCAATTAATCTGAGCCCCACTCCCTGCCACGCCCTGGGAGGGGTTGATTTTATATCGCTTTTCCTGATTTCTGCCCCTGCCGCTACGTTTTTTGCGCGGCTCACCATAATAAGAATGTTTAAGCAATCAGCCAGCGGATGATTTACTGGCGACGGCTCGCTTATTTTGTGATCTCGCATCATCACCTTTAATGAGTGATCGGACGAACCGCCCGAATTTTAAGAATTATCGGAAGCCGCTTTATCACGGCTTATTGCTTAACCCGCCTATTTGCAGATTTCACTTTTAGATTGCCAGATAAATCATTTAAGCCCACTCCCCTGCTCTGACAGTATGAAGGCATAAGTTCTCAACATTAGATAATCAATAACTTTTAGTTATAAGGAGTGATGATGCGAGTTATTACGCTGGCAGGCAGCCCACGGTTTCCTTCACGCTCAACGTCGTTATTGACGCTGTGTCAGCACAAACTGGAAGCACGGGGTATCGAAGTCATTCCGTGGAACATTCATAACTTCCAGCCGGACGATCTGATCAATGCGCGTTTTGACGCCCCGGCGCTGCTGGCGTTACGCGAAGATCTGGCCGCCGCGGATGGTCTGATTGTGGCGACGCCAATCTATAAAGCCTCTTTTTCTGGTGCACTCAAAACCCTGCTTGATCTGCTGCCGGAACGCGCACTGGAGCACAAGGTGGTGTTGCCTTTAGCCAGCGGCGGCAGTGCCGGCCATATGCTGGCCCTCGACTACGCCCTTAAGCCGGTGCTTAACGCGCTGAAAGCACAGGAGATTCTGCACGGCGTGTATGCCGAAGATAACCAGATTCATCATTATGATCGTCAGCCAGAGTTACAGGACTCGCTGGCACAGCGCCTTGACGACGCGGTAGCTGCGTTCTGGCTGGCGCTGACCCGTCATCATCATCCCGTTGCACAAGCGGTATAAAGGAGCAGTTCGATGAAACAGAGGTTCGCTAAGTGGCTGACGGCGGGATTATTACTGGCTGGCCTGCAGGCGCAGGCTGCTGAGCCCGATCCAGCGCAAATTCGTATCGGTTATCAAAAAGGGTCAGTCAGTATGGTGCTGGCAAAATCGCACCAGCTATTAGAGAAGCGTTTTCCGCACACCAAAATTCAGTGGATTGAATTTCCGGCCGGTCCACAGATGCTGGAAGCGCTGAATGTGAACAGTATCGATCTCGGCAGCACCGGCGATCTTCCGCCGCTGTTCGCCCAGGCGGCGGGCGCAGATTTACTCTATGTCGGCTCCGAACCGCCCAAGCCGCAGGCTGAAGTGATTCTGGTACCGAAAACCAGCACGCTGCAACAGGTAGCGGATCTGAAAGGCAAGAAAGTCGCCTTTCAGAAAGGCTCCAGCTCGCACAATTTACTGTTGCGAGCCCTGCAGCAGGCTGGTCTGAGCTTTAAAGATATCACCCCGGTTTATCTTACCCCCGCGGATGCACGCGCCGCGTTTCAGCAGGGAAATGTTGATGCCTGGGCGATCTGGGATCCCTATTACTCGTCGGTGCTGTTACAGGGCAATTCCCGGGTGCTGGTTGATGGCAGCAAACTCAATCTGACCGGCTCGTTCTATTTAGCCACCCGCAGTTATGCCGAGGCGCACGGTGCATTCATTCAGCAGGTGCTGGACACCTTTAGTGCAGCCGATGCGCTGACCGTCAGCCAGCGGCCACAGAGTATTACGCTGTTAGCGCAGGCGATAGGCTTACCCGAGCCGGTGATCGCCAGCTATCTCAGCCATCGTCCGCCCACCACCATTACGCCGGTTAGCGACAAAACGGCGGTTGCCCAGCAGCACACCGCTGACCTGTTCTATGCCAATCATCTGCTGCCAGTGAAAGTGTCGATTCGCGATCGCATCTGGCAACCGCATACCGTGACTCAATAAGGAGCAAAAAATGGTATCCATATTCTGGTTTCTGCCAACCCATGGCGACGGCCACTATCTTGGCACCGCAGAAGGCGCACGTCCGGTGGATCACGCCTATCTGCAACAGGTGGCGCAGGCAGCCGACCGTCTCGGCTTTGGCGGCGTACTGATCCCGACCGGCCGATCCTGTGAAGATGCCTGGCTGGTTGCCGCGTCATTGATCCCGGTGACACAGCGCCTGCGTTTTCTGGTGGCTTTACGGCCTGGCGTGATTTCGCCGACCCAGGCGGCGCGTCAGGCGGCAACGCTGGATCGCTTATCCAACGGTCGCGCGCTGTTTAATCTGGTGACCGGCGGCGATCCGGAAGAGCTGGCGGGCGACGGGGTGTTCCTCGATCACCGTGAGCGCTACGCCGAGTCAGCTGAATTTACCCGCGTATGGCGTCGGGTGCTGGAGGGCGAAACGGTCGATTACGAAGGCAAGCACGTTAAGGTGCGCGGTGCCCGCCTGATGTTTAAACCGGTACAGCAACCGCGTCCGCCGTTGTGGTTTGGTGGCTCGTCTGAACCGGCTCAGGATCTGGCAGCTGAACAGGTCGATGTCTATCTTACCTGGGGTGAACCACCGGCTCTGGTGAAAGAGAAAATCGACCAGGTCCGTGCGAAAGCCGCCGCGCAGGGACGTACGGTACGTTTCGGTATTCGTCTGCACGTGATCGTGCGTGAAACCAATGAAGAAGCCTGGCAGGCGGCCGACAAACTGATCGCCAACGTGGACGATGCCACCATCGCCAAAGCGCAGGCGGCGTTTCAGCGAGCAGATTCGGTCGGGCAGCGTCGGATGGCGGCGCTACACGGCGGACGGCGCGACAAGCTGGAAATCAGTCCGAACCTGTGGGCTGGCGTCGGCCTGGTGCGCAGCGGCGCAGGGACCGCGCTGGTCGGCGATGGCCCCACGGTCGCCGCGCGGATTAAAGAGTATGAAGCGCTGGGTATTGAAACCTTCATTTTGTCCGGCTATCCACACCTGGAAGAAGCTTATCGGGTTGGCGAGTTGCTGTTCCCGCATCTCGATCTGCAGGTTCCGCTGGTGCCACAGCCGCGCATAGTGCAGGCACACGGAGAAGCGGTCGCCAACGATTTTACCCCTGAGAAAAAAGTCGCCCGCGGCTGAGGAGAACATCATGGCCAGAACAGGTAAACGTCTCGCCGATACGCTGGTGCCGTGGGTGCTGCCAGCTCTACTGGTGGTGGCGTGGCAGATCGCCTCGCAAACCGGCTGGTTATCGACCCGCATTTTGCCGGCGCCTGAAAAAATAGTGACCACGTTCTGGCAGCTGGCCGCCAGCGGTGAACTGTGGCAACACCTGGCGATCAGTAGCTGGCGGGCACTGATTGGTTTCAGCATCGGCGGATCGATTGGTCTGCTGCTGGGGCTGATCACCGGCACCTCCCGCACCGGCGAGCGGCTGCTGGATACCTCGGTTCAGATGTTACGTAACGTTCCCCATCTGGCGCTGATCCCGCTGGTCATTCTGTGGTTCGGTATTGATGAGTCGGCCAAAATCTTCCTGGTGGCGCTCGGCACGCTGTTTCCGATCTACCTGAATACCTACCACGGCATTCGTAACATCGATCGCGGACTGGTGGAGATGGCCCGCAGCTATGGCCTCACCGGCTGGAGCCTGTTTATTCAGGTGATCCTGCCCGGTGCGCTACCGAACATCATGGTAGGCGTTCGTTTCGCGCTCGGCCTGATGTGGCTGACGTTGATCGTGGCAGAAACCATTTCGGCAAATTCGGGCATCGGCTATCTGGCGATGAATGCGCGTGAATTTTTGCAGACCGATGTGGTGGTGGTCGCCATCATTCTGTATGCCCTGCTCGGTAAACTGGCTGATGTCGCCGCGTTGTTGCTGGAACGCGTCTGGCTGCGCTGGCATCCGGCTTATCAACTGAAGGAGGAGAACGCATGAGTCAGACCCTTTCCCCGGCGCGCCTCAATGCGGGCACCCCGGTTGGCGTTAACAACGTCAGCAAGCAGTATGGCAACCGTACCATTCTGAAGAAGATCGACCTGCATATTCCGTCAGGTCAGTTCGTGGCGGTGGTTGGCCGCAGCGGCTGCGGCAAAAGTACCCTGCTGCGCCTGCTGGCCGGGCTGGAGCAGACTTCCAGCGGCCAGCTACTGGCGGGCAATGCGCCGTTACAATCGGCACGTGACGATACCCGCCTGATGTTTCAGGATGCGCGGCTGCTGCCGTGGAAAAAGGTGATTGATAATGTCGGCCTCGGGCTGAAGGGCAACGCCTGGCGCAGTGCGGCACAGGAGGCGCTGGCGGCGGTCGGGCTTGCCGATCGGGCCAGTGAGTGGCCGGCTACTCTCTCAGGCGGACAGAAACAGCGGGTAGCGCTGGCCAGAGCGCTGATTCATCGGCCGGGTTTGCTGCTGCTGGATGAGCCACTGGGTGCGCTGGATGCCCTGACCCGCATCGAAATGCAGGAACTGATTGAATCGCTGTGGCAGCAGCATCATTTCACGGTACTGCTGGTCACCCATGATGTGAGTGAAGCGGTGGCGATGGCCGATCGGGTGCTATTGATTGAAGAAGGCGAGATTGGTCTGGATCTGCTGGTTGATTTACCGCGTCCCAGAAGGCGCGGATCGCCGCGGCTGGCAGAATTAGAGGCGGAAGTGCTGGATCGGGTAATGCGACGCACCGCACCCTCGCAACCGGTCCGTGTTGCGCAGCAACGTTAAAAAAAACGGCGGAGCCCGACTGGCACTCCGCCGTTCTGCTATCAGGCGTTCAGCGCCCGGGTGATCTTCTCGTAGAGATCGCCCGACAACTTCTCCAGCCCTTTCAGCTGTTCCAGTGCCTCGCGCATCATCGCCTGACGATCGTCGTCATAGCGTTTCAGTCGAATCAATGGCTCGACCATCCGCGCCGCAACCTGCGGGTTACGGGTGTTCAGATCGATCAGCATCTCCACCAGGAATTTATAGCCGCTGCCATCTTTGGCATGGAACGCAGCCGGGTTAGCGGAGGCAAAGGCACCCACCAGCGAGCGTACCCGGTTAGGGTTGCTCATGCTGAAGGAGCGGTGGTTAAGTAACTGACGCACATTACGCAGCACATTGGCCGCCGGACTGGTGGCCTGCAGCACAAACCACTTGTCCATCACCAGACCATCCTGATGCCAGCGCTCATCGTAGGCCGCCAGCAGCGCATCGCGGCACGGCAGCTGCGCCGCTACCGCTGCGGAGAGTGCCGCCAGCGAATCGGTCATGTTGGTCGCCTGGTGATACTGCACCTGCACCAGCTTGTCCGCCAGTTGCGCATCGCCAAAGGCCAGATAGGTCAGGCAGATATTTTTCAGGCTGCGCTGACCAATCGCGTCATGCTCAACCCGGTATTCACTCTGCTGATTGGCGTTATAGATCGCAAAGAACTCGTCAGCCAGCTCGCGCGCCAGGGTGCGCTGCAGTGCGTCACGTACCAGCGCAATCGCCTGTGGATCGATGACATCGAACAGTTCGGCGATCTCATTTTCAGTCGGCAACGTCAGAATCAGCGCGGTCAGCGCCGGATCGCAGTCGGCATCGAGCAGTACTGCGCGGAACGCGTCTGCCACATGCAGCGGCAGTGACAGATGCTGCCCCTGCTGATAGCGCGCCACGTTGAGACGGATATAGGTTGCCAGCAGGCTCTGTGCTGCATCCCAGCGTGAAAAATCGTTACGCGCATGACGCATCAGGAAGGTGAGCTGCGCATCGCTCCATTTGTAATCGAGCTTCACCGGCGCAGAGAATTCACGCAGCAGCGACGGCACCGGCTGGAAGTAGACATTATCGAAAATGAAGGACTGGAACTCCTCGGTGACGTTCAGCACGTGATGCACCGGGTGGCCATTGTGCTGCAGCGGAATCACCTGCCCTTCGTTATCATACAGCTCGATATCGAGCGGGATATGCAGCGGCAGTTTCTCTTTCTGATCGGCGGTCGCTGGCGTGTGCTGCGTGACGTGCAGCGTGTATTGCTCCAGCTCCGGGTTGTAATCATCGCGTACCGTCAACACTGGCGTACCGGACTGGCTGTACCAGCGGCGGAACTGTGACAGATCCACGTTGGAGGCATCTTCCATTGCCTGCACGAAGTCATCGCAGGTGGCCGCACTGCCGTCGTGACGATCAAAATAGAGCTGCATTCCCTTCTGGAAATTAGCCTCGCCCAACAGGGTGTGCAGCATCCGGATCACTTCCGATCCTTTTTCATACACGGTAAGGGTGTAGAAGTTATTCATTTCAATCACCTGATCCGGGCGGATCGGGTGAGCCATCGGACTGGCATCTTCAGCAAACTGCGCGCCACGCACGATACGCACGTTGTCGATGCGATTAACGGCACGTGAACCGAGGTCAGAACTGAACTCCTGATCGCGGAACACCGTCAGCCCCTCTTTCAGGCTGAGCTGGAACCAGTCGCGACAGGTGACACGGTTGCCGGTCCAGTTATGAAAATATTCGTGGCCGATCACCGCTTCAATACCGAGATAATCTTTATCTGTGGCGGTTTCCGCTTTCGCCAGCACATATTTGGCGTTAAAAACGTTCAGGCCTTTGTTTTCCATCGCGCCCATGTTGAAGAAGTCGACCGCCACGATCATAAAGATGTCGAGGTCGTATTCGAGACCGAAACGCTCCTCATCCCACTTCATGCTGTTTTTCAGCGAGGTCATCGCCCAGTCGGCGCGGTCGAGATTGCCACGATCGACAAAAATCTCCAGCGCCACATCACGGCCGGAACGGGTGGTGAAACTGTCGCGCAGCACGTCGAAGTCTCCCGCCACCAGCGCAAACAGGTAGCAAGGTTTCGGGAACGGGTCCTGCCATTTGACCCAGCTACGGCCCTGCTCATCACGTCCACTGTCGACGCGGTTACCGTTTGACAGCAGGTAAGGATAGCGTTCGCCGTCGGCAAAAATGGTGGTGGTGAAACGCGCCAGCACATCCGGGCGATCCAGATACCAGGTAATATGACGGAAGCCTTCAGCCTCACATTGAGTGCATAGCGCCTCGCCTGATTTGTATAACCCTTCCAGCGCCGTGTTCTGATCCGGATGAATATCGTTGATGATTTTCAGCGTGAAACTTTCTGGCAGCTGGCTGAGCACCAGCGCACCGTTCTGCTGGCGATAATCAGTCCAGGGTTGTCCATCCACCTCAAGCGCGATCAGCGTTAAATCTTCGCCATCCAGACGCAAATCAGCCTGGCTGTCACCGAGACGTTTAACCTGACTGATAGCCGTTACGCGGGTGGTCGACGCATCCAGTTCAAAGGTTAAGTCAATGTCAGTAATGGTGTAATCCGGCGCACGGTAATCGTGGCGATATTTAATTTGGGGCTGTTGCGTCATATTCCGTCTCGCGTTGTTATAAGTTTACCTGGCAAAGTCTAAGCTTGTTACTACAAGCTTGCCACGCACAATGCACGTAATGCGTGAAATGGCTACAATTTGTTAACAATGGCACAGATTGGCCTCGACCCACTACAGTGAAATATGCTGTGATTGGCGTTAATGACTGAATTATACTTCCGCGTCTTTAAGACTGTGTACAACACCGGGCTCTGCGCCACCGAACAGGATGCTGAAACGCGCCATGACAGGACATGCTTCCCCGATACTGACCTCGCTGCTCGATACGGACGCTTATAAGCTCCACATGCAGCAAGCCGTCTTCCACCGCTATCATGATGTCACGGTGGCGGCGGAGTTTCGCTGCCGCGGCGACGAACTGCTGGGCCTCTACGCTGATGAGATTCGTGACGAGATTCGCGCAATGCAAACGCTGGCGCTGACCGATGACGAATATCACTGGTTATCCCGCCTGCCCTTCTTTCAGCAGGATTACCTCAACTGGCTGCGCGATTTTCGCTACAACCCCGATCAGGTTGAGGTACGTAATCACCATGGCAAACTTGAACTGCGTATTCAGGGACCGTGGCGCGAAGTGATTTTGTGGGAGGTGCCGCTGCTGGCGCTGATCAGTGAAGTGGTGCATCGTCACCGCACCCCTGAGGTCACCACTCAGCAGGCGGTCGATCATCTGCAGCAGAAACTTGCCGACTTTACTCACCAGGTGGCCGATCTGGATATGTCACGCTTCCACCTGATGGATTTCGGCACCCGCCGTCGCTACTCGCAGGATGTACAGCAGGCGATAGTGGCGACGCTGAAACAGGATTTCCCGTGGCTGATCGGCACCAGCAACTACGATCTGGCGCGGCGCCTGACGCTGACGCCGGTCGGTACGCAGGCGCACGAGTGGTTCCAGGCGTTCCAGCAGATCAGCCCGGTACTGGCCAACAGCCAGCGCGCCGCGCTGCAGGCGTGGCTGGATGAATATGATGATCAGCTCGGCATCGCCCTGACCGACTGTATCGCTATGGATGCCTTCCTGCGTGATTTTGGTCCGGTGTTTGCCCGACGCTATCAGGGGCTGCGCCACGACTCCGGCGATCCGGTCGAATGGGGCGAGAAAGCCCTCGCCCACTATCAGAAGCTGGGTATCGACCCGCAAAGCAAAACGCTGGTCTTTTCCGACAATCTCAACCTCGACAAAGCGCTGGCGCTCTATCGCCATTTCGGTCAGCGTACCCGGGTCATTTTCGGCATTGGTACCCGCCTGACCTGTGATATCCCGGGCGTCACGCCACTGAATATTGTGATTAAGCTGGTGCAGTGCAACGGCAAACCGGTGGCGAAACTGTCCGACAGTCCGGGCAAAACCATTTGCCAGGATAAAGCCTTTGTCCGGGCTCTGCGTAAAGCCTTTGATCTGCCGCTGGTGAAAAAAGCGAGTTAAGCCACTTCTTATCGGGGCGTTGATGCGCCCCGCTTCTGCTGTAATAAATCGTCCATTCCGCCGGATTTTGCTTGTTTCCTGAAGACTCACAAGTAACATAGCAAAACCCCCTGTTCGGGGACCTTTTTACTCACTTCTTCTATATAGAGAGATATTTATGAGCGTTGTGCCTGTAGCGGACGTACTGCACGGTCGCGTCGCGGTTGACAGTGAAGTCACCGTACGTGGTTGGGTGCGTACCCGAAGAGATTCAAAAGCCGGTCTTTCCTTCATCGCCGTATATGACGGCTCCTGCTTTAATCCCGTTCAGGCAGTCGTCAATAATTCTCTGAATAATTATCAGGATGAAGTATTGCGTCTGACCACCGGCTGTTCCGTGATTGTCACCGGCACCGTGGTGGCCTCGCCCGGCCAGGGCCAGGCTTTTGAGATTCAGGCAACCCGTCTTGAGGTTGTTGGCTGGGTGGAAGATCCTGACAGCTACCCGATGGCGGCGAAACGTCATAGCATTGAGTATCTGCGTGAAGTGGCTCACCTGCGTCCACGTACCAATCTGATCGGTGCCGTCGCCCGCGTTCGTCATACTCTGGCGCAGGCGCTGCATCGCTTTTTCCATGAAAATGGTTATTTCTGGGTCTCCACCCCGCTGATTACCGCCTCGGATACTGAAGGTGCCGGTGAGATGTTCCGCGTCTCAACGCTGGATCTTGAAAACCTGCCGCGCAACGATCAGGGCAAAGTCGATTTCAGCGAAGATTTCTTTGGCAAGGAAGCGTTCCTGACCGTTTCTGGTCAGCTGAACGGCGAAACCTATGCCAGCGCCCTGTCAAAGATTTATACCTTTGGCCCGACCTTCCGCGCAGAAAACTCTAACACCAGCCGCCATCTGGCGGAGTTCTGGATGCTGGAGCCGGAAATCGCCTTCGCGTCGCTGGATGATGCAGCTGCGCTGGCGGAGGCGATGCTGAAGTATGTGTTCAACGCGGTGCTGGAAGAGCGTGCTGATGATATGGCGTTCTTTGCTGAGCGCGTTGATAAAGAAGCGGTTGAGCGCCTGCAGCGTTTCATCACTACCGACTTCGCCCAGGTCGACTACACCGACGCGGTTGAGATTCTGATCAACTGCGGTCAGAGCTTTGAGAATCCGGTGTCATGGGGTATCGATCTCTCCTCTGAGCATGAACGTTATCTGGCCGAGAAGCATTTTAAAGCGCCGGTGGTGGTGAAAAACTACCCGAAAGACATTAAAGCGTTTTATATGCGTCTGAACGACGACGGTAAAACCGTGGCGGCGATGGACGTACTGGCACCGGGCATCGGTGAAATTATCGGTGGTTCGCAGCGTGAAGAGCGTCTGGATGTTCTTGATGCACGCCTGCAGGAAATGGGTCTGAATAAAGAAGATTACTGGTGGTATCGTGACCTGCGTCGCTACGGTACCGTGCCACATTCTGGCTTTGGATTAGGTTTCGAACGTTTAATCGCCTATGTCACCGGCGTACAAAATGTAAGGGACGTTATCCCCTTCCCACGTACTCCACGTAATGCGAGCTTCTAACTTTCTGCATTAATTATAAGAAATTCATATATATAAAGAGGTCGGCACTGCCGGCCTTTTTTTATTTTTGTAAATTTTGAGTTCTCTCACAAAGTTCCGTGTTTTTTACATTTTGTAATACATATTTTCCTTTTGAAACCAGATTACGAGTTTCGTAGCATTTTCGAGGTAGAATTAAGGCTGGGGGGATGGAAAGATGCGTGCAGACACAGGAAGACACCAAACTTCTTTCAAGGTTCCCGTAAAGGTTTCTTGACGGCAGTGGCAGGTGTACAAATAACTCCAACGAGGGTAATGAATAATGATGAAGCGCAATATTCTTGCAGTGGTTATCCCTGCTCTGTTAGCCGCAGGCGCAGCAAACGCAGCCGAAATTTATAATAAAGACGGCAACAAACTGGACCTGTACGGTAAAGCCGTTGGCCTGCACTACTTCTCTGATAACGATGCTGCCGATAACGATGGCAACAATGGCGACAAATCTTACGTTCGCTTCGGCTTCAAGGGTGAAACTCAGATTAACGACCAGCTGACCGGTTACGGCCAGTGGGAATACAACGTTCAGGCCAACAACTCTGAAGGTTCTGACGCACAGAATGGCAACAAAACCCGTCTGGGCTTTGCTGGTCTGAAATTCGGTGATGCTGGCTCAATCGACTACGGCCGTAACTACGGTGTGGTTTACGATGCAATCGGCTGGACCGATATGCTGCCAGAATTCGGTGGCGACTCAGGCTACTCAGATAACTTCATGAACGGTCGTAGCACCGGCCTGTTGACCTACCGCAACACCAACTTCTTTGGCCTGGTAGATGGCTGGGACTTTGCCGCTCAGTACCAGGGCAAAAACGAGCGTAGCGACCTGCGTCGTGCTAACGGCGACGGCTGGGGCTTATCAACCTCTTATACCTCACCAATTGGTCTGGGTATCGTGGGTGCCTATAGCAGCAGCGATCGTACTAACGACCAGGCTGCTGGCGCACGTACCACTATTACTCCTGCTGCTGGCGGCGATGGCGTCACCACTACCACAGGTCAGGGCGCGGGCAAACGTGCTGAGAACTGGGCAACCGCTATCAAGTATGATGCAAACAATGTTTACCTGGCTGCAATGTACGGTGAAACGCGTAACTCAACCCCAGTTACCGCTACCGGTACGCTGGCAAACGGTGACAAATTCTCTGTAGCGGGCTTTGCCAACAAAGCACAGAACATTGAACTGGTTGCACAGTATCAGTTCGACTTCGGTCTGCGTCCATCTATCGCCTACGTTCAGTCTAAAGGCAAAGATATCGAAGGCGTGGGCGATGCTGACCTGATCAAATACATTGATATCGGCGCAACCTACTACTTCAACAAAAACATGTCTACCTATGTGGACTATCAGATCAACCAGCTGGATGACGACAACCGTCTGGGTCTGAACACTGATGATACTGTAGCGGTTGGCCTGGTTTACCAGTTCTAATCTCGCTGTCAGAAGATGTTTAAAGACGGGGCCATCGGCCCCGTTTTTTTATGTCTGTTATCCGGTGATAACCTCTTTCTTCCGCTCCTTTCCTCATTGGTGCTTCCCTGACTGCGGTCAGAGCGGAAGCAGGCGCGCAAAATGTATCAATAAGTCTCGCAAACGGTTGGCTTTTGCCTGGCCTGACGCTAACCTGAGAGCTCATTTTGCTAACGTTCCCGCTACTGGACCTGACTCATGTTTGAATCGATCTCTGCTGCACCCGCCGATCCCATTCTTGGGCTGGCCGATCTGTTTCGCGCTGACGACCGCCCTAACAAAATTAACCTGGGTATCGGCGTCTATAAAGACGAAACCGGCAAGACCCCGGTGCTGACCAGCGTTAAGAAAGCCGAACAGTACCTGCTGGAAAACGAAACCACCAAAAACTATCTCAGCATTGATGGTCTGGCTGATTTTGCACGCTGTACCCAGGCGCTGTTGTTTGGCAACCAGAGCACGCTGATTACCGCCGGTCGTGCGCGGACAGCACAAACCCCGGGCGGTACTGGTGCGCTGCGCGTTGCGGCGGATTTCCTTGCCACTCAGACCAGCGTGAAACGGGTATGGGTCAGCAATCCCAGCTGGCCGAACCACAAAAATGTGTTCAATGCTGCCGGTCTTGAGGTGTGTGAATACCAGTATTACGATGCGGAAAATCACACGCTCGATTTTGAAGGCCTGCTGGCGTCGCTGAAACAGGTACAGGCGGGCGATGTGGTGCTGTTCCACGGCTGCTGCCATAATCCAACCGGTATCGATCCAACGGCCGAACAGTGGCAGCAACTGGCGCAGCTGTCGCAGGCTGGCGGCTGGTTACCGTTGTTTGACTTTGCCTATCAGGGCTTCGCCCGTGGCCTTGAGGAAGATGCTGAAGGACTGCGTATTTTTGCCGCGTCGCATCAGGAACTGATTGTCGCCAGCTCTTATTCTAAGAACTTTGGTTTGTATAACGAGCGCGTCGGGGCGATTACGCTGGTGGCCGCTGATGCCAACGTGGCCGATACCGCCTTTAGTCAGGTGAAGTACACTATCCGCGCCAACTATTCCAATCCGCCAGCTCACGGTGCGGCCGTGGTTGCCACCATCCTCGGTAATGATGCACTGCGTACCATCTGGGAGCAGGAGCTGTCAGACATGCGCCAGCGTATCCAGCGTATGCGCCAGCTGTTCGTCAATACCCTGGCAGAGAAAGGTGCGCAGCGTGACTTCAGCTTCATCATCCGGCAGAACGGGATGTTCTCATTTAGCGGCCTGACTAAAGATCAGGTAATTCGTCTGCGCGAAGAGTTTGCGGTCTATGCGGTTAATTCAGGACGGGTAAACGTTGCGGGCATGACGCCAGACAATATGTCGGCGCTGTGTGAGGCGATTGTCGCGGTGCTGTAATCGTGATGAAAAAATGGGCCAGCCGGCCCATTTTTTATTGCAGAAAAGGATTGCTGATCCGTTCACGCCCCAGCGTTGAAATCGGACCGTGTCCCGGCACGAAAGTCACATCATCGCCCAGCGGCAGTAATTTTGTCCGGATGGCATCAATTAGCTGCTGATGATCGCCCTGCGGGAAATCAGTGCGACCAACACCGCCGTTGAAAATCACATCACCTGAGATCAGTAAGCGTCCCTGACGATCAAAGAACACCACATGACCCGGCGAATGGCCCGGACAGTGCAATACTTCCAGCGAGACTAACCCTACCTGCACACTGTCACCCTCTTCCAGCCAGCGATCCGGCGTGAAAGGCGCACACTCTTCCAGCCCGAACATTCGGCTCTGCGTCGGAAGCGCTTCCAGCCAGAAGGCATCGCGTTTCTGCGGTCCGACGATGGGCACCTGATAAAACGCCGCGAGTTCGACCGCTGCACCGACATGATCGAGATGTCCATGGGTGAGCAGAATCTGCGCGGGTTTCAGTTTGTGTTGTTCCAGCGTTTGTTTGATACGTTCGGCATCACCGCCCGGATCGACCAGCGCCGACTCCCCGGTGGTATCGCACCAGATAACCGAGCAGTTCTGAGCAAAGGCTGTAACAGGAATAATATGGTAATTCATAACGCTCCATGACCGGCTCACGCAGCGTTGCCGGCGTCGTTACCAGTGCCTGATCGGCCCGGTATCAATGTGCACAAAGTTGCTGCGAGGATAATATCCTACACCACCCGCGCGCAGAGATAACGCCGCTTTGCGTACATTGGCTAAGGTCACGCCTTCAATGTGAAAATCCATCGCCTGACCTTTGGTGTGGTAGCTGTGTTTCGCCACGCCAGGCCCGCTTTCACGCAACATATTATTAGTAGCCAGTGAGCGATAACCGGAAACCAATTGTACTGGCTTACGGGTTTCCAGCAGCGCCTGCAGACGGAAAATCTGGTCGAACAGATGGGGGTCGATGCTTTTCACTTTATTGGCGCGATAGTCACGGAAAAAATGATTTAAACGTGATAACTCATCCCTATCGTAACTCTTACCATTAAAAAATTCAGTTTTAAGGGTTTCACCCGTGTGAAGGTTGTTAAGCGTTAATACCCGCGGGCGAGAAGTTGAAAGTGAAGCCCTTGCAGAAGCTGGCAATAATGCCAGTCCGGCGGCAGCACTTCCGCAAAGCAGTAGTTTGCGACGAAAAGAATCAATAGTAGACATTAACCGTATTACCTGAGAGTGAAGCCATAGAAATGTGCAAAAAGCGCACAGGCCGAACCATAACTTTCTCTCACAGAGGCGTCAACCCATCCCGGGTGGCTTTGTGCGGCGATCCCGGGCGGGATCGCCTTTTGATGAAGAATTTTGCTTACGGCGGCAGACGGCTAACGATTGAAAATCAATCACTAGAGCAGCAATTGCTCAGCCCGCTTTAACGCCTGGCTGCCTGAACGTGCCGTGTCATCATAATTGTAAATATCTGTTCGGAACTGCGGTTTGCCGTCGTCAGCGACCCAGGCGGTCAGATAATAGAGGTTGACCGGAATACGATGGCGAATCGGCACATAGCGGGTATCGCCCTCTTTCAGCGTGCTGGAGATACGGGAATCATTCCAGCCTGCATCCTGTAGCAACAGTCCGGCCAGTTCAGAGGCCTTGTTCACCCGCACACAGCCTGAGCTAAGCGCACGGATATCGCGCTGGAACAGGTTATGATTCGGCGTGTCATGCAGATAGATAGCATCCGAACTCGGCATGTTGAATTTGTAGCGTCCCAGCGCGTTCATCTGACCTGGGGCCTGACGCAGGCGATACGGGAACGAGGAAGCGGACACCATGCTCCAGTCAATCATGCTGGGGTCAATCACCTCGGCATCCTCACTCCAGCCTGACAGCAGGGTATAGCCATGTTTGTAGAGGTAGCCAGGATCCTGTTTGACCTTCGGAATAATATCTTTGCGCACCAGCGTGGTCGGCACGTTCCACGGAGGATTCAGCACCACGTTGTTGAGTGCGCTGCGCATCAGCGGCGTTTTACGGTCGGGACGCCCGACAATCACCCGTGATGATAAAATCTTGTTGCCGTTGTTGTAATAAATCAGTGAGTAGTTGGCGATGTTCACCATGATGCCGTTGTGCATATCATCCGGCAGCAGGCGCAGACGCTGGATATTCAGCGCCAGCAGTGAGGCACGCATCTGTGGTGATACGTTAAGCCACTGACGCGTTCTGGCGCCGATAGCGCCGTCACCGTCCAGCCCCTGCCACTGCTGAAAACGCTTCACCGCTGCCACCAGCGTATTGTCGTAAACATTCGCGCTACTATTCGCA
>Ga0308163_10001309_pt1 | contig 28209 bp, 23 predicted proteins | sample PhyTR1_FD_201037 | JGI IMG/M metagenome (GOLD analysis project Ga0308163, IMG submission 201037) | Phyllosphere microbial communities from UC Gill Tract Community Farm, Albany, California, United States - DLSLT.R1 | ecosystem: Host-associated > Plants > Phyllosphere > Unclassified | place: USA... | reverse complement strand
CACGTGGACCGTTGGGCTTGGCGGGCGCCTCGGGCAGTTTCGCCTCCTCCGCCGTCCGCGCCTTGAGCGTGGTGCCTGACTGTGCCGCCGCCAGTTCGGCCGGCAGTGGTTCGGCCATCGCGAGCTTTGCCGCATCCACCGCGCCGAGTTGCTGCACCAGCGCGGCGCTATGCGCGTTGAGATCGACCAGAGGCACCTTCATCGCCGTCGCCACTTTCCGCACCTCGTCGGACCATTCCGCCAACGTATTCTGCAAGCTGCCGTCCTTGAAGTCGCGTCGCGTCAACGGCGTCACCAGCACCGGGATGGCCCCCGCCCCCCGAACCTCCTCGACATAGCGCTTCAGGTTCGCGGGGAACTCCGTCGTCCGGTCGGTCCACCGTTCCGATTTTTCCGACTGGTCGTTGTGCGCGAACTGGATCAGCACATAGGTCGCCTTGTAGCCGCGCACCTTCGCCTCATCGAGCGCGATCGCCCACGACCCTTCCGCGCGATAGCTGCGCGTGCTGCGACCGCCCCGCCCCAGGTTGAGGCAGGCGATCGACGATTTCACATGGCTTGCGCAGAACGCGGACGCCCAGCCGCTGCCAGGCGCCATCGTCGAGTCCCCCACCAGGATAATCTTGTACGCCTGGATCAGCGGCGCGTCGGTACGCGGCTTGGGCACGCCTTGCGCCCAAGCTCCACTAGCCAGTGAAAGCGCTGCGAACGTTACGGCCGTCTTGCGCATCATTCCTCTCCCTTTCTTGCGGACGTCCGGTCTTACGAGAAGAACAACCCGCCATTGATATCGACGTTCGTGCCGGTCAGGAACGACGCGTCGTCGGACGCCAGGAACGCGACCGCGGAGGCGACTTCGTCCGGATGCCCCTCGCGCCGCAACGGGGTGTTGCCAGCGGTCGCCTTGCGCCCCTCAGGCTTGGAGAAGATATCGTGGAAGCTGGTGCCGATAAGACCCGGGCACAGCGCGTTCACCCGGATACCCTGCGGGCCCAGCTCCTTCGCCAGACCGCGCGTCAGCGACATCAGCGCACCCTTCGACGTCGCATAAATCGTTGCGCCCGGCCCCCCGCCATCGCGTCCGGCGAGCGAGGCGATGTTGACGATCGACCCACCGCTCGGGATGTACGGCAGCGCCGCCTTGGTAACCAGGTATGCCGATTTCAGGTTCAGGTCCATGACCGTGTCGAAGAACGCCTCGTCCATCTCGGCAATGGTTTTACGCGCGATCATCCCACCGGCGAGGTTGACGACAATGTCGATCGCCCCCCCGAATGCCGCCACCGTCGCCTCGACCATCGCCGTGACCTCGGTCGCCTTCGTCACGTCCGCCCGGAACAGCAGGGCCGTGCCGCCCGCGGCGGTAATCTCGTCGACGGTCGCCTGTGCTGCGGTCTCGTCGCTGCGATAGTTGACGAGGACCTTGGCGCCTTCGCTGGCGAGCCGCAGCGAGACCGACTTGCCGATATCGCGCCCGCCACCCGTGACGATGGCCGTTTTGTTCGTGAATCTCATGGACGTAACCCTTTGTGAGTGGTGGTGATGTCGCTCTCGGGCGCGACCGGAGCGTGCGAGCCGCCCAGCAGCCAGAGTGCGGCGATGGAAACCGGAACGATCGCTGCGCTGAGCGCGAAGATCGGTGCGTAGCTTTGCGCGGTCATGCTCGGCACAAGCCAGGTCGTGATCAGCGTGCCGGCAACCGCCGCGGTGCCACTGATCCCGGCAAGACTGCCAACCGCACCGCCAGCGAAATAGTCGCTCGGGAGCGTCTGGATGTTGTTGATGGCCACCTGGAAACCGAACAGGACGACGGCGATCAGCAGCACGGCGGCCAGCGGCGTCGCCGCGCCCATCGTCAGCAGCAGCGCCGGCAGCATGATCGCCCCGCCCCCGGTGATGACGACCTTGCGCGCGCGCAGCACCGGCCAGCCCGCCTGGATCAGACGCCCCGAAAGCCAGCCGCCGCTCAGGCTGCCGAGCATCGCGCCAACATAGGGCACCCAGGCGAACAGCCCGATCTGCTTGACGTCGAACCCGAACGTCTCCGCGAGATAGATCGGCAACCAAGAGACGAACAGCCACCAGACCGGATCGAGGAAGAAGCGGCTGACGATGATGGCCCAGCTCTGACGATGTCGCAGCAGTCCGCGCATCGTCGGCGCGTAACCGGTCGACGCCACGGCGCCGTCCTCGTGCGCACCGTTGATATGCGCCCGTTCGGCCTCAGTCAGCCAGGGATGCGCCTCGGGATCGCCGCGGTACAGCCACAGCCACGGCAACAGCCAAAGGAAGCCAAGGATACCGACCATAAGGAACGTCGCGCGCCAGCCGATCTGGACATAAAGCAATGCCACGAGCGGCGCCGAAATGATCGCGCCGATCGCCGCGCCGGAATTGAAGATGCCCTGCGCCAGCGCCCGCTCCCGCGGCGGAAACCATGTCGCATTCGCCTTCACCGCGCCCGGCCAATTGCCCGCTTCGCTCGTCCCCAGCGTGACGCGCAGCACCGCCAGCATTCCGAGCGAGCGGACGGCCGCGTGCAGGGCGATCGACAGCGACCACACCGCGATCGACACCACGAAGCCGAGCCGCGTGCCGATCACGTCGAGGATCCGCCCGAACAGCGACTGCCCGACGGCATAGGCCAGCATGAACACCGTCACTAGCAGCGCGTAATCGGCCTTGTCCGCACCGATGTCCTTCGACACCGCGGGCCACATCACAGCCAGCGCGTTGCGATCAATATAGTTGATGACGGTCGCCAGCCCGATCAGCCCGATCACGCACCAGCGCAGCCCCTGGATTTTCCGCCCAGGCCCGTCGACTTGAGGAATCTTCGACGTCGCGACCATGTTATTTCACCGCCTTGGGCGTGTCGAAGCGTGCGAACGGCCCTTTCCAGCTGACCGTCCGCCCCTCGATCGCCACGCTGTGTGCGGCCGCCGGATCGGCGTTCTCGGCCATGCCGAGCGTGACGGCACCGCCACTGCCGAGATCGAGCACCACGACATCGCCGTCCTTGCCGCGAACATGGTGCAGGGCGACGATACGCGATTTCGCGCCGACCGTCGTCTCGGCGGACGGATCATAGGCGCCGTGCGGCTCGAGTACGCCCACGAAGTCCGTCTTGGTCGCGCCCATCACGCGCTGGATCAGCATCGGCTCGCGTCGCAGATTGAACCGCGGATCGTTGGCGCCGCTCTCGCCGAGGATCATCGTCGCTCCCTGCGGGGGCAGCACACGATAGGTGTAGAACCGGCCACCCTTGAGCCATGTGACCGTCGCGTTGGTCGGATCTGGCGTACCGATGGCATCGACCCAGATGTGCTGATACCCGTTCGCCGTCCCAAGCACCGGCCGCGCCTTGCCGTTCGACTGCACCGGGAATCCGACGTCGGTGATATGGCCGCTATAATGCAACGGCAGGTCATAGGTGGCCGGCGAGCCGCCGGCCGCATGCAGCAGGTCGACCACCACCGGCGCCGCACCGCCGGGGATCGGCAGTTGCACCAGCGTCCGGCGGAAGACGACGCCGGGATAGGCACCGGTCATTTCCGCGATGCTGATCTTGGTCGCGCCGTCGCCGGAGTAGTAGATTTGCTTCGGCGCCAGCGTCTGGCCGACTTTCCATTTGCCGCCGAAATGGCTGGCTTGGTCAACCACCAGCGTGTTGTGCGCGACGGTCTGTTTCGCCCAGCTCTCGTTCTCCTTGAGATAGCGCCCGCCATCCTTGCTCTCAACGTTCAGGAAGCGAGCGGCGCCGTAATCGGTCACGACCGCGTTGCCATTGTCGTAAAACAGCCAGTTCAGCTTGTCGAAATGGCCATGCCCAAGGCCCATCGCGGTGTTCTTCGCGACCACTACTTCGTTGCGGTCGCCGGTCCCGGCGCGCATGACCGCGATGCCCCCCTGCTCGCCGTCCGGTCCATCACGGAACACTTGGGAGGCATAGACGAACGGCTTGGCCTTGCCCGCCGCCAGATCCTGCGACACGAGAAGTCCGTCGGGGGTCAGCACGGTCTGCCCCTGCCACTGCGCGATCGACAGGAACGTCGGGTCCCTGGTCACGCCATACCCGATCGCCACCGCCTGATAGAGCTCGTCGGTTTTCAGGCTCTTGTCCGGCATTGCGTCGTTCAGCGGAAAGAAATAGCCGTCATAGGTCAGCTGGATTGACGTACGGATCGCCTTCACCAGCACGCCGTCGCGGTGCGCGAAGATGCGCTGGCCAGGATCATTGGTCTCGACCGCCTTGGCGAACAGCACGAACGGCAGCATCGCATAGCGCTGGTAATAGGGCCCTTCGGTATAATAGCCGTCGGGCGAGAACAGTTGGTCGACCTGCGCGATGAAGCCCGATTTGCCGCTGAGGTCCGATCCCTTCAGCGCTTTGTCGACCAGCGCCCGGTCGCGCAGCACGTACCCGGTCATACCGACCGCCGCGACCGCCCAGGTGGCGTGGTTGTGGATCAGGTTGAAGATCTTCGGCTGGCCCTCCGAGAGGAACGTCGCCATGCGCCGGAACACATCATCGTCGATCGTTTTGCGATCCGCCGCCGACAGCGTGTCGCGGATCGCATCATAGCCCTGCACCGCGTAGACCAGCCAGACGCTGTCGTTGAGGCTTTGCCAGAACAGCCGCCCGGCTGCCTCGTTTGCGGCCGCCGGATGCGCCCCGAGTGTCGGATATAGTCGTGCATATTCGAGCAGCATGCGCCGCGCGTAATCGGCGTAGATGCGGTCCCCCGTGATCCGGTACAGGATTCCAGCCCCATAGAGCGCGATGTAGTTGCGCTTGTGCTGCTCGTGCGTGGCGCCGCCGCCGGGGTCCTTGGGCACTGGAACGTTAATCCCCGCCTTGATCGCGGTATCGACCGTGCGGCGGACCCGCCGTAGCTCTTCGCCGAACAGCGGAGACTTGGCGCCCGGTCCGGCCATGGCCGCCATCGCGGCAGGCTTGAATAGCACGGGCGCAGCGGCCGGATCGGGGGCGACCACCGACTGTGCAGAGGCCATCGATGCGACGATGGCGAGGCCGGCCGCCATACTGGGGAAAAGGCGCGATACGCGCATTACTGGGATCCTCTCACGGTGTTTTCGGCGATCAGGGCTCGTGGCGGCCCCTTGTGGAAAAGTTCGCGAACGACGGGCGTCGCGGTGTCGACGAAGACGTTGTCGGCTATCCGTGTCAGCGGCGACCCGACGCTGTGCGCCGCGACGATGCCACCGCTTCGCGCGAACCGGTTGTCGCTGATGTCCGTCTCCTGCACGCCCGACAGCAGGATCGATCCCGCCGGCTTGCCGCTGTCCGTGATGATCGACCCCGTCAGCCGGACGTGCGGGCCATAGGTGCTCTCGTCGGTACCGCCGCGGAACACGTCTGCGATCGTTCCCACGCGCGTGAACCGGGAACTGGCGATCAGCACGTGCTCAGCGCCGTAAAGGCCCTTCGTGCCGGTCTCTGCATGCGCCGCGATCACGGCCCCCGATATGTCCGCGAAGTCGCTGCCGCGGATCGCGATCCGTTCGGCCAGCGACGCCTCGGCGGTCGCGACGACATTGAAACCGGACGCCTGTGCCATGCCCGAAAAGCCGCTGTCGTCGATCTCGATCGCGTAATTGGACAGCATAGGCGCCGCGCGGATGACCGCATTGCCCGACAAGCTTTGGGTCGCGGTCCCGGAGATCGCAAGACGGTCGAGCCGCAACCGCCCACCGTCGCGCATGACGAACAACGTTGCCGACGTATAGCTTATCACGGCGGTGCGGCCGGCCGGCCCGGAAAGTGTCAACGTCCGATCCACCACCAGCGGCGCGGTGAGCCGATAGCGTCCAGGCGACAACGCGATCGTGTCACCGTTGCCGGCTGAGGCTACAGCCTTGACGAGTTCGACCGCGTTACCCACCGCCGGCCGTACGCGCCCGCTCCCGAACGCGACCGTTCCACTCGCCGGCTTGGGATACCACGCGACGCCCACTTCAGACTTTGCAACGGGTTTCAGCGCGCGCGAAGCACCAAGGTCGTTGAACGCCTTATCGGTCGGATACAGCAAGCCATTGTCGGCCCGCGCCAGCTTCACCGTCCTGCGATCGATCGGCAGCGCCAGCGACCCCGTTGTCGTTCGGATATTCCTCTCGAACCGAATACCGGCGATGGACGCCTCCGCACGAAAAGGATCGGCCCCGCCGGTATTGACGACGAGGTTGTGCGTGAACTGCGTTGTCGTCGGCGCCACGGATCGCTCGTCGCTCGCGCCTGCGCCAAACGTGATCCGCGAACCATCGATGACGCTGTTGCGCTCGATCAGCGCGTCGCTGACGGGTACGTAGCGGTTAATTGGCGAGTTCGGTACGCCGTTCATCACCGTGACCGCGCTGGTGAACTCGGTTCCGGCGAGCCCCTCCATGTAATTACCCCGGACAATTTGGCCGCGATTAATCACCCGAACGCCGCCGGTATGCGCGATGCCGCCGCCAAGAAAGACGTTGTCCTCGACGAGATTACCGTCGCCGTGGCGCAAGACCACCGAACCCTGCGACTGGAGGAACACGTTACGCCGGACGATGTTGCCACCCGACTTTACCGAGACGATCTCGACCTCCCCGTCGCAGCGCTCGAAAATATTGTCTTCGACGATGGTATGCGAGGCGCTTGCCGATTCCGTGCTCGTACCGATGCGGATCGTCTCGCCGCCGTTCGATCCCAGCACGGGTCGCGGTCCGAAGTAGTTATGGTCGATCCGGTGACGATTATCGAGCGGCCGCGCAGCATCGCGTACCACGACCATCATCGCCCCGCCGTTCTCCTTGCCCTCGAAGTGCGCATGATCAACGCGGTTATTGCGGCCGTATAGGGCAACCCAATGGTCCTCCTTGCGGCGATCGGGCTGATTGAACCGATCGACGACGACATCGGTCAGCCGGGAATGTTCCGCCCATTCCTTGGAGCCGTTGCGGAAAGCGATCAGCTCACCGTTCGATGCATAGCCATCCCGGAATACCAAGCCCGCCACGACCAGGTGACGGCCGGCGATCTTAAGGCTTGAGCGGCCTGTGATAACAACTTTGCCAGGATGTTCGGCGCGCAATGTGATGGGATGTCCTGCAGTCCCCCGTCCCGCCATCACGATGGCGATGTCGGACCAAGTACCATTCGCCATGACTATCGTGTCGCCGGGCTTCGCATTGCGAATAGCGGCAGCGAGGGACCCTGCGGCGCTGGCCGTTACGATCTTGGCGTTGACGCTGATCGGCGCCGCCGCGGCAGTCACGATCGCCAGGAGCACCACACAACCCCTCATTCCCGCTCCCACCATAATTGCCTGACGGCTAATTGATCATTAGCATACCTATTTACAAACCAGAAGCAAACCCCTGTCTATACCAGTCAGCTTATCGGGTTTGCGGCGTTTGCACTGAACGCGGTCGATTGGGGCTTTGAGGACCGAAGCGGACAGAAGGTAGATGGTCCGTCGCTGCTGGACGATCACCGTTCGATGCTGTCACTGTGAACGCACCGAGGCTTAGGTAAGCGATCAAAGCGAGCGGAGGGCCATACGTGCATCAGCCGATGTCAACGTCGCGTTAGATGGTGAACGAAGCATCCCTAACGCTTTGAGGGCTACCAAAGCACGGCATCTGCTTCCAGACCCATTCCCAGACATTCAGAAGCTCTTTTCAGTTCCCCAACTTCGCCCGCTCGTTCATATTGCGGCAGCGACGGTCGGAGCGGCAGGGTTTGGGACAAAGCCGTCATTCCCGTCGCATCACCAAGTGTCGGCCTCTGGCAAGACCTGACATTTGCGCGATCGGCTAAGCGGCACTGTACGAGCATGTCGGCACGAACAATATTGATCTGGTCTCGCAGTTTTTCCCAGTCGGACGCATCATCACCATCAGCGTCTCGATGGTGACCGGGGTTTCAACTCACGGCCATGATGGCTTGACCTTGTGCTGCGACTTGAACAGCATCGCTCCCCAGGGGGCTGATCCGATGAACGCTGAGACGAGACCTGCCAAGCACAGCGCGCCGGGCCAGTATCTCGGTTTCGCGCTGCAGCCCGTGCGCGTCTTTTATCACCTCCTGATCGCACCTAGAGGCGCGAAGGTATCCCTGGAGTACAAGGATGACGTGGCCGTCCACCATGCCGACGGCAAGCTTGTGCTGGAGCAGACTAAGAGCGCGCTGCGCCAGAATCCGGTGTCGGATTGGGCCTCTGATCTCTGGAAGGCATTTGAGAATTGGCGCGCGATGATCGTAGCTGAGGAGATAGATCCGAAGCTGACCAAATTTCGCCTGTATGTGACACCCGAAAAGACAGGTGCCTTCGTTCAGGCACTTTCTGCCGCTGACGATGCGGCTGCGGCCGAGGCATCGCTGAAACTGATCCAAGCCAAGCTTGCGAAGTTGAAGGCGCCTCCCGGTTGCGCGGAATATCTGCAGCCCTTTCTCGATGCGCCAATCGCGCAGCAAACGGATATTGTGGCCCGGTTCGAGTTCGATTGCGAAGGAGCCGATCCGCTCGACGCCATCCGCGCTGTCCTGGCGCCTATCATCAGCGAGAACCAGATTGATGTCCTCATCAAATCAGGCATCGGCCAAGCCAAGCAGTTGCTCGACCGCCTCATCCAGCGCGGTGAAATGCCGATCCTCGATGCGGATGCATTCCGCCGCGATTTTCATGCCTTTGTTCGCCAGAATAACCTTCCCGGCTTGCTGACCTCTTTCGGGGGTGCTCCGAGCGAAGACCTCGTCACGGACGTGGCCTCCACGCGACCGACCTTCATCCGTCAACTCGAACTCGTCGAAGCGAACGATGAAGATCGACTAAGGGCGGTCAGCGATTATCTGCGCGCATCGGCCGACAAGGCCGATTGGGCGGAACGCGGTGTCATCTTTCCGGGCAGCCTCGACACTTGGGACGATGATCTCGTGCGTCGGCACGGTATGATCCGGGGCGATGTCGCAGATCTCCACAGCGATCGATCGACACCGGTCCAAGGGAGGCTTGTCTACCGCCAATGTGCTCTACATCAGGCCCCGCTCGAAGGGCGAGCCGTTCCAGGCCATTTCGTCCATGGCAGTTACAATGATCTGGCCGACCGGCGCCTTGTGGGTTGGCACGCCGATTATGAAGCCCTGCTTGGCGAGGCCACTAAATGACGGCCCTCGCCAGCACGAACCTCACCGAAATCGACCTCGTCCAGAACCCCGCCATCGGCGCCTATCTGATCTGGAATTTCACGTTGGGCTATCAGGAAGATGGTCCTGACGCAGCGCCAGCGCTGCTCGCCTTCTTGGTCCTGCCAATGCTGCTGCACCGTCAGACATTCGAGGCTGTCGCGTCTACCAGAAAGGCATCGGGCCTCACGCTGCTCGCAGCCAAATTCGACCGTGAGCGCGAAGTGCTAGTCGAACTGCATTCGCGGGCGCGCCTGCTCCGCCCGCTGACGCTCCAGTCTATCGGCGTCGCATCGACCTCGCGCCTCATCCGGATCGACCATGCCTCAGCTTTGCTCCACGGATATCCGCTCGATCTCCTGGAGGTAAAGAAGCCCGCCATTCCGGAACGGCTAAAGGGTTTCCCGGCCGCTGCCGATAAGATTGGCTACTGGTTTTCCAAACTCGGGCTTCCGCAGATTGCCTCGACCTTGAGGATCGATTTCTAATGTATTTTCAGCTTCGCAAGTTGATCCTCTGGCCGCGTACGGACGAAAAGCCCCGCGAACTAGACTTCTACCCTGGCGTCGTGAACGTAATCAGTGGCGCGTCAAAAACCGGAAAGTCCGCCGTCATACCCATTATCGATTACTGCCTCGCCTCCGACAAATGCGCGATCCCGGTCGGCGTAATCCGTGAAAACTGCAGTTGGTTCGGTGTCGTGATCGACACGGTCGAAGGCCAGAAGCTCCTCGCACGGCGAGAGCCGGGCGATCAACAGAGCACGGGCGACATGGTCCTGATCGAGGGTGATGTTGTCGAGGTACCGCATCGGATCGAGGACAAGGATACCACCCAAAAGAACGTTAAGAAGATGCTCGACCGATTAGCCGGCCTCACCAATTTGGGTTTCGATCCAGATTCCGAAGCGGCCGCACAATCTCGACCTAGTTTTCGCGACCTGATGGCGTTCACGTTCCAGCCGCAAAATATTGTCGCCAATCCCGACGTCATGTTCTTCAAGGCGGATACGAGCGAGCATCGCGACAAGCTGAAGACGATCTTCCCCTACATACTTCAGGCGGTCACCGCAGACGTCCTGCAGGCGCGGCATGAGCTTGACCGGCTGAATCGGTTGCTGCGGCGACGGGAGGCTGACCTTCGTGCGCTCGTGACCGCCGGAAATGCTTGGCGGCTTGAAGCGACCTCCTGGCTCCGGCAAGCAATCGAATTCGGGCTGCTTCCGCCGGACCAGGTCATCCCGACCGAATGGCCCGAAATCGTCGACCTTCTGCGCGGCGTGGTCGCCGCGAACAGCGAAGCGGCTCATCCGACCATTGCCGGGATCGATGCCGCGCTTGTGCGCCTAAAGGAACTGCGCGACGAGGAGACCAAGGTCGCGGGCGAATTGACCCAGCGGCGACAGCGTCTGACGGAACTCCGCCGGCTGATCGAAAGCAGCGACGCCTATGGGAGCGCGCTGCGAATCCAGCGCGATCGTCTCTCGATCTCGGAATGGTTGAAGCAACTCTTGCCGGACGGACGACCGGAGGATGCCATCGCGCTGCTGGGGGGGGGCGGCCGCGAAAAGGTCGAGCAACTCAGTGATGCTTTGGCGGCAATCGAGGTCAGACTGCGAACCCATCCCAGTGTGTCGGACACCCTCGATAAAGAAATCCTGCGGCTGCGTGCGGATGCCGAGACGTTTCTGGTACGTCTGAACGAAATCAAGCGTGAGATCGGGCTGCTCGAGCGCAACTCACAGCAAGCGAAACAAGCGATCGATCGGTTCGATCGCATGGAGCGCTTCCTTGGACGGCTCGAACAGGCGCTGGAGCTTTATGATAGGACGGATCAATCGGCGGGGCTTCGTCAGCAGATCGATGCCCTCAAGGCCCAGATCGCGGAATTGCAACGGCGGGTCTCAGAAAGCGAAATCCAGCGCAAGGTCCGTAATGCCCTCGACAGTATCGAAGCGACAACGGGCCGCCTAATCCCGCGGCTCAACGCCGAATGGCCCGACGCGCCGGTGCGGCTCATGATCCAGGATCTCACGGTGAAGGTGATTCGCGGAACGCGTGACGATTATCTCTGGGAAATCGGAAGTGGGGCAAACTGGCTCGCCTATCATGTCGCGCTCACCCTGGCCCTGCAGACCTTCTTCCTGGCTCTGCCCCATCACCCTGTTCCAGGCTTGCTGATCTACGACCAGCCCAGCCAAGTCTATTTCCCACGGCGCGCGGCAGGCGAGGACAGGGTCGATCCAATATCCTGGCGCGATCAGGATGTCGAAGCGGTCCGAAAGGTATTTGCCTTGCTCGGCGAACAAGTCGTCAAAGCGTCGGGTCGACTTCAGGTCATCGTTTTGGACCATGCTGATGAGGACGTCTGGGGCGGCCTAGACCATGTCGTGCTTGCCGAACAGTGGCGCGACCACGCGCTCGTTCCCCTCGAATGGTTTGAGCCTGACGAACAGGAATAAGCCTTTTGTCGCGATGCTTCTTCGAAGCTGTGCGGCTTCCCTATGCTTTGCGCCACGCCCAGGACTTTCGATGCCGGTTGCCTCTCTCGCGAATGTTCAAGCCCATGCAGCGGCGGCTGCAGCCGCTGCCACCCCCGTCGTCCCCGGTGCCGTGGCCTCGCCCTTGTGGAACTCTACCAGTTTGTCAGCACTGATCGGCGCTGGAAGCGCCCTCTTAGTCATGCTGCTCAAGGACGGCGTCCTCGAATGGGTGAAGATCCGACGGGCGCACAGGCTGTCCGACGCCGAGATCTTTCAGCGTTATCTGGGCCCGCTGGCGGATGCGTGCACCAAGCTGATGTGGCGCAGCAAAGAAATTTTCGTTGATGATCGCAACGCATTCCTGAAGCTCGCGACGCTCCCCGCCAATTTCAACGCCTATAAGCGTTTGAGCACCCTGTACCGGATTGCCAGTCTGATCGGCTGGATTCGCGGCATGGACCTCGAACTTAGTTCGCTTGCCGCCCATAATCCGGGTTACGCGCCGCCGATCGCCAAACAGATCGCAGCATTCCGGAGCGCCCTTGCCGATGGGCCAGACGTCGAGCAGGATCGGCTGAAGCAGCTTTGCGAGCTCTGGGCGGTCGACACTGCCGGCATTCCCGATGCAAAGCTTGGCCGGGTCGGAGTCCGGGTCGAAATCAGGCTTCATGCGCTCGCAGCCGAGCAGCATACCGATGTAAATGGCATGTTGGCCGCCGATCGTGGACAGCAGCGATGGCTAGTCGATCAGTTGGCCCGCTTCGTTGCGGAGGAGCTGAGCGTAAAGCGTGCTGACCCGAGTCTTGTTGATCGGACCGCCAAGCAGGCCATCGAGAGTCTCGCGTACCGCGAGGCACTGATCTACCGTGAATGGCAGGACGCGATCGGCGATGCGATGATCGACAGGGACCGGGATTCTCCGCGCAAATTCCGCATCATCGGTTTCGCGGCTTTTGCCGAACTCATCGCAAAAGCAGAGCCGCCCTGGTTTCAGGTGTTTGCGACCAGCCTGGACGACATTGATTTCGAGCATCCTGATCGCCGGGACTTTCGGGCACACCAGCTTCGCAAGATCGCGAATGCGGTCGCCACCATGTTGATTGCGATCGACAAGACCGCGACGATCTCGCCTTTCTCGAACGAGACGTTGTCCGCCGCCGACGTGCTCGCCGAAAAGACGCGGTAGCACGCTGGCGCCAATGATTCTGAGGGTTGGTCCGGTTCGCTGACATGTGCAGGGCAGCTATCGCCAAGAGCGGACATTCTGGTGCATGGCCGTGAACGGCAGTGATTGGTCGACTTCGGCCGAAGCCGTAGTGGCCACTCGGACCAAGAAGGCGACGTCCGCGGCCAATCACCCTCTCCCAAGACCGTTCATCCGTCGTTGACGCGCCGAGATAGATCGCCTCTCATCTACCAAACGGTTGTGGGGGAGAGCAAACTCGTGAGGCTGAGCAGGGTTGTCATAAAGAACTTACGAGCAATTCAAACTCTAGATATCCCGATCACGAATGCAGCGACCGTCGTTATCGGCGAGAATAATGCGGGCAAGTCCACGCTCCTGCACGGCATCCGCCTCTGTCTTGACGTTACCCTGTCCTCTGCCTTCCGCTCCCTCAGCAAGGAGGATGTCCACTGCGCCGTAGACCAGACCAAGCCGTTCCAAGTGCTCGTCGCTGTCGAGTTCACAGGATTCGCCGGTAACGAAAACGAAGAGGCGCTACTACACGGCACGCAGATCGGTCCGGATCGCGCTAGGCTCTTCTACCGGTTTCGTCCAAAGCGTCTCGTGCGCGAACTGATCGCTTCTGAGGACCTCGACAGGCCACTCACGTTTGACGACTTCGGTTGGGAGTTGTTCGGGGGCGGAAATCCCGAAATCGACATCGCGAGCATCGAGTGGGATCACGAGAATGGCGATATCGGTGCCTGCTCCGTCGGTCTTCAAATCCTTCAGTCCTTCCTCGTTGTGTTCCTTCCGGCGCTCCGCGACGTCGAGGCCGATTTGCAGCATTTTCGGCGCTCACCCCTGATGAAGCTGGTCGAGGCAAGCGAAATGGACATCGCCGAACAGGCGGCGATCGTCGATGCGGTCAAGGCCGTGAACGCTCAAATCGAGGCATCTCCTCCTATCAACGATCTGGCAGATTCTATCGATGGCGCCCTAAAGGAGATCACCGGGCCCGCCTTCGCTCTTGACGTGAAGCTCGGCCTTTCCGCTCCGACCTTCCAATCAATCATCCGCAATCTGATCGTGCTGCTCTCGGGCACGCTGGCGCGAAACGTCGAACCCCGCCGCAACGGTCTTGGTCTCAACAACGTCCTCTTCATCGCTATGCTGATAGAGCAATTCCGCAAGCGGGCCGCTAGCGGCAACGCTGCAGGCGAACTCATCCTCATCGAGGAACCAGAGGCCCATTTGCACCCGCAGCTGCAGTCGACCCTCATGGACGCGTTGCGGCAGCTCCCCTTCCAGGTCATCGCCACTACCCACAGCACCCAGGTCACGGCGGGCGCGCCGCTCTCCTCCTTCGCCGTCATGTCTCAGCAGCCGAACGGGATCCCTGTGGCCGCGATTCCGAGCCACGCGGCCGGTCTCACGTCGAATGACCGCGAGGATCTCGAGAGATACCTAGATGCGACGAAGTCGAACCTCTTGTTCGCCCGGCGCGTCATGCTGGTCGAAGGACCGGCCGAGCTGCTCCTAATTCCAGCAATGGTGAAGCAGATCCTAGGCATTGATCTCGAACGCGAGGGCATATCCGTGGTCGCCATACACGGCACGCACTTCGGGCCCTTCGCCAGAATGTTCGCCGTGGACTGCCTCCCCAAGCGCTGCGCGATCGTCGCCGACGCGGATCGCGTTCCCGGTATCGGTGATCCTGATGACGATGTCGTGCCGCCGGAAAACCTCGTCGCTCTGGAGGGACAGTTCGTGAAGGCGTTCGTGGGCGCGACCACCTTCGAGCGAGAGATCACTATGGACGGAAACCTAACCATGCTCGCTGCGGCCGCCGGTGATTTAGGTGCACCCAAGATAAAAAGCCATCTCGACAATGCCGAGTCTTTCGGCACCACAGAAGAGCTGAAGGCGAAAGTCCTGCGGACCGCCGTCCGTTTTGGAAAAGCCCGCTTCGCGCAAGCCGCAGCCCGCCATGCTGAAAAGGCCGAGAAGCTTCCTCCCTATATCGAGCAAGCCGTAAATTGGCTGAGACAACGGTGAAACTCCTTACCGACGAACAGCAGGAGGCGGTTGATTGGCAGGAGAGCCTGCTACTCACCGCCTGCCCCGGCAGCGGTAAAACGCGCACCCTTATCGCCAAGCTGGTGGCGGAGATCGAGGGCGTGCGCGGCACCCCGCGTTCCATCTGTTGCATCACCTACACTAACACTGCCGTCCAAGAGATTGAGCAACGCGCGAGCGAACAGCTCCAGGCCGGGGACGAGCGCTACATCTACGTCTCCACAATCCACTCCTTCTGCCTGCATTCAATTCTGCGCCCCTTCGCTTGGCTCCGGCCCGACCTCGGTGGCGCCAGGAAGGTCCTGACCCGCGACAATCCAGATTTCGAAGCGATCTGCGAATATGCCGCCGCGCAGGTGAACCTGCTTCAGCTAACACAGGCCGATTATGAGGCGTTCGAGAGCCTTAGCGTCGACACTAACGGTCGGATCATCGGCGTCGCGCTGAAGAACGACGCGGTGTGCCGTGCCGCCCCATATTTCTGGCGGCGATGTGCCCAGCTCGGATACATAGACTTCGGAAACATCGTCTACGGCGCCTACCTACTCCTCCGGGACCACCCACAGATCGCCCGGTCACTGTGCGCCCGACACCCATGGTTCTTGATCGATGAATTCCAGGACACCACCGAGCTTCAGGTGGAAATGCTGAAGCTGCTCCACGCCACGCAAAGATCGAAGTTCTTCGCCGTCGGCGACCTATTCCAGTCGATCTACGGTTTCACCGGAGCCCGCCCGGAACTCGTCGCCCCCTTCGGCGTGCACATCGGTGCCCGGTCCGATCTGAGCCTCTCCCTGAATTTCCGGTCGAGCCAGCGCATAGTGAACCACGCCGAGCGCCTATTCCCGCGGCTCCCGGCCATGACGGCGGCGGGATCAACGCGCGACCATCCCGTTGACCCTATCCTCATTCGCGGAGGGACGGTTTTCGAGGCAATTACCGAGCAGTTCCTTCCGGCCCTCGAGGTACAGCACATCGCACTCGGCGATGCGACGATCCTGGCCAAGGACTGGTTCTCGCTAATCACCCTGGCGAGAGAGCTCAGAGACTTCGGCACGCCCATCGTGGGACCCGGAGCTAGGCCATACAAGCGCTCGCGCCTGTTCGCACAATTGGCCGAGCAGCTCTGCGGGGCCATCGTCGAACCGACCGCCGACACGACCCGGCAACTCGAGCGGGCGCTATTCCACACCGTCCAAGATGCTACCGGCCAAACCCGGCTCGAACTGTTCGGATTCAGCGGCCGTCAAGTCCTGGTCCGACTGCAGCGCCAAGCGCTACATCTGGCAAACCGCGGCCACGGGGCAATCGCTTGGCTAGACGCCATGTCCCAAGCCACTGGAGATATCCTCCTCCGTGGGGAGTATGTGGATCGCATCCAGTCCGGGCTCTTTTATGCCTCGGTGCAGGAGATGAAGGCGGACATGATCCGGCAAAAGGTCGACATCTTCAATCTCACGATCGAGCATCTTGGCTTGTTCGCAAGTCCGACGCGCGCGCTCAGATTGTCGACCATCCACTATGCAAAGGGGCGCGAATATTCGGCAGTCGCGCTGATCGGTCTGCGGACGGGGTCCTTCCCATTCAAATACAGCGATGACGTAATTGCTGAGAGGCGACAGTTCTACGTCGCCGTTACACGGGCGGAAAAACTGCTGATGTACGTTGCTGAGCGGGACCGATGGGGCAACGCCCCTAGCCCGTTCCTAGGACCCGGTGCGCTCGACATTCTTAACTAATCGGCCACTGAGCGCGACCGGATGGTAGCTTTTAGCATAAATCGTCGACTCACTGAATATCCGAAACTAGCACGCATTGCCGATTGCTCGCTTCGATAAGCCCAATCGTCGGCAGCCATCAGAACCGGACGTTCATCGAAGCGGAACCGAACGACCGGCTCTGGTCGACACCCGCCGAAAGCGTATTGGGGCGCGGCGACCCAGGCGCAGACATTCGCGGCGCCCTCACCCTTCCCGGACCAAGACGCTTGTAATGTGCGCGAGACGACTCCGTTGCTGGCGAGTTCGTCGGACAGTCGGACGACGAGGATGGTGGGTAGGCCTCTCCCCAAAACCGCCAAAACCGCTGACGCCCGCTGCGCCACCTGAGCTCCCATTGGGAAGCACCGGCACCAAGTGCAGCGAAGCTACTTTACAATCTGTACACAACGATTATGTTGTGTTGCATGATACCGCCGCTGGTCGATCTGCATGCATCCGTACCGTGGCCGGTGCTACCGCCGGGCATTCACGATGCGACGCTTGCTGAACTAACAATACGGTTCGCGCTGACGCCGCATCGCCGCAGCTTGCTCGAGGGGTTTCAGCGGGTTGCGCTGGCCCTTGCCGGGGCCGGTTGCCGGACCGCGTACATCGATGGAAGCTTCACGACGGGCAAACCGCACCCCGAGGATTTCGACGGGTGCTGGGAGCATGCCGGTGTGGATCTCGCCCGACTCGACCCGGTGCTCAAGACCTTCGCCAACAAACGCGCCGCGCAGAAGCGCAAATATCTGGGCGAGATGTTCCCCGCTGCGCTCGAGAACGAGCCGGGGGGAAGCTTCCTCGCTTTCTTCCAAATCGAAAAATTCTCAGGGCTTCCAAAGGGAATCCTTCGGGTCGCGCTCGATCCCGACAAAGGAGTGATCTGATGATCACTAACGAGAAGCAGTACCGCACCACTCGCAGCATAATCGAGCGGCTCAAGCTAGGGCTGACAGATACTGTTGCACGTGCCGGGGTTCCCGCCGAACTGGCGCAGATGCAGCGCGACGCGCTGGCCAGCCAGATCGAGGAGCTTGAGGAAGACGCAGGCCTGTATGACGATTTGCGTTCGGGCCGCGTCACGATCTTCGAGGCGGACGGGCTCCACGCGCTTCCCGATATCCTGATCCGCGCTCGTATCGCGCGCGGGATGAGCCAGCGGGAGCTGGGCGATTTCCTCGGGCTCAAGGAGCAGCAGATCCAGCGCTACGAGGCCGAGCGCTACCGCTCGGCGAGTCTCGACCGGCTGGTCGAGATTGCCGAGGCGCTGAACGTCGAGATCCGCAACCGCGCCGAGCTGGTCGGCGACAAAAAGCTGACGCGGGTCGATCCGGCGGTGTGGCAGGCCTTTCCGATCGCCGAGATGTACAAGCGCGGCTGGTTCGAGGATTTTTCAGGCACGATGGCGCAGGCGCGCAAGGCTGCGGTCGAACTGGTGCCGGCATTCCTGCAAGGATCGGGCGGGCGGCATGCGCCAGCGGCGCTGCACCGCAAGTCGGTGCGCGCCAGCGGCCAAGTCCATGAAGCGTCGATCGCTGCCTGGGAAGCGCGGGTCCGCCAGCTCGCCGGCCGCGATCCGCCGGCGCGGGCGTTCGACGTCGCGCTGATCGACGACGCCTGGATCGCCGGGCTGGTCAGGCTGACCCGCGAGGCGGATGGCCCGGCCAAGGCCATCGCCTATCTGCGCGCGATCGGCATTTCGCTGATTGTCGAGCGGCACTTGCCCGGCACCTTGCTCGACGGTGCGTCGATGGCGAGTTCGGGCACGCATGCGATTGTCGCGCTGACGCTGCGCCATGACCGGCTGGACAATTTCTGGTTCACGCTGCTCCACGAGATCGGGCATCTGAAACGCCATATCGGCGGCGAGGGCTATAGCGCGATCTTCGACGACACCGAGGCACCGGCAGATGCCGAGATCGAGCGCGAAGCCGATGCGTTCGCGCTCGAGGCGTTGCTGCCGGCCGCGCAGTGGAACCAGGCGGTGTCGCGGTTCACCCGCACCGAAAAGGCGGTGACTGGCGATGCGAAACGGTTCGGGGTCGGCGCGGCGGTGATCGCCGGTCGGGTGCGCCGCGAAGCCGGCGATTATACGATATTGCGCACGCTAGTCGGCGCTGGCGACGTGCGCCGCCAGTTCGAGGGAGGAGGCGAACCGTGACGCTCACGCCCAATCACTATGTCCCGGTGCTGCGCTGGCGGGCAGGCGAGTATCGCGCGCTCGAGAAGCTCGACGACGACCAGAAGCAACTGGTCGTGCCGCTGCTCGAGATCCTCGAGCCCGATTTCAACTTCGAGACGAACCAGCCGAGCAAGGATATCGATACGCATCTCGGCGCCTTTGCCGAACAGCTGCACAAGCATTGGGACTGGCGCCCTGCTCTGCTCGACGGCGCGCAGCTCAAATCTGCGACGCGGATGCGCGACGGCACCCATCCGATGGTCTATCTGTTCGGCGCGGCGCGCGCGCATCATGCCCGGCTGATCCCGGTCACTGGTTTTGCCCGCGACCGCGAGTATCAGGCCGCGGTCGCCGCGATCGTCGCCACCGACCGGCGTGGTCTGGCGCTGCGCTGTGCACTCGATGATACGCTCGACGCCGATCTCGACACGCGCGTGGCCGAGCTGCTGGCACCGATGGGACTTGCCGCCGATGGCATCGACCTGCTGCTCGACCTGGGATCGCCGGCGTTCGAGCCGAAGGACATGCTGATCGACATATTGGTGGCGGCGCTAACTGCCTCGGCGACGGTCCGCGCGGCGCGCAGCGTCACCCTGATCGCCACCTCCTTTCCCGAAACGCTGTCGACGCTCGCCGGACCGATCCATGTCGTCCAGCGTAGCGAGTGGCTGCTCTACAAGGCGTTGCTGACAAAGCTCGGCACCGCACGCCGGCCCGGCTTTGGCGATTATGCGATCTCGGCAATCGAATTTCCCAAGGGCGATATGCGCTTCATGCGCGGGTCCCCCAATGTCCGCTTCACGATCGAGGATGCTTGGGTGATCGTCAAAGGCAAGCGCGAGAAAGGCGGGACCAAGAAGACCTATGTCCAGCTGTGCGAACGGCTGTTCGCCGCCGACAAGCTGACCGCGGCGGGCTTCTCAAAAGGAAGCGCCTATATTCATGGTTGCCGCAAGGGGACCGAAAATGGCGGCAATAGCACGACCTGGAAATGGGTCGGCACCAACCATCATATCACGCGGGTCGTGCATGACCTCGCCAGCTTGCACGCGCTTTGAGGGTCTTGCGGACCATGGCGCCAAGCGTCGCCCGCGATACCGAGGCGACGAGACGTTCGTAAAGCTCCTCGCGAGGTCCGCGCAGCGCGCGCTCTGGCTCGCCAAGGCCGCGCAGTAGGCCGGCCACTTCGGGCCGCCACAACAGCCGAGCCACCACCAGGGGCTGCGCGTCGCGGTTGCTGCGCTCGGGGCGCAGACGACGAAAAGCAACGCCCCCCCCCGCAGTGCGCTGCGTAAGAATCACGCCCCACCAGTCCGGCAGTTGCGCGCGTGCTGCATCGTAATGCTTCTCGGCGACGATCAGGCTGGCCTTGTCCATCGCCGCGCCATAGGCCGCGACTTGGCGGGGGAGCCGAGCGAGCGTATCGGCTTCGGCCTTGATCTCGATCCCGCGCAAATGCCCGTTGATGACGGCGATATCGACGCGGCAGGCGCCATGGTCGAGGCCGAGCTCGTCGATTACAAGGGTGTCTGGGCAGCGGCAGGCATGCGTCAGCAAGCGGTTGTAGGCCGCTCTTCGCACATCCAGATCGTTAAGCAATACCCCCATGACGCGACCCTTAGCGCGCGGGATTCGTGGTGAGCAAGCCGCTTGATGCTGCTAGCGCCTCGCCTCAGCGCTTCGGTCCCTTCTTGGCCTCGGCTTAGGCCCCGGCAGTGGCCTCGGTCTTCTTCGCCTTGAAATTCTCGAGCCGCTGATCGTAGGGCCGGGTCGCGTCCCATTGGCGAAGCAGCGCGTCATGGTCGTTGGCGACGGCTTGCATCGCTGCGTTGAGCCGCGCGCACGCTTCTTGCCGACCAGTGATTCGGGCTTGGCCTCGTCACTGCAGGCTTTATGAGCAAAGGTCCGCTTACGCCATCGGAGTGCCCCAAAGCGGACGGGCGGCTTTCCACCAGTTTTACCGAAATGCGGACGCCCTCAAGACTGTGTTTTAGTCGGCGACTAGTGCCCGTCCAACAAATAAAGCCCGGCTGGCTCTCTTGCAGGCGTCGGCCGGCCAGTTTTGACATTTAGGCTTTCCCGTGTTAGTTATATAACACAGTCGTAGTAGCTATTCACCACATCGGAGATCTACGATGCCTCAGCCGGCGAAGGTGCTGGGGGTCGCTGACGTGCGCCTTTTGCTGCGCCACGTCGGCACTCACCGGCATGCCCAACGCAACCAAGCAATGATTTTACTGAGCTTTAAGGCCGGTTTACGCGCCTGCGAAATCGCCGGCCTCACCTGGTCCATGGTCGTGTCTGCCAACGGGCGACTTTCGGACATCATCCATATCTCGGGCGGCATTGCAAAGAATGGCAGCCCGCGCCGCATTCCTTTACATCCAGACCTAAGGGTCACGCTGGCGCGGCTTCGACGAGCGCACGGGCAACCACGCGATGGTCCGGTTATCAGATCAGAGCGCGGCGCACACATGACTCCACGCAGCGTCGTGAACTGGTTTGCAACGACGTACGCCGAAATAGGGTTTGACGGTTGCTCCTCACATTCTGGTCGGCGAACGTTCATAACCCGCTCGGCACGGCTTTTGGCAAGGACCGGCGGCTCACTCCGCGACATTCAGGAACTCGTCGGTCATCGCGACCTAGCGACGACCCAGCGGTACATTGAAGGCGACCGCGACGCACAGCGCAAGCTGATCCGCCTCATCTAACACGCCTTATTTTCATCATCGAATTTGGAGAAGCGACCATGTCTGGAAGCGAACGGAATACGTGCGCCCACACGAAATGCGATATTGAGGACCGGCGTCGACGGATCCGAGAACTGAATGACGGGTTAAGGCGCTATGCACGCGCAGGGATCACCTGCATCACCGCAGGCGTGCAGGCGCTAGGCGAAGCCGGTGTTGAGGCCGTGCTCACAGCGGTACGCGATTTCGACGACTTTACCTCCGACAACGACCCCTACAACGAGCACGATCTTGGCGCTTTGACGGTCGATGGCGACCGTATGCTTTGGAAGATCGACTATTACGACCGCGACCGCCGTTACGGATCGCCCGATCCTGCCGACCCCGGCGTCACGACGCGGGTTCTGACGATCATGCTGGCATCGGAATACTAGGGTGTTTTGCCTACCCTCCAGCATGTTAGCCGCCTCCGTTCGCTTACACGCCGTGTGGCCGCGGCCATTCAGGCGAGCTTTATTTACCCTCGGGATAGCATAGCATGCGCTTCTACAAACAAGGACCACACGACGGATTATGTGGCTTCATCGCGGTCCTCAACGCCTTCCGCATTTTGGAGCATGGGGCTGATCACGAATTTGCTTGCGATGATGACCACGAATTTTTTGATGAAGCCGTGGAGGCGCTCGCCCGTGTACCCGGCGTCGACATACGTATACTAAGGGGCAATCCGGCCGTCGGCGGCATCGATCAATTCCAGGTACGCGACCTTGCCATGGTGTTTGCAGAGCGCATTGCGTTTCCCATCGCCGTAACCCTTGCAAACGCCAAGACGTCGTTCGCATCGCGATATCGCAAACTGCTCGCAACGACCGACAGCTTTGCCGTCATCGTTCCATACCGCGATCACAGTCACTGGATAACGATCGCGCCCAAGGATCGGACATTCTACTATCTTATCGATGAGGGCCAGGCCCACCCGATCGCGTTACGCGGCGACAACGGACCCAAGTTAGCCAACGACGTGGCAATCGTCCTAACCGCGGTATAACGCGGCACAGGCAGCGATCACACGGCCTCCGCGAAGAATGCCGATGTAGGCATAGCAATCGTTTGTCTCGCTAGGCCGCCACAAGTGATCCGCTCGTTGCGGAGAGAATGCCGCCGACAAACCTGCCTGGGGCTACTCGACATGATGCGACGCATCAGTCGCAAACACCGACCCGCTATGGTCCTAGAAAGATGTCATCAGCGCACAGGGTTATCCCGGAGCCAGATGGATGCCCTTGTTCGATCTGCGCGGGTGGCTCCATAATCATCAAGGTGAGAAAGGACCCCCGAATATGATACTCGATATCACTGAACGCATCTGCAGTGCCAACCTACTCAGGCGTCAGCCCCAAATTCCGCTGGCAAACGCCAACGTCCGCCGAAAGCCAAACCGCAAGTGGGCAACGCAGTGGGCAAAGCTCCATCATTTTCAAATTTATTCAATGAAAACAACGGAGGCTGGCGGAGACGGAGGGATTCGAACCCTCGGTACCAGTAAACCCGGTACGGCGGTTTAGCAAACCGCTGGTTTCAGCCACTCACCCACGTCTCCGGCTGCAGCAGATGCGGGGCTATAGCGAGGGTGGGCGGAAGGGGCAACGCCTGTAATGGCGTCCAGCGCGTTATTCGTCATTCTCTGGATTCAGCCACCTCTTTGTCCCGGCCTAGCCGGCCATTCACTCGAATTAGCCCGAATTCGACAGCCTCGCGCCCATCGTTCATTGCACGGCAAGCCCTGCGCTGGTTAACTCGTCGCTTAGGGGTTAACCCGTGGCGCAGCGGTTGACGGCCCTGCTTCGGGGCGGCTTCTGTGTTTGCGATGGGTTTGGGGATCGACATGCGTAGCTTCTGGCTTGGCCTTGGTGCCATTGCGACGGCCGTTTGCGGGAGTGCCGTGGGTGGCGCGGCGAGCGCGTCCGCGCAGGTCCGCACGATCGATCCCAACCAGGCGATCGACGGCGATCTAGCGCCGCGCGCCTATCAGCCCCCCTCGCGTCCGCAGGCGACCACGCAGCCGTCGCGCCCGGCCGCGCCTGACCCCGCCTATCCGGAGACCCCGGTCCAGGACTCCGCGCCGCCCGTCACGACGACCACCACCCGCCCCCCGGAGACCCGCGCCGAGGCGACGATGCAGGCCGCCGACACCTATGAGCGCGACGATCTGCTCGCGGCAGGCGAAGGCGTGTTCGGCAAGGGCGCCGCCGGGCTGGGCGGCCTCCTCGAAAAGATTCTCAAGGACCAGGGCCAGCCCAACGCGTACATTGCCGGGCGCGAGGCGTCGGGCGCGTTCATCCTCGGCGTCCGCTACGGCTCGGGAATCATGAGCCACAAGGTCGAGGGGCAGCAGCCGGTCTACTGGACCGGTCCGTCGGTCGGCTTCGACGTCGGCGGCGACGCGAACAAGGTCTTCGTGCTGGTCTACAACCTGTACGACACCGAGGAACTCTACAAGCGCTTCCCTGCGGTGGAAGGCCGGCTCTACCTGGTCGGTGGTTTCGCCGCGACGTACTTGAGGCGCGGCAATGTTGTCCTGATCCCGATCCGCCTCGGCGTCGGTTGGCGCGCGGGCGTGAACGTCGGGTATATGAACATCACGCACAAGAGCAGGTGGCTGCCGTTTTAGGCGCAGTCGGGCAGCCGGCCACGCCCGGCTGACTCCGACAAGCCCGGCCGGCGGGGCAAGACCCCGTCCGACGCCAAACAACGACTTCGCTTGTGGCGCGACGCCAAAGCCAAGCCCAAAAGTTGACGCCCGCCCCGCAAACGCTACCCCCGGCAAATGGCAAAACCCGACCGCCTCGCCCGTCTAGACGCCCAGCGCGAAGACCTCGAAACCGACTACCGCGAAACGCTGATCGCAGCCCTCGAGAAGACCGCCGCCGGTTCGCTGGGCCTGTTCGACCGCACCCCGGATCGCCGCGTCCGCGCCGCGATCGCCCCGACGATCGACGCGCTAACAGAGATGGGCACCGACATCGACTCCATGCGCGACCGCCTGATGCTCGAGCCGTTCGCGCTCCACCGCGACTTCTTCGCCGCGCGAGGCCCGGTCAGCGCCAGCGCAGTCGGCGAGCAGAAGGAAGCGCGGCTGTGGCTGGATCGACTGAAGACCTCGTCATCCTGACGAAAGTCAGGATCCAGAGCCACAAACGTCGACATGCAGGGCTCTGGATCCTCGTTCGAGCCCAGGATGACGGAGCGTTGGGGACATACTGCGATCGAAGGTAATTTCACCCCTCGAACCGCCACCCGACATTGGTCCCGGCGAGAAACGGTACGACTGCCGTCTCCCCCGCGCCAATTGACGCCGGCACCTCAACGTCGCCCCGCACCAACGTCACCGTCCCCTCGTTCAGCGGCAATCCGTAGAACCGCGCGCCATGCTCCGACGCAAACCCCTCGAACTTGTCGAGCGCGCCCTCCTCGTCGAACACACGCAGATACGCCTCCAGCGCGAACGGTGCGTTGAAAATCCCGGCGCAACCGCATCCGGACTCCTTCGCCCCAACGACATGCGGCGCGCTGTCCGTCCCCAGGAAGAACCGCGGCGACCCCGACACCGCCGCGCGCCGTACCGCAAGCCGATGAGTCTCGCGCTTCAGTACCGGCAAGCAATATGCGTGCGGCCTCAGCCCCCCGTCGAACAGTGCGTTGCGGTTGATCAGCAGGTGCTGCGGCGTGATCGTCGCCGCGATCGGATGATCCGCCTCGGCCACGAACGAAGCCGCCTCGGCCGTCGTGATATGCTCCAGCACGATCTTCAGCCCCGGATAGTCGCGCACCAGCGGCGTCAGCACGCGCTCGACGAACACCGCCTCGCGGTCGAAAATGTCGATCGACTTGTCGGTCACCTCGCCGTGAATCAGCAGCGGCATGCCGATCCGCTGCAGCGTCTCCAGCACAGCCGTCAGCGCGCGAATATCGGTGACGCCGTGCGCGGAATTGGTCGTGGCGTGCGCGGGGTACAGCTTGCACGCGGCGAACACGCCTTCCGCATAGCCGCGTTCCAGCTCCGCCGGATCGGTGCCGTCAGTCAGGTAGCAGGTCATCAGCGGCGCGAACGCGGCACCGTCAAGCGCCGCCATGATCCGACCCCGATACGCCTTGGCAGCCTCGATCGAGGTCACCGGCGGGGTCAGGTTCGGCATGATGATCGCACGCGCGAACTGCCGCGCGGTATGCCCCGCCACCGCCTCCAGCATCGCGCCATCGCGCAAGTGGACGTGCCAGTCATCGGGGCGGCGGATCGTGAGGCGGTCGGTCATACCGCCTTCCTATCGGCGCACGTGCCCCGACGCCAGACGGCCAAGCCGGGGTTTTCGTCGCATCGAGGGATACGGGCTTCGGTTGGAAATCGCCGCGCACGCACTAGGTGGTACCCATGAACACTAATCCCCCCGGAACGATGCTCGCCGACCGCAGCGTGATCCGCGTCGCCGGCGAAGACGTACGCGGCTTCCTGCAGGGGCTGGTCACCGCCGACACCAGTTTGCTGACGCCGGACGCGCCCGCCTGGGCGGCGTTACTGTCGCCGCAAGGCAAGGTGTTGTTCGACTTCATCCTGTGGGCCGATGGCACCGACGTACTGATCGACGTCGAGGCCGCGCAAGCCGACGCGTTGACGAAGCGCCTCTCGCTCTACCGCCTGCGCCGCGCGATCACGCTCGTTCCCGACGCGCTTGCGGTCCATTGGGCACCGGAAGGCGATCGCGGCGTCCCCGACCCTCGCCTTGCGGACCTGGGCCGCCGATGGCTGGGACCGCCCGCCGAGCCGGCAACCGACTGGCATGCCCACCGCCTGTCCCTCGGCGTGACCGAAGGCGTCGGCGAACTCGGCGCGGGCGAGACTCTATGGCTCGAATGCAACGCACGCGAACTGAACGGCGTCAGCTTCACCAAGGGGTGTTACGTCGGCCAGGAAAACACCGCGCGGATGCACCATCGCTCGAAGGTCAACCGCCGGCTGGTCGTCGCGCCATTCACCGAACCGAGCGGACGGACACGCGTGACCTATCCCGAACTGAGCCTGATGGTAGAGCATCGCCGCGTCGAGGCACTTGGCGACGCGATCGTTCCGCCCTGGCTGGCCACTGCGCTAACGGAAACGCCCAACGATTAGTCAGGTCAGGGATGTGCGCGCGCCCAGGCGGCTGCGTCAGCTATCTGCTCGAATGACGGCGTCACCCCCGTATACAGCACGAACTGCTGCAACGCCTGGAGCGTGGCCACCTCCGCCCCGGTGATGCAACGCTTGTCCGCCTCGCCCGCAGCCTTCAGAAACGGCGTCGCGGCCGGATATTGCACCACGTCGAACGCTACGGCGCAGGCTGCGATCATCGCCTGCGGAAAGGCCAGTACGTCAGCATCCGGCCCGGTCATCCCGCGCGGCGTGGCGTTGACGAGCAACGCCCCCTCACCTTCCGGTTCCGCCGTCCAGGCAAAACCATAGCGATCCGCAACCGCTCGCCCGGTCGCCTCGTTTCGAGCGACGACGGTGCCAGCGTGAAACCCGCTATCGCCGAGCGCCGCGACCACCGCCTTCGCCATCCCGCCGGATCCTTGCACGATGAACGGCATCGCCCGATCGAGATCCGCAACCAGATCGACGACCGCGCCGTAATCGGTGTTGTGCCCGGTCAGCACGCCGTCGTCGTTGACGATCGTGTTCACGCTGTCGATCGCGCTTGCCGACTGCGCCAACCCGTCGAGCATCGGGATCACCGCTTCCTTGAACGGCATCGAGATCGCGCAGCCACTTATATCCAGCGCCCTGATCCCGCCGATCGCCGCTTCCAGGTCGGTGGTCGAGAAAGACTTGTAGACGAAATCCAGGCCGGTCAGTTCGTAGAGCCGGTTATGAAACCGCGACCCGAAATTCCCCGGCCGCGCCGACAACGACATGCACAGCCGCGTGTCCCGTCCGATCAGCGGTTTCATCTGCATCTCCTCGCTAAGTCCGCTCTCACTATAGTCGCGAGCCGCCACGGTGAAGCGTCGATAGATGTGTTCGCGCGAAGGCGCAAAGATGTCGGCCCCAGCCCAGCGCTGCGCCTCCCGCCCTCGCGACAGCACTGAAAAATCCCATGAGAAGGCGACCAACGCCGCCACCGGCAAACCCTCTTCGCGCCTCTGCGCCTTCGCGTGAATACATCGACGTTCCGTCAAACACCGCCGTCGCGAAAGGCCCAGGCGTTGATTTTGTTCGCGCGGAGGCGCGGAGCCGCAGAGAGTAAGAAGCCGGCTTGGTTAGCGCGTTCCGCCATCGCCCCGCCTTGGCGAAGCCGATCATCCAAAGCCGCATTCGCGGATGCGCTTACCCGGAACGATTCATCTCCGCCCTTACTCTCCGCGGCTCCGCGCCTCCGCGCGAACAAAATCGACACTCGCCCAATCCACGAACTTTCGTGATTGCCCCCCCCCGCGAAGCACAAAAGAAAAGGGAGGCCGGCTTGCGCCGACCTCCCCGATCTTCATTCCGTAACCGACCCAAGAGCCGGTTGGCGAAAGTCTTACTGGCCCGAACCCGGACCGTAGGTGACTTCCACGCGACGGTTCTGCACTTCGCGAACGCCATCGGCGGTCTCGACGCGCGGACGGCTCTCGCCGAATGCTTCCG
>Ga0308163_10001307_pt1 | contig 28261 bp, 26 predicted proteins | sample PhyTR1_FD_201037 | JGI IMG/M metagenome (GOLD analysis project Ga0308163, IMG submission 201037) | Phyllosphere microbial communities from UC Gill Tract Community Farm, Albany, California, United States - DLSLT.R1 | ecosystem: Host-associated > Plants > Phyllosphere > Unclassified | place: USA... | reverse complement strand
TGGCCTGGAACTCGGGCCAGGTCACCGCCTCCATCTCGGTGGCCGCGTTGAGCTTCATGGTGCAGGAGCCGAGCGGGATCATGCCGCGGTCGAGCGCGTAGTCCTTGTCGGAGAGGCGCTTGAGGTACCGCATCATGCCGGTCTCGGAGCGGTGCGTGGAGAAGACGGCGTGCGTGAGGTACTCGCTCGTGCGGATCGACAGCTCGGGGATCGACGAGAGGTCGCCGGTCGCGCCCTCGTCCTCCGCGAGCTCGGCGCCGAACGCGCGCGCGACGACCGCGAGGTCCTCGGGGCGCGTGGCCTCGTCGACGCTGAAGCCGAGGGTGTCGGCGTCCACGCGGAGCAGGTTGACCCCGCCCTCGGCGGCGGCCGCGAGGATCGCGTCCGCACGGCCGGGCACGGAGACGCGCACGGTGTCGAAGAACGCGGCGTGCAGCGGCTCGACGCCCACGGTCGCCAGCGAGCGGACGAGGCGGCGGGCGCCCCGGTTGGCCTGGCGCGCGATGACGCGGAGGCCCTTCGGCCCGTGGTAGACCGCGTACATCGAGGCCATCACGGCGAGGAGCACCTGCGCGGTGCAGATGTTGCTGGTGGCCTTCTCGCGGCGGATGTGCTGCTCGCGCGTCTGGAGCGACAGGCGGTAGGCGGGGTGGCCGGCCGCGTCCTGGCTGACGCCCACGAGGCGGCCGGGCATCTGGCGCTCGAGGCCGGCGCGCACGGCGAGGTAGCCCGCGTGCGGACCGCCGAAGCCCATGGGCACGCCGAAGCGCTGCGAGGTGCCGACCGCGATGTCCGCGCCCAGCTCGCCGGGCGACGTGATCACCGTGAGGGCGAGCAGGTCGGCCGCGACGACCGCGAGGCCGCCCGCCTCGTGCACGCGCGCGATGACGGCGCTGGGGTCCCAGATGCGGCCGGAGGCGCCGGGGTACTGGATGAAGGCGCCGAACGCGTCGGGCAGCTCGGCGGGATCCACCGTGGCGAGGTCGTGCGCGACCAGCTCGATGCCGAGCGCGGCGGCGCGGCTGTCGAGGAGCGCGCGCGTCTGCGGCAGGGCGTCGGCGTCGATGAGGAAGACGGGCGTCTTCGCCTTGGAGGCGCGGCGCGCGAGCAGCATGCCCTCCACCACGGCGGTGGACTCGTCGAGCATGGACGCGTTCGCGGTCGCGAGCCCGGAGAGCTCGGCGACCATCGTCTGGAAGTTGATGAGCGCCTCGAGGCGGCCCTGCGAGATCTCGGGCTGGTACGGCGTGTAGGCCGTGTACCAGCTCGGGTTCTCGAGCACGTTCCGGGTGATGACCGCGGGCGTGATCGTGTCGTGGTATCCGAGGCCGATCATCGAGGTGCGCACGCGGTTGCGGCCCGCGATGCGGCGGAGCTCGGCGAGGGCGTCGCGCTCGGTGGCCGCCTCGGGCAGCACGGAGTCGCCCTCGGTGCGGAAGCGGTCGACCTGGATGGTCTCGGGCACGGCCTTCGCGAGGAGCGACGGGATGGAGTCGTGGCCGAGGAGCCTAAGCATGGTGGCGCGGGCCTCGGAGTCGATGCCGATGTGGCGGGCGCCGAACGCGCCGGGCGCGAAGGCCGAGGACTCCTCGGCCACGTCGGGCGCGGAGACGGGGGCGGGCGTGGCCGGGCGCGTGCCGGCGTCGACGGCGGTCACTCGCCCACCAGCGCGACGTACTCGTCGTGGCTGAGGAGCGTCGGGAGCGCCTCGAAGCGCACCTTGACGAGCCAGCCGGATCCGAACGGGTCGCTGTTCACGAGGTCGGGCGAGGCGACGACCTCCTCGTTGACCTCGGTGACCGTGCCGTCGATGGGCGCGAAGAGCTCGCCGACCGACTTGGTCGACTCGATCTCGCCCACGACCTCGCCGCCCGCGAGCTCGTCGCCCACCGCGGGGAGCTCGACGAAGACGACGTCGCCGAGCTTGTCGGCGGCGTAGGCCGTGATGCCGACGGTCGCGACGTCGCCGTCGACCTGCACCCACTCGTGCTCGGCGGTGTACTGGAGGCTGGTCTGGTCGGTCATGCGAGGGCCTTTCGCGAGTAGAAGGGGAGGGTCACGACGGTGGCGGGCACGCGCGTGCCGCGGACGTCGACGGTGAGGCGCGTGCCGGGGGCGGCGAGCGCGGGATCCACGTACGCCATGGCGACGGGGTGGCCGAGCGTGGGCGACAGGGCCCCGCTCGTGACGATGCCGACGGGCGCGACGGCGCCCTCGGTCGCGTCCATCACGGCCTCGAGGGCGTCGGCGGAGTCGCCCGCGACCTCCTCGGCGTAGACGGGGTAGTCGGCGCGGGGCGCGCGGCGGCCCTCGGTGACGAGGCCGACGAGCACGCGTGCGGCGGGATCCGGGCCCTTCTCCACGGCGGCGCGCCCGCGGAAGTCGCCCTCCTTCGCGAGCGCGACCACCTTGCCGAGGCCGGCCTGCACGGGCAGCGTGTGCAGGCCGAGCTCGTGGCCGTAGAGCGGCATGCCCGCCTCGAGGCGGAGCGTGTCGCGGCAGGCGAGGCCGGTGTTCAGCAGGCCGAGCGGCGTGCCGGCGGCGACGAGCGCCTCCCACAGGGCGACCGCGTCCTCGGTGGCGACGTACAGCTCGTAGCCGTCCTCGCCCGTGTAGCCGGTGCGGGCGACGAGCACGTCCTGGCCGGCGAAGCGGGCGGCCGTGGCGCGGTAGTAGCGGAGCGCCTCGAGCGGCGTCGCGGTCTCGAGGCCGACGGTGGCCTCGAGGATCGCGCGGGAGACCGGGCCCTGCACGGCGATGAGGGCGACGTCGTCGCTCGCGTCGTCGACCTCCACGTCATCCCGACCCTCGGCGGCCTCGGCGAGGACGGCGAGCACGGGGTCGTGGTTGCCCGCGTTCGCGACGACGAGGAAGGACTCCTCGCCGGTGCGGTAGACGATGAGGTCGTCGACGATGCCGCCCGAGGGATCCAGCAGCAGCGTGTACTTCGCCTGCCACTCGGCGATGGCGGAGAGCTCGCCCGCGAGGACGGAGTCGAGGAACCGGGCGGCGCCCTCGCCCTCCACGGCGATCTCGGCCATGTGCGAGATGTCGAAGATGCCGGCGACCTCGCGCACGGCGCGGTGCTCGGCGAGGTCGCTCGTGTAGCGGACGGGCATGAGCCAGCCCGCGAAGTCGGTGAAGGAGGCGCCGGCGGCCTCGTGCACGGCGTGCAGCGGGGATCGGCGGGGCGGGGCCGGGGCCGCCGCGGCGGGCGCGGTGTCGGCGGGTGCGTCGGTCATGGAGTCCTCCGGTCGTGACCGGCGCGGGCGCCGGATGCGGGACTCCCCCTCTGTCATGTGCCTGAGAGCTTCGCGCCGTCCGAGGAGGGTGCTTTCACCGTGGGCGAGCCGTGCGGGACGACTGCTTTTCAGAGTGGCCAGTGCGTCGCGGTACGTGGACCTGAGAGATTGGCGGGGAGGCTTGCTCCTTCGGTGCTCCCGGAGGAGCTCTCCCGCGATGCGTGCGCGGCCGTGTTGTGGGCTCCAGCATATCGAGCGGGACGTTTCGGGCGTGTGACGATCCCGCCCGCGCCCGGCGCGTCCGCCCGGACGCGACGACGCCGCCGCATCCTCGGGATGCGGCGGCGGCGGGCGGTCGGGTCGAGCGGTCGTCAGATCGCGTCGGGCGACGGCGCGGCGGGGGCCGAAGTGCCGGGCTGGCCGTCGTCGTCCTGGTCGATGACGCGGCGCACGTCGTCGGCGAGCTGCGCGACGCCCTCGGGCATCATCTCGAAGCCGTCCGTGGTGCCGACGTTGATGACGAGGCCGGTGCCCTCGGGGATGGCCTGCACGAGCTCGGCGGCGGGGATCGTGGCGACGTGGTCGGCGACGCTCGTGACCTTCTCGTCGATGCGGTCCTCGTGCGTGAAGGCGGCCAGCATGGGCACGCCGTCGCGGTCGAAGAGGACCGGCTGGAGCTGGTCGGTCTCGGGGGTCAGGGGCGTGGCGGTGGGCACCACGACCACGGTGTTGATGAACTCCGTGAGGACGGCGGTCATGTCGGACTCGCCGGCCTGGCCGCGCGCGATGGCCTGCTCGAGGGGGGTGGGCTCTCGGTCCTGTGAATCGGTCATGCCTCCATCGTGCCCGATCGAGCGGCACGGCGCCTGACCGGCGCGGCACGGCATCGACCCGGGCGGCATCGACCCGGGCGGTCTCCCGGGCGCGCTGCGGAGCTAGGATCGACACTTCCCGCCCACCACCCGACCCGAGGGGAGCCGCCGTGCCGATCGGACGCCAGCGCCCCCGCGGCGAGCTCGAGGCCGCCATCATGGACGCGCTCTGGGACGCCGACGAGCCGCTCACGGCCAAGGACGTCGTGGCCCGCATCCCGGATCCGCGGCCCGCCCTCACGACGGTGCTCACGGTGCTGGAGCGGCTCGGGCAGAAGGGCCTCGTCACGCGGTCCGACGAGGCGCGCGCCCTCACGTTCGCGCCCGCGCGCTCCCGGACGGACCACGCGGCGTCGCTCATGTCGGGCGCGCTCGCGGCCACGAAGGACCGCGAGGCGGCGCTGCTGCGCTTCGCCGGCACGCTCGACGGCGACGACCTCACGGCGCTTCGCCGCGCGCTCGGCGCGGACGACCCGGCGTAGCGCGCCAGCGCTCTCGCGCTCCGGCGCCCCGGCTAGCGCGGGTCGTCGGCCCCGTCGCTCGGCCCGCCGACGCTCCGGCCGTCCTCGCCCGGGAAGCGTCGCGACGAGCGGCGCACGACGCCGAGGACCACGAGCACGGCGGCCCCGAGGATCAGGAGGCCGATGAGGAGGAACACCCAGACGGGCGTCGTCTCCGCGGCGTCGGCGATCGGCACGGACTCGCCCGACTGCGCGTCGGCCGTGGGAGCGGGCGCCGCGGATCCGCCGCCCTGCGTGGTCATGGTGCCCTCGGGCTCGGGCGTCGCGGTGGGCGCGCTGCCCGCCCAGGCGTCGCCGCAGGCCGGGGCCCGGAGGATCGCCGGGCCGCCGACCGTGTCACCCGCGGGCGCGTAGGTGAAGGAGTAGGTGCCGTCGATGGGGTGGCTGTCGCTCGAGACCGCGCGCCAGGTGACCTGGTAGGTGCCGGCCGTGCCGAGCGCGATGCGGCTCGTGGCGGTGGATCCGTCGATCGTGACGCAGCCGTCCTCGTGGAACGAGCCGTCGGAGGCGTTGACGACCTGGATCGCGAAGCCCGAGGCCTGCGCGTCGAGCGCGAGGAGGTCCTCGCTGAAGTCGAGCGCGATGCTGCCGGGCTCGGCCGTGACGGTGGCGTCGGCCGCGGGCGTGGATCCGACGAGCCGGTCGTGCGCCGACGCCGGGCCCGCCGGGATTAGCGCTCCCCCGACGACGAGCGCGGCGACGCCCGCGGCGAGCGCGGCGCGGCGGAGGGCGGACGGGGTGCGGGGGTGGAGCGGAGACGCCATGGGTCCATCATCCCCCGCGGCGGGCGCGGGGAGGGCGTGCGGCGGGCGCGGGGCTGGCCCGCGGCGGGCGGTCGGCGGGCGAGGTCGGGCCGCGGAAGGCCCCTGCGCACCCGATCCTCCTTCGCCGTCGATTCCTTCGCCCACGATGGGTAGCCTGGCGAGGACGATCGCTGCTGCCGGGGGGTGCTGCGGTGGCCTCGGCCTCGATGCTCCCGGGTGGACGCCCCGCTCACGTGACCGGCCGGACGGGGTCCGGCCGCGCGCCCGGCTGACCGAAGGACCACGGACCGCACCTTGCTCGACTCGCTCACGCTCCGCGTCGCCTTCGGCGTCACCTCCCTGGTGCTGCTGCTGCTCTTCGCGCTCGTCACCTACCGCGGCACGCGCTCGTCCTTCAGCTTCTGGTGGTGCGCAGCGCTGGCGCTGTTCATGACGGGATCGCTCGCCTACCTCCTCGACGGCACCGCGAACCAGGTCTGGGGCAACCCGCTCGGGAACGCGCTCATCGTGGCGGGCGCCGCGTCCGTGTGGATGGGCAGCCGCTCCCTCCGCGACCGGCCGACGCCGTGGTGGCTCGTCGTGGGTCCGGCCGCGCTGATCACCGCGGTGTCGAGCGCCGACTCGCCCGCGACGAACGACTGGTCGGGCGGACCCCTCTTCCTCACGCTGATGACGACGCTGATCGGGCTGTCGTGCCGCGAGTTCGTGCTGCTCGACGCGCGGCGCTCGCGCACCCGGTGGCCGCTGCTGCTCGCGTCCGGCGCGCTCGCGCTGTACTACGGCGGCCGCCTCGTCGCCTTCCTCGCATCCGGACCCCGGAGCGACCTCTTCACGGGCTGGTTCGGCACGCCGTCGACCGCCCTGATCACCCTCGTGCTCCTCGTGGTGGTGTCGTTCAGCATGGCGTCGCTGAGCGGCGAGCAGGCCGCGAAGGCGCACGCGGCGCGCGCCGCCCGATCCCGGCAGGAGCTCGACGAGGGCGGCGGCGTGCAGCGCCGGCTCCTCCCCCGCTCGGTGCCGGACCTCCCGGGCTACGAGGTCGCGGGCGCGTGCGTGCCGAGCGGCGCCGTGAGCGGCGACTTCTTCGACTGGCAGCGGACGCCCGATGGCCTCGTCGTCACCCTGGCCGACGTGATGGGCAAGGGCGTGGGCGCCGCGGTGATCGCCGCGACCGTGCGGGCCTCGCTCCGGATCGCGCTGCCGAACGAGGATCCGGGACGCACGATGTCCGTCGTCGACCGGGCCGTCGAGCCCGACCTCGAGGCGAACGACGCCTTCGTCACGCTGCTGCACCTGCGGCTCGACGCCGGGACCGGCGGCATCACCGCGGTCGACGCCGGGCACGGCCTCGGGGTGGTCTGCCGCGCGGACGGCACCCGGGAGCCGATCCCCTCGCGCAACCTGCCGCTCGGGGCGCTGGGCACGCAGGAGTGGGCGACGAGCGCGGTGCACCTCGATCCCGGCGACCTGCTGCTCGTCTGCAGCGACGGCGTCCTCGACCTCTTCGACGGCTCGGTCGAGTCGCTCGACCTCGCCGTCGACGCCGCGTCGTCGGCCGGGGGCTCCGCGGAGGACGCGGTCGCGGGCATCACGGGGCTCGCGGAAGGGCGGTCGCTGCCGGACGACGTGACGGTGGTGGCGGTCCGGCGCGTGGACGCCGAGGCGCGGGGGTCCGTGCTCCGCTGACGCGGGCGCCGGTCCGGCCGGTGGGCCAGGGTGGAGGGACCGCGGGCGCGCGAGGACGCCCGCCCGAGCACGAGGAGGATTAGTGGCACCGGACGACGACGACATGCCGAGCACCATCCGCCGCTCCCCCGAGCACGCGCAGGCGACCTGGTCGGCGGCGCACCGGGCGGCGGAGGAGCAGTACGGATCCGGCGAGCGCGCCGAGCGCACCGCCTACGCCGCGCTCAAGCACGGCTTCGAGAAGGTCGGCGACCATTGGGAGCCGAAGGACGAGGCGGGCCCGTCGGACGACGGCGCCGAGCGGCGCGGCGCGGGCACGGCCGGCGGCGTCGACGCGAACGCCTCGAAGGCGCACCTGATGGACGTCGCGCGTCGCCTCGACGTGGGCGGACGCAGCCGCATGACGAAGGACGAGCTGGTCGACGGGATCCGGAAGGCGAACGACCGGGAGACCCGGAGGGCGCGCGAGCGCGACAGCTGAGGCGGGCGCCTAGGGCAGGTCGATCCGGAACAGCTCGCACTCCGTGCCGTAGTAGGCGCGCGTGCGGCCGAGGTCACGCATGCCGATGCGGCGCGCCACCGCCTGCGACGCCGCGTTGGCCGGGTCCGTGACCGCGAGCACGCGGGTCAGGCCCCCGTCCACCGCGTGCGCGAGCACCCGGCGGGCCGCCTCGGTCGCGATGCCGCGGCCCCAGGCGTCCGGGTGCAGGTGCCAGCCGATCTCGGTCTCGCCCTCCTCGGGGACGTCGCGCGGGGCGGGGTCGTCGGCGGCGACCGGATCGGGGGACGCCGGCAGGTCCTTGAGCAGCAGCGTGCCGAGGAGGGCGCCGCCGTCGCGGTCGGCGATCGCCCAGATGCCGCGCACCGGGTGGTCGAGCGCGGCGTAGCGGGCGGCGCGCGCGGCGGCCTGGGCGGGATCCGTCTGCACCTGGCCCGAGCCGAGCCAGCGCTGCACGTCGGGGCGCGAGTGCAGGTCGAGCAGGAAGGGCGCGTCGGCCTCCGTGTAGGCGCGCAGGAGCAGGCGGTCGGTGGCGAGGTCGGGCATCGGACCAGGGTAGGGGGCGGGACGCGGGCCGGCGCGTGCGCGGCGCCGGCATCCGCCCACCGAGGGCCGACGTCGGTGGCTCCCCCTACCGTGACCGCATGCCCGAACCGGTGGATGCGTGGTGGGCGCGGCGCCGCTGGTCGCGCGGCCTCGACGTGCCCTACCCGGTGGGCACCTACCGGGAGGCGTGGGCGTCGTTCCCCGTGCTCATCCGGCAGTACCACCCCGAGTTCAACCGCGGCATCACGCTCACCCAGGTGCCGCCCGCGGCCGACGTGCTCCTCACCTGGCAGTGCGACGTCGGCCACGTGTTCGTCGCGACCCCCGAGGAGCAGCGGATGCGGCCGGGCCGCGAGCGCCGCCGCTCGTCCTGGTGCCCGGACTGCGCGGAGGCCGCCGCCCCGCGCACGCCCGTACTGCCGATGGCCGACCGGGTGCGCTGGCCGGGGGCGTCGCCGCTCGTCGCGGGGCCCGTGGCGGGCGGATCCGCCGCCTCGGCCGGCAGCGCATCCGCCGGGTCGCGCCCCTCACCCGCCGACTCCCCGCGGGTCCGACGCGGATCGCGCGACGGCATGCCGTCCGCGCGCGGCACCGGACGCGACCGGCGGGGGAAGGACGGCACGCCGGGCGGCGCCGCGCGAGCGGGCGCGTCAGCTACCGCGCCGGCCGCCGCGCCCGCCCGCCCAGCGTCAGCTCCTGCCGCTGCCGCTGCCGCTGCCGGTTCCGCACCCGCACCCGCGGTCCGCCGGTCGGCTCCCGGATCCGCCGCGACCCCCGCCCGCGCGCGCCGCTCCCCCGGCGTCTGCGCGAAGACGCCCGACCTCCCCGTCGGCGAGCCGTTCGCGAGCGCGTGCGCGCCGCCGCCCGCGTCCGCGGTGGAGGAGCGCCTCCGCCGGGACCTCGCCGCGCGCCTGGAGCACACGCCGGGCCTCAACGCCGTGCGCCTCGCGCGGCCGTTCTTCGAGCACCTCGAGGCGTGGCCCGACATCCTGCTGCCGGAGCTGCGGGTCGCGATCGAGTACGACTCCACTGGTCGCCACGGCCTCGAGCACGTCGGCCGCCGCGAGGAGGCCGACCGGCGCAAGGACCGCGCGCTGCGGGCCGCCGGCTGGGAGGTGATCCGCATCCGCACGGGCAAGCTGCCACCGCTCGGCCCGTACGACCTCTGCGTGTCGGGCCTCACCCGCGGCACGGTGGACGCGCTCCTCGACCGCCTGCGCGAGATCCGCGGGCCGCTGTTCGTGGACGCCTACCTGCGCGAGGCGCCGCCGTCCGCCGCCGCCGGCTGATCCATGCGCGCCCGGCCGTCGGCTCCCGCCCCCGGCTCCCGCCCGCCGACTCCGCGCGCATCAGCTGATCCGCAGCGCCAGCGCCTCGCTGCGCCAGCGCGCGAGCAGCTCCCACGGATCCGGCTGCCCGGCCGCGAGCTCCGCCACGTGCGCGCGCAGCTCGGCGTCGAGGGCGAACCACTCGGTGCGGGCGTACCGCTGCCGCGCGAACCGCTCGTGCCGTGCCCGCTCCACCGCCCGGCCGCCGCGCTCGAAGGCCAGCAGCTCGTCGTGCCGGAGCGCGCCGAGCCGCTGCCGCGGGTTCGCGCTCGTGCCGATCTTCATCCGGTCGCCGAAGCGGATGTAGTAGACGACGTCCACGCGCGGCGGCGCCAGCTCCCCGTCCGCGTGCTCGCCGTGCCGCCACTCGCACACCGCGCACAGCCATGCGGAGGGGAAGCGGACGCCGAGGCGGGATCCGCACGCCGGGCACGGCGACGGCAGCGCGTCCTCCACGCCCCGCTCGCGCTCCGCCCACTCGGCCGCGGCGACGAGGTGCGCCGCGCACAGCGGGACGGGGGCGCCGGGCTCGACCGGATCCCCGCAGTCGTCCGCCCGGCAGGCGACCGCGACGGCCCGGGATCCGCTCTCGGCACCGCCGCGGGCGACCGCGCGCCGCCCCGGGGATCGTCTCGACGTCATGCCCCGACGCTAGGCGCGGGGTCCGACACCGGCGGCGCGCGGACGGGCATCGGCCCGCCGCGGCCCCACCCTCACCGCCGCGCCCGCACCACCACCGGCGCCGCGTCGTCGAAGCCGCGGCGGAGCTCCACGGAGGTCCAGGCGACGGGGGCGTCCTGGAAGATCGGCTCGAGCACCTCCCACATGAGGCGGCGGTCGGATCCCGCGTAGTGCACGTCGTAGGAGTCGTCGCCGAACGCGTTGCCGTCGATCGCGCCCGCCTCGAGCAGCTGCAGCGCGTCGTCGCCCGCGGCCTCGGTCGCCGCCAGCGACGCGAACGCCTCGTACGCGGAGCCGTCCGCCCCCGCGGCGAAGCGCAGGACGACCCAGTCGTCGGGCTCGGGCGGGCGGGTCCAGGGACGCGCGGCGGCGACGATCGCGGCCGTCAAGCCCGTGATGATCCCGGTGAGGATCAGCGCGCGGATCCTCGGCGTCATGCCCGCACCCGGTCGTGCCCGGCAGCGGCATCCGGATCAGCGCGCATGGGACCTCCTCGACCGTCCGGGCCCCGCGGCGGGCGTGGGCAGCCCTCTCATCGTCCCAGAAAGACACGCCGCCGGTGCATGTCGACGTGATCGCGACGGGGTACGTTCCCGGAGCGTACGTTCCGGAGTACGAGCAGTCGTCCCATCCCGGGTCCACGTGACACGCTCCACCAGAGGAGCAGCATGACGGACGACCACACGCACCGACGCCTCATCGTCTCGATGTCCACGGTCTTCGACCGCATGGACGCCGCGACCCTCGACGCGTGGTCGGGGCTGACGGGCCTGCAGATCCAGCTGGTGCGGGTGGTCGCGACGGACCTGCGCGTGGACCGCACCTCCCTCGCCTACTGGACCCGCACGTCCCGCGCGGCGCTGGTCCCCAGCCTCGGCGCGCTGCTGCAGCGGGAGATCCTCGCCGAGGAGGCCGACGACGACGGCTCCCGCCTGCGGATCGCGCCCGCCGGCCGCCGCCTGCTCGAGGACGTGCTCGACGCGCGCGTGGCATGGATCCGCGACGCGGCGAGCGCCGCCCGACCGCCCATCGACGAGGACGACGTGCGCCGCGCGATCGAGTTCATGGAACGGCTCAGCGTCCCGGGCTGAGGCGCCGCGGCAGCCGCCGTAGCCGCTGCCGCTCAGCTCGACATCCACCCTCCACGCGCGCGATACCCGGATCCGCGTCCCGGCGCACGCCCCTTCACCGCGGGACACCCCGCCCCTAGGGTGGGGAAATGGCGAATCCCATCGAGGCCGAGGCACCCCCGCGCAGCGAGCTGAAGCGCTCCATCACGGTCAAGCAGCTGTACTTCTACGTGGTCGGCGACGTGCTCGGCTCCGGCATCTACGTGCTCGTGGGCCTCGTGGCCGCGGCCGTGGGCGGCGCGTTCTGGATGGCGTTCCTCGTGGGCGTGTCCATCGCGACCATCACGGGCCTCGCCTACGCGGAGCTCGTCACGAAGTACCCGCAGGCCGCCGGCGCCTCGCTCTACATCAACAAGGCGTTCCGCAGCCCGGTGCTCACCTTCTTCATCACCATCTGCATGCTGAGCGCCAACATGGCCGCCGTCGGCTCCCTCGCCGCCGGCTTCGTCCGCTACCTCAGCGACCTCATCGGCCTGCCCGAGTCGGCGATCTGGGCGACCACCGGCATCGCCGTGGCGTTCGTGGCGGTCATCACGCTCATCAACCTCATCGGGATCACCGAGTCCGTCATCGCGAACGTGGTCATGACCTTCGTGGAGATCAGCGGCCTCATCGTCGTCGTCGCCATCGGCGTGATCGCGCTCGTCGAGGGCGTCGGCGACCCGGGCGTGCTGCTGCAGTTCCAGGTGGAGGGCGGCGCCGGATCCGCGGTGCTGGCCGTGCTCGCCGGCGTCTCGCTCGCCTTCTTCGCCATGACCGGCTTCGAGAACGCGGCCAACGTCGCCGAGGAGACGGTGGACCCGTCGCGCGCGTTCCCCCGCGCCCTCATCGGCGGCATGATGACCGCGGGCGTCGTCTACGTGCTCGTCTCCATGGCCGCGGCCCTCGCCGTGCCCATCGGCGACCTCGCCGGCAACACGCTCCTCGAGGTGATCCGCGCCGACCTCTTCTTCATCCCCGCCGCGGTGATGCTCGTGATCTTCGCCGTGATCGCGATGGTCGCCATCAGCAACACGGCGCTCGTGACCGTGGTGGCCCAGTCGCGGATCCTGTTCGGCATGGCCCGCGAGAACGTCGTGCCCGCGGTCTTCGCCAAGGTGCACCCCGCGCGCCGCAGCCCCTACGTGGCCCTGATCTTCGGCGGCGCCGTGGTGGCGTCGCTGCTGATCATCGGCGCGGCGATCCGCTCCAGCCAGGCCGGCATCCCCGAGGACGAGCGGCTCGACATCGTCGACCGCCTCGCGACCATCACCGTGGTGTTCCTCCTCTTCATCTACGCGCTCGTGATCGTGGCGTGCTTGAAGCTCCGCGGCCACGACGAGACGGCGGACACATACCGCGCGAACACGCCGCTCCTCATCGTCGGGATCGTGGGCAACGTCGCCGTGCTCGTCTACACGCTCGTCGACGACCCGGACGCCCTGTGGTGGGTCGGCGGGCTGCTCGCGCTCGGCCTCGTGCTGTACCTCGCGCAGCGCACCTTCGGCAAGACCCCGCCGGACCTCGAGGCGGCCGCCGGCGTCGCCGCGGCCGGCCCGACCGACCGGGAGGTCTGAGCCGTGCACGTCATCGTCGCCACCGACGGATCCCGCGCCTCGCTCGAGGCCGCCCGCCAGTTCCAGGTGATCGCGGACTCCCGCGAGATCACCGAGGTCACCGTCCTCGCCGTCGTGAGCCCCTACGCGGCCGCGCCCTTCGCCAACGAGCTCGGCCCGCGCCGAGCGACCGGCCAGACCGAGCTCAGCTACCGCCGCGACGCCGAGGCCGCCGTCGACGCGGTCGCGTCGGTCTTCGACGGCTGGGGGCCCACGATCCACCGCGACGTCCGCAGCGGATCCCCCGCCACCGAGATCATCCGCGCCGCCGAGGAGCTCTCCGCCGGCCTGATCTCCATGGCCGCCGGCAGCCGCGGCCTCACCGCGACGATCCTGCTGGGCAGCACCGCGTCGCGCGTCCAGCACTCGGCGCCCTGCCCGGTGCTGATCTGCCGGCCGACGGTGCGCGGGCCGGTCGCGGGCTGAGGCGACGGAGCCGGGCCCGACGCGGACGAGGCCGTCGGCCTGGACCCGTCGCGGACTAGGCCGACGGCGTCGCTGCGGCCGCCGCGATCAGCGTCGTGAGCGTGCTCGGATCCACCGGACCGAGGATCCGCGAGCTGACGCGGCCCTCCGGATCCAGCACGAGCGTCGACGGCGTCGTGTTCGGCGCCGTGCGGGCCGCGAAGGCGAGCTGCACCGCGTTGTCCTCCACGTCGAGCACGTTGGCGTAGGGGATGTCGTAGGCGTCCACGAACGCGCGGGCGCTGTCGGCCGAGTCGCGGGTGTCGACGCCGACGATCGTCGCCGTGTCCGTCGTGGCCGCGCTGACCTCGCGGAGGTCCTTCGCCTCGAGCCGGCACGGGCCGCACGCGGCGTACCAGAAGTTGACGACCAGGACCTTCCCGCGGAACTGCTCCGCGGTCACGTCGGCGCCGGACGTGTCCCGCGCGTGGAAGGAGACCGGGTCGCCGCGCTCGCCCGCCGGGAACTTGGTGACGCGGGCGTCGCCGGTCCCCGCGCCGTCGCCCGAGCGGAAGTCGCTCGCGAGCTGGTCCGTCGCAGTGCACCCGCCGAGCGCCAGCGCGGCCGCGACCGCGAGGGCGGCTGCGGCGGCGGGACGGCGGCGGCGGCGGATCACCCCGTCATGCTACGGCCCGCCCCCGGCCGCCCCGCTCGAACACCGGCGGATTGTAAAGCCCTTGTGAACACTTCCCGGCCGGGCCCCTCCCCTGCGTATCGTGCTCAGGACCTCCCGGCCCGACGCGTCGCCGGTGGAGCGGGAGGATCCCCCACCCGAGAACGCCGACACGCACGGAGGCTTTCATGGCACCCGCACCGCAGCTGCACAAGGGACTGACGCAGAGACAGCTCAGCATGATCGCGATCGGCGGGGTGATCGGCGCCGGCCTCTTCGTCGGCTCCGGCGTCGTGATCAACGGCGCCGGCCCCGGCGCGTTCCTCACCTACGCGATCTCGGGCGTCCTCATCATCCTGGTGATGCGGATGCTCGGCGAGATGGCCACCGCGAACCCCAGCACCGGCTCCTTCGCCGACTACGCCCGACACGCCCTCGGCGGCTGGGCCGGCTTCTCGATGGGCTGGCTGTACTGGTACTTCTGGGTCATCGTCGTCGGCTTCGAGGCGGTCGCCGGCGCGAAGGCCCTCACCTACTGGTTCGACGCGCCGCTCTGGCTGCTGTCCCTCGGGCTCATGGCGCTGATGACCGCCACGAACCTCGTCTCCGTCGGCGCGTTCGGCGCCTTCGAGTACTGGTTCGCGGGGATCAAGGTGGCCGCCATCATCCTGTTCCTCGGCCTCGGCGGGCTCTACGTGCTCGGCATCTGGCCCGGCCACTCCGCCGACTTCTCGAACCTCACCGCACACGGCGGCTTCTTCCCGAACGGCGTCGGCGCGATCTTCTCCTCGGTCGTCGTCGTGATCTTCTCCATGGTCGGCGCGGAGATCGCCACCATCGCCGCGGCCGAGTCGAAGGACCCGGCGACCGCGATCCGGAAGTCCACCAACTCCGTGATCCTCCGCATCTCGCTCTTCTTCGTCGGCTCCCTGTTCCTGCTCGCCGTGATCCTCCCGTGGGACTCCACGGAGCTCGGCGCCTCGCCCTTCGTGAGCGCCTTCGACCGCATGGGCATCCCGTTCGCCGGCGACGTGATGAACGCGGTCGTCCTCACGGCCGTGCTCTCCTGCCTGAACTCCGGCCTCTACACGGCGTCGCGGATGCTCTTCGTGCTCGCGGGCCGACGGGAGGCGCCGGCGCGACTGGTGCAGGTGACGTCCCGAGGCGTGCCGCGCGCGGCGATCCTGCTGTCGTCGGTCGTCGGCTTCCTCTGCGTGATCGCGGCGGCCGTCTCCCCCGACACCGTGTTCCTGTTCCTGCTCAACTCCTCCGGCGCGATCATCCTGTTCGTCTACCTGCTCATCGCGATCTCGCAGATCGTCCTCCGCCGCCGGAACGGATCCGCGGGGCTCGTCGTGCGGATGTGGCTGTTCCCGGGCCTCTCGATCCTCACGGTCGTCGGGATCGTCGCGGTGCTGGTGCAGATGGCGCTGGATCCCGAGATCCGCCCCCAGCTCGTGCTGAGCCTCGTCGCCTGGGCGGTCGTGCTCGGCCTGTACGCCGTGACGAAGGCGCGGGGCGGGTCGGTGGATCCGGAACGAGGTCACACGTCTGAGACCATCCACGTTCCAGCTATGTCAGCATCAGCCGAACCGCACCCTCAGCCGCCCGTGGACTCTTCGGCAGGCGAGAGGCGCTAGTTCCCACCTACGGGATTAGTGCGGACGTCACCGCGTTCATAGTGGCGTGGTCACCCAATGAGATGGACGACCCGGACTAGTCTTCTCTCGCTACAAATTCGAGCCAAACTCCCGACTCAGTGAGCTCGCTTATCGCAGGCCCCTTGCGTCTACCGCTGTAAGCCACACGATAGCTGTGCGTCTGACCGCCTCCGCCGTCGAAAGTCAATACCCACGGCACGCCGATCAGGTTGCTTGATGCGTTGAACGCGCGGTAACCACCGACCAGCCTGGCCACGGTCCATCTGCCAGTAAGCCCCTTGCTGTCCCACCAGGCGACAAGATCCGCGAGCACTTTTAGGGGTATCGCCGAAGGCAGGTAATACTCTCCATGGTCGACACGAATCGTGTCCGTCTCAGAATTAGGCGCAGGATCGACATCAAGCACGGACGCCCCCTGCTCGACGTATTCGACCGGCTCCGGCACGGCTTCGACGCCACTCGAGGCATCCACAGCCGGGCCCATCGCCTGGAGGATGTCCCTGGAGTCCACCGAACTTGTCGCGGCTTGCCTGGCCAGCGACTCAAGGCGCTTGAGGATCCTTGCCTGCCCCTCGGCTTCCAAGCCAGCCGCGTCTGTTTGCAATTTGTAGATCAGAAGGGACACGCCGACAGCCGCCACTGTCACCCCACCAGACGCCAAGGCTATGACATCCCATTGGCTGCGCTCCTCGCCCCAAGTCGCCAGCCCGTATACGACGGAGGCTAAGAGAGCGGCCGCTGCGATCAGGAAGACCGTGAGGACCATCCACCGACGAACCCAGGAGCGTCGAGACTCCTGCACGTGGTCCTCAATCACGGCCAGCGCCGTTCGACCTCCCCTACCGGGAGATTTCGTTACTCTGCCTTCTTCTAGCAGTCTATTGCGGACGTCCCAATACTCTGCCTCTGGGACGTCCAGCAGACGCTTGAGGTCAGCATTTGGTCGAGGTGTCCCATCCTGGGGCAGGAGAGCTAGGAGCCTTGCTTCGACTGTCTTGATCTGTGCCATGTGCATCCATCTCGCTAAGTGAGTACTACAGAACGACGTACGCGTAGCCGCCGACGATCAACGGCTGGGACCTGTCGAGACAAGCCCTACTTCGACACCGGGCCGGTGACGCAGACACTGCGACAGCATCGACTTATATGTGATGCGTAGGACACGTGCGAATGGATCGCTTCGCGCACCCGACCCCGCAGCGCCGGAACCCACACTGGCCGACGCTACGAGAGGACATGCATGGTGTCTACACCCCCAATAGGGGAAAAACTCCCCGAGGTCGCCTGCCGGCATTCGATACGATGCGTTGCGGACGCGCCGGACCCTCCACGTCGGGAACCCCTAAGAAGAGCGCGACATCGCGTACAGCTTGTGTGCTTCCCCGGGGACGAGGAGCTCATTTGGTGCACATTCCCGAAATGCCTTCGCGCAGGGATATGCCAACGCCCCCGAACCGGACCGGGTATGAGACGAGACAACTCAGATCATGACGAAGTTGCCTATTGAGTTACTTTCGGGCGTGCGGCGAATGGCCGCGCCTGTCGGAAGGCCGGCCTGGGCGCTAACATGGACTTCGTTACGTCATTAAGCTGGCTTGCATGGCGACAGTGATCCTCGTGCGGCACGGACGCACCACAGCGAACGCGACCGGGATCCTGGCGGGGCGCACCCCCGGCGTCGACCTCGACGACACCGGACGCGAGCAGGCGGACCGCACCGCCGAGCGGCTCGCCGCGCTGCCGCTGGCGGCCGTCGTGTCCAGCCCGCTGCAGCGATGCTGGGAGACGGCGAAGCGGATCCTCGACCGGCAGACGGGGAAGCCCGCCCAGCCCGTCGACCCCGACCTCACCGAGTGCGACTACGGCGACTGGCAGGGCCGCTCCCTCGCCGACCTCGCGAAGGAGGACCTCTGGTCGCGCGTGCAGTCGCACCCGTCGTCGGTCGTCTTCCCGGGCGGCGAGTCGATGGCCGGGATGCAGGCGCGCGCGGTCGCCGCGATCCGCCGTCACGACGCCGCCATCGAGGCCGAGCACGGACCGGGTGCCGTGTGGGTCGCGGTCAGCCACGGCGACGTGATCAAGTCGATCCTCGCCGAGGCGCTCGGCACGCACCTCGACCTCTTCCAGCGCATCGACGTGGGCCCGGCGTCCGTCTCGATCGTGCGGTACGGCGCGAGCCGGCCCACCGTCCACGCCACCAACAGCGACGCGGGCGACCTCTCCTGGCTGGCCGCGAGCGTCGGATCCGGTGACGCTCCCGTGGGCGGCGGCGCCGGGCACGCGACGCCGTGATCCACCGCGCCTAGAGTGGAGGCATGCCCACACGAGCCCTCGAATTCGACTGGCCCGACCGGGCCGTGGTCGGCACCATCGGCCTCCCGGGCGCCCGCACCTTCTACTTCCAGGTGCGCTCCGGCCCCCAGCTGGTGACCATCGCCCTCGAGAAGCAGCAGTCCTCCCTCCTCGCCGAGAAGATCGACGAGATCCTCGACCAGCTCGTCACCGTCGAGGGCAACCCCTTCAGCGTCCCCACGAGCACGCCCCCGGAGCTCGTCGACAACGACCCGCTCGAGGAGGTCGACGAGCGCTGGCGCACCGGCGCCATGGGCCTCGGCTGGGATCCGACGACGGCGCAGATCGTCATGGAGGCCTACCCCCTCGCGGAGGACGACGACAGCGACGACTTCGACCTGCCCACCGACGACGACGCGGACGACACCGAGATGCTCGTGGTGCGGATGCCCGTCGGCGCGGCCCGCGCGTTCGCGAAGCGCACCCACGAGATCGTCGGCGCCGGCCGCCCGATCTGCGCGATCTGCGGCTACCCCATCGACCCCGACGGGCACGTCCACACCTTCCCCGACAGCTGATGCCGGAGACGGACCTCGTGACCGCCGAGCTCACCCTCACCGGCCGCATCCGCACCGCGTCGAACGCGACGTTCCTCGGCACCATCGGCGATGTCGAGGTCGTCTACAAGCCCGTCGACGGCGAGAACCCGCTCTGGGACTTCCCCGACGGCAGGCTCGCAGATCGCGAGGTCGCCGCGTACCGGGTGTCCGAGGCGCTCGGCTGGAACGTCGTCCCGCGCACGTGGATCCGCGACGGCCCCCTCGGCGAGGGCATGGTGCAGCTCTGGCAGGACGAGGATCCCGACCAGGACGCCGTGGACCTGATCCCGACCGACGAGGTGCCCGAGACCGGGTACCGCACGGTCCTCGGCGGCGAGGACCAGGACGGCCGCTCCGTCACCCTCATCCACGAGGACTCCCCCGCCCTCCGCCGCATGGCCGTCTTCGACGTGATCGCCAACAACGCCGACCGCAAGGGCTACCACGTGCTCGCCATGCCCGACGGCCACCGCTTCGGCGTCGACCACGGGCTCACGTTCCACGAGGAGCACAAGCTGCGGACGGTGCTGTGGGGGTGGGTCCGGGATCCGCTGACCGCGGAGGAGCTTTCCGGGGTCGATCGAGTGCTCGCGGGGCTCGATGCGGAGCTGGGGCGGGAGCTGGTCGAGCTGATCACCGCCGAGGAGCTGGAGGCGCTGCGTGCTCGCTCCACGCGCCTGCGTGCGGAGGCGCGGTTCCCGGCTCCTGCCGGGCAGCAGTCGGCTGTGCCTTGGCCGCTGTTCTGACCCTTTATGACTGCGCGTAACAACGTGTCACGAGATCCGCGCGATAAGCTATCGAATCAACTCTCCATTATTTCTCAAATGGACCGATGCGCCCGCGTAGAGACCCGCGTCAAGGGACACCAGACAGCGACTTAACCCACAAGCGGCGAAATATCGTCAAACCAATCGTCGTGGTCCGCTGAGAGGAAGACCTTGACCAGCGATTCCATGTCTTCGTAAGGGAGGGCACGAAGATCTCGCCCGCTGCCCAACGACCAAACGGAGAAACCGTCCTTGCTATCGGGAGTACCATCAGTTTTCCAGGTACCCTCGGTCACGAACTTCACCTCGACCGTGGTCGAAACTCTGTTGTGCGGCTTGATAGCGAGGAGCTTGCGGCGCGCATCCCCTTCCACTATGTGATCACCCTTGGTGTCGACACAAATCACCGTGTCGCCTGACCAGATTAGGAAGTCGGGGAAGAACCACACAGTGGAGCCCAGCGTGACGAGTGGAATCTTATACCCGGTCTGGGGGCGGTTCCGCACCCAAATCAGCCCCGTCTCGTCTAGCGCACGGGCGAACCGGAGCTCGAGGCTATTGAGGCCGTCATACCCCTCGTGAAGAGCGTTCTTGAACGTCTCCATTCCGCTACGACGCACCAGTGTGCTGCCGATCTTGTAGGGCTTGGGACGTAATTGCTTGATCTCGGCGAAGCGCAGGTACTCATTGACGGCATCCGCGGCGTTCTGTGAGAGGGCCAAAAAGGCGCTGCTCCCAACCCCCACAAGCGCATCGAACTTTGTGGTGTCGGTGTTCATCACCATCAGGGCAGGCCGGTAGCGACGTGCCACGTCGCGTCGAAAGACCCAGCGGGCGCTGACCCGATTGGACTGCTCGAAGTCAGTCCACTCCGAGTCGACGGCATCGTTCGCCCCGATCACCTGCTGGACGGCCCGTCGTCGACCCTTACCTTGCGTGTTGACCGAGTCCTTCGAGTAGTCGTGGACTCGATTAATGACTGTTTCGATAGGCTCGAGTGTGGGCACGTTATCGATTGCCGCACGAGGAATGCTTCGCTCCTGCTTGACCGGCAAGGTGACGAGATCCTCCGATCCTGGAGGGGATGTGAGGATCCGCACCTCGGGAGCGTCACCACCCAGACCGCGACGCACCTCCTCGACGACCTGGGCGAACGAATCGTTGCGATCGACTCGGACGTAGAAGTGGGCGGTGTTCAAGCGGTCCGACTCGTAGTGTGTCGCCCCGGGCTGGCGCAGGACGCGGCCGACAACCTGTGTGATCTGCACGGCCGAGTCCATTGTGCGGTCGACGTACGCGAAATAGACAGCCGGGTCGTCCCAGCCCTCCTGCAGGGTCTGATTAAAGATGATGTGCCGGAAGTCGCCGGCGACAAAGTCCTCGTAGTCCCGCTCTCCCCCGCTGAATAGCGTGAACTCCGAGGGCAGGGGGAAGTCCTTGTGCGTCCTGAGATCGGCGTACACGGCAATTTCTTCGGCCGGGACGTCGCAGTGCTCGGTGAGGTAGCGCCAGATAAGGATCGGTGACGCCTGCCGCTGCTCGAACGGCTGCTTGGGATCATCAGTCTGGCTGGCATCGTGCGCGAGCACGTTAGTGTTACAGACGTAGATTGCCTTTGGGGCGAACTTTAGCCCCTCAGACTTGGCATCCACCTCAACCTCGCGCATGTCAGAGAGCATCTCGGAGACGGTCTCCTCCATCGGGGCGTTGAGCCCGTCGAGCGCAATCATGCCTTTGACCAGCCCAGAGGCAACAACAGTTGAGGACTTCACCGAGGTAATGAGGTCTTCGTCCTTGTACTCGCCGGAAGTACGCAACGGCTGGATGACCTCGTTGTCGAACTGGGCGGGGAACCGCAGCGTCGCGCTGGCCAGAAAAAACGCCGCCGGCTGCTGTTCGAGCAGCAGAGTCGTCTGCTGGTCGCTGAGATTTTGAGCCTCGTCATAGACGATCACGAGGGGACGGCGCTGTCCGTCGGCGGTCTCACGTACCTTGAGCGCCTCCCAGCGGGTGGACTCGATGTCGTCGGTATCAAAGGCAAATATTCGCAAGTTGCTGTTCTCGCGATCGCGCTGGTTAAACGTACCGACGGTCGCGAAGTAAAGTAGGGCCTCCTTGGAATTCGCCACATCCTCGGGGTCGTACTCACTAAGCAGCCGCACCGTGATGTCCGAAAGCAGATGATCGTACTTGCCGCCGCCGGCGAGGTTGGCGTAGCTCTGCTGAACCACAACCTTGCCCTTGGACAGCCACAGGATGACAGGCGGGATCTCCGAAAGTGCGACTATCTCGCTGACGGCCTGGGCAAGAATCGCCGTCTTGCCGGATCCAGTGATGGAGGAGAGCGACTGATAAAAAGGCACATGGCGCTTATTGGCGCCACGCCCGAAGAAAATCGGATCCGCGACGTATTCAGCGTAACGGTCTGCAATTTGGGAGGCCGCCTCCTGCTGAAATTGGAACAGCTCAATGGCCATGAATCACCCTTCCTCGGTGAACGACTCGGTCCGCACATCCAGACCGAAGTCAGACAGAATACGATCGGGGATCTGGTACCAGATCACGTCGTCGGTGACGATTAGATTGCGGCGGCTATAGACGTGATATACGTCAGCCAGCCCTGCGGTCTCGGCCTCGTCCGTGATCTCCTCGTACACGTCCTCGGTGAGATCAGTGTTAGAGTCCGCACCCGACCAGACAAGGTAGATGCCCTCGTTCCGCGTGTTCTTTGCCACGAGGTACGAGTAGGGCTCGCCGTCGTCGACAATGGGGATTAGAACGGCGATGCGCCGCATTCCGGTGCTGGAGTGCGACGCGATGACAGTGTCGATCATCTCGTCTCGCTCCATAAGCAGGAGGGTTTTCGCGTCGACTTTTTTCTCAAGAGTTTTAAAAGTGAAACCTCCGCTAAGCGGAAGAGGCTTTGTCTTGGTCTCTTTCACCCAGTCCCCCGTGACCACTCGACGCAGACGGTCGACTGTCAGCGTCTTGGCATAGGAGTCACCGTTGTCGGGCCGCCCTTGCTCTATGAGAACGAACCGACGGTCGGCGCCCTGGTCATTATTGAGCTGAAGTACCGCGTGACCAGTTGTTCCTGACCCTGCAAATGGATCCAGGACAATTCCGGTTGGGGGGCACCAGATCTGAATTAGCTTTGTCATGAGCTTCATCGGCTTCACGGTTTCGAACCCATGGCCAGGACCGACGATCGCGGTGAGCTCGTTGACGCCTGTCTGGCTGTGCCCGGACTCCTCGTGATCCCAAGAAACGCTGCCAAGCACATCAGGCTCATCGAGATCGTCGTCAGACCAATAGGTCATTGGGACCCGACCTTGCTTGATGTCCTCGAGATACTTCTTTTGCTGAGGGCGACCCCGGCCATCGAGCCCAAACACCAGACGAGGCCAGTTCCCGGCCTTACGTCGCTTCTCAGAAGTCTCGCAAGCCGCTTCGAGAGTCTCCTTCACCATCACGGCACGAACCTTGCGGACTTCATCCGCTTGCACACCGACAATGGCTGCGCGAGTGTCGGTGTCGTCGATCGAGCGGAGCTCGTATTCGACACCCCATTCGGAGAGCCACTTAAGTGCATCCGCCTGCGGCGCTCGCCAACACTTTCCCACGGGAGGGTAGTGAATGTCACCCGTGAAAGGAGACTGAATACCGTAGACCATCCCCTGGTGCGTCTGGGCCTTTGGTCCCGAAAAGTTCTCCCCCTTCCAGAGCCTAGGGTCGCCATCCGGGTTGCGGTACCGCGCATCCATGCTTGCTGTTCGAGCCTGGAGCCCAGTCTTCGCGATCCGTTCATCCTTCGCGTAAACGAGGACGTACTCCGTGGCCGTCGAGACATGCCGGTTGTCCGAACGCGGTGAGTACGACTTTTGCCAGTTGATGATCGCCAAACGATTCTCTTCACCGAAGAGCTCATCGAGCATTTGCCCGAGGTGGAAGAGCTCGCGACTGTCGATGCAGATCGCCATGACACCCGACGGCCTAAGCATCGCTCGCATCATCTGCAGACGCGGATACATGAATTTCATCCACTTAGTGTGCTTTGCAGGGTCGTCGCTACCGACGTACTCGCCCAGATCCGGATCGTTAGGGTCCCTGTCCCATTTGTCGTTGTACCGAAAGTCACCACCCGTGTTGTACGGCGGATCGGTCAAGATCATGTCGATCTGGCCACGTTCCCGGTACAGCGACGCGAGCGCCTGCAGGTTGTCACCCTCGACCACCAAGTTGCGCGAGCGGCCATGCTCATCGCCGGCGCTGAATGCCTTTAAGGTCCGCTGGGCGCGCGGCCGCACCCGACGGCCCAGCTGGCGAGCCAGAACCTTGCCGGGGAACGAGAGATTCACTCCCGCCCCGGTGCGCTCACGGATCATCTCGATCAGCTGCTCAACAGGCAGCGACTCGAGCTCATTTAGATCATCCACAACATGCCCCTTCTACGAATCTGCGTCTTCGAGGGGACGCGCTGCGGGTTCGATGAACCCTACGACGCGACGTGCGACCTCTGGGTCAATAGAGCAGTGACCACTGACATTGCTCGGCCACGTGCCCCGCGCAGGAGCGCGCCCTCACTCGCGGCACAGGCTCAGTTGTTGAACCGGAACTCCACCACGTCCCCATCCTGCATGACGTACTCCTTGCCCTCGATGCGGGCCTTGCCCTTGGAGCGCGCCTCGGCGATGGAGCCGGTCTCGACCAGGTCGTCGTAGGAGATGACCTCGGCCTTGATGAAGCCCTTCTCGAAGTCGGTGTGGATCACTCCGGCGGCCTGGGGGGCCTTCCAGCCGCGGCCGATGGTCCAGGCCCGCGTCTCCTTGGGGCCGGCCGTCAGGTAGGTCTGGAGGCCGAGGGTCTCGAAGCCGATGCGGGCGAGCTGGTCGAGGCCCGACTCCTCCTGGCCGGTCGACGCGAGCATCTCGGCGGCGTCCTCGGGGTCGAGCTCGATGAGCTCCGACTCGATCTTCGCGTCCAGGAACACGGCCTGCGCGGGCGCCACGAGGGCGGCCAGCTCATCCAGACGACCCTTGTCGCCGAGCACCTGCTCGTCGACGTTGAATACGTAGATGAAGGGCTTGGCCGTCAGCAGGCCGAGCTCGCGCACCGGCTCAAGGTCGATGGAAGACGCCGACAGCGGCTTGCCCGAGTCGAGCCACTCGCGCGCGGCCTTCGCGGTCTCGGGCACGATCGGCTCGATGCGCTTCGTCTTCAGCTCCTTCTCGTAGCGCGGCTCGGCGCGCTCGAGGGTCTGCAGGTCGGCCAGGATCAGCTCGGTGTTGATGGTCTCCATGTCGCTCGCGGCGTCGACGCGGCCGTCGACGTGCACGACGTCCTCGTCCTCGAAGCCGCGGACGACCTGCGCGATGGCGTCGGCCTCGCGGATGTTCGCGAGGAACTGGTTGCCGAGGCCCTCGCCCTCGCTCGCGCCGCGGACGATGCCCGCGATGTCGACGAAGGAGACGGGCGCGGGGAGGATCTTCTCGCTGCCGAAGAGGCCGGCGAGCACCTCGAGGCGCGGGTCCGGGAGGTTCACCACGCCCACGTTCGGCTCGATCGTCGCGAACGGGTAGTTCGCGGCGAGCACCTGGTTCTTGGTCAGGGCGTTGAAGAGCGTCGACTTGCCGACGTTGGGGAGACCGACGATCGCGATAGTGAGTGCCACGGGAGTCCATCGTACGGGGCCCTCCGGCTCCTCCCCCGCCCGCGGCGGGCCGGGCTGTCCCGGGATCCGGCGTCGGTCGTGCGTGGAACACTCGAACCCATGCCGTTGGACTTCACCGCGATCGACTTCGAGACCGCCAACAACTCGTCGGCGAGCGCCTGCTCGGTGGGTCTCGTCAAGGTGCGCGACGGCGTCGTCGTCGAGACCGCGTCGTGGCTCATCCGGCCGCCCGCGGGGCACGACTCCTTCTCGGTCTGGAACACGCGGATCCACGGCATCGTCGAGGACGACGTGGCCGGCGCCGACGGCTGGGCCCACCAGCTGCCGCGCCTCATGGCCTTCGCGGGCGACGACCACCTAGTGGCGCACAACGCGCGCTTCGACATGGGCGTCATCCAGGGCGCGTGCAAGGCGACGGCGCTCATCCCGCCGCCGTACTCCTACCTCTGCAGCCTCCAGGTCGCGCGCCGCACCTACGACCTGGATTCCTACCGGCTGCCGGTCGCCGCGCGAGCCGCCGGCTTCGAGGACTTCTCGCACCACGAGGCGCTGGCGGATGCGCGGGCATGCGCCGCCATCGTCGTGCACGCGGCCGGCCGGCACGGAGCGGCGTCGCTGACGGGGCTCGCGGAGGCGGCCGGCGTCGGGATGGGGCGCATCGGCACGCCGCGCACGCAGACCGTCACGCGGGCATCAGCCGCCGCGACGCCGCCCATCGACTGGGCCTGATCCTCCCCAGGCGCCCCCGGCCGCATCCGTCCCTCGGGCGCGCGACCGGCGTCCCGGCCGTGTCGGGGGCCGCTGGCACACTGCACGCATGGATCCCGTCATCGCCCTCCTCGTCGGCCTCGTCATCGGCCTGGCCGTGGGCGCGGTGGTCGGGCTCGCCGTGTCGCGCGCTCGTTCCGGGGTGGATGCGCCGGGCTCCGCGGGCGAGGCCGCGCGCCTCGCCGCCGCGGAGGCCACGGTCCAGGCGCTGCGCGAGCAGCTGGATCGCACCGAGCGGCTCGCCGAGGAGCAGGTCGCCCAGACCACGGCGCAGTACGCGGAGCGCGCGCAGGCGCAGGACGCGCTGCACCGCGAGCGGCTGGATGCGCAGGAGTCCCACCTCCGCGAGCAGATCGGCCAGCAGGAGGACCGCATCGCGGAGCTGCAGACCCGGCTGCGCGAGATCCAGCGCGCCGAGGTCGCCCGCACCGAGGAGGACGGCCGCGTGCTCACCGCGCTCAGTCCGGTCGCCGAGAGCCTCAAGCAGGTGCAGGCGAAGGTGCACGAGCTGGAGGAGCAGCGTCGGCAGCAGCACGGCGAGCTGAGCGAGCAGCTGCGGAGCGCCACCGAGGCGGAGGAGCGGCTGCGCGCCACGGCGGAGACGCTCGCATCCGCGCTCCGCTCCAACAGCACGCGCGGCGTGTGGGGCGAGACGCAGCTGCGGAGCGTCGTGGAGGCGGCCGGCCTCATCCACCGGGTCGACTTCGACGTGCAGACGTCCGTCTCCACGGCGCAGGGCGTCGGCCGCCCCGACATGGTCGTGCACCTGCCCGGCGGCAAGCACATCGCGGTGGACGCGAAGGCGCCCTTCACCGCGTACCTCGAGGCGAGCGCCATCCCCGCCTCGGCCACCGGATCCGAGGGCGCCCGCCGCGACGCGCTCATGAAGCAGCACGTGCAGGCGGTGCGCGACCACATCACGGCGCTCGGCAGCCGCGCCTACTGGGAGGGGCTCGACGCGAGCCCGGAGATGGTCATCGCGTTCATCCCGAGCGAGTCGCTGGTCTCGTCGGCGCTGGAGGCGGATCCGAGCATCATGGAGTTCGCGTTCTCCCGCCGGGTCGCGCTCTCCTCCCCCGTCACCCTGTGGTCGGTGCTCAAGACCGTCGCGTTCAGCTGGCAGCAGGAGGTGCTCACGGAGGACGCGAAGCAGCTCTTCGACCTCAGCCGCGAGCTGCACGCGCGCCTGGCCACGAGCGGCGAGCACATCGCGAAGCTCGGCCGCTCGCTCACCGGCGCGGTCGGCGACTACAACCGCGTCGTCGGATCCCTGGAGCGCCAGGTGCTCCCCACGGCCCGCCGCCTCACCCGGCTCGACGAGTCCAAGGTCATCGGCACGCTCGAGCCGCTCGAGGCCACCGCGCGCGAGCTCACGGCCGACGAGTTCACGCGTCCCGCGTCCCCGGTCGCGGACACCCCCGCTGGGTAGAGTGGCGACCACGCGGGGCCCGGCCGCGGGATGCGCTCCCACCGGCCCACGGGTCACCGCGACAGCCGCACGGCGCCGCCGTGGATCCGCCGAAGGAGATGCACCATGCCCGTAGCAACCCCCGAGCAGTACGCCGAGATGCTGGATCGCGCCAAGTCCGGCGCCTTCGCCTACCCGGCCGTCAACGTCTCGTCGTCGCAGACCATCAACGCGGTCCTCCAGGGGCTCACCGAGGCCGGCTCCGACGGCATCATCCAGGTCACCACGGGCGGCGCCGACTACTTCTCCGGCCACACCGTGAAGAACCGCGCCGCCGGCGCCCTCGCGTTCGCGCGCTTCGCCACGGAGGTCGCCAAGAACTACCCCATCACCGTCGCGCTGCACACGGACCACTGCCCGAAGGACGCCCTCGACGGCTTCGTCCTCCCCATGATCGAGGCCAGCGAGGAGGAGGTCCGCGCGGGCCGCAACCCCATCTTCCAGTCGCACATGTGGGACGGATCCGCCATCCCGCTCAACGAGAACCTCGACATCGCGACGGACCTGCTGCCCCGCATGAAGGCGATCAACGCGATCCTCGAGGTCGAGATCGGCGTCGTCGGCGGCGAGGAAGACGGCGTCAGCCACGACACCGGCTCGCACCTCTACACGACCCTCGAAGACGCGATCTCCACCGTCGAGGCGCTCGGGCTCGGCGACAAGGGCCGCTACATGGCCGCTCTCACCTTCGGCAACGTCCACGGCGTCTACAAGCCGGGCGGCGTGCAGCTGCGCCCGTCGCTGCTCAAGGAGATCCAGGACGGCATCCAGTCGAAGTACGGCACGGGCGAGAAGCCGTTCGACCTCGTCTTCCACGGCGGATCCGGCTCCTCCGACGACGAGATCGCCGAGGCCGTGCGCAACGGCGTCGTGAAGATGAACATCGACACCGACACGCAGTACGCGTTCAGCCGCTCCATCGCCGACTCCGTGCTCCGCAAGTACGACGGATTCCTCAAGGTCGACGGCGAGGTCGGCGACAAGAAGACGTACGACCCCCGCGCCTGGGGCAAGACCGCGGAGTCGGCCATGGCCGCCCGCGTCGTCGAGGCCACGCGCCAGCTCGGCTCGCACGGCAAGTCGCAGAGCTAGC